>Ga0307489_10003478_pt1 | contig 10438 bp, 13 predicted proteins | sample SB12metaG_FD_202247 | JGI IMG/M metagenome (GOLD analysis project Ga0307489, IMG submission 202247) | Sea-ice brine microbial communities from Beaufort Sea near Barrow, Alaska, United States - SB 1.2 | ecosystem: Environmental > Aquatic > Marine > Coastal | place: USA: Alaska | collected...
CCTGGCCTCCCCCAAGGGGCGGGGGGGGGGGGGGGGCGGGGGGGGGGGCGGGGGGGGGGGGGGGGGGGGTGGGGGGGGGGCCCGGGGCAGAGGGCGCCGGGGCGGTGGAGGCTGCGACGGCGGCTGAGGCAGCGGGGGCTGAGGCGGGGGCGGCGGCGGCGACGGCGGGGGCAGAGGGCGGCGGGGCGGGGGAGGCGGCTGCGGCGGTTGGGGCGGCAGCGGCGGTGAAGGGGGTGGGGGGGGTAGGGTCTGGGGCGATGGCGGGGACGATGGCAGGAACGGCGGTGGCCGGGGCGGCTGAGGCGAAAACGGCGGGGGCGGCGGGAGCGGGAGCGGAGAGGGCTGCGGCGGGGCCGGGCCCCACGCCATGTGGCGGGCCGAGCGCTGTGCAGCCTTGATTCTATTGCAACTTCATCTTTGAACCTAGGGCAGATAGGATTCGTTTTTCTCATGGTGCCGCGTGTGTGAGTGTGTGTGTGCTTGTATAAACCAGTGTCCTCTCCAATCCACGTACCTAGAGCTACTCATGGTTCCTGCGACTTGCGTTGTTGACGTCAAGATGTTTCCCGCAGTCGAAGCCGTCGATGTGTTGTCACGTACTCGTGGATCACGCGCTGACGCTACGTAGACCGCGAGCTGCGCCTCCGCTAGTGCCTGTTCTGTAAAGCGAACTTTATATAGTATAAATCTCGTACTACCCGTAGAGAGTAGCCGTCTGGTGATTTCGACCAAAAGTCATATGACTTTTGGCCAAATCACCTAACTACAGCTTACGAGAAGCTAGTAGCCCACAGACTAGACATTAGAGCGGTGCTCATCTCCGCAGCCTGGGCGAGTAACTCCCCAAGCTTGGTGTACCAGCACAAGTTGAAACTGGAAGCGAAACATCATATCTCGGCTTGAAGTGCTGAAACCAGGCGCAGTCAAGCCCGGGTCAAACTGAACCGCCATACCTTGGCGAGTCACTCGGCGACCTCAGCCTTCGCCTTTGGAACCTTGATGCAGTGGCGCAAGTTGAAATTGTAAGCAAAGTTTGAAAGCGTTTCATCATATCGCTGCTTGTAGGAGTATGATTCAAGCGCAGGGTCACCCAAGTCGCCTTCGGCACTTGAGATTTCCGACACGTCAGTCAGCATTATTTATTCTGTCTGTGAAACTGCAAAAATAAACGAGAAACGTGTCTGCGTCGCATCGTCCGCGCCACACTTTTGCGCGCTCTCCGTCCTCTCCCTCGAGCCGCCGGGCATGGCTGCCGTGACGTGCGCGGGCGTGGCCGCGCCCCACCTACGGCCCCGCCTCCGCCTCCGCCGCCGCTGCACGACCATCGCGGGGGACAAACAGAAATGTCTGATGCCCGCCGAGCCTTCCCATCGTACTCAGCAGGGGCTTAAACTCGTTCCCATTTCCGCTCAACTTGAGCTCACCTTTCAACCTTGCCCCTTTCCGCTCAACTTAAGCTGACTTTGTCCCCCAAATAACCCACATTGACCCGTGGATGCGGCCCGAAGCTGCTCAAGCTAAGCTCTTACGTGAGCGATGTGTTCCCGAAGGTCCTCAAGTTGAGCTCTGCAGTGAGCGAGTGTAAGCCCCTGATACTCGGCACGGCCGCTCGCGCGCCTTCGGCGGGGACTTACACTCGTCCACTCTTCAGCTCAACTTGAGCGCCTTCTGTGTGACAGGGGGTGCAATCAAGGGATGTTTTGGGGGTGTTTAGGGGGTGGTAGGGGGTATTAGGGGTGTTTAGGGTGTGCTTTCGTGTCAGACACGGCTCAAGTTGAGCTGAAAAATGGACCGGGTGTAAGCCCCTGGTCTCCGGCGCCGGCGCCTCGCTTCCCGCGGCTGCGGCGGCCGCGGCCGCGCAGACCGCGCTGCAGCTCGCGTGCGCGGCGCCGGCGCTCGCCAGCCCCGAGGCAGCGGCGCGACTGTTCGAGGTGGCCGATGGCGGGTACGTCGACGCCCGCCAATGAAGATATAACCAACCCTGTTGCTGTCGTGCCTCCTCCTCCTCCTCCTCCTCCTCCTCCTCCTCCTTCCTCACCCCAATGCCCCCGTCTTGTATGTGTGCCCGTGCCCATTCTTCACCTTTCTCGGCGCGGCTAGCTTTGCAAAGTAGCCAGTCGCCACCAGAAGATACCCCACCCTGTGTAACTCGCGTGCATCGCAAGCAACCATTTTTACCCTCTGCATTCCATCTCCTCCTCCGCCTTCCTCCTCACCCCACCACCTCACTCACCCGCCGCGTGCCCATCCGCGACATCCCCTCAATCCTCACCCCACCTGCTCACTCGCCGCCCAACAATCCGCCCGCAGACCCCTCCAGCTCCCGCTGTTTGAGATACTGAGCATCCTCGGTGGCTTTGCCCTCGCCAAGGTAGGCCGCTACAGGTTAAGACTAAAATATATAAAACTTCATGAAACCCCATGTTGAAAGTGCCTAGTTGCCACCATGCGCCCCTCTACCTACTGCGCAGCATGCGCTGAAAGAGCACGCTATGACAAAGTGCGTGAAACCACTTCGACATATAGCATCAAGTAGTACTAAGTCGTCCAAATGAAGCGTTCTGATTGGTTGAGCGTGACGACTTAGCACTTAGTCTCACTAAGTGTTTAAGTGGTTTCACGCACTTCGTTATATGCTGCCAGCGCTACCGCACGCTCAATAGCGCTATCGCTCGCTCTACCTGCCACGCGACAAACGCTGACAACGCGCGCTATGATGGAGTGCCTAGTTGCGGCGTGCTTGACACTAAAATGCGAGGCTGCTTTCAAGTGTTGCTTTCCATTTCAACTTGCGGCGCTACATTTCAACTTGCGGCGCTACGCCATGGTGGCATTGTACTGGTAGGGTGGCGCATGTTGAACCTGGGTTGACCGCGCGTGGCTCTAGCGCTTGTGGCTAAACTAAGACGAGTCGGTTTCAAGGTTTGGTTTCAATTTCAAGGTGTGCCGCTACATCCTGGCGCGTGCAGTTCATCACGGCCAAGATGATCGGCTCACACGTGCCGCCCGGCGCGCGGCGCGTATTGGAGTATGGCAGGGCCTGACACTCGTCCACTTTTGAGCTCAACCTGAGCCGTTTTAGAAACTGAGACCAACGTATCCCCAAATAGGTGCTTACTTTGAGCTGATTAGTGGGCGAGTGTAAGGCTCTGCAGTACGGCGTGGGCCAGGGCCGCAACTTGTATTACTATCCTAAGGGCACGGGCATGGTGGTGGGCGTGGACCCAGACGCCAAGGTTTGGCGGTGCACATTATGCTCGTCCTCCCCTATTTTTAAGCCCCCTTCTTACCACTAACCACTAATCACTAACCCTAAACTAGGCTAAACTTATCTAGTTTAGTACCCCCCCTCGCCAGCACCAGACTAATTCGACAAGCGTAGTGCAGGTTGACCTCGGTTGAGACCCGAGTCGAAACCGCCTGGTGTCAGCGCACGAAACTAACATGTGATAAACAGCTGTCGAACTTTGCTTTCAATGTCAACTTGCGACATCACACAAAGGAGGACCTGCTAATCCAGGCAGGAGGGGGATTATTGAGAACAGCGAATCTCGAACGCAGCACGAAGCATAACTTGACTTCAGTGCGGATGCCCATAGAGCTGCGCGGATTCGATTTGTGTTGGATTACTCCAGACCGTCGGGTACCCTTTGTGGATTGCCGTTGATCCAACGTCGGTCGAGCCGTTGTTCTCAATGACCCTCCTGCTAGAGTGTTGGCACGTGATAAGTCTTTGGAGAGTCGACGTGTATCGTGAGTTAATAGACCCTGGTTGTTCTCAATGACCCTCCTGCGAGGTGAGCGTGGCTGCGGCACTGCCGTTCGTCAGCAAGGCACAGGAGCTGGAGGCAGGGGCTTCCACTCGTCCACTTCTCAGCTCCACCTAAGCACGGTTTGTGGGATACTTTGGCTGGTTCAGGGGTTTCAGTAAATAGAAAAGGCTCAGGTAGAGCTGAGAAGTGAACGGCGGAATCCCCTTACACTCCTCCACTTTTCGGCTGTACTGAGCACTTTTTGTGGGATACGCTGGATCGTCAGGGGGGTTCAGTGACGGAAACGGCTCAGGTTGAGCTGAGAAGTGGACGAGTGGAAGACCCTGACTGGAGGCGCCCAACAATCAGGGGGATGCCAGCCTAGACGCGGTGGTCACCACAGGGGCGCTGGGGCGCAGCACGGATCCGGAGGCGATAGTAGGGCGGTGCAGGTTGACCGCGGGCTTACACTCGCCCACTTCTGAGCTCATCGGAAGCACCTTTGTGAGATGCGTTGGGTGATTTGGTGGCAAACATGGCTCATGTGGAGCTAAGAAGTGGACGAGTGGAAGCCCCTGAAGTTGATTGACCCCATGTTGACCCTGGGTCGGCCGCGCATGGTTTCAGTGCTATATGCTATAATGTGATGAACCGCTTTCAAGCTTTGCTTTCAGTTTCAAGTCGCGCCACTACACGCTGGTGCGCGAGACCGGTCGGGCACTCCGGCCGGGAGCGCCGCTCATCTTCGTTGAGGATATGTCCTTCGGGAAGGAGCGGTTGGGCGGTGCAAACCCTAAACCCTGAACCCTAGACCCTAAAACACTGGGGCGGTGCAAGTTGACAGGCCTTGATACCGTTTGAATGCGCCTGGTTTCAGCGTTTAAAATTCGATGACGAACAACCGTTAATCTTGCGTAAAGGCACTCACAAATGGTGAGCGTTTATAGCCACCCCTCTACGCCTTTTTAAGCGGACAGATTCTGCTGAAACCTAATATTTCATAAATTCTGCTTTCAAGTTTTATTCCAATGTAAACTTGCGACCCTACAGAGCGGGTGCTGGAAGCGCTGAAAAGTTCTATAGCAGGGGAGCTATTCGAGGCGGCAGAGTATGACGACGGCAGGGGCTTCCACTCGTCCACTTCTCAATTCAATCTGAGCCGTTTGTCACCGAAATTCCATCAAACCACCCAACGTAACCCGCAAAAAGTGATCGCGTCAAGCTGAGAAGGGGACGAGTGTAACGGGCTTCCACTCGTCCACTTCTCAGCTCAACCTGGGAAGTTAGTGACTCCGTAAACTCAATCAAGCCCTGCAAAACCATGCTCAGGTACCCCTCAAAATGTGCTCACGTCAAGCTGAAAAGTGGACGAGTGGCAGCCCCTGGACGAAGGGTGGGCCACACTGCCGCTCAACCAGGTGGCCATCGGCGTGATGCGGCGGAAGGAGCCGCCGAGGCAGGGGCTTACACTCGTTCCACTTCTCAGCTCAACGTCAGAGCTTTGTGTGGGATAGTGAGGCCATTCAGGGGGTTTTATGGGGTGAAATACTCCCAAGGGGGTGTCTCGGGAGTATTTTGTGTCAGAAACGGCTCAGGTTGAGCTGAAAAGTATACGAGTGTAAGACCCTGCGCCAAGGCCGGCGAGGAATGGGGATGAGGACGACGATGAGCCGTCCAACGGGCTCAGCGGGAAGCGGGGGAAGCGCCGCAAGTAAATCCCCGTTAGCACAACTTAGACATGGTACGCTATTGGAGAACATATTTCAGCACTGGGGCCACGCTCCCGCTGATCCAGGTGGCCATCGGCGTGGCGCAACCAACCAACCAAACCCGACAAGGGGCGGGCAGGCAGGCGGGGACGACAACGTGCCGTCCAACGGGCTTAACGGGAAGCGGGGAAACCGTGCCGGATGTGAAGGCGGAAACAACGCAGTGGAGCAGCGACGCGACGCAGCGTGTCAGACGGTGACATTGTCGTTCGCTATGTTGGGTTGGGTTTATCCTAATATTATGTGCAGTTCAGGCTGATTCCTATTTGTAACTTTGATACATCCTATCACTCGTCCAACATCATAGTTTAGGGTGTTTTCTATAATTGTGTCTGTATTGATACATACGGTCACTCGTCTGTCATCATCACGTCGTCCCCATCACCGTCCCCGGGCCCGCCCGCCCCGGCCGCCGGTGCCTCGGTAGGCGCATCAGCCGGAGCCTGCACTTGCGCCGGCGCCGCACCCCCTTCGTCAGGCGCCGCATCCCCCTCGTCGGCCGCCGCGCCGCCGCACATCTCGAAGAGGTCCATCCCCGGCTCGTCCGCCGCCTCATCGGTTTCGGGCAAAGGTTGCTCGTCCGCTGGATCCGCCGCAGTGGTGGTGGTGGCGGCCTCCGCTACTGCCACCTCTGCCGCCGCCGGTGCCGCCTCACCCTCAGCTGCATCGGTCATCGTCGCGTCCACCACCGGCGCGTCTTCGGCGGGGGCGGCGGGGACAGGCGCGGAGCCGAATGCCGGGGCGACAGCGGAGCCGAATGCGGGGGCGGCGGGGGAGGGGACGGAGGCGTCCGGAGCGGGGACGGCGGCGGAGGCAGCGGCGGGGTCGACGGCGGGGGCGACGGCGGGGGCGGCGTCCTCCGGGAAAGCTGCGGCGGCGTCGTCGTCCAGGGCGGCGGGGACGGCGGTGGGAGTGTAGGCAGCGGCTTCAAGGGCAGGGACGCGGGGGGCCGTGGGGGTGGAGGGCGCTGATGTGGAAGCGGGCGCCTCCGCCTCCATCGCCTCCGACTCCGCGGGAGCGTCGGGTTTCTCAGTTGCTGCAGCGGTGGGGGCTGGGGCGGGGGCAGCGGCGGCGGCCGGGGCAGCGGCGGGAGCGGGGGAGGGGGGAGCAGTGGCGGCGGCGGAAGGGGCGGGGGCGTCGGCGGCAGGGGCGGGTGCGGCGGCGGGGGCATCGGCAGGTGCGGCGGCGGCGACGGCGTCTGGGGAGGCGGCGGAGGGGGAAGCAGCGGGGTCAGGGGCGGCGGCGGCGACGGCAGCAGTGTCGGGGGCGGCGATGGCATCGGGGTCAGCGGCGGCAGCGGCGGCTGGTTCGACGTCGTCCATGGCTTCAGCGGCAGCGGCGGCATCCACGTCAAACGCCCCGCTGGCCCGCAGCTTGTCCACAATGCAGGGTCCTCCACTCGTCCACTTCTCATCCAACCTGTGCACTTTGCCGGGATACGTTGGGTGGTTGACATGTTTCAGTGACAAAATCTTCTCAGATCAGCTGAGAAGTGGACGAATGGAACGGGCTTACACTGGTGCACTTATCAGCTGGACCTGAGCACTTTTGGTGGGATACTTTGGGTGGCTAAAGGGTTGCAGTGACAAAGATGGCTCAGGTTTAGCTGAGAAGTGGACGACTGTAGGCCCAGGAACAGGTCAGGTTGAGGTAAGAAGTGGACGAGTGACACACCCTACCACGATACTGGTCTTGGTACCGTCGCGAATGATCTTCTTCTCCACAAACGGGTTGTTGCCCAGCGAGATTTTGCACTGCAAGCAAAAAGGGGTGTCTTAGGGGCGTCAGAGGGGTGTCATGCACTGCAAGCAGAGCAACGCAACGAGGTGGGTGTCAATCTCCACACTATGAAGCAGTGCTTTGATTTCCAGCCTCATATGTAAACGTCTACTTCTAGCCACTCATCCGCCACACAGTGCACCCTCCGGTGCCGGTGCTCACCAAGGCACCCAAAACGCAGTATTCTGGTGGTCACCGCGGCACCCGAACGCAGTGTTCCGGTGGACCAAGGCACCCAAACTGCAGTATTCTGGTGGTCACCGCGGCACGTACCACTTATCACATCGGTCAAAATATTATGGGGTGTGGGGTGTGCCGGTGCTCGCCACGTCACCCACCACGTCAGACGAGAGAGCATTTAGGGTTGGTCAGAGTCAGTTTGGAGTGAGAGTGGGCTGGGGAGGACGGTGGTTCTCATTCTCCACGCACCTTGGGGCACACGTTCTTCCGCCCTGGCTGCACCACCTTCATGATGCACTCGTGGCAGTACGTGTGCAGGCACTCAGTCTGCGGTGGGCGGGCACAGCCGGGCGGCAGCAGGCTCAGTGTGCGTTTAAAGCGAGACAGTGGTTGCCTGGTAAAATAATCTGGTTTCAACGATCTTCACACCCCGAAAAACAGCAGGCGCGGACGTGGTCAGGGGGGGGGGGGGGGCACTGAGCTCGCGGGAGATCGTTCGCCCGTGATGCCGCGCATCCCCCGTAACCCCGTGGAAACGAGACGCGCGGCGCGGCGTGGCTCGCGGAGCCCCTTCGGAATTCCTTTCCGCGAATTCCGAGCCCAGTCGAATCTTGAGTGGGTACATCCGTGGCAGGCCATCTGGGCGAGGCGCGACCCGGAGGGTGCGCATCCATCGCGTCGATCCCGGATTAAATGCTCCATGAACCGCTGACACTCCCGCCGGCCGGCGGCGTAGCGCGATGCCAATTGCAACCCTCCGCTCGTGAATTTTGACGAACAGTGTGGACGCACCACGGTGACGGGAAAGCGAAACACATCCTTGCACAGCAAACAGCCGAGCGCCGCGCGCAGTGCCGCCTGGTCCACCGCCGTGTCCTTCGCGCCGGGGTTATCCACAATAACCTCCGTCATTTGCACAGCACGGGTCGCAATGCCCTTCTCGCCACGCGTCGGCTCGGGTGTTGATGAGAGCGAGCCCGCGAGCCAAAAAAATACATTGCGCCACCGGATCCGCGCCGAGAGAGGCGAAACCCCCCACATGATCTGCGCCGAGAGATGTTCCAACCCCCCCGCCGGATCTGCGCCGAGAGAGGGGAATCCCCCCACCGGATCTGCGCCGAGATAAGTGCGACCCCCCACCGGATCTGCGCCGAGAGAGGTGAGACCGAGACCCCCCCACCGGATCTGCGCCGAGAGAGGTGCAACCCACCACCGGATCTGCGCCGAGAGACCCCCCATCGGATCTGCGCCGGGATAGGTGCGACCCCCCCACCGGATCTGCGCCGAGCGAGGAGAAACCCCCCGCCGGATCTGCGCCGAGAGAGGTAATCCCCCCCGCCGGATCTGCGCCGAGAGAGGTGCAAGCACCCCACGCCCAAAAGAGGAGGCACCAGGCTTTCGTACCAGCCCCCTGTGTATTGACCGGTATGACCCGCGCGCAACGATCCCCGCGTCATGACCCGCACTTACGATGATACCCACGCCGCTGGCAAGCACCAAACGCTCCTCGTCAACCGTCGAACTAGACCGAACGTGTACAATGTCATGGAGCTTGAATGACCGAGAACCGAATCAACAGGAGAATGCTTCGCAATGACATATCAGAAAATATGACAAAGTGCGTCAAAGTGTTACAGAGCAAGCAAAAAGCAAAAGGCATGGACCAATCACAGGCTCGGATTCGAGTCGGAACGGTTTGACCCGAGCTTGTCATTGGTCCATGCTTTTTGCTTTGCTTTTGCTCCGTAACACTTTAACGCACTATGTCATACCAAACGCAACACAATCAGCTTCGCAGGTACCCGTGCATGTGGGCACGCTGCCGAATAAGGTAGAAAATGTGTTCTTTACATACGATATGATACTACTCGTCTCCAATTGACGGGTGAAGGGCGAAAACATGGTGCATCCTTATACACGAGGGAGTCTCTATTTCGGGCTCTCCCTCTCGCTCTCGCATGGTCGTGGGCCGCGTAGTTTATGTGTGATCGTATCCAGACGGGATTGGATTGAGGTTGAGACGCCACGGTTACATGTTGAAGCCCATGTCCGCGTTGCAGCTGCACGTGGGTTTGTCGTCGACGGACATGTCACCCCAGCCCGTGGTTCGAGCTGTACCGCCCGCCTGGCCCGTCTTGGTGTCCAGCATCAGGGCCTCACACTCGTGGAATGACTGTTTGCTCATGAGTGTACCCGTACACACTCGCCGCATCCTCCTCCCTGGCTTTACAATCGTTCCCCGACTGTTTGCTCATAGTGTACCAGCGTGCCCGTACACACTCGCCGCCTCCTCCTCCCAGGCCTGGACACTCGTTCCCGGTTCAGCTCGACCCGACTGTTTGCACATAGTGTACCGGTGTACCCGTACACACTCGCCGCATCCTTCTCCCTAGCCTAGCCACTCGTCCCCTGTTCAGCTCAAACTGTTTGATTCATCACATTGTACCTTACACACTCGCCAGATCCTGTCCAGAGCGAAAATTCCGCGGACCGACTCGCCGAAAATCCGAACGGGTTGCGATGCTTGAAGTGCATAAACCCTCGAATTCAAGGATTTAAGGGCGACACGTGCTCTTACACTGAGTTTAAGCGGAAAATGGGAACGAGTGCAAGGCTCTGCCGATCAACTGCCATCCGGACGGGTCGTCCTCGAGCCGGTAGATCTTCCAGTTTGTCGGGTCTCGCCCTTCATTGTCGTTGGCAGTGTATATCTGGTAATGGTCAAGCACCGTGCTCCAGGGTCTTACCAATGCAGGATTTTATTTCATTCAACACACGACGAGGAGGCGGAGGTCACTGTGCACGGGTACACTGCGAGGAGGAGGAGGTCAATGTGCACCGGTACACGAGGAGGAGGAGGAGGAGGAGGAGGAGGAGGAGGAGGAGGAGGAGGAGGAGGAGGAGGAGGAGGAGGAGGAGGAGGAGGAGGAGGAGGAGGAGGAGGAGGAGGAGGAGGAG
>Ga0307489_10003479_pt1 | contig 10437 bp, 17 predicted proteins | sample SB12metaG_FD_202247 | JGI IMG/M metagenome (GOLD analysis project Ga0307489, IMG submission 202247) | Sea-ice brine microbial communities from Beaufort Sea near Barrow, Alaska, United States - SB 1.2 | ecosystem: Environmental > Aquatic > Marine > Coastal | place: USA: Alaska | collected...
TTAACTCAAGACACAAAGGGTCTGAGTGCGTTGGATGACGTGGCGGGCAACGTCTACCATGCCCTACCCCGGGGGCGGGCCAGGCGGCGGCGGCATGACCCCCCCAGGAGGAGGCCCGGGCGGAGGCGGCATGTACGACCCCTCAGGGGCGCCCGGAGGGGGGCCGGCCGGCGGTGGCATAAAGCCGCCGGGGCCTCCCGTGCCCTCAGTCCCCGGAGGGGGGCCCGGCGGCGGCGGCATGACATAGGAGGGCTCGTACACGGGCGCCTGCTGGGTCTGGCGCGGCGCCGCCCCAGAGTAGGCAGAGGGCGTGACCCCGAACTTGGCCTGAATGCGCGCCAGGACCTCCCACTGGCTCTCCTCGCGGTCGAGGCCCAATAGCAGGGTCAGTGAGAAAAAACACTGAAACCGAGATCGGATGTGCCCGCATGACTCGAGCGAGAGGCGCTGCAACGTGGCTCCCCTGTTCCCGCATGACTTACTTTCAGAGTGATTGCTTATACAGACGCACGGAGGAGGAGGATAAAGAGGAGGCGCTTCACCGTCGATCGTTTGCTGGTTCTCAACCCCCCCTGCCAGAGACTTCGGCAGCCTTGGGCTGGAACCCCAGGGTGTTGGGCACTGTGCCAGACTCGGGCCCGCGCGGGTTGTTGTTGAACGACCGCCGCACCTCCATCACGCGCCCACTGCCGTCGCCGGTCTGGTTCAGCTCCTCCAGCGCCTTCGTCGCGTCCTCAATGCAGGGTCTGACGTAACTACAGCGTTGCAGCTCAACTTGAGCATCTTCAAGTATACGCTCAGACGTCTGACCGTACACACTCGCCGCATCCTCCTCCCTGGCCTAACACCACCCACCGCGCCGCCGCAGGTGATCGACCCTCCCCCCGCTCTGACCTAGCTCCACTGGCAGCTGAACGCGCGTTCTGGAGGTATCCGTCAGCAATTGAGGAAACGTGGAGTTTTCTACGTCTCTTCGAGGTTTCAAGTTGGGATAACTGCTGTATCTCACAGACAAACAGAGCGACGCGCGAGATGCGCGATGATGGCCGAGCGAGCCGGGAAGTACACACGCAGCGCTGGCGAAGACGGCGCGGCACCGGCGGTGGCAGCGGGGCAAGGGAGGAGGCGGCGGAGGAGGAGGTGTAGGCGCCGGGGGGGGACTGGATTTGCCACAGAAACCAGGAAGTATCGGCGTCGGGGTGGGTTGGGCCAGAGCCTGGCATTTACTGCTCGCCACGGCTCGGGCAAAGCCCCGCCTCTGGAGTCGGGAACGTGACAAAAGCGAAGCCTCGCGGCAAACCGCTCTCCTTGTCCATCGGCAGCTTCATCTCCGTCGCGTTCCCGAACCCTCGCAGCAGGGTCATTATTATTTGAGAACGACACGACCGACGTTGAATGAACGAAAACACGAGGCCGAGGGTACGTGCTCACACCACGGTTTGGTCACCACGCACCACAACTGCGTCCGCGCGTCTGTATGCACATCCATCCTGATGGTAAGTCGTACTCCGTTCTGCGTCCGAGACGTTGTGCGTTAACGTGGAGGCCCCCAGCGCCCCCACTTTCCAATATCTTGAAACACAGCTGGTGTCTCAAACCCAAACCTCCTCTCTCTGGTGTCCCACCTCACTGACTCTCGACAATCACAAACCAACAATACTAACATGACCACCAACCCCCGCACCCCTCCCTCCACGCGCGCGCCGCGTGCACAGTACACTACGCGCCGTGGACGAGATGCCACATAACCCTCCTGCCTCGGCCATCGAGGAACTGCTTCAGCTTTCCCTCGCTATCAAAGTTCCAGCTCAGGTTGCCGATGTACAGCCGCCGGTCATTGATGCTCGCGCCCGGCACGCTCTCGGGGGCGACCATGGCTGCAGGGCGGGGGCGAGGTCAGGCCGCAGGGGGAAGATCTGGGGCGCGCCGCGCTTGAATGTACGGACCAGATCAGCAAAGGGCACTTCGCGAAGAACTGGCGGCAAAAATAGGGGTGGCGGAAATTCTAAAGTAGGGGTCGTCAGTGGAAAATAGGGGGTCTAGGTCTGGAGGTTAGGTTTGACCGGGTTTTTAGGTTTATTTCGGCCACGTGTCATTCGCGAATATTTATTCGTCACGGAACCAAAGAACTTTCACCTCTCAAGAGGGTCGGCCTGCGAACCGACGCTCTCGCCTCACTGTTTAGGCGCCCACTGGCGTTGCGTTCTACGCTCGGTGTCTGAGAGATACTTCCTCGAGTGCCAGGCTTGGAGCCGCCACCATGCATGCGGCGTCTTGCTGCGCCCTCCCGGCGCCACCACATGCGCGCCCAGTACCAAGGAAAGAGGGACGTGGGCAGCTGAAAAACAACGACAGCGGCGGCACCCGCCTTGAGCATGCGCGGCGCGCGGGCCTAGCACCCAGCGCCACCGCCCGGAGCCGGGTCCGCGACGTCGGCACCGCCGCCATATCCGCCTCATCCTCCTCCCCCTCTTCCACCTCGCCGTCCTCATCCTCCTCCTCCTCGCCCCCGCCATCCAACTCCTCCTCCTCCTCCTCCTCCTCCTCCTCCTCCTCCTCCGCTTCCTCCTCCTCCTCCTCCGCCTCCTCCTCCTCACCCTCACCGCCCTTCCTCCCACCCCTGATAAGCACGGTGATAGAGCGCCTGCGCCTGGACCCCATCCTATCAGGTGCCGTTGACCTCGCCACGCGCACGCTATTTTCGCCCGGCGGCGTGACGGGCGGCTTTGGTAGGGCATGTGCTGACAGATCTTGCATGCCCTTGGGCTGGAGCCTACGAGTACGTGTACAGTACTCGTACGGTGTTGGGCGTAGCGTCGGACTCTAGGGCCTGGCATGTACCGCCACGTCATCGAGACGCGTTCTGAACCCTTGAGTTGTGAGTTCCGTGGCATCCTTTGAGGTGGCGAGCGATATCCGCCTGCCCATCGCCCGCAGCGTCATCGACACGCAACACGAACCCTTATATCTTGAGTTACCATGGCATCCTTTGACGTGGCGAGTATCATCTGCCAGGCCCTCGGCTTCGGCCGCCGCCGCGGAGTGCAGACCTCGGACCCCGACCGCATGCTGCTCATCGAGATGCGCGCGGACTTTTCCGCCAAGCTTCCCTTGGTATTTCCTGGCATATATCTTGCCCGCCACGCCACACGCTTCGTGAACCCTTGGCCATGAGCTAAATGCATCCTATGACGTGGCGTGCAATATCTGCCGGGCATGTTGCCCGCCACGTCAACGACATGCTGTGTGAACCCTCGTGTCTTGAGTGAAAGATTGTATGACATCATATGACGTGGCGAACGGTTTCTGCCTCGCCCTACCCATTGGGTTACAAAGTCATTGAGCAGGACGATTTCTGGGCCAAGCATCCGGACATCGTCGCTGCGCGCCTCGTACAGCTGGCAGGGCCTCAGACTCGGTCCCGTGGTAGCTTAGCACACGACGTCATATGTCACCAACCGACTCGACACATGAGGCCTTGTAACGATGGGGAAGACGTGTCAGACGTCATATGTCGTCATCCGACTCAACACAAGAACCGTGGGAGCTCAACTTGTGTAATTTGTTCCCATAAACCACATGAGACAACGCACTCCATAACTCACTGGTGCTCAAGTTATGGTTAAGCTACGTGCTCAAGTAAGGCTACTCGTAGGTGCTTCGCTTCCGCTAGGTGCCTCACGCTGAGCACGTACGGGAGGTAGTGTGAGGCCCTGATAGCTGGTGAACACGTCGAGTGAGCTCATCGCGTCGGTGTCGTGGGACATCGCGCGCGGAGGGGGCGAGCAGGTTAAGCGAAACGAGCGCACCCACGTCCAGGCAGGAGGGCTATAGAGAACAAGCGCTCGACTGGCGGTGAATCGAAAGAAAGACCGAGAGACACGCATCCGCGTGTATACAGAGGCACCAGGCTTTCGCCCTGCCCCCTGTGATGGCGAATCGAAGAGCCACGTTCGCTCGTCTGTACGAGCATGCACACTCAAGGTGAGTCATGCTCATATACTGATATGGTGCTTGTTCTCAACGACCCCACGTCCAGGCTCTGCGGAGAGTGCTCACCTCGCTGGGCCCGGCGTTTGTGAAGACCGGCCAGGGTCTGGCGTCGCGCCCGGACTTCTTCAGCCCGGAGTCCATCGACGAGCTCACTTCGCTGTTCTGCGCGGTGCCGCCGTTTCCCACGTCGGAGGCGATGCGAGTCATTTCAGCCGAGCTCGGAGCACCCTGGTGGGAGGATCATTGAGCATTGGAACTCGACCGAAAGTGAATTTCTTCAATCTCCTCCTCCTTCTCCACTTATGTGTATGAGCATTCACTCTGAAGCTAGGTTGGCAAATTTGGATTCCGGGGTTCAGGAATCCACCCGAATCCGTCCCTCGACCGAATGCGTCTGAGTCAGGAATCCGCAACCTAGCTCTGAAGGTAAGCCATACTTCAATCCCTGTCAAATGCGTGTCCTCAATGACCCTCCTGCCTGGTGGGAGCTGTTTGTGGATCTGGGCGAGTATCCGGCGGCCGCGGCGTCTCTCGGGCAGGTGTACCGGGGCACTCTACGCACCAGGCAGGAGCCTACACTCGTCCACTTTCGGCTCAACATAAGCACACTTTGTGGGATACGATGGGTGCATGTTTTTCCACCAGTCTATTAGACCGGGGGACTCGGGGAGGTGTGACCAAATCGACTTAAGTTGAGATGAAAATGGACGAGTGTAAGCCCCACGCACTAGGCCCGGCAGCACGGCTGGCATTAGCGGCATGGCTGGATCGCCGGAAGGTGGCGTGGGTGGGGGCGGGGGCGGGGGCGGGCTGGTGGAGGTGGCGGTCAAGGCAGGGTTTGAGAACACGCATTTGACCGACGTTTGATCTCCTCCGTCTCCTTCTCCTTATCCTCGTCCTCCTCCTCCTCCTCCTCCTCCACGTCCTCGTCCTCCTCATCCTCCTCCTCCTCCCCCTCCTCCGCGCGTCTGTTTGAGCATACACCCCGAAGGCAGGTCATGCTCAGACCTGAGTTCAAGTGCTCGTTCTCGATGACCCTCCTGCAAGGTGCAGCGGCCACACGTGCTGGAGACGGTGTGCTGCGATCTCTTCATCCTGCGCCGCATAACCGCCGCTCTCCGCGGCACGCCGCTGGGTAGGGGGGGTAATGATAACAAGCACTCGACCGACGTTGAATGTCCTCATCATCATCCTCCTTATCCTCCTCCTCTTCCTCTTCCTCCTCCTCCTCCTCCTCCTCCTCCTCCCCCGATGCGGGGAATCGTGAAGAGAGAGCACTCGACCGTCGATGAATCTCCACCTGCTCCCCCTCCTTCGGGCGTCTATATGAGCATTTACACTGAAGGTTGAGGCATGCTCCGACCTCGGGGTAAATGCTTGATCTTAATGGCCCTCCTGCTGGGCGACGACCTGGCGGGGTCCATCGACCAATCAGCGCTCGACCTGGTGTCCTCTGAGCTTCTCTCTGAGCTCGACTACGGCCAGGAAGCCGTCAACGCCCAGCGATTTAGGCAGGGCCTGGCAGATATTGCTTGCCACTTCATCCAACGCACTTTGAACTCTTGTCTCAAGTATCAAACTGCACCCTATGCCGTTGCGAGCAATAAACGCCGGGCCACTCTGAGTTCAAAGTGCGTTGGATAACGTGGCGAATGACATCCGCCAGGCCACATCATAGGGTACAATTCAACTCATTATACCAGGGTTCAGAGTGCGTTGGATGAGGTGGCAAGCACTGTCCGTCGGGCCCTAGCTCCAGGGAGTCGCTGGCGAATCGGTGCGCGGGGTCAGTGGTGGTACCGCGGGTGTGGCCCGCCCTGTCCGCGCGCCGCGTGCTCACCACGGACTGGGCGCACGGCAGGGCGGTGCAGGTTGAAACATGTTGGAACCCGTGTTGAGACCACACCTCCTGTGCGGTGACGGCACGATGACATGGACTGGGACCGATCCCCCAATGAGACACTCGATATAATCATAGCATGTATGAGCTCACCGGCCAGCCTAGCAGGCTGTCACGAAGAGAAGCTCTTTGAATATCCTGTATTTCAGCACTTGAAACTACAATACGATGAACCGCTTACAAACTTTGCTATCAATCTCAACTTGCGCCGCTACAACGAGGGCGCCTGTTGTCGGAGTGCAGCCCAGAACAGGTGGCGGCCATGCTGGACATTGGCAGGGCACGATACATTCATCGTTTTTCGGTTCCAACGCTTGATGGAGATAAACGTCTACGCGTCATAGTAGGTGCCAAATTCGAGTATCCACACCCTTCGCATTCGCCTTCCAGTACCGTCTTACTGTCAAGTCTCTGAGGTGACGTGGCGAGCTCACTCCATTGGGCCCTGTTTGTTGGCACGCACTGCTACGCCACGCAGATATTCAAGACGGGGTTACTGCACGCCGACCCGCACGCGGGCAACCTCATCGTGACGCCGGACGGTCGTCTAGCCATCCTGGACTTCGGACAGGTGATAGAGGCAAGGGGATTGTTGAGAAACTGCACTCGAACGACATCAAATCTACTCTTCCTCCTACGCGCATCGTTTTTCAGCACGAGCGTTCACCCTGATGGTACGTCGTGCTCTGACATCGGTTCGAGTATTCGTTTTCAATGACCTTGCTGAGAGGTGCCGCCCAACACGCAGTACGCCATGTTGGAAGGGGTGGCGCACGCGTGGCACCGAGACTACCCGGCGCTGTGTCTGGATATGCAGGAGCTTGGTTTCATCCCGCCTGGGTAAGGCAGTGCAGGACGACCCTGGGTTCGACGGCGCGGCGCTTGTGCCTATTTTTCCGGTGGTAAGCAACTTCTAGTAAGCTGGAGTTTGGTCATTTGGCCAAAAGTCGATTGACTTTTGATCAAAGTCACCAAACGCCTACTTACTACAGGTAGTACGAGATGCTACGGGTATTACGCTTTACACACTAGGCACTAGGTGTCTGCGCTTGAAGCTAAACTATGATGAACTACTTTCAAAATCCGCTGTCAATTTTAACTTGCGCCTCTACACCTGGGGTGGACGTGACGCCATTGGCCAGGCGCCTGCCCGCGCTGATGGACCCGTGGCTGGACGGCGGGGTCTTTCACTCATCCACTTCTCAGCTCAACCTGATGCACTTTTGCCACTGAAACCACCCAACGCATCCCACAAAAGGAGAGAACAGTTTAAATTGAAAAACGTACGAATGTAAGCCCATTTGACTGCGGCAGCAGCTTCCATTCGTCCACTTCTCGGCTTTGGCCTGAGCCATTTTTGTCACCGGAACCAGCAAAGCACCCCAACATATCTTTCGAAAATTGCTTACGTTGAGCTGAGAAGTGGACGAGTGTAAGCCTCTACTGGACGGCGGCGCGACCAAGAAGGCGATGATGGATCCAGACGCAGTGCTGGCATCGTTGGTCGAGGCAGGGCGGCAATTGAGATCAAGCACTCGACCGACGTTGAATCTCCTCCTCTTCCTCCTCCTTCTCCTCCTCGTCCTCCTCGTCCTCCTCCTTCTCCTCGTTGTCCTCCTCGTCCTCGTCCTCGTCCTCGTCCTCCTCCACCTCCTCCTTCTCCTCCTCCTCCTCTGCGTCCTGTCCTCCTCTACCTCCTCATCATACTCTTCCTTCTCCTCCTCCTCCTCCTCCTCCTCCTCCTCCTCATCCTCCTCCTCCTCCTCCACATTTCTATATGAGCATTCACCTGAAATGTAAGTCCTTACCTGATCTCGGTAAAGTGGTTGTTCTCCAATGACCCTCCTGCAAGCTGCAAGAAGAGTTCCCCCACATAACGCTCCCGCCAGCGTTCCGCGCTATTGGACGGGCCGCGAGTCTCCTGGAGGGCATCGCCCTCACTGTGGATCCGGATTTCTCAGTAATCGTAGGGCCTGGGAAATATTGCCCGCCCCGTCATCAACCACATTCTTGACCTTAGTTGCTTAATCTCAGCGTCGGGGTAAAAATGCCACCCTTATCTCCTCGAAATCGAGGGTCTTTTTACTCAAGGATGGCGACCCAGTCGAACCTTCGGCGAGACGGTCCGAGGGATTTTCGAAATGGACAGTTCCAATTGGTCGAACGGGATTCGATACCATGCCTTCCATACCAGATCCGAGACTGAGCTTGTGAGGGATGGCATCCTATGATGTGGCGAGCCATATCTGCCAGACCCTAAGTCGAGGCCGCTATGTTCCCGCTCGCCGTGGACCGGATTCTCACGGACGATTCCCCGCGCATGGAAGCCATTTTCGAGTTTTTGATTTACGGCGCAGGCGGTCGGGAGGAGGGCGTGTTCGAGGCCGCGCGGGTGATTCAGGTGGGGCCTGACTGATTGTGAGTTTGATTATGCTCGCTATGTTGTTTGCGACGTTGTGAAATGCTGTTTATTTAACGATGTGGCAACATGCGACGCGATGGGCATAGTGGTACTTGTTGATCAATTGTAAACGGGCGTGAGCCCAATGAGTACCAGTACTATGTGTGTCAGCATGTGAACTGGGGAGTGCGTTGTACTCCGGCACTCTATGGCAAGGTGATGGAGGCACTAGCAGGGACGGTGTCGGAGGCAGCGCTTGAGATGGAGGCTAAAGCATCAGCAGAGGCCGCAGCCGCCATCAAAGCCGCCGCGTCACGCCCGCCGCCGCCTGAAATCAGCGCTCTGCCTCCTCCGCGCGACGCCGCGCGCATGAGCGCCGGGCGCGCCCTCCCGCCCTCCCCGGCAGGGCCTATATATCCCATTATATAACCCCCCACATACCCCTTTTATACTTCCTACATACGCCCTATATATCGCCTATAACTTTAACTTCTATACTTTAACTTCTATATACCCCTACGTGCCCCCTTGATTCCCCTATACACCCCCTGACGGGCATCGCTTGCCACGTCATAGGATTCCGTCAATATCCAGAGACGAGGGCTCAAGCTCCGTTGCATGACGTGGCGGGCTATATATGCCAGGCCCTGCTCTCCGGACGTGCACGATGCCGCCCAGGTGACCCAACCTGGTCGACCGCAGGACAGCATCGACGAGTACTTCGCATACAGGTAGGGTGGTGCAGGCTGACCCCAGGTTGATCCCAGATTGAACACGCTTGGTGTTAGCGTTTGAAGCTAAAATATGACGATTTGCTCTTAAACTTTGCTTTCAACTTCAACACGCGCCGCTACACACAGGTACGTTGCGGAGTGTGACGAAGCGGGTGAGGTGATTGAGGCGGGTCCGGAGGGTGAAGGGGCGGGGGTTGGGGTCAAGGTATCGGGAGGATTCTTCAAATCGGCAAGTGGCTCCTTGGAGCACCGGGCCGCGGGCCGAGAGGGAAGTGCAGGGGCGGTGGGCTCGACGCTGCGGCTTGTGATGAGCATCGCCGCTGGGATCGCTGCCGTGCCAGGTGAGGCGGTGCTGGTTGACCCTGTAATTTGAAGCGACTGAATGTGCGCGCTCGACACTAGAATATGATGAAGCGCTTTCAAACTTTGCTTTCAAATTCAACTTGCTCCCCTACAGCCAGTGTCCGCCGTCGTCAGCGGCGTCACCGCCGCCGCCGCCGCCGCAACAGCCGCTACTACCGCCGCTACCACCGCCGCCGCCGCTGCTACCAACCGCAGTGGAAGAAGCGGCGGCGACGGCTACACGAATGGTCAGCCGCAGCGACCGCCGCCGCCGCCGCGGGCTGATCCAACCAATGCTGCCGTCACCGCCGGAACTGCCGTCGCCATGGTTGGCGGTGCAGATTGGCCCCAGGTTGACCCCAGGTTGACCCCAGGTTTACCCTAGACCCCAGGTTGCCCCCAGGTTGACGCCAGATTTACCCCAGGTTTACCCTATACTTAGCCCACATTGACCACATCTTGACCCCGGGTTGACCCCAGTTTGACCACACTTGGTCTCACCGCTTGATGCTGAGATATGATGAACTGCTTTTATTTGCTTTCGATTTCAACTTGCGCCGCTACACTATGGCCCGCCAGAACAACCCCAATCACAACAGTCGATCGGCCGCGCCGCTAGCCCCGACCAACCCGCCCCCGCCCCCGCCCTCGCCACCGACCCTCCCCTCTTGGGATGATGTGACGGCCACGGTCGGGTCCGTCGGCGCTCTTGGCGCGGCGGATGTCAACCCTGAAGTGGCACGCGCCCGCGACATCCTCAAGACGGCTCTGCGCAACCGGTTTTTCCGCCGGATGATAGTGGAGGCGGGACTGAGTAAATCACGTCATACCTGCCACCTCATCTACCGCATTTCAAACCCCCGTCTATCGATTCCAATGCCTGCCTTGGGGCTTAGTACATCATGTCTTTCCTGCCACCTCATCATCCACCGTATTTCGAGCCCTCGTATGTCAATTCAAATGCCAGCCCCCTGCCATTTCATTACATTCATCCACCACCTACCGATGCCTAGTTTACCGAGTTATGCGACGCTGTGAGCGTCATTCAATTGTCCCTGTGTGGAGGA
>Ga0307489_10003480_pt1 | contig 10432 bp, 12 predicted proteins | sample SB12metaG_FD_202247 | JGI IMG/M metagenome (GOLD analysis project Ga0307489, IMG submission 202247) | Sea-ice brine microbial communities from Beaufort Sea near Barrow, Alaska, United States - SB 1.2 | ecosystem: Environmental > Aquatic > Marine > Coastal | place: USA: Alaska | collected...
ATGCTTGGGCGGTGATGAGGGGGTGTTTTGAGGGTGTATAGGGAATGTTTAGGCGGTGATTGTTCAGGGATTGTATAGGGGATGTTTGAGGGGTGTTTAGGGGGCGTTTAGGGGGTGTTTAGGGGGGTGTTTAGGGGGTGTTTAGGGGGTGTTTAGGGGGTGTTTAGGGGGTGTTTAGAGGGTGTTTGCCGCGTCGCATGATGCCATGCACGTATCAGAAATGAAGGTTCGCATGCATTTCGATGACGTGGCAAGCCTAGGGCGTGGCAGGCATTGCAAGGAACACGTCATAGGATACCACGCAACTCAAGTTACTAGGATTGGGTTCATAATGCGTGTCGATGACTTGGCGAGCACGAGCAATATGTGGTATGAGAAAGTGCGTCAAACCACTTAACAGCTTAGCAACTTTGCGTGCTCAGTTTTCCCGTTCGACCAATCAGAACTGTCCATTTGGACGACTTAGCACTCAAAGTTGCTGAGTCGCTAAGTGGTTTGACGCACTTTGTCATACGGCCCTACGGACTCCGGACGCACGACGTTGAAGGTGGGGTGGCGCAACATGCGGATCTTGCCCGGATCGCCCATGTTGTAGCGGCGCAAGTTGAATTTAAAAGCAACAGTTGAAAGCAGGTCATAAAATTTTGCTTTAAAGCGTTGAAACCAGGCGTACCGTAGCTCGTGTTAAGATTACATAGTTTCACACACGAGCGTTGAGTCAGAGACCCAAGGCGAAGGATTCTTATACCGTGCTTGCAAGCATGGGGTTTCGCCCTGCACCACCCTACCACGTCGTTGAGGTTGGGCGGGAAGTGGCGGCGCTGCATGAGCGAGCAGGGTGCCTGGTTGTAGCGGCGCAAGTTGAAATTGAAAGCAAAACATGACACCAGATCATCACATTTCAGTCTCAAGCGCTCAGTTCCAGGCGCTTTCAACGTGGGCTTGATAGGGTCAACCTGCACCGCCTTACCGGGTGCAGCTCATACACGGACGGTGAGAAGTGACGCGAGTACGTGTCGTCCCCCGGTCCCGCCACAAAATCCCCCATGTTGTAGGGACCGCAATACACTCAGTAATATGACAAACAGAAGAAAGCTATAAATTTTCGACCCTTGAACCAAAAATTCAACTCAAGATTCTTGAGTTAAAAGACGCCATATCACGCCGGCAGATTGATGTGGCGTCTTTTAACTCAAGAATCATGAGTTGAGTTTTTTGAGCAAGGGCCCGAAAATTTATAGCTTTCGTCTGTTTGTCATAGCATATGGTCCCCATGGTGAATAGGCCGATTTCGGTATATCGCTTCCCGCGCCGAGCGGTGACGCTTCGTCCGCAACTCTGTATGGGCATTCAACCTGGCGCCCGCTTTCCTGCGCGGAGCGCTGACGCTTAGTCCGCTACTCTGTATGGGCATTTCACCCAGGCGATATCCCGAAATCGGCCTATTAAAACACATAACAAAGTGTGTGCACCGTACCATGGACTGCACCACGACCGGCTCCACCACGCACTTCAGCAGGTTGCCCTCCAGCTTGCAGAAGCACTCGTGCGAGATCACCACCTGGCCGCAGGGGCTTACACTCGTCCACTTCTCAGCTCATCCTAAGCCGTTTCTGGTTACTGAAGCCACGTCAAGCGTCCACTTCTCAGTTCAACCTGAGACGTTTTTGCCGATTGGACCTCTGAATATAGCCCACAAAACGTGCCAACGTCAAGCCGAAAAGTGAACGTCTTTAGTCCACCAAAGGTGGTTACGTTGAGCTGAAAAGTGGACGAGTGTAAGCCCCTGTCTGGCCCCCCAGCGCAGCATCCGACAGCAGTCGCGCGAAGTGGAAAGACTTGCCGTCGAACACCAGGTGCCAGGGGCTTGCACTCGTCCACTTTTCGGCTCAACGTAAGCGCTTTGTGTGGGATAGGGGGTGCGTGTAGAGAGTGTTTGGGGGGTGTTGACGGGGTGTTGAGGGGGCTTTGGGTGGTATAAGGAGGTGCTTACACTCGTCCACTTTTCGGCTCAACGTAAGCGCTTTGAGTGGGATAGGGGTTCCATGTAGGGGGTGTTCAGGGGGTGTTCATAGGGTGTTTATGGGGTGTTCAGGGGGTGTTCAGAGGGTGATTAGGGAATGTTTCGGGGGTGTTTAGGGGGTGTTTAGGGGGGGTGTAGGGGGTGTTTGGGGGCTGTTTAGGGGGTATGAGGGGGTTGTGTGGGGTGTATTCTGTGACAGAAACGGCTCAGGTTGAGGTGAGAAGTGGACGAGTGTAAGCTCCTGCCAGGTGCTTGCTGATGTCGTGCAGCTTGCGGTCGAAGGTGCCAGCCGCCAGGGGCTTACACTCGTCCACTTTTCAGCTTAGCCTGAGCCGTTTCTGACACTAAACACCCCCTACATACCCCTGAATACCCCATGACACCCCCAAAACAGCACCAAAACACCCCCTACATGCACCCCCTGTGCCACAGAAACTGCTCACGTTGAGCCGAAAAGTGGACGAGTGTAAGCCCCTGCCGGCCGCTGCGTGGTGCACGCCCATTCGCACCCGCGGCCCGCTCTTAAGGCCAACCCAATTTAATATCGAGATCCTGTCAACCCGACACCTCGCTTTTGGGCGATTTCGGACAGTCGGATCGGTGTTTGGGTTATTTTGCCCATACGACGCAGTCTGCTTGGGTTTAGGGTTGCTCGTGAGATTACAATTGTTGTCCCTGCCCGTTGAAGAGACGCACGCCGTTCTTGCCCTGCTCGCGCGCGCAGTGCGGCAGGCGCAGCACCTCGGCCGACCACCGCGTGGCAATCATCTCGCGCTGCACCCACATACAGAACTGTGCGGCGTCCACGGCCACGGCGAAGGCCACCTCGAAGGCGTCGCCCAGCGTGCAGGGGCTTACACTCGTTCACTTTTCAGCTCAACGTGAGCGCTTTCTGTGTGATAGGGGGTGCGTTAAGGGGTTATGTTGGGGTTGTCAGGGGGTGTCAGGGGGTATTTAGGGTGTGTCTTTGTGTCAGAAACGGCTCAGCTTGAACTGAAAAGTGGACGAGTGTCAGCCCCTGCCTGCGTGTTGATCTCGTACCCGCCAAACTCCTCGATGCCCAACCGGATCACGCGGTCGTGCGTGTCCTGCACCCACCGATACGGCCCACCACGTATCGCTCGCCATGTCATGCGATGCATTAAGTCTTCATACGAGGTCCCAAAATGCGGGTCGATGATGTGGCGGGCAATAATATTCATTGTCCCTTCACAGACATTGCTCTCGACCGATTGTCCCGTGGCAGATATTGCTCTCGACGTCGATAGGATGCCATTGAGCTCAAGCACCGTGGGGTGAAAATACTTTGGATGACGTGGCGAGCAATGTGCGCATTTCACTTGGCACATCGTTACCCGCCACGTCATAGGGTGCCATTCAACTCAATAGACACGGGCCCAAAATGCATTGGAGGACGCGACGCGGCGAGCACAATCCGCCGGGACCTGCCTGGCGGTAAGCGTCAGCGCCAGCCAGCGACATGGCCGTGCTCCCCTCCAGGTCCGTGAACACGAACGTCACATCGACCAAAGTCCCGAAATCCTTTTTGACGGCGTCGGTGCCCACCAATGAGGAGTCCCAGGTGCAGGGGCTTACACTCGCTCACTTCAGAGCTCAACTTGAGCACTATCGGGACACATCGCTCACGTTAGAGCTCAACTTCAGCACCTTCGGAACACATCCACGGGTTAGGTTGGGTCATGTGGGGGACAATGTGAGCTGGAGTTGAGCAGAAAGGGCAAGGTTCGCTCAAGTTGAGCGGAAAAATGGACGAGGGTAAGCCCCTGCCCAGGTGCCCCACTGCGGCACCACGGCGCGGCCCCACACCACGCGGCGGATAGCGGCCGCACGCTCATGGTGGAAGGCGCGCCGATTCATGGCCAGCTCGTATCGGAGGATGATGGCCCGGCGGGCCAGGTACATCACGCGCATCATCGCCGCTAGAACGGCGCACGGCAAGACGACGATCATTATGAACTGAGCGGTGTACGGGCTGCGGGCCCCCGACGGCGAGCCCCGCACGATCACGTCCAGGCTCACCCCCACCGAGCAGGGGCTTACACTCATTCCCATTTCAGCTCAACTTGAGCTCCTCTGTCCACCGTCTATACCAAAGTAACTCGTGAATGTGTCATGGAGTTGCTCAAGTTGAGCTCTAACGTGAACGGGTGTAAGTCCCTGCCTCCGATACCAGCCCGGCGGAGTTCGTGCCGCGCACCGTGGCGCAGGGGCTTACACTCGTCCATTTTTCAGCTCAACTTGAGCCGCTTCTGACACAAAATACACCCTAGACACCCCCAAATACTCCCCAACACACCCTACACACCCCCTACACAACCCCTAAATGTACCCCCTATCCCACAGAAAGCGCTCAAATTGAGCCGAAAAGTGATCGAGTGTACGCCCCTGCCGTGGCGTAGTACCGCCACCCAGGGGCTTACACTCCTCCACTTTTCAGCTCAACGTAAGCGCTTGTCGTGGCGTAGGGGGTGCGTTTCGGGGTTATTTAGAAGGTGATTAAGGGGTTGGAAGGGGTGGTAGGGGGTATCAGAGGGCATTTAGGGGTTATTTTTGTGTTAGAATCGGCTCACGTTGAGCTGAGAAGTGGACGAGTGTAAGCCCCTGCCGACGCCCTTGCTTGACCTCAAAGTCATCAACGGTGGCGCTCGTGCTGTTCCCGACCGACGTGTACGCGCCGAGGCCTAGGGTCAGGCACTACACGGTCCGACCCCCTTTACAACAAGAAACTGAGGGGTCAAATCGCGCCGAAACCTCGATTCGTCACGATGGTCGGTTTGAGGGATTATTAACTCGTGCAAGCGAAAGACCGGCCGTTTGGTCGGTCGACAGTTGTTACCGGATCCGGGAACATCTCCTCCAACCCCCGTGTTTTGTTATGGTAGAGGGGCTCGGCGCGAGTAGCACACATCATCGTTAGGTCATGTCATGCCGCGCAATTCAAGACACGAGGTCTAGCATGCGGAGGATGACGTGGCGGACAATGTCTGGCAGGCCGTACCAAGGTTGTGTGAGGTCTGTACCCCGGGGACGGCGTCGCGGTGGTCGATGCGAAACTCGTACTCGATGACGGTCGACTCGGGTTCCTCGAACGGCTGCCAGCATATGCGAAGCAGGCGCTTTCCCGGGTCTGCCCTTCTACTCGGGCCTGGCAGATGGTGCTCGCCACGTCATGGGATGCCATTTACATCAACGAACCAGGGTTCCAAATGCGTGTCCTTCGCAGATTTCCAGGGTATCTCAAATGGCGGTCGCCACTTCTTGAGAAACAGACGGTCGAATCGCCATATTGTACCATTGTATGGCAAATCTGCAGTCTATTTACTCAAGGTCTCAAATTTGAGACGCGTTGACCGCCATTTGAGGTACCCTGGAAGAATGAGTGTCCATGACATGGCGGGCGATATCTGCCAGGCCCGACCTTCCATCGATAGGTGTTCCGCTCGCCGCCGCACTCAGCGCCGCGCTGCAGAGCGAATCACCGAGCGCCGGCACCGAGCGCCGCGCGCCGGGGTCCACCGATACCATGCTGTAGCGGCGCAAGTTGAATTTGAAAGGGAAATTTGAAAGCAGTTTATGATATTTCAGTTTCAAGCGCTTAGTTCCAGCCCCTTTCAACGCGGGTTTGATAGGGTCAACCTGCACTAGCCTGCCATGCGAACGAATCCCGGCTTGGGGCCCGAGGCATCCACGATCATCGGCGGCGTCGATATGTTAGCCTCCAGCGGCGGGCCGCCCTTGTTGTTGCGGCGCAAGTTGAAATTGAAAGCAAAGTCTGAAAGCAGTTTACCATATTTCAGCTTCAAGCGTTTAGTTCCAGGCGCTTTCAACCTGGGTTTGATAGGTTCAACCTGCACCGCCCTACGTTGTTGGAAGCAAAGATGACGACAATATACCGCTGTCCGACTCGGAACGCCATTCCGCGCGCGTGCACCGACTCCTCGGGCCGCCGCAGATATTGCAAGTCACGTCATCGGAACGTATTTTGACTTTGAGCCCTCGTTTCTTGACTTAAACAGCATTCTATGACGTGGCGAGCAATACCCTCCTGCATCGTTGCCCGCCACGTCGTGATTACGCATTTAAACACTCGTTTGTTGAGCTAAACGGCATCCTTTGGCGTCTTCCTGGCGATATGTTAGGTCTGAGCAAGGGCCGGTAAAGTGACCTCAGAATGTACCAGTGAAGAGGGGTATATTTTAATTTTAGGGGGTTATTAGGGGGGTATTATGGGGGTCGTCTTGTGAAAATGAATCCCTAAAGACCAAAACCCTTAATCCTAAACCACTTTCACAGTCTGTTGTCTGGTAAATTCTGGGTCACTTTACCGGCCCTTGCTCGGACCCAGGCGTGTTCCTGGCGATATGTGCGACGGCCTTACCGTCAGCACGTGTACCCCTTCCGCGCCTTCAGCGTCCGTGTCCAGCGCGATGTCCTGGCCTGACATCCGCGGTGTCGTCCTCACGTTGCCGGGCAGTACTGTCGTTGACAACAAGCAATCAAATCGAGATTGGACGGACCCGCTTGATTCACCCTCAGGGTGATCGCTCATATAGACGCGCGCAGGGGAAGGAGGAGGTTCAATATCCGTGCACACATATAGATAGGTCCCAGCAAGGGCCGGTAAAGTGACCCCAGAATTTACCAATTAAGAGGGGTATGTATTGATTTTGGGGAGGTACTAAGGGGGCATCAGGGGGGTCGTCTCGTCAAAATGAAACCCTAAGACCTAAACACTAAACCCTAAAGTGCTTTTACAGTCTGTTGACTGGAAACTTCTGGGGTCACTTTACCGGCCCTTGCTCGAACCTGACAGACGCGCGGATGGGGAAAAGGATAGTCAACGTTGAGGCAAGTGCTTGTTCTCACTCAACGACCCTGCCTGGGTACGTGCGGATCTCCCAGCTATACTTCAACACCCCGGAGTTGTCCGGGTCTTCGAGGCCCGTCAAGCAGGGGCTCGCACTCCTCCACTTTGCAGCTCAAACGTCAGCACTTTTGTGGATAACTTGGGTGGTTTGTGCGACAACATGTCTAAGGTTTAGCCTAACAGTTGAGGAGTGATCTTCGCAGTTTCCCAGGGTACCTCAAATGGCGGTCAACGCTCTTCGAATCGGAAGACTCGAGTAAATGGATGGTCAGATTTGCCATACAATGGTACAATATGGGGATTCGACCGTCTATTACTGAGGAATTGGCGACCGCCATTTGAGGTACCCTGGAAAACTGCGAAGCCGGGCCCTGCCGCAAAAGTGACGTTGAACTCGCCGCGCCCGGTGATCACCTCCGCGGAGGGTGGCAACGTCATCGAACCGCATTTCGTACCCCAGTTTCTTCAATTAAATGGCGACAACTGACGCGGCGATCACGACCCGTCAGGCCCATCTCCCGCCACGCCACGTCATAGACACGCAATGTGAGCCGTGGATTAACTTGCGTCTTATGACGAGGCGGGCACGGTATGGCAGGCCCCACCTCGGGGGCGGTGACGTGACAGGCCGGGGGGGCGCAGCGCGGCGGCGACTTGTCGCACACCCCGCCGCTGCCAATCGCTGCCAACCCGCCGCTGCGCCCCTGGTAGTTGGAGAGGCTGGGGTGCATGAGCCACGTGCCCGCCGTGTACGATGGCAGCACGGCAGCTTTGTTGCCGACCGCCAGGCAGTCCGGTATGGCGCCGCACATCGCGCGGTTCAACTGCGGTTGAATATAGCCGAGGACCAGGGGCTTACACTCGTTCACTTCTCAGCTCAACATAAGCGCTTTCCGTGGAAAAGGGGGTGCAATAAGGGGCTAATTTGGCGGTGTGGAGGAGGTGTAATGGGGAGTTAGGGAGTGTTTAGGGTGCATTTTGTGTCAGAAGCGGCTTAGGTTGAGCTGAGAAGTGAACGAGTGTAAGCCCTTGCCGAGGACCGACGCGCTATTCGCAGGCGCGACGAGCCCACACCACTCCTGCGGGATGCTCCCGCTGAGCCTGTTGGCAGCCAGGGCCATCGTCACGATCCCTGTCATCTGACCGAGCTCGGGGGGCAGCGTCCCCGCCAAGTATGGCCTAGCAGATGTTGCCCGCCACGTCATGCGAAATGTCAGGGCCCTGGCCCTCGGTACCTCACCGCGGCCGGCAATATCTGATCGAAACGCGGTAGGGGCAGATTATCAAGGCCACACGGTCCGACCCCCTTTACTGTAAGAAACTGAGCGGTAGATCACGTGGAACTTATGCGGTCCAGTGTTGATGGCTGTATAACTCAAGCATGCCCTGAAAATCGTCGGTCGGCTCGGCCGGCGAGTCTCGGTATCTGAGACTCGCACATTGAAACCCCAAGTTTCTTTCAGTAGAGGGGGTTGGGACGAGTAGGGTAGGGCCTGGCATAAATGGCCCGCCTTGTCATCGACACGCAATTGGAACCCTGAAATGGCATCCTGATTCGTGGCGAGCAATATCTGGGTGGCCCGACCGTCAACAGGTTATCGAGCAGCATCAGCCCCTGCAGCTTCTTGAGCCGGGACAACGAGGGCGGGAGGGAGCCGCGCAGCTCGTTCGAATCTAACTGCAGCTGCCGGCACTCAGGGGCTTACACTCGCTCATCTCAGAGCTCAACTTGAGGACCATCGAGACACATCGCCCACGTTAGAGCTCAACTTGATCACCTTCGGGACACATCCACGGAATAATCTGGGTCATATGGGGGACAAAGTAGGCTTAAGTTGAGCTGAAAGGGGAAACGTATGCTCAAGTTGAGCTGTGATAGGAACGAGTGTCAGCCCCTGCCGGCACTCCGACAGGTTGCCCAAATACGGCGACATGACTCCCGCTATGCTCGTGCCGAACGGCTTTCGCCATCCCCAGTCAATCCCATACACTCGGTTTTCCGCGGTCCAGGGGCTAGGATCCGGGCATGGGAACGGCGCTATGGGGCGGGGGCGGAGCGTCGCGCAGTCGCAGGTCACGCCCTCCCACCCGCAGTTATGGCCAGTCAGGTATTGCTCGCCACGTCATAGCAGGCCATTTCTCTCAAGACGAGGGTTCACAATGCGTTGGATGACGCGGCTCAGCAACATCCACCCAGCGTGGAGGTCATTACCAGTGGACACTCGTCCACCTTTCAGCTCAACCTAAGCTGTTTTGGCCACACCTCCCCGTGTCCCCATGTTTAATAGACTTGGGGGAAAATCATGCCGGCCCCGCCCGGTGTGCGTGGAGTTGCCACACGGCGGCACGGCGGCCGTCCACGTGGCCAGCAGGGAGTTGACGGCGCCGGTCGCCAGGGACTTACACTCGTTCACGTTACAGCTCAACTTGAGCAAATTCGGTACACATCCATGGGTCAAGTCAGGTTACGTGGGGCACAAAGACAGCTTGAGTTGAGCTGAAAGTGAACGAGTGTAAGCCCCTGCCCGTCGCCTCGTCCACATCGATCGCCTCCCGGACCTGGATCAGTGCCTCGTGGTCCACCGCGCTCAGGGGCACTGTGTGGTGGGGTGAGAGGGGGGGGGGGTGAGAAGGGGGGGGAGTGCGGGGTACAGTGTGGGTGGTAATGGGATGTAATGGAATGTGAGGGTGGTGCGGGTGTTCGGGGGTTGGAGGGTTAGGGAGGTGGTGGGTGGATGCGAGGCAGGTGGATGCAAGAGGAGTCTGGTGGTGGTAGAGTGACCCGAGCAGGCGAGGTAGACCCACACGTGCAGCGGCAGCGGCGGCGGGGAGCACCCCTAGTACGCGTATACACTTTTTTTTGGTTGCCACGTGTGAAGGACACGGCAGACGAAGAACGAAAATAGTTGATAGAGAGGGCAGGGTGAAGGACGGCTCTCGTGGCCCCGCAGCCCGCGCAATGAGGGTTCGTCGTACCGTCGGCATCGTATGTGTACTCCGCATGTGCCACCAGAGGGCCAGCTGCGACAGGAAAGTGGAGGGAAGGGGGGGGCGATCGAGGCTCAGTTGGTGGGCGTCCCGCGTTGTCGCTAGCTCGCATACCCTGTTTCGTCTTTTATACCCCCAGCGAACCCTCCCAGTGCTGTTGCTACTACCTTCTGGGAGAACCCCGTCTAACCAAAGGTGCCCGCCACGCAGCTGCCGCGCCCGACCCAGCCTTCCACTCGCGCGCCCCGGCAACTCGGCCGAAACAGGGAATATCGTTTTCCGTCGGTTGACGAAAACGTGTAGTATGCCCACTTCCTCCTGTGGAACCTTAACTCCCACCCCCCCCCAGAGTCTCCTCGCGCGGCTCACTACCCCCTGGCTTCACCGTTCACGCCCCCCGGGTGCGGCCCTAAACAGCGCGACGGTGGACGAGGTTGACGTACCGACGAGGGCGAGGATCAACGCCGTCGCGAGACGCCCGGCAAGCGCAGGGGCGCCCATCGAAGCCAACAACTTTTGTTCGGATTGATTAC
>Ga0307489_10003481_pt1 | contig 10432 bp, 11 predicted proteins | sample SB12metaG_FD_202247 | JGI IMG/M metagenome (GOLD analysis project Ga0307489, IMG submission 202247) | Sea-ice brine microbial communities from Beaufort Sea near Barrow, Alaska, United States - SB 1.2 | ecosystem: Environmental > Aquatic > Marine > Coastal | place: USA: Alaska | collected...
GAACTGCGGAAGAAGCCGCTGGTATCTAGGCCCTGGTTGAATGAGGACGCTCCGCCGCGGCCCGAATAGGGGTTTCAGGGTTTAGAGTTTAGGGTTAACCTTGAACCTGGGTTTAGCCGCTGGTATCCAGGCCCTGGTTGAATGAGGCCGCTCCGCTGCGGCCCGAAAGGGCTGCGCCGGTAGCCGGACTAGCCGCAATGCGCCAACCAAGTAGCAACAACTCTCATTTTTGTTATAAAATACATAAACTACTCGGTCCGACCCTCTCTACCATAAGAAACGGAGGGGTCAAAATGCCACACCCTCATAAAAGGTCGAATTGACGGGTTATTAACTCAAGCAGGTCGAAGCATCGGCCGGTCGGCTCTGTCGACCGAGTCGCCAAATCAGCGACTCGCCCCTCCAACCCCAGATTGCTTAGCATGGTAGAGTGGGTCGGCGCGCGTAGAATGTACAAGAAACTGCTCTCAGTTTGTGTACCGAGGACGTGCCTGTGAAGTCCGAGCGCGCGCTGAGCATGTTGTGTGTTGGACTTACATTGAAGCGGAAAATTATAACGAAATGTCATTTTCATTGAAACTTTCTGCTGTCAGACTTGTGTGCTGCTACATATTATGCTTTGTATCGTACACTCCAGCCTGAATGCTGCTATGTAATGGTGCTTCAATGACATTCGTTATTACCTCCTGCTTCGTTGTGCTGGGTGGTGGGACAATCTATGTTATACTGCCCACCTCCACCCAAAACCAAAAAGCTTAGGAAATAATCCACCCATTAATCCACCCATATGCGGGGGTCAGGGCGAAAGCCTCGTGCCTCCATATACACGCGTAAGCGTCTCTCTCTCTCTCTCTCTCTCTGTCTGTTCTCTATCTATCTCTCTTCTGCCCCCATCCCCACACCCACGTGTTCCTGTATACGCGGAAGGTGTTTCTCTCTCCCTATCTCTGTGTGTCTCCCTCTCTCTTTATGGCAGCATCCCTCACTACGCGGGTGGTCTCGGTACGGGTGGTGTTAATCTGTGTCTTTCTCTCTCTCGGTGTCCATCTCTACCTGCGGAAGCTTCTCTCTCCCCTGCTCTCTACGCAGTGATGGCTCCCGCCCCGCCCGCCGCTCCGCCGTCGCTGCCGGCGCCGCTTTGTCCTCTGTGTGTGCCTCTCTCTCTACGCGGTGATGAAACTGTCTGTCTTCTCTCGCTTTATGCGGTGATGGCTCCCGCCCCACCCGCCGCCCCGCCGTCGCCGTCGTCCATCGACCGCTGCACCACCTCCACCGCCTTTGTGTAACGGCGCAAGTTGAAATTGAAAGCCAACGCTGAAAGCAGTTTATGACATTCCAGTTTCGACCGCTGAAACCATAGACGCTTTCAACACGGGTGTTGATACTGTCAACCTGCACTGCCCTACCTTGGCCGCTGGCCGCAACAGCAGCAGCCCACCCACCGTCACCGCCAGCTATGGCCTGAAATAAATTGCCCGTCACGTCATAGGATTCCATCTACCTCAAGAAACGAGGGTTCAAAATGCGTTGGATGACGTGGCGGGCAATGGGTCTGGCAAATTCTCCTCGTCACGTCATAGGATGCAGTTTAACTCAATGAACAAGAGTTCATCATGCGTTGGATGACGTGGCTGACAATATCTACCGGTCCCTACCGCCAGCGCCAGTTCGCCCATCGTCAACGCCTTGGTGTAGCGGCGCAGGTTGAATTTCAAAGCAACGTTTAAAAGCGGTTCATCACATCTTAGCTTCAAGCGCTGAAACCAGGGGCGGTTTCAGCACGGGTTTTGATACTGGCAACCTGCACCGCCCCACCTTGGGCAGCGACAAGTTGGCCGCCAGCCCCGCCACCGCCTCGCCCAGGGCGCCTGACGGCAGGGTCTTACACTCGTCCACATTTCAGCTCAACCTGAGCTGTGGTTTCTAACACAAATCACACCCCAAACACCTCTTTATACCCCCTGACACCTTCTTTATACCCCCTGACACCTCCTAAACACCCCCTAAACAACCCCTAAATGCGACCCCTATCCCATAGAAAGCGCTTACGTTGAGCCGAGAAGTGGACGAGTGTAAGCCCCTGCCCGGCGTGGCCAGGCCCGCGGCGAACAGCGCACGGCCGGATGAGCCCACGAGAGCGTAGAAGGTCACCCAGGGAGCCATGCCCACAGCGGTGGCGGCCACGAACACCGGCATGGGCACCTGGCGGGAGGGACTTTGAGTACAAGTAATCGACCGAGATCAGAGCACGGCACCTTGTGAATGCTCATACACCCTCAGTGGGTCTAAATGGGGGTTCGCCTGTAGGGTTCTGATCGTTAGACTTAAAATATAAGACGGACAAATATACAGATGCGCTGAGGAGGGGGAGGAGATTCAACATCGGTGGAGTGCATGTTCTGAACAACCCCCGTGCCTTGGTCAACCCTAGGAGGTAGTTGGTGATAGAGTAGGGTGCGTGCGGCACCAGGCGGAGCAGGGTTAGCTTCACGAATGTGCCGATGGTGGAGCCGTCCGCTAGGGTCTCACCATTACTCCCCGGTTTAGCTAAGCTTTATAATCTTTGAGGAGTCATAGTTCATATCACGGTCTATACGTCTCTGGTGCTGGCAGTTTTCCAGGGTACCTCAAGTGGCGGTCAAAGCTCTCCGAATCGGAAGACTCGAGTAAATAGACGGTCATATTTGCCATACAATGGTACCATATGGCTATGGCGATTCGACCGTCTATTTCTCAAGAATTGGCGACCGCCATGTGAGCTACCCTGGAAAACTGCGTAGGACCAGGCCTCGCCGTCTGCGACGTAGCGTTCCATCTTCCGCAACTGGCGGCGGATGAGGCGGCGCACCGGGGCGCCGAACCCCGCGCCGCTCCCGATGGCGGCCGCCACGTTGGCGAACCCCTGCCAGCAGGGGCGTTGAGAGAAAGGCAACGCGAACCAAAGTGAGCCGTGCTCGCATGACTCACCTTCAGGGTGAATGCTCATACTAAGAGACGATTGGCTCGGCGGAACACAACGTCGGTTGAGTGCTTGTTGCCAATAACACCCCAGCGAGAGCGATCGAGAGAGAAGAAAACGTAATACATAGGGGGGTTCTGTCATTTATTGCAGGGAGGGAATAATGGTGCTTGATATCAATGACCCCCCTGCCTCGCGGCGCGTAACAGCGAAGGAGGCGGCGGCGGCGGCGGTGGCACCCACCAGGGACACCACAGCACCCTGGGCGGTACCGAAGAATAGCCCCGCGGCGTAGCGGCGCAAGTTGAAATTAACAGCAAGTTTTGAAAACGGTCCATCGTTTTTTAGATCCAATGGCTGAGACTAAGCGCGGTAAACCCGGTGTCGAATCTAGGGTCAATATGGGGTCAACCTTGGGTCAGTCTGGGGTCAACCTGGGGTCAAGCTGGGGTCAACCTGGTGTCAAGTTGGGCAAGCTGGGGTCAAGCTGGGGTCTACCTGGGGTCAAGCTGGGGTCGAACTGAGGTCAACCTGGGGTCAACCTGGGTTCGACCTGGGGTCAACCTGGGGTCAACCTGGGGTCAACCCGGGGTCAATCTGGGGTCAACCTGGGGTCAATCCGGGGTCAACCTGCACCGCCCTGCCGCGGCGACGAAGAGGGGCTGCGTGGGCACGAAAGGCACCAGCGCGGCTACCGCGATGGCGGCCGCCAGTCAGGGGCTTGCACTCGTCCACTTCTCAGCTCAACGTTTCCTGCAGTCACTCTCTTCTATTGTAGTTATGGGTTCGGCCCTGTGAACCCAGGGCCGTTCTTCCTATATGCCCATACCCACACTCCGCTTCTCTGGTTATGAGTTGGGGCCTTTATTAGACGTTTCTGACACTCAACACATCCCCTAAACGCCTAAACACGCCCTCCATCCCCGCCTTAAACACTCCCTTAACACCTCCTAAATACTTTTTGTCCCACCAAAAGCGCTTACGTTGAGCTGAGAGGTGGACGAGTGTAAGCCCCTGCCGCCAGTATGACGGGACCCGCGGGGCCCGCGGCGGCCACCATGCCCTGCACGTCCGCTAGCCATGCAGGAGGGTCGTTGAGAACAAGCAATCGGACCGAGATCGGAGCACGTCTGCCTTCAGGTGAATGCTCAGGCAGACGCGCGGAGGAGGAGGAGATTCCACGTTGGCCAAGTGCCGGTTCTGAATGAGCCCCGCATATAGACGCGCGGAGGAGGAGGAGATTCAACGTCGGTCGAGTGCCGGTTCTCAATGAGCCCTTCATAGAGACGCGCGGAGGAGGAGGGGATTCAACATCCCTGCCACGCGTGCCCCGTGATGGCCGCCGTGATGCCCGTCCGCACCACCAGGCTGCGCGCCACCAGCAGCACGGCGGTGGCGGCCAGGTACCAGGGGCTTACACTCGTATACCTCTAAGCTCAACTTGAGCCGTTTCGACACAAAAACAAACCCCCAAACGCCCCCTGATACCCTTCAACACCTCACAATCAACCACTAAGTAACCAATAAACGCACCCCCTATCCCACGGAAAGCGCTTAAATTGAGCTGAAAAGTGGACGAGTGTAAGCCCCTGCCAGGTAACCGGCGACGCTCGGGAACCACTGCAGCGACATCGCCGCGTCAACCGCAGATTAAGGCCAGAACGAAGGATGTCGCTCGTGTGTACAGGTATACCGGCGCACTCTAAGTAAACAGGCAGGCTGAGCTGGCACTGGAACGAGTTTAAGGACAGGGAGGAGGAGGCAGCGAGTGTGTGTGGGGGTATACCGATGCACTGGATGCAAGCAGTCAAGTGATTTATGACGGCGAAGAGGGCATGGCCCTGCCACAGCGGCGGTGCGGCGCCGCACGCCGATGCGATCGATGACAGCACGCAAGCGCTCGCGGCTGCCGTGCCGGCTCCACGCCTTCTGCCAGGGGCTTACACTCCTCCACTTTTCGGCTCCACGTAAGCTCCATGTCTAGGATACGGTCGCTTGTATCAGTGTTTCAGTGACCGAAAACGGTTTCAGGCTGATCTGAGAAGTGGACGAGTGGAAGCCCCTGCCTTCTGGTACTGCAGGTCGCGCAACTTGCGGTTCGACGACATCCAGCTCCACTCCTCCACGGCGTCGCGGCACGCCTTCGTGTAGGCTTTACGGTTTAGGGTTTAGAGTTTAGAGTTTAGGGTTTTGGGTTTTGAATTTAGGGCTGAGGGTTCACAAGATGAAATTGAAAGCAAAAGTTGACAGCAGTCTGTGATATTCTGCCTTCAAGCGCTCCATAGGCGCTGCGCTTTCAACACGGGCTTTGATACCATCACCGTCAAGCTGCACCTCCCTACCTTGGACTGCCGCGTCCACTCCTTGTCGTCCACCAGCATCTCCGTCGTCAGCTCCGCCGCTCGCTTGTAGTTCCCTCATGGTAACGCCCAGTTCCCAAGAGCAGCTTTGACATCACAACGGTATTGAGTGCGATCCTGGTGAGTGAAATGGCCGCACTGATGAGGGTGATACCAGGACATAGTGATGGGGGAGTTAGACAAGGAGCAGGAGGAGGAGGAGGAGGAGGAGGAGGAGGAGGAGGAGGAAGAGGAGGAGGAGAAGGAAACGAAATGTGTATGGGTGCACTATGAGCAAACAGACAGATGATACTGGGCCCTACCGGACGGGTACAGCTGGCCGATCTCTCCAGGGCGGGTCAGAATGTCCTGCAAGCCACCCGCCTTCACCGCCACCACGGGGACGCCCGACGCCATGCGAGAGGGTCGTTGTAGACTGGGATGGGGTTTCCGGATTCGGAAGGATTCGGTGGAGGGTCGGATTCAGGTGGATTCGAGTGGATTCCGAGCAGCCCCGCAGGGGCGTTGTTTGCCGTATTTTGCAGTCTGCATGGGCATTGGACCCTATCAAAATGGATTCGGTAGAGGGTCGGATTGATATCCCCCCCCCCTCTTTTCCCATCTCAATACCCCCCCTGCCATGGCCTCCATGACCACGAACCCCAAGGTCTCGCTCTCGCTCGGCATCACAAACACGTCCAGCGAGGCGTACGCCCGGGAGGAGGGTCGCTGAGAACAACCCGCTCAAGCCCAGATCGTACGTGCCCTGCATACCTTTAGGGTGAATGCTCATACAGACCTACGGACTCGCTGGACCAATCCGACATCGGTCAAGCGCTGCTTTTCAGGAATCATCTCATAAGGAAGCGCGGAGGAGGAGGTGGAGGAGGAGGAGGAGGAGGAGGAGGAGGAGGAGGAGGAGGGAGGAGGAGGAGGAGGAGATTCAACGTCGTTCGAGTGCCCGAACCCCCTGCCTGCGCCAGGTCTTCGCCCAGCATCATCCCCATGAATGTGGTGTTGGTCCCCGCGAAGAACTTCTCAAGCCCGGGGCCAGGGGCTTACACTCCTCCACTTTTCAGCTCAACGTAAGCGCTTTCTGTGGGATAGGGGGTCCATTCAGCGGTTGTCAATGGGGTGTTCAGGGGGTGGGTAGGGGGTGTCAGGGGGTATTAGGGGGTATTAGGGGGTATTAGGGCGATTAGGGAGTGTCTAGGGTATATTTTGTGTCAGAAACGGTTCAGGTTGAGCTGAAAAGTGGACGAATGTAAGTCCCTGCCCCGGGCGCTCAGGGCCGTCGCCGATCAGCGCCAGGCTGGTCCCCTCCGGACAGCCGAGCAGGATCTCCTTAAGCGCGTACAGATTCTTCTCCGCGCCTAGGCGGCCCACGCACAGGGGCTTACACTCGTCCACTTTTCGGCTCAACGTAAGCGGTTTCTGTGGGATAGGGGTGCTCAGGGGTTGTTTGGGGGGTGCGTAGGACGGGTTAGTGGGTGTGTAGGATATATTTTGTACCAGAAACGGCTCAGGTTGAGCTGAAAAGTGGACTAGTGTAAGCCCCTGCCCACGCAGCCGATGACTTTGCCCGGACGGCCGCCGGCCAGCCTCAAGTGCATCGCGTCGGTGCGGAAACTCGGGTTGAACGTGACGGTGTCCACGCCCTTCTCCCACACCTGCAGGCGCGTCACGCCCTCGCCTCGCAACTCTTTCTCCAGGATGGTGGACGTGACCATGGTGACGCTGGCGCGGCTGGACCACCGCCGGATCAGCTCCCATATATAGCGGCGCAAGTTGAAATTGAAAGCAAAGTTTGAAAGCACTTCATAATATTTCGGATTCAAGCACTGAAGCTAGAGGCGGTGGACCCGGGATCAACCTGGGTTTAACATGGGGTCAGCCTGGGGTCGGCCTGGGGTCAACCTGGGTTCAACCTGGGGTCAATATGGGTTCAACCTTGGGTTAATTGGGTTCAACCCAGGGTCAACCTCGGGTTAACATGGGGTCAACCTTGGGTCAAGCTGAGGTCAGCAAGGGGTCAACCTGGGGCTACCTGCACCACCCTGCCCACATGGGCTTCACAAGGACCGAGGACCCGCCGGTGTACTGCGGTATGTAGTGCGGGATGTGCGTGTGGTAGCTCTGCACCAGCGGGCAGGGGCTTACCCTCGTCCACTTCTCGGCTCAACGTCAGCGCTTTCTGTGGCATAGGGGTTGCATGCAAGGGCTGTTTAGGGGGTGTGTAGCAGGTGTCAGGGGGTATTAGGGGGTTTCTAGGATGTATTTTGTGTCAGCAACGGCTCAGGTTGAGCTGAGAAGTGGACGAGTGTAAGCCCCTGCCAGCGGCACGCGGTACTTCTCACTGAGATCACACGCGCGGAAGATGAGCGCGCCGGGGGAGCAGCAGTGCAGTAGGTCCGGGCGGTTGGCGGGATCGCTGAACAATGCCTCCACGCAGGGGCAAGCACACATCAACAAACGCATGCTAAACCCGCCACGTCAACAAATGCGTTCTAAACCGTAATCCCATTTCCTTGAATTAGACGGCATCCTATGACGGGACGAGCAATGCCAGGTGAACAGACACATTTGAGCGCTCCTTTCTTGAGTAAGATGTCACCTTCTGACGTGGTGAGCGAGCAACCTCTGACAGGCTGTACCCTCTCAATAACCCCCCTCAATCACCCCCCTCACTGGACCCCTCAATAACCCCCCTGCCTCGACGCGGGGGTCTCGCGCGAAGGACAACAGCAAGGTGTCGCCCGGGTAGAACGGCAGCTTGAAGCCGTGCACTAGGGGCTTACACTCGTCCACTCTTCGGCTCAACGTAAGCGCCTGCTATGGCATAGGGGGTTGCATTGAGAGGGGGTTTAGGGGGTGTTTAGGGGGTGTTTAAGGGGTGTTTAGGGGGTGTCGGGCGGTGTTCGGGGGTGTTTAGGGTGTATTGTGTGTCAGAAAGGGCTTACGTTGAGCTGTGAAGTGGACGAGTGTAAGCCCCGGGTGTGAGCCCCTGCCGTGCACGCCGATGACCTGGGCGCCCGCGTACGTGGCCGGCGGGTTGCGGTCGGGGGTCACCACCACCACGTCGTCCCCCAGCCAGGGGCTTACACTCGTCCATTTTTCGGCTCAACTTAAGCGCTTTTTATGGGATAGGAGGTGTACGTAAGGGATTGTGTAGCCCGTGTCAAGGGGGTGTTGGGGGGTGTTGAGGGTGTGTAGTATGTTTGTTTGTGTCATATACGGCTCAGGTTGAGCTGAGGAGTGGACGAGTGTAAGCCCCTGCCCCCAGCTCGGTCAGATTCTCAATGAGTCGCAAGAAGCGATTCTTCATTCCTGAGACGAGGGCCTAGCAGATATCGCTCGCCGCATCATAGGGTGCAGTTGAAGTCATGAAACGAGGGAACCACCCAAAGAGACGAGGGTTCAAAGTGAGTTGGACTACGTCGTTGCCCCCCCTCCCTACACGCCCCCTGACCACCCCCTACCCACCCCGTACACACCCCCTGCCCAACCCCCACCCACCCCCTGCACACCCCCTACACACACCCCCTCCCTACCTGAGACATGGCTGAAGGGGCTGGGCTCCACGAAGATGACGATGCGCTTCTTGTTGCGGGTGTCGCCGGCGTCGGTGACGAGGACGTCGGACCCCGGCGGCTCGGCGACCGCGGGGGTACGGACGAGGTCGCGCCGTGCAGGAGGGTCAAAGATCGGCAGGGTGCCGCGTGACTAATCTTCGGGGTGAATGCTGCTACAGGCGCGCGGACTCGGTCCGTCGATGCATCGTCGGACGAGGGCTTGCTATCAACTACCGTCCCACCGTGTGAGGGAGGGCGCGGGCGTTCGGAGCGGCAGCAGGGAGCGGCGCTGCTGTCTGCAGTCCACACGCCCGGTCCCCCGTCCGGCTCCACTGTTGGTCCGGTTGGCAAGGGCGCTGACGGAGGGTGCACCAGAGGAGGTTCGGGGGGCGCGTGCGCCGCCGCGCGCGTGTACACGCCGGGGGTTACACGCGCCCGTCGCTGTACCGAGGGCGGTCATTGCCGCCATGGCCAAAGACCGCTGCGGCGCGGCGTGTGCAGGTCTGACCCTGAGCCGCGCCGGGGGATAATCTTTGAACGAATAGATACCCTGATGCTGAGTCACGCCGCATATACGCATTGGCTGACACTAGTATACTTTTCAGAGAAACCTGAGATTTATTTGTCACTGATTGTTTCAACAAAGAACCAGCATATCCAACAAAAGGCGTTTACGTGATTCCTAAAAGTGGATGGTCATGGACAAGGCAAAAGATCCTCGACATCCGAAACTAAAACTGAAAGACGTTCCGAGATGAACGAGAAGAAGGCCGTGCCTTGGATCTGCACAGGCGCCGAGGCCAGCGGCGAGTGGCACAACGTCGCACACTTCCTCGCAATCGCTTGGACGTTCGTTCACGACGCCCAAGTACGCGCGCCTCCCGCTGAGGTCCCACCCGTTTAGCTTCAGTCGTCGCCGCGCTTTCAAGGCAAACTGAAGAGTTCCGAGAATAAATGAGCGTGCCCACTGGCGGCGAGGGCGGCACCCGCACCCCCGCCCCCGCCCCCGCCCCCGCCCCCTCCTCCTTCTTCCCCACCGGGGTGTTTCCCCTGGCAGGGGGACTGTTGAAAGCAATAACTTGGCATACGTTGTCACCTCATCTGTTAGTCGTCACAGCGGAGGTTTTGTTCCTCGACCTTGAAAGGCAATCAAGTTGACACCCAAGTTGACGCCTCGAAGTTGAGCAACTTGAAAAAAAGAAAGGAAGGAGTGAGCGGGTCCTGCTATGCGGCGGTGGACATGACGACGCCGTACTACGACAAGGTGAAGGCGCTGGCGGGCCCGTACGTCACCAAGGTGGGCGACAATAAGTGTCTGAGAACAAGCCACTTGACATAAGTTGTGTTCTGACCAACCGAGCGGCTGTCTGTGGGGCATTCAGCCTATAGGTCATGTCACGCGGGCGCGTCCGTTTCGGTTCAAGTGCTTGTTCTCCTCCTCTCTCTCCTCCCCTTCCTCCTCCTAATTATCCTCCCCCTCCTCCTCCTCCTCCGCCGCCTCCTCCTCCTCCTCCTCCTCCTCCTCCTCCTCCTCCTCCTCCTCCTCCTCCTCCTCCTCCTCC
>Ga0307489_10003482_pt1 | contig 10431 bp, 16 predicted proteins | sample SB12metaG_FD_202247 | JGI IMG/M metagenome (GOLD analysis project Ga0307489, IMG submission 202247) | Sea-ice brine microbial communities from Beaufort Sea near Barrow, Alaska, United States - SB 1.2 | ecosystem: Environmental > Aquatic > Marine > Coastal | place: USA: Alaska | collected...
CCATCGCCGACACGATGCCGGAGCTAGACCGGCAGCAGCTGCAGCCTGAGTGGGGCGGCGGCGGCGACGGCGACAGCAGCGGCGGCATCGGGGCACTGCAGACCAGCGATCTGAACGCGCTTGCACACGACCATGATGCCCCGAGCCCGCTTGCTCAACAACCAGGCGGGGTTGAAGATAGAAAACTGCTCTCCACGTCATCCGCCGCACTCCAGATGCTCGTTTATTGGGTGAAACGGCATCATATGACGCAGCTTAAACGGCATCGTACGACGTGGGCAGCAGTGGATACATCCGGCCCTGCAGGCAGTGAGGCGGGTCCCAGCGCCGCGCCGTGCAGCGCCCGCCCATCCTGCGCATGAGAAGAATAAGAAGGATAGGGAGAAGAATGAGAAAGCGAACAAATATAAGGATAAAAGGGAGAAGGAGAGGGAGTTGGTGAGGGAGAAGAAGGATAGGGATAAGAGGGGGGAGGAGAGGAAGGAGAAGGAGAGAAAGGATAAGGATAGGAAGGAGAAGGATAGAAAGGAGACAGAGAGAAAGGACAAGGATAGGAGGGAGAGGGATAAGAAGAGGGAGAGCCATGGGAAGAAGGGGGGGGGATAAGGCGGGATCAGGCAGAAGGTGGATCACTGAGGAGGAGGCGGCGGGAGGAGTGGGGGGCGGAGATTTAAATCCTAGGCCGCCTAGATATAGGCGGCCTGTTTTCTTGAGTGAATAACCAGAAGAGATATGTGGTGTCGAAATATTATTGTAACACAATGCCTATCACCCGTTCTAGGGTTCTCAACTCGTCGCCAGGCCGCCTAGATCTAGGCGGCCTGGGATTTCAACCCCCGAGTGGGGGACACCGTGTGAGCGCCCTGGGGCTCGATGTATACGGTGACAGTCTGTGTGAACACGAAAATAGCTCAACGAATGTTGAGTCCACGCCGTCTAATGGTTGAGGATAATATTACATCGTACACACGACGTCGGTCGTTGGTTTCAATAGCTATTGCCACGAGAGCTCTTGCTCTGTGCGCATTATCAATAGGCTGATTTCGGTATATCGCCTGCGTGAAATGCCCACACAGAGTTGCGGGCAAAGCGATGGCGCTCCGCGCGGGAAATCGGGCGCCAGGTTGAATGCCCATACGCCCGCCAGCTGCGCCTACGCTGGCTGCGTCTCATCTCTCTCACACGCGTCAGGACCATCGCGGAGCGCCTGTGCGGGGCATCGGCATCGGCGGCGAAAGCGGCAGCAGCGGCCACACAACACCAGGTTCAGAGGGGTCTCTTCGTGGACGCTTCAATTGGGTTCCCTCTGGGGGTCTAAATGGGGGGTCTATTGTAGGGTTTTGATCGTTAGACTTGAAATAAGACGGACACATAGATACAGAGTTGCGGGCAAAGCGTCAGCGCTCGGCGCGGGAAGCGATATACCGAAATCGGCCTATTGCATGGTATCATATGACAAATTACATTCAAAAATCATCTAGCAGGTGCCCGGGTGTTGGGTGCTTTTACCGCGCCCCCCGTGAGAGCGAAAGAGCGACGCTCCAGCGGGCATAAGGAGGCATCCGGGCTATCACTGCGCGTCCCGTGCCGTTGCGAATCCGGTAACAGGCTGCACACGTGCACAGCGTTGGCCAGAACGATGTCCGACAAGGTGAGGGTTTGGCATTCATGCCAAATGGTGCGCATATCCCTCGCTGCCCGGACACCCGTGCTCGATCGCCCACCTCAGCACCTCAAGGTGCCCGCCATGAACGGCGTGGGCACATGTTTCCTCGCCCCACGGGCAGTGGTGTTCCCGCGCCCACGTGAGAACCTCCAGGTGACCGCCCCGAGCGGCAAACGCACACGTGTACGCATCCCACCGGCAATCGTGCTTCCGAAGCCACATCAGCACCTCCAGTTGCCCGCCCGCTGCGGCGTGTGCACAACAGTCTCTGTCCGAGCTCTCGATGTCCTCCTCCCACGGGCAGCCGTGCTCCCGCGCCCACTGCAAGACCTCCACGTGTCCGCCCGCAGCGGCCTGCAAACACGTCCACTCATCCCACGGGCAGTGGTGTTCCCGAAGCCATTTCAGCACCTCCAGGTGCCCGCCCCGCGCAGCGCGTGCACAACAGTTTTTACAGTACTCGTCATCGTCGCCCTCGTCCTCGTCCTCCGACCACGGGCAGCCTCGCTCCCGTGCCCACCTCAATACCTCCAGGTGCCCGCCCGCAGCGGCGCGCGCACACGTCCACTCGTCCCATTCGCAGCCGTGCTCCTGCGCCCACCTCAGAACCTCCAGTTGCCCGCCCTGAGCAGCGAACGCACAGGTGTCCTCGTCCACGGGCAATCGTGCGCCCGCGCCCACTGCAGCAGCTCCAGATGCCCGCCCCCAGCGGCGTACGCGCATGTCCCCCAGTCCCAAGGGCAGCCGTGCGTCCGCGCCCACTGCAGCGCCTCCAGGTGACCGCCTGCGGCGAGAGTGCTGCAGGTGGTTGCAAGCTGCCACGGGCAGCCGTTCGCCACGGCCCAGACGAACGTCGAGAGGGACTGACAGAACGGCGCGATGCCGACCCGCGGCTCCTCCGCGCTGCCGCCGGCGCGCGGCAACCCCGAGCGCGTCATCGCGGCGCGGACGGCACTCCCTGTGCGCCCGAGTAGCGCGCGATCGACGGGTCCAGGCGCTCGAGCACCTCCTTTCGAAAGAGGTCGGGGAAGTCCTCGACCAAGGCGAGAAATGGCGGGCGCTCGGGTGCGCTCGACCCCTCCTCGGCCGCGGCCGGCCCCTGCGCCGGCCCCTGCGGCGGAACGCGGCCCTGCGACGCGGCGAGGAATCCGGCTTGGAACCCGGCGTCGTACCCCGCGCCGTACCCAGGCGACAGATGCTCGGGCGGCCCACCGCTGGTTTGCCCGCCCCCACCGCCCCCTCCCCCATCCCCATCCAGCGAGGCCGCGGCAGCGCTTCCATCACCCGCCACCGCCGCCGCTCCCGCGCCCACGCCGTCGTCCACGCTACCAACCCCACGCCGCTTGCTGCCTCGGGTCGTCATCGCGTTCGCGCCGTCGAGCCCACGGCAGAGTGACCGCGTGCGTGTGGAGATGCAAGCAGAGGCGCGAAACGAGGCAAAATTTAGGGTTGAAATTGAAGGTTTCCCGTCTCGAAATTTTCAAAACCACTGTCTGACAGAATGCCCACAGTCTAACAGTGCTGTTCCCCAGCTCCAGGTCCAGGATAGGGACACCACACACAAGTGCACGACACGCGCCCTCTGACGCCTCCGCATCGCCCGCCCGAGAGACCGCAATCTCGAGTGTTACAAACCGTTTACCACCCGCACCGGCCGGCTTCTTTTTCTGCCACTGCCAAATGGGGTCGAGGTCGGCACCCAAAGGTGCTGTTGTTATCCCCGCCGAGCGGCTGTTGCCCGCGTCCACCGTGCCGGGTGCGGGCGGCTTCCAGCCAGTCAAGGTGAGAGCAGCAGTGGCGGACCTGCTCCCCGCGCGCAGCCTGTATCACCAGGACACCCAGGCGGTCGTCAAGGACTTCTTGAAATACGACGAGGTGAGCGCGCAGGGCCGAGGCAACAACTTCCAGTCTGCACAGCTGACACTATCAGTGCCCCACATGGCGTCCCCTTTCCAGTTCAACGCCACGCCAGCCGTCACAACTGTCGTCAGGGCCTGACACGGCGTTTTCTTTCCACATCAACTGCCATGCCAGCCGGCACAGCTACGGTCTTGTCCCTGCAACCACTCAAGTTATTCCAACGTTCCACCAGTACCAGTCCTCACACTGACTCATTACGTTGAGCTACCTGAGCCTCTTGTAGGTCCCCGGCGTCACCAACTGTTCCACTGTGAGCATGCCCCCCGGTATGCTCATCGCCAGGCACGCGCATCCCTCAAAGGTGAGCGACTTCTGAACCTCAGGGCCCACATTGACCCTTCCCGCTTCTATTATTCGCAGCTTCTCGTGTGTACTGTCAGACGGTACTTATTGCGTCGCATCGAAGCCGTGCGCACTTTCTGACTCGTTCCCCACGCACGACTTGCACAGTATGAAATATTCTTAGTGAGCGGCGGCCGCGGCGTCTTCCGCGTGTGGCCTGTGGGGGCGGCGGAGGCAGGGGCTTCGACTCGTCCACTTCTCAGCTCACCCTGAGCCGTTCTTGTCACTGCAACCCGACAACCACCCAACGTGTCCAGCAAAAAGTGCCAACGTCATGCCGAACAGTGGACGAGTGTACGCCCCTGGGCGGAGGGGGTTGCGCCACGCGAGGAATTCGAGCTGCGGCAAGGGGTGTGCTGCACGGTGGGCATTACACTCGTCCACTTCTCAACTCAATCTGAGCCGTTTTGTGGCTCGAACAGACTGACGCCACCCAGCATATCCCACAAAATGTGCTTACGTTGAGCTGGAAATGTGAATGAGTGGATGTCCCTGCTGTATGGTGGGGCCAGAGGAACCGCACGAGGTGTGTGCAGCGGGCGACGAGGGCGAGGAGCCTCTGGTGATGACGTACTTCGGGGTGGTAGCGCCTGAGCCCAAGCCAACGTCTCAAGCGCAAGTGTTCGACTAGCTATCTAGGTTTCTAATCTAGCATTCTTTAGTCTAGCCACATAGCATTGCACGGCGCACGGGAGGCATACTATGACGTGGTGGGCAGTATCTGCCGGGCCCGCTACAGCGAGGCGCGAAGTGTTCTAGCTGAGGCAACGGGGCGTGCTGCACGGTGGGGCCGGAGGTGCCGCACGAGGTGTGCGCGGCGAGCAGTGGCCAATAACAGCCTTGTCTACATTAAATATATTCTCTATCCTCCTCTCCTCCTCCTCCTCCTCCTCCTCCGCCGCCGCTTCTCACCCATCGACACTCTCTACCAGGTTGGCTCTAGAGCTACCCATTAATTCCGTCCGAACGCAAACTCCTGTTTGAACCACTCGACCAACTTATATAAATATATCCCATTTTCTCTATCTCTCACGGCCACTGTCGAGGCACCCTCCGCCACTAGTTGGCGGCTCTGAAGCGAAAGCGATGGAGGGGCCCACACCCACCGCCACTCGTTACGGAGGCCAGGGCGAAAGCCTGGTGCCTCCTTAAGCATGCAGGAGCGTCTCTCTCCCTCCCTCTCTCTCCTCTCCTTCACACCCACTGCATTATTTGGCGGCTCTCAGACGAAGACGCTGAAGAACCCCTTGGTCTGTGTGTACACGGCCTCGGTGTAGTGGCACTAGTTGAATTTGAAAGCAAACTTCGAAAGCAGTCCATCATGTTGTAGCTCCAATCGCTGAACCAAGCGCAATCAAATTGGAGAGAATTGGGGTCAACCTGGGGTCAATCTGGGGTCACACTGGGGTCAAAATGGGGTCAAAATGGGGTCAATCTGGGATCAAATTGGGATCAAACTGGGGTCAACCTGGGTTCAACCTGGGGTCAAACTGGGGTCAAAATGCACCGCCCCACCTCGGGGGACTGGTCACTGCTGACACTCCGCAGCTTGCCAATGCCGTCGTAGTACTTCACCACCGGCATGGAGCTCTCCACGAACGTGTGGAACCGCTTCTTGATAGTCTCGATGTTGTCATCCGTGCGCCCCTCGCAGGAGGGCCATTGAGAACAAGCGCTCGACGGCGATCAGAACATGACTTACCTTCAGGGTAAATGCTCATAGCCTCACACAGACGCGTGACTTGGTTTGTGCTTGCTGGCTGACCCCCAGACCATCGTATGACCATTTACCCTCGCCCTCGTGCACGTCCTGATTTCGTTTATCGTCGATTCAACGTCGGTCGAGTGCTTGTGCTCAATACGTTTTTGGGCGGACCAACCACACGAACCGAGTCCGCGCGTCTTGATACTCGTATGAGCATTCACCCCGAAGGTAAGTCATGATCCGATCTCGGTCGATTGGTTGTTCTCAATACCCCCCCTGCCTCGTTGCGGCCCAGCAGGCGCTTGGTCATGACCTCCTCCGGACAGTCGAAGAACAACACGAAGTCGCAGTCGTACCCCGCCGTGGTCTCCCACGCGTCCCGATTGCAGGGTCACCAGTTGACATTGAAAGCAAAGCTTGAAAGCATTTCATCATGTTGTGGCTTCAACCACTGAAATCAAGCGCGGTCAACCTAGGGTCAACATGGGGTCAACCTGGGGTCCACCTAAGGTCACCCTGGGCTTAATATGGGGTCAACCTGGGGTCAACCTTGGGTCAACCTGGGGTCACCTTGGGGTCAACCTGCACCGCCCTACCCGGTTCTCCTTGTTGCGCGGGAAGCCGTCGATAAGGAACTTGTCCTTCCCGGACGCCTCCGTCTAGGGTCGGGCGGACATTGCTGGCCACGTCATAGGTTGCAATTCAACTCAAGGGACGAGGGTTTACAATACGTTGGATGACGTGGTGGGCAATATCTTCCAGGCCCTACCTCCATCGCTCCGAGCAGCAGGTTGACCGTCACCTCGGACGGCACAATCTGGCCATTCTTAATCATCTCCGCCACCTGGCAGGAGGGTCGTTGAGAACAAGCACCCGACCAACATCGGACAAGCCCGCACGGCTTACCTTTATTGTGAATGCTCATACAGACGTGCGGAGAAGGAGGAGGAGGAGGCGGAGGAGGAGGAGGAGGAGGAGGAGGAGGAGCAGGAGGAGGGGGAGAAGGAGGAGGAGGAGGACGAGGACGAGGAGGAGGAGGAGTGGATGAGAAGGAGGAGGAGGAGGAGATTCGACGTCGATGGAGTGCTTGTTGTTCTCAATAACCCCCATGCCATGTTGCCGTCCTTGGAGCCGCCCTTCATGTGCTCGCGCAGGAGGTCACCAGCGCTGAGGTGCACGAAGCCGAAGTCGTTCACGATGTTGGTACACTGCGTGCCCTTGCCTGCGCCCAAGGTCTTGCACGTGTTGAGGGGTGTTCAGAGGGTGTGTAGGGGGTATTGAGGAGGTGTTTGCTGAGTGTTTAGGGGGCGTCTAGGTGGCGTCTAGGGGGAGTCTAGGGGGTGTTCAGAGGGTGTTTGAGGGGTGTATACGGGTGCATTAGGCGCGTGTGAGGCCTTGCCCGCGCCGGGGCCACCGAGGACGAAGACGACGGCGGCAGGCTTGACGGGCTTCGCACCGGCGGCCACGGGGGCGGCGGCGGCGGGCGCGGCGGCGGTGTCGGCGGGGGCGCACATCGCGACGGTGGGCGCGAACACTAGGGCCTGGCGAATCATGCCTGCCAGGTCATACACACCACTTTGAACCCTCGTGTCTTGAATCAATTCAGCGCCAACTTGTGACGTGGCGAGCAACATAGGGCAGGCCTGGCGGATATCGCTCGCCACGTCACCCAACGCACTTTAAACCCTCGTCTCTCGATTTAAATGCCAACCTGTGACGTGGCGAGCCATATCTGCCATGCCATCCAACGCACTTTGAACCCTCGTGTTTTGAATTAAGTGGCACCCTATGACGTGGCGAACGATATCCGCCAGGCCGTACCGAACACGGCGGCGGTGGAAAAGGTGGCGGCAGCGGCGCCGAAGCCGAAAAAGCGGCGCGACGGCGCGCCAGCCTGTTGCGACAACAACAACGGAGGACATTTGAGACTTTGTTCAAACGAGTCAGCAGACTTTGCAAACGGAGGGCACGGAGGACATGTCAGACTTTGAAGAAACACCGTTCACCTGCACACCGTTCTATTCTGGGTCAGGCTATGGCACGCTAGCTGATATGCATACACACACAAGCACACACAGTCACACACCTTCGCACCGCAGTGCACCTCTGACAAACAAATATCAGCTTACTTGTGGAACGACGATGCGTGCGTGGGTTCGTGGGTTCGTGGGTGTGTGGTCGCACCTTGGCGGCATTGACCTCAGCGGCGACCAGGCGCTGAGCGGCGCGCACCTCGGCGGCGGCGGCGAGGCCGGTATACGCCCGCACACCGGCGGCGACCTGCGCGACGAGAGATGGGCGAGGGGAGGAGCTTCGTCAGCCACCGGAGTAGCTTTGATGAATTTCACTTCGGTGACCGAATGCACTGCGGAGCACCGGGTGCACGTACGCACGGCACGACGGCTCGGATCTATGCGGGTGTCCCGAGAGCTGCTCACAAACAGTCTCGATCGCACCGCGTCAAGGCTCAAGGCCAAACGAAGCAGGGTCACGGAAGGCTACATTGTTATGTTTCCGCTGCTTTTTGGGAGCATGTTTCCGATGACAGAGCAGCGGGAATCCAACCCACTGTCGACCCGAAGGTCTGCCGGTGCGCGTGCCATAGCACTGGCACTTGGCACTGGCTTCAGCACGTGGTATTGGCATGGTTCCCGCACGGAACGGCGGGAGCAACGTGCCTTGACAACCCGATCCGAAGAATGCCCAAACCCGCTTCAGTGTGATGTGAAAGGATGCACAGGATGCACTTGTGCAGTGCAGTGAGGGGCCTCTCTCTGGCGCGTACCTCGGTGGCCTTGGCGGCGCGCGCGACGGAGCGCATCAGCTGGCGGGCAAACATCCTGAAATATAAGTTGGCAGCAGTGGATCGTGCTAGCGGCGAAGTGAGCAAGCAAAGGTGATCGGAGAGCCACTTGCTTGCCCTCTCCCAGGGCTGGCCCGCGCCCGCGCCCCCGGAAACACGACTGAATGTGGAGGGAAAGTCAGTGTCGAAAGTGTCCGCTGTGTATCACGATGAATGCCCATACGCACATTCGCACGTTTGAGGCATTTGACTGCCATTTGACCCCCCTGCAGAAAGTTCACTCTATCGTCCCCCCGCGGCTTCAGCGCTGGAGTGGTGCTGCGGTGCCGACCCGTGACGTCAAATTGCCCTCAGACCTGCCTGTGCGCCGCGGGCACGCCGGCGCCCCTTGAGCAGCAGGGGTGTCGTCTGCGCCGCCGGTGAATTATCAGCAGGATGCCCCCCGCACCCCGCGGCGGCCACGGCCATGGCCCGCCCGACCCCATTGCGCTGAAGCAACGCATCCTGCTTTCGCTCACACGCCTCGGCGACCGCGATACGCAGCGGGCATGGCCGCTCGCTCCTGGCTCACGCACTGCCTGCTTAGTGTACCTATACGTGTTGCCGCATGCTCCGTCCGGGCCTGGCTGGTGGCCACCACTCGTTCACGCACTGTTTGCTCATACTCGTAGTGTACCAGCATAGGCCTACCCCGCGCATGCACAGTCCACAACTCGCTCACGCTGTTCAGGGGACTGGTTGTGTGGCCTAACGCGAAGGTTGCGGTACAGGAGCTGACACACGTCATCGCCACGTTACCCCCCGAGCACATCGGCATCCTCCTGGGATGCGTGTGTGACGAGGCGGTGGGGGCACCTAAGGCCTCTGCGCGCAAGGTGAGCTCAACACGGCGCCCCTCCGGCCTGACAAAAATAAACCATACGAGTAGCTCTCCACTGCTCACCATCGCTCTCCGTCTGAAGTCGTTCCTCCCCCTCCTCCTCCTCCTCCTCCTCCTCATCCTCCTCCTGTGCTCGGTCCACAGGAGGCGCTGCGGCTGTTCGAGACGCTGGTGAAAGCACAAGGCGAGCGCGCGCTGGCGCACGTCCCTCGCATGGTCGGCATTCTCACACGGTGTTTTAAGGACCCGGATTCGAGCGTGGCGGACGCGTGCGTGGATGCGATGGGCACCCTGGCGGCGTTCGCGGTATCGTGCCGCCCGGGCCTCAACCTAGGTGGTGGCTCCGGCGGCGCCAGCGGTAGGGCGGTGCAGGTTGACCTTTTCAGCCCGAATTGACCGCGCTTGGTGTCAGCGTTTGACTGAGCTTATATGTGATGAGCCGCTTCCAACCTTTGATTTCACATGCAACATGCGCCACTACACACCGGTTATTACGCCAGTGGTAAGCCCGTGCTCTCAGGGCCTGAGGCGCTGGGGGCGCTGTTCGTGCAGCCCATCCTCGCCGTGATCCACGAGACCAACTCGCGCGCGGTAGGGCTCGGTGAAGTCTGCTGGCCATGTCGTCTAACTCACTTTGAACCCTTGTCTCTTGAGTCAAATGGCACCCTATGACGTGGCGAGAAATGTATTCCAGCCCGTCGCCCGCCACGTCGTTGACATTCATCTCGGACCTTCATCTCTCGAGTCAAACGGCACCATATGGCGTGACGAGCAATATCTGCCAGGCCCATTGCCCGCCACCGACACGCAGTTTGGACCCTCATCTCTTGACTTAAATGGCAACCTCTGACGTGGTGAGCAACATCCGCCAAGCCCTAGCACGCGGCGCAAGACACGGCGTGCCGCGCCCTGGCCCGGATCTTCCGGCGGTGCGGCCCCGGCGCCGGCGCAGCGGACATTCCGGTGGGCGTCAACTGGTACGAGGGCGGGCCCGGAAAGCAGGGCATAGTGTACCGGTTCTTGCCATGTCATCCACCACACAGTGTACCGGTACTCGCCACGTCATCCCCGTGGGCGTCGAATTGTACGGTGGTGAGCCCGGCAGGCAAGGCCGC
>Ga0307489_10003483_pt1 | contig 10430 bp, 5 predicted proteins | sample SB12metaG_FD_202247 | JGI IMG/M metagenome (GOLD analysis project Ga0307489, IMG submission 202247) | Sea-ice brine microbial communities from Beaufort Sea near Barrow, Alaska, United States - SB 1.2 | ecosystem: Environmental > Aquatic > Marine > Coastal | place: USA: Alaska | collected 2017-05-06
TTTATATTGTCTTCGGTCGGTAAGTGCAAAGGAATACTCTATACCCAAACCCCATGGGTTTTAAAATACTAAAATTTGTTCAAGAGTATTTATTTAATCAAATCCAGGCTCAAATAATGGCTATGTTTTGCATCGTTGTGTTACGTTGCTGGTTCTTTTTTATACTCTTAAAATACTTAAGGTTTTTATGAATTTTGCAGAATTTTCCGCATCCCGGAAGAGCGTTCGAGGTTTTACAAAAAAGGCCGTTTCTAAACAGCTTGTTGATGCTGTTATAAACACTGCAAAATGGGCACCCTCTTCTTACAATACTCAGACCTGGCGGGTGCATGCCGTTGCTGGTGAGGTGCTGAATAAAATAAGAGAGGATAATACTAAAAACACCCTTGCTGGTAAGCCACATGTTCGTGACTTTCCCTACAAGGAAGATTATCAGGGTGTGCATAGACAACGTCAAATCGATGTGGCCATTCAACTGTTTGAATCAATGGGCATAGCCAGAGACGATAAAGAAAAGCGCATGGAATGGATGATGAGAGGTTTTCGCCAGTTTGATGCACCTGTGTCGCTTGTACTTACCTATGATAAGTCGCTTGAGCCTGCCGGTGTTACCCAATTTGGTTTGGGTGCGTTGGCATATGGTATCGTTCTGGCAGCGTGGGATCTTGGCTTGGGTTGCGTTATTAATGGTCAGGGTATTATGCAATCTGATGTTGTGCATAAGCATGCGCAGATACCCGATAGTGAGGCTATTATGATTTGTATTGCAATGGGCTATCCGGATGACGACTTTGCAGCCAATAGTGTGCGTTCAGTGCGCGCCGATAATAAGGACTTTGTAATCTATCACGGTTTTTAAATACGCAAATGCGTTTATAATTTTAGCCACAAGCGATGCTGTCATATAGCCAAATATAGGTTATTCACATGTTGTCATAAGTAGGTTTATAACTTGATTTTACCGGTAGTCGATATTTTTCAGCAAGGTCAGTTGTCCCTTAAGGCCGGCGGTTCTCAGTCCTTATATCCCAGCGGCATATTATCCTAAAGGCATGCGCTTTATGTTGTTTGCGCGCCAGTTCAGATAAAAATAAAGTGCCTATGAACAACAAAAGTATGTACTGAAACTGGGTTCGTTTTTTTGTGTCTTGCGGTTTGAATTGGGTTGCCTTTAGGTTGGTTATTAAGGCTTACCCGTGTTTGCTGGCAACGTGATCAGCGATACCATTCACCCAGGTTGCCTTGACTTGAAGATCATCATCAAGCAAAACCATATCCCCCTGCAAACCTAAGGCAAGCCTGCCGTGGGTGGTATCTAACCCTAAAAATTCTGCCGGTGTTTGTGATGCCATGGTTAAGGCCCCTGCCAGCGGTACTTTAAGGTCCTGATGGCAGTGACGTACGGCACTGGCCATATCCAATGCCGAGCCCGCGAGTGAGCCATCAGGCAGAGTTAATTTATTGCCATGGCGGGTGATCAGCGAGCCAAAATATTCTACAGTATCCTGCGCCCCGCCCACCTGGGCCATAGCATCTGTGACCAGCATGGTTTTGGTGTAACCTTTACATTTGAATGCCAGTTGGCAACAACGTTTATGTACATGATGATGATCAACGATTAACCCACAATAACTATCATCGTCCAGTAATGCGGCCCCCACCATACCCGGGGCACGGCTCACCAGGGGTGACATGGCGTTAAATAGATGGGTAAATCCGCTTGCCCCTGCAGCAAGGGCTGCCAAGGTGGTATCAATATCGGCATTTGAATGTCCAAGACATATTTTTACGCCCTGTTTGACTAAGTCACTGATCACATCACAGGGCACATTTTCCGGTGCCAAAGTGACCACCACTTTTCCGATGTCCCGGCGACAAAACAGGCTTAATTCGTGATCGCTGATGGGGCGGATATGTTGCCCTGGATGGATCCCTTTTTTAGGTTGGCTTAGATGAGGACCTTCGAAATGTATGCCCTTGATCGTGGCGAGGCTACTTACCCGCGCCTCTTGTACGGCGTTGGCAGCATGGTGCATCACTTTAATATTATCAGTGATCAAGGTAGGCAACATTGAGGTCGTACCAAAGCGGGCATGTGCTTTACTCATAATGTTCACCGTCGCCAGTGAAGGGCTGTTATTAAACAACTCCCCCCCACCACCATTGACCTGCACATCAATAAAGCCGGCACTGAGCAGACCCTCTAGCTCAATAACGTCACCAGGCATATTTTGCGCAGCACCGAGGGCCACAATTTGACCATTGCTCAGGGTAATGGCCATATTTTTATGGATTTGCTGTCCGTCGAACAACGAGGTTGGCAGGTAAGTAACTGGCACATCTACTCCTAAGCAATTTTAATGATTGTTATAAAAGTCGGGGGTTGACTATATTTATCATCTTAACGGTTATTATCTTTATATTCAGGTAAAACCCTGCAAAGATAATCATGGACGCTAAACACAGTTCGATGGTATTACTTATTCGTGACAACTGGCACAGCAGCGCTCTGCTGTAGCAATCAGCTTACAATGGCCAACACAAGCTTTATCCTGCACACAAACGTTGACTATCGCCAGTTTTTCTCGGCCCGAGAAAATTAAATAGACAGCCATTATAAAGTGCTTTTTAAGAAGCTCAGTATCTAAGCTTTCAAGTTACATGCTGGTTAATTATTATTAATTACGGCTTGTTTTAGTTAAATTTGGTGAAGTAGGTGTTTTTTGGAATGGGGGATACATGATCAGATGAGCATCATCTGATACTGGGGTGTAGAGTAGGTAGATTAAGTCATTTAAGCCCGCTTGAGTGAAGCTCTTGCTGTGCCGAACCCTCGCGGTCGTTGATTCTGAAAGGACACACTTGGGCAAATATTTATCTTGTTGCTCCACCGGGTTCAGGAACTGCAGGTAATATTAAGAAGTAATGATATTGACACGGGGTAATCAAAAAATAGCAGCAAACTTGATGGGTATCAACCGTGGTACGTTGCGTAAAAAACTAAAACAGTATGGCATGAATTAATTAAACTTCACTTGTTGTTTACGCATTAGCTGTTATCTTATATTGCGAATACTAATTTCCAATTTTAATCATAGTCAAAAAAATAAAAGCAGCTGTGCATCAATGCACATCCGCTTTTTATTATCTTTAACATCCGGTAATTAAGTTTACGTATTAAAAATAATTAGTAAACGACAGCTTCACCTTGTCATAACGTTCAATTGCACGAGAGTGCTTATCTTGATAGTCAGGAATAAGATTAATTAGCTCAACCATACTGATTTCTAATGATTCAATTTGCTGACGAAGTTCAAGCCTTTCGGCTCGCACTAAACCATCAGCTATCATCAAGTTATTTTTATCTACAATCACTTCTTTAATATTTTCAATTCTTGCGTAAAGACGTTCCAAAGCGTCATCTGTTGAATCCATAACGCGTTGGGCAGAATAAACTTGCTTTCCATCGGTTAAACCGTTTAAAAAAATAGGGGCCAAAGCTTCAGGGCAATTTCTATTATAATTTTTTCCTTTCATTCCAAGAAAAAAACCATTGATCTGAGTGCAGTACTTTTTAGAGCCCTCACCATGACCTCGCAAGTAATCGTCGATATTTGCGGTAACACCATATTCCGCACATTCTTGTCGATGTTGTGAGAACTGCGAATCACGAGCTCCAACACTGCCATCTTCATAGCCAATTGCTTGCCAGTTAGCTGTTTTACACTCCGCTTGATCCATATTTGCGCAACCACTAGTGCCAATAATAGTTAGTGTTATCATTGAAATTAACAGTGCCTTTATTATGTTCATATGAGTGTCCTTTTATTTTATTTTGGACACCTGCATCAGTAATGGTATAAATACAGAACGTCAAATTATATTTAGTTTGCTTATTGAACAGTATAACAAGGTGGTTAAGATAAAGTGTATGAAATTCTGCAACATCAACCAATATTTTTGAGGTTAAAAAATACCAAAACTTAGTGCAATCATCACCTATTCAAAGACTGCTAAATCCCTCAATTTGTTAGCTTTAGCGTGTTGACTTTAGCATCAATAACGTGAAAGCCAATAACCATAGCGAACACAATGTAAAAACTAAACCTATTCAACGAGCCTTATGGGTATAGGCAAGATGCATTGTCATTTTTCATATTGACATCTCGTTTATTACCTGACGGAGCAAAATTCGGGACCAATTAAATAGACAGCAATTGTAAAACGCTTATTAAATTTATGAAATCGAGCTCTTTTAAAGAAGCTCAGTACCCGGGTTTTCAAGTGCAAGGTTGGTCAATTATTATTAATTACGGCTTGTTTTAGTGAAATTTGGTGAAGTGGTTTTTTTTGAATGGGCAGACATGACCAGATGAGCATCATCTGTTCTGGCCCAGCGGCATAACAAAATTGCTTTTCAAATTCAGTCGTCAAGGTCAACCATTTGTCTGCGGCTAAGCCTAAACGTTTCAGGATAGGACTGTGGCTGCTGTATAACCTGTTTTATCTTCACGAATACATCTGCTGGTGGTGTCAATTAGCTCACGGTAGTCTTTAAGATAACAGGCAATGCCCTTGGGCATATCTTGTTTATGATTACCGACAAAATACATGAGCGTTGTGGGCTGAGAGTCTTTATTCTGCAACGTCTGTATCCGTTTTTTAGTACTTATGTGGGCGCAGGTTTCAGGTGTTTTAGCCATGTTGGCCCGAATAGTGTCTAAATCCACATAGGCCATACAGGAAGCACTGCACTTTTAACAAGGCTTGTGACTTAAATCGTCCTTCCCACTAATTTATAGGGAATAAATGAGCACAGCTTTAGCTGGCCCGAAGGGTAAGCGCCATAAATGGCAGTGAATAAAACCGGCCTGTGCAACCATCTTCTTTATTGGCTTTGCGGGCAATGTATTCATTGAGATTGCGCATGAACCAACTGATGTCTAACAAGCGTTGCTGGTACTGCTGAACCGTTTCATAAAAGGTAATTAATTCGCCTGGGCTGAGATTATCTCCCTTCATATCCTTCTGGGTTAATAGCGTGCCTTTATGTGATTTTTGATAGCGCTTTAACACCTCATCTGTATCCCAACCATCAGCCAGGCTTTTATCTACGTGCAACACCACATAAGTATACTTGGGGGTTCCAGGCCTTACGCAATTCGGGCCAGCTAAAGCTGTTGTAAAATGCTCCCGGCATTTTGCTGATTACTCATCAGCGCATAAACACACAAAAATGCAGGGAGCAATTTTGAACGTCACGAGGTCGGTCTGACAGGTGAGAGACAATGATGTCTCGAATAAATATCAATCGCAAAGGCCGCAGACAAAAACAGTAATCGGCCCTCTACCCATCCTCGGCGATGCTCGTAGTTTTGCCCTGAGTACTTATTCTTGCCACACAGGAATGAGTGGCGAACACAGCACGATACACAGTGATAATAAAACGTATCAATTAAACTGACTTGGCTTTTGCGAGGCTGAGGCATAACCCACCTGCCTTCTTAAAAATATAACGCCTTTTCAGTCTAGTTCAATTTAAAAAACAGACAAAATTATCATGGCTGTCTCGATGACTCACTTATCGTCACAATTCAAAGCACAACGGAGACTTATTGGTCTCTTAGGATAAGATACTGATCTTATCCTACCGCATATCAAGGCGGTGAGAGACAAGAAGCACAGCGAATTGAGGGGATCACGGGGAATTCGACGACGGGGGTCACAATCTTCAACATAGTTAAATACCAAACTCTGGTAGGGTAATCGTTTAACACGTTGTCACCCGCAAATAAGATCCTGCCATCGTCCAAGGCAAAAATAACCTCTGATGAGTCGTCAGCACCATAATGATATAGGGCCACACTGCCATTGTTGAATATTGGATCGATATTGCCATTGGTATCCAATCGGGCGATAAAGATATCATCACCACCATTGTCGCTATTGTACCCGTGACCGGTGAGTAACAGCTTGCCATTATTATCAATGGCCAGTGAACGGGCTCCCTGACCAAAAGCGTGGACAACACTACCATCGTTGCCAAAATTGGCCTGTAAACTACCATCGCTATTTAGGCCAACCACTATAATCGCATCTGTTGTATCGCCACTGGCAAAAATATTACCGCTGTTACCCATCGCGATATCAAACAGTTCGTCAATATTATCAGAGGCACCGCTGTCAACATCAATGGATTGAAAACCAACACCGGCATTAAAATCTGTATCTAAAGTGCCATTCTCAAGCAGTTTGACCACCAATGCTTGATCGTTATGAGCACCCACTGCAATGAGCGAGTTATCAGCTAATATTGACACTTGGTTTAACGTTTCAGCAGCATCGGTGCTAAGTTCCAGCACCAACTGCCCGCCAGTATTGAAGCTGGTATCAAAACTGCCGTCCATATTAAAGCGAGCAAAATATAAATCAGTGGTCACATAAAGCTCTTGACCCACGACAACAATCTTATTGTTATTGTCTACCTCGACATGATTTAAATGGATTTTTTGACCATTAGTCGGGATGATTTCAAAGCCATTGCCATCGGCAAACGAAGGATCCAAATTGCCATTAGCATTCAGCATCATCAAGAATCCTGAGGTGCTGGCGAATTGCCCCGTGACCACCAAACGACCATCAGCCGTTTCCGCCACCGAGGTGGCAATATAGCTATCATCATTATTGGATGACAGCTGGAAGTAACCATTATTGCCAAACACAGTATCAATCGTGCCATCAGTATTATAACGAGCAACTAATATATCGGTGGCACCCGTACGGCTAATGGTTTCACCGACCATCACAAACTTGCCAGCATGGGGTGAAGCCGTTAATTGAATTCCACCACCCATAGTATCCTTACTATGGGTGAGATTGGTTTGGTTATACCCCTTATTGAGGAAGCTACTGTCAAGTACCCCCCCGTTGGTAAAACGGGCAATAACAAAGTCTTGATTGCGCACGCCCTGGGCTGAAGTAGCAACGACCGAGCGACCTTCGCCATCAAGCATAACGGCCACCATGGTATTTTGGCCATTGCCAATATCATGGGAAACTAAACCGCTGTTACCGAATTCAAAATCAAGAAAGCCGTCGGCAAAGGTTTTAATCACCCCAAAGTCATGTTCTGCCAAAGTCATACCCAATTGAGTGCCAATAAATACATTGCTGTTGGCATCAATACTCACGCTGGTGGCAAATGAATTGCCCGTATTGTCACCGCCATCACCGTCAGCATCAATCAACAAGATACCGCCTTCACCAAATTTGTATTGCAATATACCTGTACTACCCAGTACTGCCACCGCAACATCACGAAAGTTTTCATCAAGGGAGGAAGAGCCCACCAGAACAATATCACCATTAACAGCGACGGCCATGGCATGTAATATATCGGACTGACTTTGCCCCAAGTCAAAGGTGGTGATGCCATTGTCAGCAAAGGTTTTATCTAGCGCCAGCTCTGAAATGGTGGTGATCCGCGCCACAGCAAAGTCAAAGTTAAATCCATTGGCTGAATCGGCAGTGTAACCACCAATCAGTACCTTGCCATCGGCTTGTTCTGTTAATGCCACTGGATGATCAAATTCACCAGGCATATCGATGACAATCGATGACGCTAAATCACCCACAGCGTCAAATTTTATGACGGCAAAATGACCATTAACCCCAGCCGTAGCATAGATAAAACCATCAGAGTGGATCAGAATATCACCCGCCAGCAGAGAAAGCTCAAATATGGGATATCCTGAAATATCACCCGCCACCAGAGCACTCTCAAATTCGGAGGTTAACACCACACCATCAGAACCAAAGGTTTTGTCAATAATGCCATTGGCCGATAGTTTGATGATAAACACTTCAATGGTATTGCCATCAAACACCTCGCCAAAAATAAAGATATTCCCTTCATTGTCGGTGTCTACGGCTTTGGTTTTCAGGTTTACATCAAGGGCTATATGATGAATACCCAGAATACCAAAGCTATGGTCAAGGCTGCCATCAGGCAGGTAACGAGCAACTGCCACACGATTTATTGAGTCGCCAGGCTCATTGGTCGTACCCACCATAATAAACCGACCTGAGCTGTCCATTACCCCGTCAACCGGGACATCATCATAATCAAAAGCCATGGCGTTAGAGACGGTTAAACCTGCAGTAGTGGTATTGCCAAAGGTTGGGTCAAGCTCAGGCTGCTCATTTTTAGCAAAATCAACCGTAACTGTGGTACCGGTATCGCCACCGTTACCATCAGACACAGTGTATTCGATGGTGTCAGAATCAATAAACTCAGCGTTTGAGGTGTAATCTAAGCTGTTGTCTGCTCTTAAACTCACCGTGCCATACTTAGCACTGTAATCCACGATGCTCAAGGTATCACCATCAACATCGCTGTCGTTAGTCAGCACATTAATATTGATTGTCCTACCTGCAATCATGGTGACAAAGTCCGGCTCGGCGACCGGAGCATCATTGACGTTATGTACATTAATAGTGACCTGCGCTGTGCCATCGGCGCCATTACCATCACTGATCTGGTAACTGAGTTGATCGCTGCCAAAAAAATCAGGGTTGGGGGTGTAATTGATAGTGTTGTCGGCCGTGATGACAGTATCGCCATTTAGCGCGGCTGCTGCGATAATGGTCAGCAGCTCGCCTTCAATATCGCTGTCATTAGCGACCACATCGATGTTGACTGTGCTGTCTTCATCAACACTGGCGCTGTCATCAATAGCAATGGGGGCATCGTTTAGCGGAGCAATATTGACCACTACACGGGCAGAGGCTTCGCCACCGTTGCTATCTGACACACTGTAGTCGATGGTATCACTGCCATTAACATTAAGGTCGGGTGTGTAATTCAAGCTGTTGTCCGAACCAATACTCACCGTGCCCTTGGCGGCGCTGGCCACACTGACATGCAAAGTATCCCCATCAATATCGCTGTCGTTCGCCAGCACATCGATACTGACGGTGTTGTCTTCATCAACACTGGCGCTGTCATCAAGAGGAACCGGGGGATCGTTTACCGGGGTAATATTGACCACTACGCGGGCAGAGGCTTCGCCACCGTTGCTATCTGACACACTGTAGTCGATGGTATCATTGCCATTAACATTAAGGTTGGGTGTGTAATTCAAGCTGTTGTCCGGGCCTACACTCACACTGCCTTTGGCGGCACTGGCCCCACTCACATTCAGAGTATCACCGTCAATATCAGTATCGTTGGCCAGCACATCGATACTGACGGTGCTGTCTTCATCAAGCGTCGCACTGTCGTCACTGGCCTCTGGCAGATCATTAACGGCGGCTACGCTCACTATCACTGTGGCGCTTGCTTCCCCGCCATTGCCATCACCGATACGGTAGTCGATAACATCAGAGCCACTGAAATTGCTCTGCGGGGTATAACGCAGGGCCTGATCCCGGCGAATCAATACGATGCCATTAGCAGCACTGGCAGTCAAAACTCTCAAAACTTCACTATCAATATCGCTGTCATTGGCCAGCACATTGATGTTGACGGTGTTGTCTTCATCAACGGTCGCACTGTCATCAAGGGCAATAGGGGCATCGTTTAGCGGGGTAATATTGACCACTACACGAGCAGAGGCTTCACCGCCATTACCATCTGACACACTGTAGTCGATGGTATCACTGCCATTAACATTAAGGTTGGGTGTGTAATTCAAGCTGTTGTCTGAACCAATACTTACCATGCCATTGGCGGCACTGGCCACACTAACATTCAGAGTATCCTCATCAATATCACTGTCATTGGCCAGTACATCAATGCTGACGCTGTTGTCTTCATCAACACTGGCGCTGTCGTCAAGAGCGACGGGGATATCGTTTACCGGGGTAATATTGACCACTACGCGGGCAGAGGCTTCGCCACCGTTACCATCGCTGATCTGATAGTTGATAACGTCAGTGCCGCTAAAATTAACCAGCGGCGTATAACGCAGGGTATTATTGCTGTTAATCGACACACTGCCAGTGGTTGCACTGGCATCCACTATATTCAAGGCATTACCATCAATATCACTGTCGTTAGCCAGCACATCGATACTAACGGTACTGTCTTCATCAAGCGTCGCACTGTCGTCGCTGGCCACGGGTAGATCGTTAACAGCGGCTACGCTCACTATCACGCTGGCGCTTGCTTCGCCGCCATTGCCATCACCGATGCGGTAGTCGATAACGTCTGAGCCGCTGAAATTAGCCGACGGCGTATAACCCAGGGTATTATTGCTGTTAATCAATACACTGCCATTGACGGCACTGGCCGCGACAATGATCAAGGCATTATCATCAATATCACTGTCATTCGCCAACACATCGATGCTCACGGTACTGTCTTCATCAAGGGCCGCGCTGTCGTCGCTGGCCACGGGTAGATCGTTAACAGCGGCTACGCTCACTAT
>Ga0307489_10003484_pt1 | contig 10429 bp, 15 predicted proteins | sample SB12metaG_FD_202247 | JGI IMG/M metagenome (GOLD analysis project Ga0307489, IMG submission 202247) | Sea-ice brine microbial communities from Beaufort Sea near Barrow, Alaska, United States - SB 1.2 | ecosystem: Environmental > Aquatic > Marine > Coastal | place: USA: Alaska | collected...
ACCAAAAGTGATCTGACTTTTGGCCAAATCACCAAACTCCAGCTCACTATAAGTTACTAGCCCACAGATTAGGCACTAGATGTCTAAGTGATGTGGCAACAAAATCACGCCGGGCCAGTTGTGGTGGACGGGTTGGTTAAGAGCTCACCATGCTAGTGCCTTGGGACTCAATGGCCGACGCCGTACCAGGAACGGTGGACGGGGCTGGTTTCATGCCCATCATGTGACTGCCTTGGGGCTGAATGAACGCGAGTAATCAAGAAATGACTGAAGCGGCCTCACCGTTGATGTTGTCCTTTTCGTCGCTGATGGTGTCCTGCGCGGTCTCCGACACCGTGATGTAGCGGCGCAAGTTGAATTTGAAAGCATTTTTCTAAGGCGGTTCAGCACATTTTAGTTTCAAGCGCTTAGTTCCAGGCGGATTTGACTTGAGTTTGATACGGTCGACCTGCACCAGCCTACGGTGAGCAGGTCGAAGTTGGAGTCGTCGCGGCGGTCCAGGAAGATCTTGCCGTCCTGCTTGGTCACCACCAGATCCCACCCGTACACCGAGCGCGCCGTGCACATGATGGCCGCCACCCAGGGGCTTACACTCGTTCACTTTTCATCTCAACTTAAGCGCTTTCTCATAGATAGGGGGTGCATTTAGGGGGTGTGTAGGGGGTATCAGGGAGTATCAGGGGGTGTTTAGGGTGTATTTTGTGCCACAACCGGCTCATGTTGAGCTGAGAAGTGGACGTGTGTAAGCCCATGCCGCCACCATCGCGTCCGTGGCAAACACCGTGCCCGCGCCCTTCTTTGCCACCCACCAGGGCCGGCACTCAAAGTGTTTAGGGTTTAGAATTTAGGGTAACCCTGAACCCTTGAACCCAAGACAAAGCCAACAGTTCCTTCACCTCAAATGCCAGCACCTTGGACGTATCAAGTGGGATGGGTGCCCGTGAATTCGGGAACAAAGTGGCGGAAGTTGAGCTCCTTCGAGGTGTCATCGAGTGCGGCTGACTGCCAGTGGTTTCAGGGACAAAGTGGTGGAGACCAAAACGTGTTATGCACGTTTGCTTGCGCTCAGATCAAGGAGTCTAACGTCCTAAGGGGCGTCACGGGTATGGCCGCCGAGGTGTGAAACTCGGCGCCCTCCGCCGATAAGTGATCATCATGGCACAAGTGCGACAAGTGGTTGGGGACTCGAGCGGTGCCATCATAGGGGGGCAGGTGCCCATTTTAGGGGCTTTAGGTGCCCATTACAGGGGGATTAGGTGCCCATTGTGGGGGGGGTAGGTGCCCATTATGGGCGGGTTAGGTGCCCATTATAGGGGCTTAGGTCCCCATTATAGGGGGGTTAGGTGCCCATTGTGGGAGGGTTAGGTGCCCATTGTAGGGGGGTTAGGTGCCCATTGTGGGAGGGTTAGGTGCCCATTATAGGGGGGTTAGGTTCCCATTATAGGGTTCGCCCTGCCAGCTCCTGCAGCACCGGGTCGTCCGACGACGTAGGTGTGTAGATGTTGCGCTTCGTCTTGGCCAGCTCCTTATCCAACTTGGGCGTCACGCGGTCGTACGATTTATCGAACCACCGCAGCTTGCCGTAGCTGCCCAGCTCCAGGGGCTTACACTCGTCCAGTTTTCAGCTCAACTTATGCGCATTCTGTCGGATAGGGGTGCATTCAGGGATTGTTGAGGGGGTGTTTAGGAGGTGTCAGGGGGTATTAAGGAGTATTAGGGGGTGTTCAGGGTGTATTTTGTGTCAGAAACGGCTCAGGTTGAGTTGAGAAGCGGACGAGTGTAAGCCCCTGCCCAGCTCCTCGGGCTCGATCATGACCTTCCCCTTGGGACCCACCATGGGGAACGTCAGCTTGGTAAGCGCAGAGAGCTGCACCTGCTCCCAGGGCCGCGCGGATATAGGGGGGTATGCTTCATTAAAATTTGGGGTATTCAAATTGGAGAACATTGCTTTCCGCGTCACAGGATGTAATTTCATTCAACAGACGAGGGTTCAAAGTGCGTTGGATGACGTGTTCCTCCCATTATCTGGCAGACCCTATTGCTCTCCACGTCACAGGATGCCATTTCACTCGACAAACGAGGGTTCAGAGTGCGTCGGATGACGTGCAGGGCCGCGCGGACATTGCTCTCCATGTCACAGGATGCCGTTTCACTCGACAGACGAGGGTTCAATGTGTATCGGATCACGTGTTGTTGCTCCCAACATCCGGCAGGCCCTACCTGCTCCAAGATGGCCCAGTCGGGGCGGATGTCCACCGAGCTGTTGTACGTGATCGTGTCGCGGTTGCGGTTGTACGCCCAGGTGTTCCATTGCTGCTGCTTCTTGGACTGGATGCGCTGTTGGCGGCTGCGCTCGCGCACGGCGCCGACGCCCTGGTCGCGGTCGACCGCCGGCCAGGGGCTTACACTCGATCACTTTTCAGCTCAACTTGAGCCGTGTCTGACACATAAAAACACCCTACACACCCTACACACCCCCTTGACACGGGCTACACAGCCCCTACGCGCACCCCCTATCCAATAAACATCGCTCAAGTTGAGCTGAGAAGTGAACGAGTGTAAGCCCCTGCCGCCGGCCCGTTGTCGCGGCGCTGGAAGCGCTGCTGGTTGAAGCGCCGCGCGCCGAAGCGCTGGCGCGGGGCGGGCTTGTTGTCCACCAGGCTGAAGGTGTCCTCCTCGTCCCAGGGGCTTACACTCGTTCCCATTTCCGCTCAACTTGAGTTTACTTTGCCCCTTTCCGCTCAACTTAAGCTCGCTTGGTCCCCCATATAACCCAAATTAACCCACGGATGTGGCCCGAAGGTGCTCGAGTTGAGCTCTAACGTGAATGATGTGTCCCGAAGGTCCTCAAGTTGAGCTCTGAAGTGAGCGAGTGTAAGGCCCTGCCTCGTCCGTGGCGAAGAAGTTGAACACCGTCGACTAGGGGCTCACACTCGGTCCCAAATTGCTCAACTTGAGCTTACCTTGCCCCTGTCCGCTGTACTTAAGCTTACTTTGTCCCCTACACAACCCAAATCAACCTGTGGATGTGGCCCGAAGGTGCTCAAGTTGCGCTCTAACGTGAGCGATGTGTCCCGAAGATCCTCAAGTTGAGCTTTGAAGTGAGCGAGTGTAAGCCCCTGCCGTCGACACCCCGCCCTGGTTGGTGTTGTACCGGTTGCCGCCGTACTTGCCGTACCCCTGCTGGTTCCAGTCCGCCGCTGTTGCACCGGAAACACACGAGGGGGTCAGGTCAGATCCACGTCAGTAGGCGCCGCGCCGCGCCAACCCTAGATTCAAAGAGAGAAAATAACACACGGTTCTTGTAGATGCCAGGGTCAGGAAACCGTATAGTGGAGCGTTGACGCCACCATTCCTTGAGGGGCATTCCCGGGAGACAGTATCTTGGGTTCGAGCACAGAGAAGGCTGAGGGACTCCTGGTGCGGGTTTGCTTTGCTCCACGCTCCGACCCGCGGCGGACACCCAGCGTACAAGAGCAGAACGAACAGGCTGGATGGATGGCAGTCGGGGGACTGGGACTCACCCCGGCCAAACTTGTCGGATCGCGTGAACGGGGCGTAGGTGAGCGCCTTCTCGGGGTCCACCGCCTCAGCGGGCGGGCCCCACGAGTCGGATTCCGTGCATAGCGGAATCGAGAAACCCATAGCGGCAGCACTGCGCTGACGAAAGAGGCCGATTGCTTGCGACGCCGCACCGTCACAGCAAAGTTCCCTCCAAAGAGCGGGAGGAGCTCGTTGTCCAGGCGAGGGTAAATGCTCATACGAAAATAAGCGCCGCCTTTTCTAGGTTTAGGGTTTAGGGTCGTTTTCTAGGTTTAGGGTATAGGGTTTAGGGATAGCAGGGTATGTAGTCCCATATTTCGCCCAACCCATTGCCGCCACGCACTCACGATGCCGCGCACGAAGGTCGTGGTGCGAGACCTCCCGCCGGAGCTGCCCGAGGAGGCCTTCAAGGAGGCGGTGGAAGCCGCCGGGTTCCTGGGCCGCGTCACATGGTTCGACTTCGTGCCCGGTAAACCCAGGGCCAAGCTCAACACCCCGTCCATCGCGTACCTCAACTTCAGCAACGAAGAGGATGTCTTCGAGTTCAGCGGCGCGTTCGCGGGGCGCCGCTTCGAGGCAGGGCCGGGCAAGTGTTGCTAACGCCCGCCACGTCGCCAACCCCCGACACGCATGCATAACCCGGCATCCTATGACTTGGGCAAGTGAGCAATATCTGCCTCCCCGCTGTCACTTGATATGAATTTGTTTTTTGAATCTCGTTTGTTTAGTTGGATGGCATCCGTTGACGCGGCGGCGGCGGCGATATCTGGCAGGCCTTACTTGGAGGACGACGACGGGCGCGGTTTGCGCGCCGCGGTGGAGTACGCGCCGTACCAGAAGGTGCCACGTGGCAAGCCGCGGCGCGACCGGCGGGAGGGCACCATCGAGAAGGATCCCGAGTTCCAGGTGCGAGAAGTTTTCCCCCTTGTGGCGTCCCTGGATGGACGTCTGCCGACACAGTGCAGCCGCACTGTACGCGTCGACCCCTCCCCGCTTCCCCTTGCATGGCGGCTTTTCTCCGCGAAATTAAAACCAAGCTCCCGACCACGAGCAGTCATCTTCTCGGCCCGAGCCCGGTTATAACTAGTCATCCTAAAAGCTAAAGCTCGTGGCTTGAATCCCACACAAGTCAAGTCGCCCAACCCTAACCCATCGTCAGGCGCGTCGAGCACTGTCACACTGAGTCGCCCGCCTCTTGGACTCACCGTTCCGCCCGCGCCACATCCTCGTGACCCGCGCGCAGGAGTTCCTGTCGGCGTTGGAGGCGGGGCCCGCCGCGGCGGTCAGCGCGGAGCAGCAGCTGGAGGCAGGGGCTTAGACTCGTTCCCATTTCCGCTCAACTTGAGCTTACTTCGCCCCTTTCCGCTCAACTTAATCTTACTTTATTCCCCATATCACCTAAATAAACCGTGGATGTGTCCCGCAGGTGCTCAAGTTGAGCTCTAACGTGAGCGATGTGTCCTGACGGTCCTCAAGTTGAGCTCTGAAGTTAGCGAGTGTAAGCCCCTGGGTGGAGGTGAAGGAGAAGCAGCGAGTGGCAGCGGAGCGCGCCAACGGCGGCAAGGCGCCCCTCAAGGTAGCGCCTGCCAGATACTGCCCGCCACGTCATAGGATGCCAGTCACAAACGAGGCTTCACCACCGATGTGTTTCGGTGACGTGGCGGGCAATGGGCCTACAGGTATAGCTCGCCTTGACATTTGATGCCATTAGAAACGAGGGTTCAAACGCGTGTTGATGACATAGCGGGCAATATTTGCGTGTCCCTCCGTGAAGGTCACTGCTTTGATGCGATTCATCATCGACAAGCGCGCGGCGGCCAAGGCGGCGGGCGGCGGGGAGCGACCGACCGACCGCCGGGGCCGCGGGGGGCTGGCCAAGGTAGGGCAGTGCAGGTTGAATCGATGAATCCCGAGTTGAAAGCGCCTGGAACTCATCTGTTGACACTGAAATATGATGAACCGCTTTCAAGTTATGCTTTCAGTCTCAACTTGCGCCGCTACACCAAGGTAGTGGCAGCGGCGTCGCGGGGCAGCAGGGCAGGCGGTGAAAGGAGCGAAAGGAGCGAGCGGAGTAAGGGGAAACCGCCGGCGGCAGCGGCGGTGGCGGTGGCATTGGCGCCGGCGGTTGCGCTGGGGGCGGCAAATTCTCAACGACCAGCCTCAGGGAGACCCGTCACAGCGAGTGGCGGCACGACGGAGGGGTCCAATAGCGGTCGCTCTGCGTCGCGGGCTGCGGGGTCTGCCGCTGCCGCTGCCGCCGCCGCCGAGCCCGAACCCAAGGTGGCTCCGCAGATGATTCTGGCCCGCAAGCCGGCGCCGGCGCCAGCGGCGGCGGACATGCCGTCAGCAACGGCGCTGTTGGCGGCGATGGACGCGCTTGGCACAACTCAGAAGGTGGGCGGGGGCGGAGGCAGGAGCGGGGGCGGAGGCGGGGCCGGAGGCGGGGGCGGAGGCGGGGGCGGGGCTGGGGGCGGGGGCGGGGGCGGGGGCGGGGGCGGAGGCGGGGGCGGGGCCGGGCCTGTAAGGGCCAAGTCCGCAGCCCCAGGCGGAAGACTACCGAAGGCGACTGCTCAGCCACAGCAAACCCAACAACAGCCACAGCAGCAACCTCAGCAACAAGCAGCCCCACGAAACGCTCCTGCGCCTACTCCAACTCCCGCGCCCGCGCCCGCGCCCGCCGCCGCATCCGCTCCCAAGGTCATGGCCCGGCCCAAGTCCGCGGCTCTAGCTCCGGCTGTCGGGCCGCCGGCGCCCAATATCCCTTCACCCGCGGGTGGTGACGGTGGGGGCGGAGGCCGGGCTAAAGGCGGGGGTGGTGGTGGGGGCGAGGGTGGTGGTGGTGGTGGTGCGGGCGAGCGCGGGGGCGGGGGCGGAAAGGGCGGGGTTGGGGGCGGGGGCGAGAGTGGGGGCGGCGGGGGGAAGGGCGCGGGGAAAGGCGGGGAGAAGGGGCGGCCGGATGTACAGGTGTACAAGGCCGGTCCGCGGGGGGCAAAGGAGGGTGGGGCGGCGGCGGCGGCCGCGGCGGGGGTTGTACCAATCCCTCGACCGGCTAGCGCGGCTGCAGGGGAAGCAAAGGGGGGCGCGGCTACAGGCGAAGGAAAGGGGTCCGGGGGAGGCGGGCGCAGTCGCGGCGGCGGCGGCGGTCGCGGGGGTCAGAAGTGAGCACGCGCACGCATCCTGTAGGGCTAGCAACGATCCCGATCTCATCCAAGAGGGGAATATTAACACTAAGAAACCTAGGCGATTCATTGCATAACGAGCAACTGCTACATCTTGAAGGAGAGCTTGGGCCGGGCGCCCGCTGACCCGAGGATCGAATTCTGCTGCTGCTTCTGCTCCTTGGACCGCCGTTTAGCCTCCTTTCAGGGGCTTACACTCGTCCACTTTTCAGCTCAGTGAGCACTTTTTGTACCATGTGTCCGGGTGCTTGGCTGGTTTCAGTGACAAAAAACGGCTCAGGTTGAGCAAAGATGTGGACAATTGAGCAAAGATGTGGACAAGTGTGAGCCCCTGCCTCCTTCACCTCCTCCTCCCGCACCTTCTGCGCCGCTTCCAATCGCTTGAACCGTTCCGACTCCCAGGGTCACATACGCAATGCACACCGCGTCACACGAGTAGCACGTCATTTGTCTCAGATCTGTCCTTGCCCCCTGCCCCCCTCTTCCAGGGTGAGTTAGGGGTGCATCAGGGATGTATTTGGGGTGCATCAGGGGTGTGTCAGGGGTGCGTTAGGGGTGTATCAGGGGTGTATTAGGGGCGTTTTAGGGTGTATCAGGGATGTGTCCGGGGTGTTTTAGGGGTACATTGGGAGTCTGTTGTGGTGTCCCTGCCTCCTCCCCCGCGCTCTTGACCTCGTCGAGCGCCTTCTGTTCCTCCGAGGCCAGCTGTGCCGCCTCCGCCGCCGCCTCATCCGCCACCCGCTTCACCTCCTCCGCCGCCGCGCGCGCTGCCGCGTTGGCCACCCGCGCCTCGCGGCAGGGGCTTCCACTCGTACACGTGAGAGCTCAACTTGAGCAACTCCGGGACACGTTCATGAGCTAAGTCGGGTTATACGGTGTACAGAAGGGCTCAAGTTGAGCTGAATTGGAAACGAGTGTAAGCCCCTGCCTCCTGCTCCAGCTTCTCCCGTTCTACCGCCAGCTGTGCGTCCACCTCCTCGTACGGCCGTGTTTCAGTAGTGTATTGGGTGGGTATCAGAGGTGTATTAGGGGGGTATTAGGGGCATGTTATGGATGCATCAGGGGTGCGTTAGGGGTGAATTTGGTGTCCTTGCCTCCTCTGTGGTGTATGAAGGGTGTGTTACGGGTGAAATCGGGGTGCTTCAGGGTGCGTCGGGGGTGCGTCAAGGGGTGAATTATGGTGTCCCTGGCACCACGTAGAGGCGTGTAACGAGTGTATTCGGGGAATGCTCGGGGGGTATTAGGAGTGCACGAAGAGTGCATTAGGGGTGTGTTATGTTAGGGGTTTAGGCTTTAGGGTTTAGGGTTTAGGCTTTAGGGTGCCTGCCTGCTCCTGTAGCCGCGTGCGCTCCACCTTGATGTAGCGGCGCAAGTTGAATTGAAAGCAGAAGTTGAAAGCAGTACATCACAGCTTAGTTTCAAGCGCTTAGTTCCTAGCGGTTTCAACTTGGGTTTGCTAGGGTCAACCTGCACCGCCCTACCTTTAGGCGGTTGCGGATCTCCAGCTGCACCGGCTCGCTGCCCAGGTGTAGCGGCGCAGGTTGAAATTGAAAGCAAAGTTTGAAGGCGGTCCATCATATTCTAGTTTGAAACCATAGGCACTTTCAACACGGATTTCAATAGTGTCAACCTGCACCGCCTTACCCATAGCGCTGGCCACGCGCCGCGACACCTGCTCCTCCACCGCATACGGCCTGCCAGAAACTGCGAACCACGTCATAGGATGTCGTTTGACGAAAGGAACGAGTGTTTGAAATGTGTCTGGTTGGATGACGTGGCGAGCGAAAGCGATATCTGCCTGGCCCTACCACACGAAACTTCACCTCCACGTCCACTTGCCGCTTCACCTCCTCCTCCACGCGCCAGCTCACCTCCGACTCGATGTATTTGGCCTCCGCTGCGGCTTTCTCCTCCGCGGACAGCGGCGTGAAGCTCACGGTGGCGGTGTTGGTGGTGCGTTGGTGTTGCCTGCGGGGAGGGGGGTGCGTTAGGGGTGTGTTAGGGGGATGTCAGGGGCATTTCGGAACGTATCAGGGGTGTAAGCTGGGGGCATTGAGGCGGTGAGGGGTGGATCAGGGGTGTGTTATGGGTGTATTAGGGGGATGTCAGGGGTATTTCGGGAGGTATCAGGGGTGACACCGGGAGCGTTAAGGTGGTGCGGGGTGGATCAGGCGTGTGTCAGGGGTGTATCAGGGGTGCACTTGCCTGCTGCGGGAGCGGGAGCGCGAGCGCCGTCTGCCGTCACGGTCGCCCCCCCTGTCGTCCCCCCTGTCGTCGCGCCGCTCTCGCTCTCTGTCGGAGCGCTCTCTGTTGTCTCTGTTTCTGTTGCCATACGTGTCGCGGGACCGACTACGTGGCTTCGGGCTTCGGCTGCGCTTCGGCTTGGACCTGCGCTTACAGCACCCGGCGGAAGTCAGTTCAAAGCCCGGGTTCGATCGAGCTGCAGCCGTCGATCACCCTCTGACAGCGACAGCCACAGCCACAAACAACCCTGCCACTGCGCGGCCATGGATTGCGAGAGGGATGTAGTGGGTCTTCACCAGGAGTGTGTAGTTCCTGGTGACCTTGTGCGTGCCTCCGCGCCTTCACAGGTGTAACACTATGCACACATATGTTGTGGTTCATGTTGCGCGTGTTCGTGTCTCCGCTGCTTCACAGTGGTAACATGACGCACAGAGGAAGATTGCAGCCAGGGCAGGGCGAAAGGTGTGTGATACCAGTACCCAACCCTTTTCGTTCGAGACTTTTCCGGAATTGAGGTACGTTGGCGGCAGCTTTGCGGATGGCTCGAAGTGCGCGTTGCCAGCGAGGGTTCCACCCACACCCACCCCAGTACGTAGGAGGCATTCGATCGCCGCCCAAGGTTTGATTCATCGAGTACATTCAAGCGGCGGCGAGGACGTCGTCATCCCCCCTCAAGCCCGAGGGATTGGGCAACCCTTATTTTTTCTGTGTTCAGGGTGGTGGCTGGGGGCGGAGGAGACGGGCAGACCTGTGGGCGTCGCGCGAACGGGGGCGGTCGCGGTCTCGGCCGTCTTTCCGCTTCGGCGAGCGTGACTTGGAGCGGCCCATTCGTGGCTGTCTCTCCCTTCCGGCCGTGTGATTAGGAGTGGGGGAGGGAGCGGGGAAGGGCTCGCGGATATCACAATCCTGCCCCGGAGTACCATGACCGGATCCGCGAGTCGACACCGCGCGGATTCACACCAATTTTACACTTTCATCACAAGCTTCTTTCAAAGGCTGTGATTGGTCGAGAGTTTACTTTGTACAGTCAGACCGAAACCGTTACATATTACTCGTAGTGCGAACAGGGAGGACATGTTTGGCACGCGCGTTGTTGTCCTGCAAAGGTACAACACGAGGAGCGCCCGGCGCCCCCCGCAGTCCGCGCCGGCCGCCGGCCGAGCCCGCGCAGCGCGAGCGTGCAAGAGCCGGGCTGAGCACGGGATTCCTTTGCCGTCGAGTGCAGGTGGGCTGACTTCAGACAGAATCTCAATACGCATAGTATAAAACATCCCACGCCAAAAGTAACCCCTCCTCGTTATCAACGCCACCGCAAGCACCGCCGAGTCGCCGCTGGGGCCTGCCGCCGCTGGCATCGTGTCGTCCGTCGACCAGCCCGCCCGCCGCTACCGACGACGACGACACCTCCCTCACCCGCCGAGCACCCGCTACCGAGGAGCTCATTCGAGACTCGATTCGGCTAC
>Ga0307489_10003485_pt1 | contig 10429 bp, 9 predicted proteins | sample SB12metaG_FD_202247 | JGI IMG/M metagenome (GOLD analysis project Ga0307489, IMG submission 202247) | Sea-ice brine microbial communities from Beaufort Sea near Barrow, Alaska, United States - SB 1.2 | ecosystem: Environmental > Aquatic > Marine > Coastal | place: USA: Alaska | collected 2017-05-06
GCAAAGAGGGCTCAATTGATATAGCCCGTAATCTGCCGCCTGATGCTTATAACTTGGACCCAGAAGCCCTATTTTAGAGGGCCCATTTTAGAGAGCCCTATTTTAGAGAGCCCTATTTTAGAGAGCTTTGTTTTAGAGAGCTCTGTTCTAGAGAGCCCTGTACTAGAGAGCATTGTACCAAGAAAAACCAAAGCGCTTGATCATCAAGCGCTCAATTTTCGCTATTGACCACCAACCTAAGTCATACGCTCAGTATTATTGGTCAGACGTTCCCACCAGCGCAGCATCACGCGATCTGCGCTCTCCTCCGCCGCCAGACCCAGACGTTGGTGGAGCTTCTTCTTCACCACAAAGGCTATCTCATAGACATCAGCTTCTTGGGCACGGGCAACCAGATACTCATCGCTGGTTTGTAAATCGTCGACTAAGGCTACACTCAATGCGCGGGTGCCAAACCACACCTCACCTGTAGCTATAAGATCTATATCCAGCTGCGGCCTGCGCTCATGAACAAACTCTTTGAACAGACTGTGAGTATCTTCCAACTCTTCGAGGAACTTCTCCCGGCCGCTATCTGTATTTTCACCAAACATGGTCAGGGTACGCTTGTGCTCACCGGCAGTCAGCAGCTCAAACTCTACATCGTGCTTTTTCAATACCTTGTGGAAGTTGGGCAGCTGGGCCACAACCCCAATTGAACCCAAAATAGCGAAAGGTGCGGCAATAATTTTATCCGCGACACAGGCCATCATATAGCCACCGCTGGCAGCCACCTTGTCAACACAGACTGTAAGGGGAATCTTGCGTTTGCGAATACGGTCCAACTGACTAGAGGCCAGTCCATAGCTGTGGACCATACCGCCGCCGCTCTCAAGACGCACCACCACTTCATCGTTGGCTGTTGCCTGGGAGAGTATCGCGGTCACCTCTTCACGGAGGTTGGTCACTGCTGAAGCACTGATATTGCCATGAAAATTGACCACAAAAACACGCGGCTTTTGCTCAGGCATCTCAGCATCCGGATCTTTAGCCGCGATCTTATTGGCCTTTTGCAGTTCCTTGGCCTTTTTCTGCTTCTCTTTCTGCAGGCGCTTATCTTCAGCCTTGTGCAAGGACTCATCCATCACTGCGAATTTGACTGCATCACTCATATCGTCAAACATTTCATTTAACGGGGTAATTTCCAGGTGACCCTTACTGCCGCTCTGGCGGTTTTTTTGACTCAGCCCCACAATAATGCTGACCACAATGACTAGGGCGACTATCGCTGTAACCACTTTGGCTAAAAACAAACCGTATTCAAAAAGAAAATCCAAGACAAACTCCATTTATAGACAGATAAAAATTGATTATAGACGGCTTAGGCGCCGTTAACCTCTTCTACAAAGCGCGCTATCAGGCGCCCCGACATACTGGTTATTGGCGGCAATATGGCTGGCAACTCTTTATGATGCCACCAGTAAGCCTCCGCGATCTCTACCTCGTCGACTTTAATATCTGTGGTCACTGCATCGGCAATAAAGCCGAGCATCAGCTGACCGGGAAAGGGCCAGGCCTGACTACCCACATAGCGTATATTCTCAATCTGCACACCGGACTCTTCAAAGACTTCACGGTGCAGTGCCTGCTCGGCACTCTCGCCAGCCTCAACAAAGCCTGCCAAGGCACTAAAACGCCCTTCCGGCCAGTTCACCGAACGTCCCAGCAAACAGCGCTCGCCATCGCGAACAACCACAATAATACAGGGGGAAATTCGTGGATAGAGACTGATATCGCAGCTTATACAGCGCAGGGCATGATCATCCGCAGCACTCTCTGTTGACTCACCGCAGCCACCGCAAAAACGGTGATTCTTTTGCCACTCGAGCATCTGCACAGCGCGACTCGCCAGTGAAAACTGCTCATCGCTGCTGGACAACAATACCGAGCGCAGCTCCATCACTGAGAAACCCTCCATAGAGCGGCACTCCGAGGACAGATCCCAGACTTCGCAATCAACACCGTTCCACTGCCCAAGCACCAAACGCTGCTGACAGAAGAACTTCATTACATCAGCCTGCTCGCGATCAATGACAAGATCAGAGCTGCCGCGAGCGACTAAAATATCGCGCCCTACTACGGGGATGACAACAAGCTTGTCAGTACCGGTCAAAGCGTTAGCGGGGAAAAATCCTTCGAGAGCGGGAGGAAGCATGTCGCGGTAATTGCCTTATGGAATTGTTTTAAAACAGCCTCTATGAAGAGGGAGCAGGGGAACTTGCATATTGCGGGATCAACCGCTACTGTTCGCGCCGTAAAATGCAGTTTAACACGAATTTTTTTTCGACTAGACAATAATAAGGATCTACCATGCAGCCGACGATGTATCAGGCGTTCCAAAAAAACTTTCTAGGCAATTCCCCAGGTTGGTATGAGAAGGCGATTATTGCCTTTCTGATAATTAACCCTATTGCACTCTGGGCTTTTGGCCCCTTCGTGACTGGCTGGATGCTGATCGCTGAATTTATTTTAACCCTTGCTATGGCGCTTAAATGCTACCCATTGCAGCCAGGCGGCTTACTCGCTATCGAGGCAATCCTGCTCGGCATGGCCTCACCTGAAGCGGTCTATCAAGAGACTGTGTCAAACTTTCAGGTGATTCTGCTGCTGATGTTTATGGTCGCCGGCATCTACTTTATGCGCGATATGCTGCTGTTTGTTTTCACCAACATTTTGCTCAAGGTAAAATCAAAAACCACTCTGTCATTTTTATTCTGTTTTGCCGGTGCCTTCCTCTCTGCGTTTCTCGACGCACTGACGGTTACAGCAGTACTGATTACTATTTCAGTTGGCTTCTACTCTGTGTTTCACAAGGTCGCATCGGGCAAGAAGATTGTCGATGACGGGCATGATCACAGTACAGACGAGCAGCTGCATGGCAACCACCGTGAAAACCTCGAACAATTCCGTGCCTTCTTGCGCAGCCTGATTATGCACGGTGCCGTGGGTACTGCTCTAGGTGGAGTAACCACTGTAGTAGGCGAGCCGCAAAACCTGCTGATCGCAGAAAAAGCCGGCTGGGAATTTATTGAATTTTTCTTGACGATGGCGCCAGTGACCATGCCCGTTTTGGTCTGTGGTTTAGCCACCTGCATTCTCTTAGAGAAAACCAAAATTCTTGGCTACGGCGCAGAGATGCCTGAAGAAGTCCGCGTGATTCTTCAAGCCTCCAGCGACCACGACAACTCACGCCGCACTCAGTACGACAAAGCTGCACTGATTGTTCAGGTCGTCGTTTCGCTGATTTTGGTCTTAGGCCTGGCCTTTCACTGGGCTCCAGTGGGCTTGATCGGTTTGATGGTGATTGTGCTGCTAACAGCGTTTAACGGCGTTACTGAAGAGCACCGTATTGGCCACGCCTTTGAAGAGGCCCTGCCCTTCACCGCGCTGCTGGTTGTGTTCTTTGCCATTGTTGCAGTGATCCACGAACAGCACCTGTTCACTCCGGTTATCTCTTGGGTACTGGCAATGGATGAATCTGTGCAGCCAGGCATGTTCTTCCTCGCCAACGGTGTACTGTCTATGATCAGTGACAATGTGTTTGTGGCAACGGTTTACATCAACGAAGTCAAGGCAGTATTAGACGCTGGCGATATTAGCCGCGAGCACTTCGACAAGCTGGTTATTGCGATCAACACTGGTACCAACCTGCCAAGTGTCGCAACCCCCAATGGACAGGCTGCGTTCCTCTTCCTGTTGACCTCAGCTATTGCTCCGCTGATCCGCCTCTCCTATATGCGCATGGTTATTATGGCTCTGCCATACACCATCGTGCTGACGGCAGTGGGCCTATGGGGTGTTGTGTATATGATCTAGTGAACTCAGATACTGAGACTAGATCTAGCAGGACCCAATAGAGAAGTACAAAAAAGGCCGGACTTGGTAACAAGTCCGGCCTTTTTATTGGTTCTATCTATTGAGTCTAAGGTACTTCTATTCAGGGCCGTTTAACTCAAAGCCCTGTTACTGCAGCTGTCTAATCCTCTAATCTAAAACTCGCGTAACTGGGGCTCACTTAACTGGGGTTCGCTTAACTAGAGCTTAGCCAACTCCTCCGCCTTTAACTCTTTGCGCAGGACCTTACCCACATTGCTCTTCGGCAGATCATCACGGAATTCGACAAACTTTGGCACCTTGTAGCCAGCCATATTCTTTTTACAAAATTCAATAACCTGCTCAGCAGTTAAGCTGGCATTGTTGCTGACCACAAACATCTTCACTACTTCACCGGCTTTGCGATCCGCAAGGCCAATGGCAGCACATTCGCTGACATCTGGATGCAGGGTTAAGGCTTGCTCCACTTCGTTGGGGTAGACATTAAAGCCAGAGACAATAATCATATCTTTCAAACGGTCGACAATCTTAATGTAACCCTGATCATCCACTATCACTATATCGCCGGTATGCAACCAGCCGTCAACAATAACTTCAGCGGTCTGAGCGTCGCGCTGCCAGTAGCCTTTCATTACCTGGGCACCGCGTACGCAGAGTTCACCAACACCGCCCACCTGTTGTTCAATGCCGTTTTCATCCACCACTTTGATCTCGGTGCCAGGAAGCGGGATACCAGCGGTACCGATCTTTTCAGAACCTGGGGGGTTCATGGAAATCACTGGCGATGACTCGGTCATGCCGTAACCTTCACTGACCACACAGCCTGTCGCCGCTTGCCACTCGTGAGCCACAGCATCCATTAGCGCCATGCCTCCAGAGAGGGTAATTTGCAACTTGGAAAAATCCAGCTTCTTAAACTTGCTGTCTTGGAGCAGAGCAACAAACAGGGAATTTAGGCCGCAGAATATTTCAAAATCGAGGGACTTGATGGCGCCGACAAACATCGGAATATTACGCGGATCAGGAATAAGTACGCTGTGCCCGCGAGTTGCCGGCATCAGGCCCATATTCAGCATCCAGGCATAGATATGATAGAGCGGCAGCGGTGACACAGTGGTGAAGTGGGTTACCGAGCGTCCACCAGAACTGACCATCGCCATGGTTTGTGCCACGTTGCTCATGAGTGAGCCCTGGGTCAGCATCACCCCTTTGGATACACCAGTGGTACCACCAGTGTACTGCAAGGCACAAATATCCTCATAGGCAGGCGTATGAGCGGGATAAGCACTATGCCCTGCGAGCATATCGGTGAAACTAATAATGCCCTGAGAAGGCAAGCCAGGACGTTTGCCTAAGACTTTAGTCACAGCTGCGAGCACTGTCTTCTTTGGCTGGGGCAGCATATCAATAGCCCGGGTGACCACAACATGCTCTATGCCAGTATCAGGCAAGGCAGCCTGCAATGTGTCATAGAACTGATCTAAGACCACCACTGCCTTGGCACCGGAGTCATTAAACTGATGAACCAGTTCGCGGTGAGTATACATGGGGTTGGTATTAACGATCACCAACCCCAGTTTCCAAGCCGCAACAACCACTATGGGATACTGCAGTAAATTAGGTAGCTGTATAGCCAGACGATCGCCAGCACCAAGCTTCAACTGATTATGAAAATAACCGGCAATACGCTCGGCCAACTGATCAATTTCGCCATAAGAAAGCGTCTGTCCCAAACAGGTGAAAGCTGGACGTTCGCCAGAATCTGCAACTGCCTGCTGCCACATGGCGAGCAGAGAATCCGCTGGCAGGCTGGGTTGTTGGCTGGACATTCCAATAGCCTGTTGCCCTTCTACTGCAGCGTCTTGAACATTCATACACATACCCATTTATTGTTTTTTATAATTTATATCGGCGACAAAACCACGGCCTAAGAATTTACTTAGACAGCAGTTTCATACCTTTTTCCAAACCGCCAAGGGTCAGCGGGAACATCTTACCCTCAACTAATTCACGGAGCATAAGAATCGACGGCGTGTAATCCCAGTACTGTTCCTGCACTGGGTTCAACCAGACCAACTTATCAAAGGTCTTGGCCATGCGATCCATCCACACATTGCCGGGCTCGGCATTGTGATATTCAACACTGCCACCGGGACTGTTAATCTCGTAGGGAGCCATGGAAGCATCACCGACAAAGATCACTTTGTAGTCTGACGAGTATTTATTTAGCACATCCTGAGTCGACATCTGCTCTTCGCGACGGCGGTGATTATCTTTCCACACATAGTCATAGAGGCAGTTGTGAAAATAGAAATATTCCAGATGCTTAAATTCGGTTTTTGCCGCCGAAAACAATTCTTCACAAAGGCGCACATAGGGATCCATGGATCCGCCAATATCAAAGAAGATCAGCACTTTCACCGCATTGCGGCGCTCGGCAACCATCTTGATATCTAACATACCAGCGTTGCGCGCTGTGCTGCGAATGGTGTTGTCTAGATCCAACAGATCCTCGGACCCCTCGCGGGCAAATTTGCGCAGACGTCGCAGAGCGACCTTAATATTGCGCGTGCCGATCTGCACCGAATCATCGAGATCTTTAAACTGGCGATCTTCCCAAACCTTCACCGCACTACCCTGCCCGCCTTCGCCGCCGACACGAATGCCCTCGGGATTGAAGCCGCCATTGCCAAAGGGTGAAGTGCCGCCAGTGCCAATCCACTTATTGCCGCCCTGGTGACGCTCTTTCTGTTCTTCGAGGCGCTTTTTGAATTCTTCAATCAGCTTCTCTAGGCCACCGAGACTTTCAATCTTGGCTTTCTCTTCGTCGCTAAGATTTTTTTCAAACTCTTTGCGCAGCCAGTCCTCGGGAATCAATGCTTCGATTATATCGTCGAGGTTTTCAAGATTTTTAAAGTAGGCGCCAAAGGCGCGATCAAAGCGGTCATAGTATTTTTCATCTTTGACCATGCAGGTGCGCGACAGCAGATAAAAATCATCTATAGAGGCAAAGGCCAGATGCTTTTCCAGAGCTGCCAGTAAATCCAGCAGCTCTATAATCGAAACCGGCACATTGGCTTTTTTCAACGTGAAAAAAAAGTTAATCAACATAAGCGATAAACCTTATCGGGCTTCTCGCCGAGTCATAAATGCCAAACGCTCAAGCAGGTGAACGTCCTGCTCATTTTTCAACAGCGCGCCGTAAAGCGGTGGAATCGCTTTAGTGGGATCACGGTTGGTAAGAATATCTTCAGGAATATCATCAGACATCACCAGTTTCAACCAATCCACCAACTCCGAGGTAGAGGGCTTTTTCTTTAGGCCGGGAATCTTGCGCACATCAAAGAAGATATCCAGAGCCTCGTCCACCAGTGTCTTTTTGATCACTGGGAAGTGAACGTCGACAATACGTTTCATGGTGGTACGATCGGGGAAGCTAATAAAGTGGAAGAAGCAGCGGCGCAAAAACGCATCCGGCAGTTCTTTCTCGTTGTTACTGGTAATGATCACTATAGGACGCTGAATCGCTTTAACCGTTTCGCCAGTCTCATAGACATGGAACTCCATGCGATCTAATTCCAGCAGCAGATCGTTAGGGAATTCAATATCCGCCTTATCGATCTCATCGATCAACAACACAACCTGCTCGTCGGCAGTAAACGCCTGCCATAACTTGCCTTTGTCTATGTAGTTGCTGATATCGTTAACTTTATCGCTACCCAACTGGGAGTCCCGCAGACGCGAAACCGCATCGTATTCGTAGAGACCTTGCTGGGCTTTGGTAGTGGACTTGATATGCCAGGAAATAAGTCGCTTGCCCAGTGATTTGGCCACTTCTTCTGCAAGTAGTGTCTTGCCAGTTCCTGGCTCGCCCTTAATCAATAATGGACGCTGCAATGTCACGGCGGCGTTCACGGCCATCTGTAGCTCTTCGGTGGCTACGTAGTTGTCTGTACCTTCAAATTTCATAGAATCTAAATCCACATTTTTAGTGTTAAATGAGTTAGCCGAGCATAATAAGCTAAAAGCCTATAAAAAAATGCTTGTGCTAATGAATCCAAATAGTCAGTCGCGGCATCTTACCTGAGTAACTATTATTACTAGAGCCCATGGTGCAGCTCTTGAGGCACTGCCGACAAGTGAATCCGCGGTTAACTATGACCGCGGAGTACCCGAGGCAGCATTTGCACCAAGGCATTGTGAGCAACGAGATTAGCCAGCGGAAATAAACCATAGCTCGGGGGTCAGTAATGACATCCACAGCACCGCTGTAATAACCTGGAGAACAATATGAAAAATCACCTTATAAAGAACGGCTTGCTGGTTTGCGCCATGCTGTTGGCCTTAGGTAACACAGTCCTGACTATGGCTGAGGACATCAACGAAGGCGCCGTTGTCACCACGCCGAAAGACAGTGCCAGTGACAGTGACAGTGACAGTGACAGTGACAGTGACAGTGACAGCAAAAGAGCAAACCACACTGATGCCCATGATGAATTCGACAGCGAAGTGGCACTCATTGTCGACGAGTTTATTGGCGAGCTAAAAGCCGAGTGGAAAGATCTTGATCAAGACGAACGCCAGGAGGTCAAAGATGCCCTGCGCTCGCTTCGCGAAGGAATCAACATCACCATTCCCGACAGTTTTAGTTTTGGCGGCTTAAGTTCTGTGATTGTGCCGATTTTTGCCATTCTATTTACCTTCGGATCACCGGTGCTAGTGATCGGCCTACTACTCTTATTCTCGTACCGCAAACGAAAGCAGCGCGACGCCTTAGTTGCGAAATTTATCGACGCTGGCAAAGATGTGCCCTCGGAAGTATTGGCCACGTTTAATGACAATGGGGTAAGCGGCAATAACCTCCAGCGCGGATTAATCCTAAGCGGCATCGGAAGTGGCTTATTTCTATTCCTAGGCATGCTGGTGGGTTGGGGTGTGGCTTCAGTTGCTCTGATCCCGCTGTGCATAGGTATAGCTCGGCTCTTAATCTGGAAACTCAGTGAGCAGCGAGCAGAGATAGAACCGCGCATCAATAACACTGCTGATTAACCTCTATGAGCCCTCCGGATCAGGCGTTGATTGACGCCGTCGTCAAGGAAGACAGTCACCGAGCCTTTGCGGAGCTGGTTAAGCGCTACCAGTCTCCGCTGCGTTATTCATTGCGTCAATTAACCGGCTGGAACGAGGCCCTGGCTGACGACTTGGCCCAGGAAACCTTTATCAAAGCTCACAGTGCCTTGAGCAGTTTTCAGGGTAAGGCGAAATTTTCCAGCTGGCTCTATCGCATCGCCTACAACCTGATGCTGAGCCACTTTCGCGTTGCGCGCAACCGCGAACTAACCGGCGGTTTAACTGGTCGGGAAGAGCAATCATTGTGGATAGATAACGGCCAAGAAGTGGCCGCATCTGATGAATCGCTGCAGCTACATCGCGATCTGGCACAGGCGATGAATCACCTCAGTGACAATCAGAGAATGGCCCTCCACTTAAGTTTGCACCGGGAGTGCACGCAACAGGAAATTTCCGATATTATGAGCATTCCATTAGGCACAGTTAAAACCCTAATAACACGGGGCAAAGCGAGGCTTAGAGAGCGACTTGAGGACTGGAAAAGCGGAGACGAATCATGACCAGAGAAACTGATATCGACAGTCTATTTGCTCAATTGCGCAGCACTGAGCCCTGCATACAGGATCAGGGCTTTTCAACTCGCGTGCTAGCCGAACTAGAGCAAAAGGCTGGACTGGCGTTTTTCAAAGATGCACTGATTACCATGCTGTTTACGCTGATTGGTTGCCTGCTGTCCTACGCTTTTTTTCCGGTAGCGGAGCTCGTGGAACTGTTGCCCAACAGTATTCATATCAGCCCGATGTCATTGCTAACATTAGGCGGCGCTGTCGCACTGGCTTGCAGTGCAGCATATTGGACGCTAGACACTGACCGGATTTAAGGTTATTGATTGTCGGCACCAGAGGTCTCGAGATCTCTCACATGCGTTCGAGATGACAGGATTATAATTAAGTGCTGGGTTTAGAGTCGTTGCCGCCAACCTATTATCATTCAGACAGAGCAGAGTTAGCTTTTCATCCCGGCAGAGACCGCCTTCTTGTCAGCCCGATAGAGCCCACCTTCTTGTCATCCCGACAGAGCGGAGCGACGAGGGATCCCGAGATCTCTCACATACGTTCGAGATGACAGGATTATAATTAAGTGCCGGGGTTAGAGTCATTACCGCCAACCTATTATCATTCAGAGAGAGCAGAGTTAGCTTTTCATCCCGGCAGAGACCGCCTTCTTGTCAGCCCGATAGAGCCCACCTTCTTGTCATCCCGACAGAGCCCACCGTATTGTCATCCCGACAGAGCGGAGCGACGAGGGATCCCGAGATCTCTCACATACGTTCGAGATGACAGGATTATAATTAAGTGCCGGGGTTAGAGTCATTACCGCCAACCTATTATCATTCAGACAGAGCAGAGTTAGCTTTTCATCCCGGCAGAGACCGCCTTCTTGTCAGCCCGATAGAGCCCACCTTCTTGTCATCCCGACAGAGCCC
>Ga0307489_10003486_pt1 | contig 10428 bp, 8 predicted proteins | sample SB12metaG_FD_202247 | JGI IMG/M metagenome (GOLD analysis project Ga0307489, IMG submission 202247) | Sea-ice brine microbial communities from Beaufort Sea near Barrow, Alaska, United States - SB 1.2 | ecosystem: Environmental > Aquatic > Marine > Coastal | place: USA: Alaska | collected 2017-05-06
ATCTATCTATCTTTCTATCTATCTATCTTCCTATCTATCTATCTGTCTATCAATCTATCTACATGTGTATCTATATATATATATATGTATACATATATACAAACATAATTACACATATTTAGATATTGGAGCGCTGAAGATGCCTCCAGTGGGGCACCACGGTGCGCCTGCCCGCCTCTTTTCTGTGGACATCTCCGACCCGGTCGGAGAAATGTACTTCTATATATGTATATATACATACATTCATATATATATATCTACACGAATATTTATGTATGTATATATATACAGTTTCGGGGTTGAACGGGTGTGTGCCTGTCGCGAGGCAGGACAGCCGTCTGGCCGTAGGTGTTCATCGGCGACACCACATGGTCGCGCCGCCGCCTGCCGATCAACGACAACAGGGTTACCTCGCCCTTAAAAAACGCCGAACCGTAGTCATGCAACCAGCTTGCGTGCACGCTCTTCTTCATCAACCTCCACCAGCTTAAAACCTGATCACCTGCTAACTACGCACCAACGCTGTGCAGAGCAGCGTTAGTGCTTCATGTTGCCAAATTCTCTGATGTCTGGCCGTAGGTATTCATCGGCGACACCACATGATCGCGCCGCCGCCTGCCAATCAAGGAACCCGTACTCATTCAACCAGCAGTTTCTTATGAGCGAGGTACCCCTGTATTCGAGCTCACGTGCACGCCCTTCTTAATTAACCTCCAGCCGCTCAAAACGCAATAGCTTCGCACCTCTACACACCGATTTCCACAGATCGTCTGGCCGTAGGTGTTCATCGGCGACACCACATGGTCGCGCCTCCGCCTGTCGATCGACGAGACCGCAGTCATGCAACCAGCTTACGTTGGACCGATTCGTCTTTCTCGCCAAAAGTTGATTTTGGCCCAGGTAAAGAACTTCTTGAGTTGTAGCCAGCCAGTTCGCCTGGCTGCAAGGGTGAGTCGACCATCGAAGATGGACCATTTGGTCCAATCGGGAGGGTTGGAGGCAGGTACTGATTTCATCCGGAGGAGTATTTATGATAAATACTCGGGCTGAATGAAAATTACTACACGCCTGGATCATATTGGTCATTGTAAAACAGCATGTGGTACAAATTGATCAAATAGATGGATCTACCGAGTATTCATCATGAATACGCTGCGATCAGATCGGCGACACCACGTGGTCGCGCCTCCGCCTGCCGACCAACGAAGCCGTATAGGGGTACCTCGCTCATAAGCAGCACCCACCCCCCTAGGATCATCATAGGTCTCCAGGCATAGGGCTACTGTCGGGTCCTACGGAGGGGGGGGGTCTTATGCGCGAGGTCACCCTGTAGTCATGCAACCAGCGCGCGCGCGCGCGCACCTTACAATGTCGATTCTTGTAGCTGGAAAGTGACATGCAGGTCTTCTTTTAAAAGCTTACTTTCAAAAGACCTGAAAGTCACGTTCCAGCCAAACGAATTGACTTTGATTTGCCTTTCTGAAATGACTGCCATTTGAGGCCAGAAAACCCCGTTCTTTCATAAAAGGCCCTCTGTACAGGCGTTTTGTCACGACCCCCCGCTATACTGGGGGGCTGGCTGCGCGACTAGTACAACATCAAAAATACGCGCTTTCCTAGTCGCGAGTGGTTGGAATCTCACCTTTTCTAGTCTCGAGTGGTAGGAATCTCAACCAGTTTGATGATATCTTAAGCCTTCATCGATGCCTGAAACATCAAATTTACTTGTAAGATCACCTTGTTTCGAGCTTTCGCATGCCTAAGATAGCGAAGAGTACCAAATCTTCAGAGTCCGGAACCAATCCAGCGTAGAGCCATTGCGATAAATGTTGGCCGCGTTTGGAGTTGAGGTTTTGAGGTTTTCGAGACTTCTGAATTATTGTAAAGGCCGTAAAAGGTTTTAAACGGACACTTCTGGTACAAATGAAAGTTCGAAAACATGAAAACTTCATATTGCAACGCGGCCAACAATTACCGCAATCCCTCTTGTAGGAATCTCACCGGCGGCGGCGATCTTTGGCGGCTTCAGTCTTGGGCTGCCGCTCCCTGTGCTTGGCTGCCAGAGAGTTGATCGATTACAAGACCAGGATCACTTTTTGATTGCAAGACCAGAATCACAGACGAAGACCTCCCTGTGCTTGGCTGTCAGAGCGAGAATTCATTGATTGCAAGACCAGCATGATCACAGATGAAGACCCCCTGCGGGGTTTCTTGTCCTACTAGGACCTCGGTTTCTCTCACGCAATACATTTTCCTCAAAGGATGCTCCCAACACCCCAAAGGTCAACAGCCCACAAGTCTTATCTGACACGAAGTGTTTTTCATGACATTTTTGCAGAAGTCAACTCCCCCAAAAATCCGTCAACTTGTCGTTTACTATTACTAATATAAACAATAAGTTGACGAATTCGTGGGGGAGTTGACTTTCTAAAACTAATTGATGAATGCATTCTGTGATATAAGCTTGGCTGCCAGGACGTTTCCAGTGTGAGGACTTGCCTGCCTCGGAAAGGCTCCAACTCCTCATTATACGATCCTTCAGTCGAAATTCTGGGTTCGTGGCGTAAGACTTCCAGCGAGAACAACTTTATCTGAGTGTTTCTGACGTCGTTTGGCAAAAGTCGATTCCCGCACAAATCCGACAAGTCATTCTTCATGTTAGTGATAATAAAAGATAAGTTGACCAATTTGTGCAGGAATCGGCTTTTGCAAAATGACTTTATAAACACTTTCTGTGAGATAATACTGGAAACACTTGTAAAGATCTGATCGCTTGATCTCAGAGTGAAGTACTTGGAGGGTTTGAGATTTAGGGTGTTGGGTTTGGGTGCAGGGTTTGGAACTCAGGGCCTAGGATCGACGCCCACTCTGGCCTCAAATAAATTATCGGTGTCTGCCGAATCCTGGAGGTATCGTGCAATACTTGCGATATCCTGTTCAATTTTGGTTTCCAACATGCAGTTCCAGGGTCGATTGCGGGCATGGTTTGGTCTCACAGAAATCTTTTTCAATGTCGTTTTGCAAAAGCCAATGTCCACACAAATCCGTCAACTGATTCTCTACATTAGTGATAATAAAGGATAAGTTCATGGATTTGTGGGGGAATTGACTTTCGCAGAACGATTTTGTAAACACTTTCTGTGAGATAAGGTTGTCGTTGCGTGGCAGGGGACTCCCTTGAAGTCGACACCCTGGGCATGTGGTACAAATCAGTCAATTGTGGGGTGAAACAGAGCCCAGTCACACCAAGATCGTGAGACAAGATCAGACTGAGACAGGGCTACACCACCCTGGAGGTAACCCAGGGGCAAATCTCAAGTCAATCTCCCACAGATGCCGCCCGATTCTGGTGGCATTTCTATAGGAGTTGACTAAAGAAACCATCAATTTGCCCCTGGGTTGCCTCCAGGGGGGATAGCGGCTCACGTTCTGGCCTCGGCGGAAGGTCCAGCTTAACTCCGTACCCTTTCACATCATCGTATATCCCGACACCACCCCGCAACCGCTGCGGCATTCCCACCCACCGCCCATCCGAATCCCTCTCCTGCTCCTTGCCCCGCCTTCCCCGAGGAGCGGAATTCTGCCATCGCAACATCCGCGCCGCCCAAACGCACCCCTCCCCGCTCGTCTTCCTGCAAAGCAGAGGCATCTCTCCCAGCCCTTCATTGTGCGAAAACCACAGGCCAGCCGGTTGAAGCGCAGGGGCCGGTGATTGGTCGCCGCACAGGAGTGCGCAGGCGAAGAGCAACGGCCGCATCATGGCGGTCGCGTTTCGATGGGCACTGCTGGTCGGGAGCAGCCGCAGGCGAGAAGCAGCATGCGGGCAGCGCGACAAGCTGCGGACCATCGCCGATCTCCGGCTAGCGTGCGTGGATCCCCGTGCCAATCGGTCCGAGGATTCGGAATTTTAAGAATTTCTTCGTGTCTTCTTCGTTCGTGGCCTGTAAGCGAATCAAACCCAGGACATGGCCGTCAAACATTTTCCCGCTGAAGATGTCGAATTTGACGAAAATCGGTGGCGGATATGAGGCACGAACAAGAGGATTTGATGCACCTCGTGCGAAACCACTCATAACCTGCACGACGCGCTTTTGCAATCCAGATTTCACGAAGAAGCGACGTTCGGTGGCCACCCTCTCTTCCTTGCGGCACGGCACTGCGAGAAAGAACGAAGAGGAGGGTCAGGAGCCGCCCCGCCGCCACCGTTTGTCTCGGGTCGTGGAGAGAGACCCCGCAACGGGATCCTATTTTCGTCGCCAACGAAAGACACGACAGAGGGACTGGAGGGGGGGGGCGTCGCGCGTCGTGCGTCGCGGCAGGAGGAGCTGCTGCAGGCGGCATCTGGATTTCGAGGCGATGTGCATCTGCGGCCTCACAGAATGGATCGACTCGCTCGCGTTCCCTGTCCCAGACACGTGAGGAGCCCCAGGAAGCCCTCAACGGGCTCCCCTGCTGTTCTCAGGATCTGGACACTGCCTGGTTAGGGTGGGGGGCGCTCAGGGTTCAGGATCTATGGTCTAGGGTTCACCGTAAAACGCTGCACGTGGCCGGGTCGCCTGGCCTCGCGGGGGGAACGTTCCACCGCTGCCACCCATACAGTTTCTCCTTGCTCTGCCCATGGGTAAAAAAAGAAGACGTCCCCTGCTCTGCCCTCTCCTACTTGCCCCCCTGCCTGACCCCTTGCATGTCTCACGACACACTCCTCCTGCCAACAGCGAGTCGGAGACCATGTGGCTGCGGCGCAACCCCGACCTCCTCTCGCTCACGACCACGCACCAGGAGACGGTCCCCGCGATCCTCATCCCCTGCCCAGGTTCCCAGCCCCCCCGTACAGGAGAGAATCTGTATTGAACTTATGACGTCTGACCGTAAACTTAAAGCTTCCAGAGAGGGCTCGAAATGAAGGATCGACCGGACCTAAAGTACAACGATTCACTGAGACAAAAGTCGAGAGTGGAACGTCTCAAAGCAAAAGTGCAACCTCTGTTGACTCAGGTCAGTAACAGAGGGCATGGCCCTGGTACCGAGCCTGCTTGGATTAGTTATCGTCCTGGTGCAGCACCTTGCTCTTATCTCAAAGAATGCATTAATCAATTGGCTTCAGAAAGTCAACTCCTCCACAACATCGTCAACTTGGTGCTTACCATTACTAATTAAGATGATAAGTTGACGGTGTTGTGGGGGAGTTGACTTTCTCAAACCATTCAATCAAGACATTGTGTGAGATAAGCTCGGTCGAGTAGACCAGGTCCTAGACCACGGATCCCCCAATGATAGCGAGTTGCCTCTGCGCGTACAGTGGTACCTCACTCATAAGAAACATCCCCCTCCTATGAACCTACAGCAGGGATATGCCTAGGGCCCTACGGTGGTCCTAGGGGGGCGGGCAGTTTCTTATGAGCGAGGTACCCCTGTAGTCAACCACCGCACGCCTCTGGTTTGCAGCTGCGCACAGCGGGGGAAGTCCGCAATCATCTTCGCCACTTGAAACTAATTTCTCCCGGTTTTGTACCGACTGGTGGCTAATCATGGCCGGTTTGTTACCAGGAAATCCCAAATCGCTCAACTGCTTTGTGCTCAAATTGCTCAACTCTCGTGTGCAGCTGCGCACACGGGGCGGGGGAAGTTCGCAATCATCTTCGCCACTGTAGACTAGTTTGTCCCGGTTGTGTACCGAGTGGTAACTAATCATGGCAGGTTTTATACCAAGAAAGCTCAAATCACTCAACTGCCGTGTGCCTCTCGTTTTGCTCGAATTTTATCCCACAGAATGTATTTATTAATTCGTATTAGAAAGTCAACCCCCACAAAAAATCGTCAACTCATAATTTCCTTTCACTAATTACAATATCGAGTTGATGATTTTGTGGGGGTTGGCGTTCTAAAATTAATTAACAAATACATTTTGAGAGATAAACTGACTCAACTCTCGAGTGCAGCTGCGCACGCGGTACGGGGCAAGTTCACCATAATTTTCGCGCACGGCAATTTGTACCAGGAAAGCTCAAATCACTGAACTGCCGTGTGCTCAAATCACTCGACTCTCGTGTGCAGCTGCGCACGCGATACGGGGCAAGTTCACCATCATTTTTGCGCACGGCAACGCCGAGGACATCTCCCTCTCGCTCTTTCTGGCCAAGGTCCCTGACCCCTGACCCCGGACCCCTGACCCCTACATCTGGACCAGATGCTGGTATCCGCGACACTGCTCTTATCTGTCACAATGTACGAAGGGGAGGGGTCCAAAGTGAACCCTCTTTGAAAACTGAACCGATTTTTACCACACAAAACGAAACGTTTGGATTGAAACCTGGTACACAAACAACAGTCTCACTTTTAAGATTTGTACCGAAAACCATTTTTATATCTTAAAAGTGCTTTTGATCAGCAAATGGGGCAAATTCGGTCTTTACGACACAAAACCCGTTTACAATCACATGTAGTGCTTACTCAATTTGTGACTGTACCGGGATTGTGTGGTAAAGACCGGTTCACTCATCCGATTGCAGGGTGTTGGAGCAAATGTTAGCGCACCGCAGCTCGCCCAAAAATCAATTGTTTCAACTTTTGAAAACGGCAAAGATCTCACCGTGACCTGCTCTTCAATTTGGTGTGAAGAAGCAGGGGTAAATTATTTCGTCTTCGATTCTCATTTTAAGCCCAAGAAGAGGGTTCAACTCGTGCCCCGCCCCTTCGTATTCGTTGATTAGTTTCAGAAGGTCAACTCCCCTACAAAACCGTCAAATTGATATTTTGATTAGTAATAGTAAACAATAAGTTGACGATTTGGTTGGTGTGTTGACTTTCCAAAACTAATTAATCCATTCTCAAGTTCCGTAAGCCCTCTTAAGTTGTTCCCACTTCGCTCGGAAACGGTTATCAAACAGTTTGCACACGTCTGTCTTCCTGTGCTTCACTGCCAGCCAGGATATTTTACCTCAAGTCAACTGTCTGATCGTCGGCAGTAAGTTGCTGGGGAGGGTGCTCCTAGAGCACCCTGTTGACTTGAGGCAGGGGAAGTTGACTTGGATGTCGGGAAGGGGGTAGGGGGTAAGGGGTAGGTGGTAGGGGGGTAGGAAGGTTGTAGGGGAAAGGGGCAAGGGTATGTGGCAGAGGGTAGAAGGTAGAGGGTTTAACGTTTAGGATCCCATCACGTGGCGTCGTTCGGGGGGTGAAATGTTCTGGCTAGCAGTGTACCTCGTGGGCCACGCGACCAATTCCAGTGCACAGCCTTCACACGGCGACTTGTAGATTGTGAACAAGGTCCAGGCTCGTGGCTCTCCTGAGACGCATGATCTAATCACGGCGAGTAATATATGATAAATGATCGATAGGTTCATCTACTCTACCAATTTGTACCAGATGATGGTGAACAATAACTAATTTGATGCAGGTGTGTAGTAATTTTCAATGAGCCTGAGTATTTATATTACATACTCGTCCGAATGAGATCCTGCCTACCGCTGGCTGACGAGCGAGAAGGCAACAGCTTGATTTTTTTGGAGGACGTTCGTACTGGAAATGGCTCAAGCAAAGTCCAGAATATGGCCCTGACTGGCTTACTTGTTCCAATTCACTCGACAGAGGAGGGGTTACTCGCGAATAAGGGCACGCAACGCCCCTCGAGGGGTCCTATTCTCCTAGGACTAGAGCCTGCACATGGGTATAGTCTGGGGACACATTTACTTAAAATGAACTTGGATCCCTACTCGTACATAGTAATTGGACGGAGGTTGATAAGGCCCTAATTAGTTCCTGATACAAACTGGTGATTCGTAACACGGACCGGACATTAGGATGGCGCGTCTCCATATTCGGAAATGACAAGAGCTCTGCCCCATTACAAACACTTGATTTCGAGTTGAAGACATTTCATTTCCAGTAAAGCATACTGAATTTCGAGTACCCCAATAGACATGATCATAGTGCGGTGCGTGTCCTTAATTCCGAGCGACCACTGTAACCAGGGCCCTAGGGTGGTGCGTATTCTTAACTTATGGTAATCCCTGTACAGGGGTACCTCACTCAGAAGAAACTGCCCCTCCTCCCTAGGACCGCCATGGGGCCCTAGGCATAGGCGTACTGTAGGGTCCTATGAGGGGACCCTTTCTTATGGACGTGATACCCCTGTACATGCTGCGTCTGAGGAATGCCACGCGCGGCTGACCCTGGCCTTTGTTTCAACCTCATCCGGTGACCCGTTTCATTCATTTTGGTTTGGAAGAGTCGACGGGTTTCCGGCCTGTATGAAGAATAAGGCAGGGCCTTATCAACCTTCGTCCAATTACTATGTACGAGAAGGGATCCAAATTCGTTCAGATTAAATGTGTCCCCGGATTGAATCCATGTACAGGAAATACCTGGAAAAGGGAATTCAAACTCCCGTGGCGCGAGGCCGGTCCACCTAATCATCACGATGATGAAATGGGTTCGGACCAGTAGGTTGTCAATAAAGAAGTCTCTCTTTCTCTGCAGGGAGAAAGAGAGTTCTTTGTTTACAACAAATATGTCCCCGGATTAAATCTATTCAAAGTAGGTTGTGAATAAAGAACTCTCTTTCTCTCTTCAGGCAAAATGAGGATTTGTTTTTACAACAAGTGTGTCCCCGGATTAAATCCATTTAATCTAAAATCTATGTAACACATGGATTTTGTACAGGAAATGGCGGAGCAGACGGGCGCGGACATATTCCTGTTTGAATATGTTGGGTACTGCATCAGCGCCGAGGTGATCTCTTATGCAAACACTTATGGTTGATAATCTTGATTTCAATCATAATTACTCCACGTTTACTTTAATATTGCCAATGAATATCGTTATATGTGGTAAATTTCTTTGGAATGCATCAGCGCCGAGGTCATCTTCCTCCTTTCTTTCCCCGGGATCCGCCGGAATCCGGCGTCGCTCTTGGGGAAAAATCGTTTTCGAAAAGGACGATTTGCGGCGGTTTTCAGGACCGGTGGTAGGGTTATGGGGTCCAAGAGTTTAGGGGGTTAGCGATGACATGTTCTTGTTTGGGTATGTTGGGTGCTGCATCAGCACCGAGGTGCTCTCCCTCCTCTCTTCTCACAGAATATGTTGATTAATTGGTTTTAGAGAGTCAACTCCCCCACAAAATCATTATTCTTTACTATTGCTAATTAAGGTATTAAGTTGACGGTTGTGTGGAGGGGTTGACTTTTTAACATTGTTTGATACATATATTGAGTCAGATAATCTCTCTCCCGCATCTCCCGGAATCCAGCGTCGAAACGGATTTCGCCCTGAGCCCAGGGCGAGATCCGTTTCCGAAAAAGACGATTTGCGCCGGTTCCGTGATCCGGTGGTAGGGCTATGGGGTCCAAACCTTTAGGGGGTTGGGGTTGGCATCTTCCTGTTTGAGTATGTTGGGTACTGCATCAGCGCCGAGGTCATCGCCCTCCTCTCTTACCTTACATGAGTGATTTACTAATGATTTTTAGAAGGTCAACTCCCCCGCAAAATCGTCAACTTATTGTTCACTATTACTGGTTCAGCCATTAAGACGTTTGTGGGGGGAAGTTGACTTTTCGAAAACTGATAAATGAAAACATTGTTTCAAATAATTTCACTCCCGCATCTCCCGGAATCCGGCGTCGAAACGGATTTTACCCTGAGCTCAGGCCGAAATCCGATTCCGCAAAAGATGATTTGCGCCGGTTCTCAGATCCGGTGGTAGGGTTATGGGGCCCAAGAGTTTAGGGGATTAGAGTTCACATCGTCCTCTTTGATTACCGCTGTCGAGCGAATATTCCACATAGAAGGAGATGGGGAGTTATTTGGAATCACCTGATGTCAACCGGCCTGTGAAACCCTGGAGATAGAAAACGAATTTTCTATTCCGCACCGGCGCCTAGCTGCGCCCTCCTCTGTCCTTCTTGGGTGATGGGTGTATGCTGCAGGGTTTTGGGTGTGGTTTTGGGGTGTAGGGTTTTCTCGCCAATCGATCGTTTCAGGGGTCGGTGTGGTATAGTGAGGTGGGTTATACCCTTGGCCCCGTTGATAGACTCAGGGTTGGTTGGCTCAACGGATTTTCATTCATCACATCCACAGGGGCATGGGAGGGGTGCCGCGAGAGCAGAAGATGCTCACGGGACACCTACCCAGAGTCATATATCACAAAGTATACTAGTATGCGAGGAAAACTGAGCGACAACGATGTGCACAGGATGGACACAAGCCCTCGCAGGCGGGCTGCTACCGCGCAATCGACGCCGCATGGTCCCCACACCCGCCCTGAGAGAGAGAGAGAGAAAGAGAGACATACATATGTGTGTGTATATATATATATATTGGGAGAGAGAGAGAGAGAGAGAGAGAAAGAGAAAGAGGGAGAGAGAGGGAAAGGGGGGGGGGGGGGGGGGGGGTAAAAGATGGTGAGAGAGAAAAAAATTAATAAAGTGGGAAAAA
>Ga0307489_10003487_pt1 | contig 10427 bp, 17 predicted proteins | sample SB12metaG_FD_202247 | JGI IMG/M metagenome (GOLD analysis project Ga0307489, IMG submission 202247) | Sea-ice brine microbial communities from Beaufort Sea near Barrow, Alaska, United States - SB 1.2 | ecosystem: Environmental > Aquatic > Marine > Coastal | place: USA: Alaska | collected...
TGGTGGAGGTTGCAGGGTGGAGGAGGAGGGTGGGGGGTGGGGTGTGGAGGGTGGAGGGTGGAGGGTGGGGGGTGGAGGGTGGAGGGTGGAGGGTGGAGGGTGTGGGTGGAGGGTGGAGGGTGGAGGGTGGAGGTCGGAGGGTGGAGATGTCGCGCATCGACTGAGGTTTGAGGAGTGCGGGTTTGGGTTCAGGGTTTAGGGTTGAGGATTAATATTTCGGGGTTGAGGGTGTAGCGTTGAGGGTGTAGGGTTGGGAGTGAAGGGTTGAGGTTGGAGGGTTGGAGTGAAGGGATGAGGCTCTCACATGTTCAGCCGCCTCTTCAGCACCGATACCATCCACCATTCGCGGTTCAACCTCGTCGGGGTCCCTCAGATGCTCCACGTTTTCGGTGATGTGCGGCGTCTGAGGTTTGAGGTTAAGGGTTTGGAGAGGAGGGTGGAAGGTTTGGGGTTGGCGGTTTAGGGTTTACAATCGAATTTACGATTCAGGGTTTGAGGTTGAGGGTTGAGGGTTGGGGATTGACGATCCCGTTCAACCAGGGAAATCTCCGGGCTTTCCAACGCCTGAGGGTCTCGGTGGACGTGGAGGGTTTATCGTGCAACTCTCGGGTTGAGGGTCCAGGATTGAGGGTTCATGATCTAGCGTGTAGGGATGACGGAGACCTGGTTGGGCTCGTGGGGCTGGATGCCCGTTCCCGCCGGTGCTTGCGTCGAATGGAGGTCGGCGGTGGCCCCGCCCCCGCCAGAAGCCCTAGGACCCTAAACCCCCTAAACCCTAGGACCGTAAGTGTGATTTATGGTTGAGCGTTGAGTGTGTCGTCTTTCGGGGTAAGGGTTTGCTTTCGGTTTTGGGGTTCAGGGTGTAGGGTCTTTGGTTTGGGGTTCAGGGTCAGGGTTGAGGGTTGGAAGTTTAGGATTCAGCGTTTAGAGTTAGTATTTGGGGTTGATGGTTGGGGTGTTGGGAGTAGGGTTCAGGGTTTAGGCAAGTGTTTGGGGCTGTCACCACAGTCGAATCCTCGTTGTCTGTCGGTGAGCCACCTTTAAGGCCCCCCTGGTCCATGATGACTGTCGCCTGTGGAGCGATGTTGAGTTCCTTGATCGTGGAGTGCCCAGGAAACTTGCGCCCATTGAATGCACGCAAGAAGTAGGTGTTGGGACGGGGTCGCGATTGTCCCTGCACGGACACACCAATAAACCCGGTCAGCATTATAGGAGGTTTTCATGCGAAGGGTGGAGGAGGTTTGGACTCTGCTTTCCGCCAAATGAAGGCCCAGACATTCGTAGTAACACCAACGGAAGGGCGAGCGCCAGGCAAGAAGTGGACGGACTCCTGAAACCATGGTGCGTCATCTGAGCTCAGGGTCCCATGTACAATCGTTTTAAACAGAATGCGAACCTACTCATTCCTCGCCGGTGTGGGCTCTATCAGACAACTGGATTTGTGATGCCCGCCCCTCTCCCTCGATATGTAGCTTGTGGTTCCGGGTGGGTTTTTTTCCTGAATCATGTTCTTGACCGTGTCGATGGTCGTGGAAGCTTCCACTTGCAGCATGACCGTCTCGCCATCCAGACACTGAACACAAATGAGCCATGGTTCCCACGACGCGTCGCTCTTCTGCCGAGCCTTGTTCTCTACATCATCGCGCGAAGCCGGTGTTTTCGGTTTTCTTCGGCGTGCCGTGGTCTTCTTCGACGCCGTCTTGTCCGTGACATTCTTTCCCGGGCCGTAGAGTCCTGCGTGGCGCGGATCGTACTGGGGGCGGAATGCACACGAAGGTTCCGTTGCCTTGTCACCGGGTGACTGCAACTCTTTGCCTGGAGGCCTGCGTCGCTCTTCGTCTGGCGGCCCTTTCGGCCAGGCCCGCCCTTGCCGTGGCATGAAGGGTTTCAACGGACGCGGCCAAGTTGCATCATAGTCGTCTTTGAGGGCATCCTGGTTGTGGTTGATGCGCCCGGAACGTCCGAACGGTTGCTGCCACCCGGGCCACCTTGTCGCAGCAGCAGGAGGCGGGGCAACGGCAAAGACATAGACGTTGGTGCAGCCAGCCAGCTTCGCATCGGGTGTAATCTGCACGGTGTGGGCGAATTTGAAAAAAATCTGGATCCCCGATTTTCGGATTTTGAATGTGAACGGAATGATACCCGAACAACAGAGGTTTAACATGCCATTCCGAAAGGACCCAGCTGGGATCATCATGTTGAGCTGTACAGGTGTGTGCTCGGTACTGCTAAAGAGTACCGGTACGGGTGCGACCTGGCTCGCCATTACAGCCACACCTGCGGCGGGATCCTCAGCAGCTCGTGCGAGGCCGCTCCACACCTGCGTTTTGCACAAAGTACTGGATATCTTCTGTTCTTGCTTATCTTAAAAAAAAAACCAAAGTAGTAAATTGACTTTCCAGGTGAAATAAAACTTTTAAAAGTAGTAAATTGACTTTCCAGGTGAAATAAAATGGCTCAATCATCCGCGTTGCCAGCAACGCGTGTTCTGGCTGGCGCACACCAGTTGTCTCCTGATGCGGCACTGGGTCCTTGACGGCGTAACGCGGCACTGGGTCCTTGACCCCGATGCGGCACTGGGCACTGGGTCCTTGACCCCGATGCGGCACTGGGTCGCATCGGGGTCAAGGACCCAGTGCGGCACTGGGTCCTTGACCCCGATGCGGCACTATGTCCTTGACGGCGTAACGTGTTCGACACCGTGGACGAGGGTTTTTTATGAGGGAACACGTTCACAGCCCCTACCGCCTCCAGGAACATCCAGCATCCACGGACCCTCGACCCTCAACTCGCAGGCGGAAGACCCTGACGCAGTTGGCTGAGGTGCGAACCCTTGACCCTCAACCTTTACAATTAAAATTTAAGGAAAACAGTGTCTGTGTGCGTGTGGGCAGCACGTCATGGCTGAAGTGGTGCCTGCGCCAGAGCCATATATCCCCGATATCTGGAGAGAGGCTGATTGTGGGTGGCGAGATGGAGTGGAGGAGCTACTTGACCGTGGCGCAGATATTGAACAGCGAGGATACATGAGCCCCTGGTTAACGCCGCTTCAAATCGCTGCTGGTCTTGGCCGAGGGGATGCGGTGAAATTGCTCCTGTTAAATGCTGACGTGAGGGCCGCGGACTGCCACCAGATGTCCTCGATGGACTGGGCTGAGAAGGAAGGTTTCAGGGAAATAGTCGAGCTGCTGAAGTTCCTAAGCGGCCGCAGTTCCTTATAAGCGAGTTACCCATGTGAGCCTCCCCTAGGTGCCCTTAGAGCCCAGATACCCACTGACTTGCTCCTCGCGCGACTCCCGCGTTGATTATCACTCGACTTGCCAGGGATTCCTATTTACCAGGGTGTCGTGTTTGACAGGGGGACGTATTTGACAGGAGGTTCTATTTGACAGGGGGTCGTATTTGACCCTCCACAGGTCCCAGACTCCTACTTGTGTCGTACGGTAGGAGCGTACTGACTGCTAGCCACTTACGGGATACAGTCATGTATCCCGTAAGTGTATCCTGTATTTTATATCTTTCTGGTACCACGCGCATACGATCTATATTTTTGGTACCTCGCTGATACGAAATCGCCACCCCGTAGTTTCGTATGAGCGAGGTACCCTACGGGATGGCGATTTTGTATGACCGAGGTACCAGAAAGATAGAAAGTACAGGGGTACCTCGCTCATACGAAACCGCCACCCCGTAGTACCCTAGAGTAGGCCTATGCATAGGGTGCTACGGTGCTCCTAGGGGGGGGGCGTTTTTTATGAACGAGGTAACCCTGTAGAGGCTGTGTGTCAGACACCCCGTGACCGGTCACGTGATCACCTCCTCCTGAAACCCCCACCCTCTGCACAGGCGTCGACAAAGACTCACCGCTCGCATTCGCACGCACAAACTGGCGCGGCACCTCCGCAAGACCTCCTGCCAAGTGACCGCTGTTGCGAGGACCGGGTCCTGGACGGACCCGCCTCGGGGAGAAAGGGCTCCAAGGATGAGCGAGGATGGAGTATATTGAAGAGGTTTTACGCTTTTCCCTGAAAGCCAATGCCAGAGACTGGCCTCGACTGTCTTGCATGTGCTATATTCGCTCGACAGCCAGGTCGAGACAGATTCGCCGCTTGCGTTCGCGCGCACCAGTTCGCGCGGCACTTCCGCCAAACCTCCTACAGGGGTACCTCGCTCGTAAGAAGTCGCCCCCTGGTAGGACCCTACAGTAAGACTATGTCTAGTCCTACTGTAGGGTATTTCCAGCACCTCCGCCAAACCTCTTGCCAAGTGGTGCAGGGGTACCTCGCTCATAAGAAAACGCACCCCCCTAGGACCCTACCGTAGGCCTATGCCTAGGGTCGTAGGGGGGTCATGGGGGGTTGGGCGTTTTCTTATGGGTGAGGTGCCCCTGTGCCATCAGAGCCCCTTATAATACAAGAAGTGGACATGACTGTGTAAAGTCACTCCGGCCTACAGGGGTACTTCGCCCATAGGAAAATGCCCACTCCCCTAGAAACCCCCAGGACCCTGGGTATAGGCCTACGGAAGGTTTGGTTTGTTTTCTTGTTGGGTGCGTTTTCTTGTAAGTGAGGTACCCCTGAACATGAGACGTGTGCCGAGAACCAGTCCCCAGAGTGACCAGCTCGAGAGGCAGAGGTCCTGACGGTTCGACCGAAAGGGGTATCTCGCTCATAAGAAACACCTGCCTAGGGCCACCATATAGCCCTAGATATAGTCCTACTGTACAGGGGTACCTCGGCTACAAGGTCACTACGGCTCGAGGGTCGGTCGGTCGTCGTTTTCTTGTTTTAAGAAAACCGCGAGCAAAATCGGTCGGTCTCCATATCTTAAAAATAAGAAAACGCACGAAAGCGGTCGGTCCCCTGTTTTCTCAAAAATAAGAAAACGCACGAAAGCGGTCGGTCCCCTGTTTTCTTAAAAATAAGAAAACGCACGTTTTCTTGTAAGTGAAGTACCCCTGTACATTCACCCTCACCAACACTCTTTGAGTACACGGATGCAGACTCCTCGCACCACTCAAGCACTGTGTTCAGAGGTCACATAAGAAAACGCACCCCCCTAGTTTCAGAGGTCACACAAGAAAACGCACCCCCCTAGGGGTACCTCACATAAGAAAACGCACCACCCTAGGACCCTACCGTAGGCCTATGCCTAGGGTCCTAGGGGGGTCCTAGGGAGGTGGGCGTTTTCTTATGGGTGAGGTACCCCTGTACATGGAGATGTACCCTTTTAGCCTCGCACGCAGAGGACCGACCAAACCGAGAGACAAAGACGTGTACAGGGGTACCTCGCTCAAAACAAGTCGCGACCCCCCCTAGGACCGTCATAGGGCCCTATGGACAGGCCTACCGTACATGTAGTGTCCTAGGGGGGCGTGGTTTCTTATGAGCGAGGTACCCCTGTACCCTACATGTACCCTCCTTGCAACTACTATGGATAAGGTCCATCTCGTCCGACTCTTCCGAGTCGGCAAGCTCGCTGTACAGGGGTTACTTGATTACAAGGGCACACCATTTTGATGGGTGTGGTGTGCAGTCCTTAAATGATCAAGGACAGCAAAACGGGTGTGGTGTGCTGTCCTCAAATAATCAAGGACAGCAAAACAAGTGTGGTGTGCGGAGGCCGCACACTTGCAGCTTTTCCCGCAGTCGGGTGGGTGAGGCAAAGGTGATGGCGCGGTTTTCGGGCCTTGGGCCAATAAATTTCTTTACAATTTTACTCCCCACCGACCTGCAGTTGGGAGAGGGGTACAGGGGTACCTCGCTCATAAGAAACTGCGCCCCCGTAGGACCCTAGAATAGGACTATGCCAAGGGCCCTATGGAAGTCCTAGTGGGGGGGGCGGTTCCTTCTGAGCGAGGTACCCCTGTGCAGGGGCACCTCGCTCAAAAGAAAGTTCCTCCCGCTAGGACCCCACACTGTAAATGTACAAGGGCACACCGTTTTGGGATGGCGAGGGGAGTCAGGAGAGTGCGCGAGAGAGGATTTTCTGTGCATATGTACACTGCATGTACCCACCGGGAGAAAAGGTGGTTGTGTGGAAAGGAGGGGAGGCAAATAGAGAGCTTCTGGGTGCATCGGATTCAGGAAAGTGAGGAACTCCGGTCTTGAGGCGGGCTTTGACTAGGTGAAAGTCCCAAATCGGGGACCGGAGGAACAGTGAAACCATGAGGAGGGTACAGCAGGGCGAAGTGCGCAGGAGGGCTGCTGACCTTCAAGACAAAATATCCATTGCGGTTGCCGATTTTGACTTTTTGCAGAGGGTGAGTTGTTCGGGGGGAACATGTAGGTGGAAAACTCCACGAGGCACCGCTCGGGAACCCATTTTTCGTGGAATACGTTGGCACTGTTTTGGGCCCGAAAATATGCTAGCTCCATTCTCCGGGGGGGTAAGCGATACGAGGCCCCAAAAAATTCTTTACACACATAATCCGGTCGGTCTATGTTTTCTTATTTTTTAAGAAAACCGGAGAATCCGGTCGGTCCGACGTTTTCTCAAATCAAGAAAACGGAGGGAGAATCCGGTCGGGGCGGTTTCCTTACAATAAGAAAACGGGTGGGTCAAATCCGTTCCGTTTCCTTAGTGTACGTTTCCTTGTACACGAGGTAACCCTGTAGGGTTATAGGAGGGGATTGTTTCTTATGAGCGAGGCACCCTGCAAGAAACAAGGAAAAGACCGTGCACTCCAGGGCCTAGAAAAGCCTCATGCGCTTTGCGGCGCGAGCAAGACGTCACCCTATGAGGCTCATAACCACTGAGTCCCAAGGCTCTTCCTGGCCTTGCATAGGGCTCTGGGCTATGGCCTACTGTAGGGTCCTAAGGGGATGCGTTTTCTTATGGGCGAGGTACCCCTGTAGCTGGCCTAAGGCCGCAAGATGACACCCTCGCGCCCCTGCCGCGTCCAGATTCGCACGGACCCACCATGTGGGCAGGTGGCAGGTGGAGGTCGCGCAGAGAGAGTTGCCTCTGGGACCATGCTGCACACTTGACGTGGAGTCCAGACACCGCACTGGGAAACACGGCCCTTCATTAGTGGTTCAGGGGTACCTCGCTCATAAGAAACAGCGCCCCCCTAGGACCCTACGGTAGGATTATGCCCAGGGCCCTACGGTGGTCCTAGGGGGGGGGGGGGCACTTTCTTATGAGCGAGGTACCCCTGTAGTAATGTAGATTCCCATCTCACGCGGTCAACGAGAGCCCAGGGTCGGAGGCAAAGTGAAGCCCACGCGAGAGCCAAATGCCTACGGCACACCACAACCTAGACCCACCCCTTGCAAACCAACAGGCCAGCCGGCCAGCGAGCCTACACACTACACCACACCATACCACGCCCCCCCCCCACCGTCTTCCCCCCATTCGCCAACTCGCCCCCCAAAAACCATATCGCAGTTGGCTAAGTTCGGCTACCAGGCTCGTCGGAACCTCCAGCCCCCCTTGCCCAACTACCTCATGTTCACGTTTGAGGCTTCACTGCGGGTCCCGTCTACGGTCGGGCGAAGTGTTTGCCTATGTTGGGAGCATTCAAAACCTAAAGGACCTAAAGCTTGTCCAGTTCCACCGCCATCGCTCTGACGAGCTCCTGGTCTCCACGCTTCGGGTCGAGAATCTTGAGGTGCGTGGTGGCATTAGATAACGGGGATTTCAATGCACCCCGCACCTGTGGCGGTGATGTTTGGCTCTCGCGGATAAGTTCGAGCACGATGAGTACCTCCTCCTTGGCCTCTTCAGGCCTTCCACGCGCCTGGAGAGTGCAAAGGGATCAGGGAGGGTCATGGTCTCCACTCGGGCGAGTTGGAACCTGTGAAAGATGCTGTCGTTGGCGGAATGCAAGTGCCGAGCAGGATGAAGGGGTTCCCAATACGGGGGTTTGGATTCACAGGACCTCGTGAAGTCGCGCGTTGAAGAAGAGGGCATGCAGCTCGCACATGATGTCACCAATGCTGTCCATCCGAATGTCGATCCGAAAGGACACCTCTCGAAAGCGGAGAACCAGCGGCTCCACCTCACCGATTGCGCTGGCCTCGAAGAGCATTGCGATCAAGGGGAGGAGTGCGAGCATTTCGTGTTTTAGCTCATCGCTCTCGCTCAGTCGCGCCGCCACGACACTGTTTCGCAACAGCTCCAGTCCCTCCTCGTGGCGTCCCTCCGAGGCTGCACTTTCTCCGAGTCCAGTGCAGGCCTTGCTCTCAAGCAAGAATAAACCGTGCGCTGCGCCGATGTCGCGCGCCTTCCGAAAGTACACTTCAGCGTGCTGTCGCTGGCCGTTGGATGCACAGATTGTCCCGCACTGGCAAATCTCCTCGCCCTGATCCCGGAAGAGCTCCATCTTACCCAGGAGCTCCGCGTGGCGTTCCCGCAGACGAATTTCGGCAATTTCCGTTTCAGCATGCCTCTCCCGGTGTGTTGGCTGCGAATTCGTGCTACGCGTGTTCGCAGCTAGATATGCTTTGAGGAGCAACTCGCAGTCGGCATGCTCCGTCAAGTGTTCGAGCAGCTCATCCAAAATGCTCCCCTCCCACTTGAGCACCCCATGTTGGTCCCCAAGGACATGCGCTGCTTTCACGCTGTCCCAGACGTCCTCGAGGAACCGCCCACGCTTCACTTCCACGATCCTTTTGCGCACCTCGCCTTTGTTCGCCCACTCCTGCCACGATGCAGTCGAGTTCAGTGTTCGAGAGCGATTCTGTGCCCGGACGCTCTTCTGATGGTGTCAACAAGCAATCCAAAGAACAGCGGCGCAGTCGCTCACCGCGTTCGCCAGCGCAGCTTCAAACGCCTCGAGAGCATCCTCATATTGCCGCATGGAGGAAAGCGCCTCACCGCGACGGTAGTGCGCCTTGCCCCCACCGAGCGCCCCCGCCCTCTCCGCATCAGTCAAAGCTGAGGCGGGCTGGCCTAGCTTGATATGGGCGGCGCTGCGGTTGCAGAAGATGGTAGCCAGCGCCGCGTCTTCGCCCACACCCTCAAGCATTTCGATCGCCTCCGAGTAGATGGGCAGCGCAGCGGAGTACGCGCCGGCCGAGAAGTGCTGGTTCCCCTCCTTCCTGAGCTCTTGAGCTCTGCCCATAATTCCGCCCTCGCCTTCTCCAGCACCAGCCGCTCCTGGGTTTAGGGTTTAGGGTTTAGGGTTTAGGGTTTAGGGGTGCCTCAGGGTTTAGGGTTTAGGGGAGCCCCTTTGCACGCCAGATACAAGCCAGCCGCTGCACTCACCTCGGTCGGTGGGCGTCCCGGCTTCCACCATCATCGCCGGGGTTCGCTTGGCCTGAATGCAGGGCTTGAGGTTCAGGGTGTAGAATGCAGAGTGTGGGGTGTAGCTGGTCAGGGCCTTGGGAATCTTGGGATTCGGGCTCCATCCTGCGCAACGCCGCCATTGTCAGATATCAGACAGTCAATTGCAAACAGCTCCAGCCATCCTCCCTGAAAGCTCGCGTTGCGGAGCGAGTGCAGGAGTTACGGAGGCAGGAGGGGAGGGAGGCCGTGCAGTGGCCAGGGAGGATGTCAGGATGTGAGGTTGACAGGACGACACCATGATTCAGCTGGGGGTGGTGGTTTGCCTGGCGTCCCATCGCTGTCACGAGCGACGCTGTCACGAGCGATGTGTTCACGAGCGATGGGGATGTTGTGCAAAAACAAATTAACCCGCCTCCGGTCATGTGTCGTCTGATTTCGCACCAAAGTCGACGAATCTGTACGGCAAACTCAGCAAGGCAACTTTGAGTCAGTCCTTGAAGTTAAATCCGTTTTACAAGTCCCCTCAGTTTTAAAGCCTTGTAAAACAGGCCATCGAATAATCGACCAGCATCCCAGATAAAACACATTTTGTCATCATTCGATGCATTGGTCGAATAGAAGGCTTATTCTCTTAGCACCTGTGGTTTTGTTAGCACCTGTGGTTGAAATGGTTCAGAATAATCTAAATTTAGCACCTGGCACGTCCATCAATTCTCCTGGGTCGTTATTAATACGATCACGTGAAACTCATTTAAAACTCTAAAGGGACTTGTAAAACGGGCAAACCGACAATCCGACAACCCGAGAAGCGGCCAACAATTACCGAAGTCGCTCTAAGCCTTAAAAACAACAAAAAGTTGCTCATTGCAGATTCGAACCGCACATCCGGTGACAAAAAAAAATCTTGCAAGACATGATCCAGATTGGAACTGCGAATCTTTCGATCCCTAGAGTGGAGCCGCCCCACCAAGCCATGGAGGAGGTGCTGACTGATTACGATCTAACAGATTTGACTGGTTATATAGTTTTCTTCAATGGCTCAAAGTGCGACAGGCGTTCTAAAATTCACTCCTGTGGCTTGCCTCCCCTTGAAAGGGGGAGACGCCTGCCTGTCGCGCCAACCCTCCGGCGCCGACGCTCCCCCCGCCCCCTTCCCCTCCCCCTCCCCACACCTCGCGCACCTCATGCGCGCAGCG
>Ga0307489_10003488_pt1 | contig 10427 bp, 15 predicted proteins | sample SB12metaG_FD_202247 | JGI IMG/M metagenome (GOLD analysis project Ga0307489, IMG submission 202247) | Sea-ice brine microbial communities from Beaufort Sea near Barrow, Alaska, United States - SB 1.2 | ecosystem: Environmental > Aquatic > Marine > Coastal | place: USA: Alaska | collected...
GATGTACGATGTGGGTTGGATGGGGATACGATTGGGGTTAGATGTACGAAGGAGGTTAGATGTACGACCGGGGTCATATGGGAATCAAATGGGGATCAAATGGGGATCAAATGGGGATCAAATGGGGTTCAGATGGGCGTCGGATGGGGGCCAGATGGGGGTCAGGTGGGGTTCAGGTGGGGGTCTGGTGGGAGTCACATGGGGAATCATGGGGGTCAGATAGATGCAGTGGCGAGGGGGAGAGTGAAAGGCAATGCACGGATCCCTGCCATAGTCTTGAGCTCGTTGGCCACGTGGTTGAAGTTGAAGCTCGGGAAGCGGCGGATGCGGTGCAGGCGCGACATCGCCACCACCAGCAGCAACTCCAGCACACTCCCCCCCGCGACGCTCTTGGTGTAGGATTCGTTCATCAGCATCTGCGTCGCGTCCATGATGTTCTTACTGGTGATCACTCCCTTAGCGCGGTCCATGCGCTAGGGACTGATGGATGGTGCTCGCCACGTCACCAAACGCATTTTGAACCTGGGTGCTTAACTTCAATGGCATGCTATGACGTGGCGAGTATTTTCCATCAGTCCCCCATTTAAGTTAAGAAAGGAGGGGTCAACGTTTGATGACGTGGCGAGCACTATCCATCAGTCCATACCATGCGCGACAGAGCCAACAGCGCAAGGTCGGCGAAGGCGCGGGGGTTACACTCCACGTTCTCGTACACCTTAAGGCAGTTTTTGCACGCCGGGGCGCTCAACGCCGAATCGAGCGCGGCGTTGAAGCGTTTCGCGTATCCTGGCTCTGGAGGGTACACGTCGACGTGAGCCACCGCCACCGCCGCCGCCGCCTCAACCGCCGCCTGCGCCACACCCGCCACCACCGCCGACGGCGGCCACCCCGCCGCCTTACACGCCGCCGCCCCCGCCGCAGCCGCCGCCGGCCCCGCCGCCGCCACCGCTGCATCCGCCGCCGACGGCAGCGGCAACGCCAGCGCGGTGCGCACCATCGCCGCCGCCCGCATGCGCCCCCCGGGCGGCGCGAGCATGACCCTGCGGTGGCTGAACCGAGACTTCACCCGCTTCTCGAGCAGCGTCGTGGCGTCGTGCCGGCACGTCACCCCAACCACCGCCGCCTGATAGGGACTGATGCATAGTGCTCGCCACGTCATCAAACGCATTCTGAATCCTCGTCTCCTGAGTTAAACGGCAGCCTGTGACGTGGCGAGCACTACCCATCAAACCCAACCCATGTTTCCTGAGTTAAACGGCAACCTATGACGTGGCGAGCACTTTCCTGAGTTAGATGGCGTCTTATGACATGGCGAGCACTATCGATCAGAACCTACCGCCTGTACATGGTTCTGCTGCAGCAGATCCATGATACTGTACAATAGCATCTGCTTGCTCTTGGAGTGCGCGAACAGGTCGAACTCCTCCAGATAGGGTTCGGCTCATATTGCTGCGCGACGTCATCCAACGCATTTTGGACCCTCGTCGCTCAAACCAAATGGCACCCTATGACGTGGCGAACAATATCCGCCAGGCCCTTTGAACCCATGTCTATTGAATTAATCGGCACCCTTTGATGAGGCGAGCACTGTCCGCCAGGCCCTACCTCCAAGATGAACACCACGGCGCGGCGGCCGCCCTCCAGCACCCGCAGCACCTCCCGCATGAACACCACATTCTCGGTGAAGTCCGCGGCGCGGCTGAACTCAAAGTCGTCCCCCCCGGCCCGGCACAGCTGTTCGGCGATCTCGCGCATGCCGGTGCGCTCGTCGGAGTGCAGCATGCCGTTGAGGCGCACGGGCAGAATGTGATTGCCGTGCGTGGCCCGCAATTCCTTGCGGCAGGGGCGTTGAGAACAAGCACTAGACATCTAGCGTGACTCACCTTCAGGGTAAATGCCCCAACCCGCCACGTCATTGGGTGTCTTGTGACTCAATAAACGGGGTGTGGCAAGCGGCTCGGGTGTCAGTATTAGCATGGTGATGCATCAGAGGCGCGCAGCGCTGCGGCTTTTCAGCGCGCGGCGCCCGCAGTGGCCTCAGAGCCCTTGCGCAAACAAGTTTTGGTGTCATCATCCACCGTGAGCCTGGGAAACGCCTTCAAAATGGAGCAAGATTAAATGTCGGTCGAGCATTGTTCTCAAGAATCTCCCTACCCTGATCGCCGAGTCCAGCACCAAGGTTTTGCCCGAGCCGCGGTCACCCACCAGAAGCACAGAGTTGTTCTGGGATCCGGTGACGGTGTCGGTCAGGATGTCCACCAGGTGGCGCTGGTGGGCCAAGAGCTCGGGGCAGAAGTCCAGCTCGGCCGCGAGGTAGAATCATACACCAAATCATTTCCCGGCTCAACTTCAGCATGTTTCGAGGAGTTGACTCGGGATGACGATGACAGGTCAGGATTCACAAGAGGGTTTCAGAGGCAAAGCGGCTCATGTTCAGCCAGGAAAGGGTTTAAGTGTAATAACCTGTTGAGCTGAAGAGCTGAAAGAATGGCAAGGGGATTGGTGTCAGTCCCCGCCGCAAGGGGAGCGCGGTCGCCGGCGGCGGCGATGAGGCGGCGCCGGAGCAGCCGCGCCGCGGCATCTCCCGGGCGCGCATCCACGATGACGTGCGCGGGAGCGGGGAGCGCGAGCACGGGCTCGGGGGTGTCCGGCGCCACGGCGGCGGCGCGGGCGGTGACGGCGGCGACCATACTCACGGGAAGCCCCAGCGATGCCTTCTCCGAGGGCCGCGTGAAAAACACGCTCGCGGCGTCATCTACCACATGATGTACGGGTGCTCGCGGCGTCAGCTCGCCGCGTAGTGTACCGGTGCACGTCACGTCACTTCATGTCGTGCAACTTAATGCGGCGACCGGACCACACTGCGTGACATCGTATGCACTAGGTGCTCGCAACATCTCATGATGACCTGTAGCTCAACACCAAGATCTGAGGGTTTACGATACGGGGAACGGAAACGGCGGGAATGAAACGGCTCAGCCCTGCCATCTTGGCTTGGTTTGCGGCGATTTTGCGATCGCGCTCCGCCTCGTACTCGTTGGACACTCGCTTTCCCTGCCCGCGGCTGCTGCCTGCACCGGCGGCGGCAGCGGCGACGGGGGGGGCGGCGGAGGGCGCGACCTGCGTCTGCTGAATCTCCTGCGTCAGATCCTCCTCCTCCTCCTCCTCCATCTCATCGTCCTCCGGCCTTTGCGCCGCCGCTGGCGCAGCCTGCGTCATCATGATCCCCTCCTCCTCCTCCTCCTCCTCGGCATTACAGTGTTGGTGGTCATCGTGCTCCTCATCCTCGGGAAACAGTGCGAGGGGGTTCATGTGAGCTGCCTCCTCCTCCGCCTCCCCCTCCTCCTCCGCGCACGCCGCGGCGTGAGAGGCGGAGTTGTTAGCGAAATCGGGGGAAGGTGCAAGCGGGGACGCGGCGGGGTGGTCCCGGACGTGTTGCAGGGAGCGGGTGTACCGCCGGGTGGCAGGGCCACAGAACCACCCGAATCCATGTCAACGTGTGGAGTCATTTCACCTAAATACAGTCAATATGGCGTCAATCCACCCAAATACACCGAGAATGGAGGCCGCAGTGGCGTAATATTGGGTAGGATGGTATGCGCGTGAATTGCGGGGGCGCAGGGCCTGGTCACTCGTTCCCTGGCTGTTTGATGATAGTGTCAGGCCAGGGAGGGGGAGGAGGAGGAGGAGGAGGAGAAGGAGGAGGAGGAGGAAGAAGAGGAGGAGGAGGAGGAGGAGGAGGAGGAGGAGGAGGAGGAGGAGCAGAAGGAGGAGGAGGAGGGGAAGGAGGAGGAGGAGGAGGGGGAGGAGGAGGAATGATGAAGCGGGATGGATGGGGAGGAAGGGAGGAGGAGAAAAGACAGTGTGTAATTGCACACTTGTACACTATAGGCACAATTAGGCTTCAGTGGCTGGCCCTGCCTGGCTGATGCGTCCACGGAGGCGGCGGCGGCCTGGCGGCAGGCCCACGTTGGCGTGGTGGCGGCGATAGCGGCGGCGGATGCCCACGGCGGCGTGGCGGCGGCGGCGGTGGCAGCGGCGGCGGCAGTAGAGACTCGGCGGGTGGCAGGTGTTGACGCAGCGGCGGTGGCGGCGGTGGCGGCGGCAGCGGCGGCAGCGACTCTAGCAGCGGCGGACTTGGCGGGCACGGTAGCAGGCGACGAGTCATCGGCGGCGGCGGCGGCGGAGGTGGCGGGTACGGGAGCGGGGGTTTTGTCCTCCGCGAGCCAGGAGGACGGCGCGGCCTGCGTCGGCTGATACAAGGGGTTGCCCTCGTCATCCTCCTCCATCTCATCGTCCTCCTGTCCCTCCGCCGCAGCCGGCGCAGCCTGCGTCATCCCAATGTCCTCCATGTCCTCCTCCTCATCCTCCGCGTCGTTGTCATGCTCCTCCTCCGCTTCATCCTCTACCTCCCCTCCCTCCTCATCGGCCTCCTCCTTCTCTTTAAAGAAACGACTGGTGACTGGCTTGGGATCCGGGGTGCCCGCCGCCACGCCGGCGCCGCTGAGCCGGCGGCTGCGGCGGCCGGCCTCCGCTGCGGGCGCAGCCTGCGTCATCTGAATCGCCTCCGCTTCCACCTCCTCCTCCTCCTCCCCCTCCTCCTCCTCATCCTCCTCCTCGGCCGCCGCCGGGGAGCCTCGGGGTGCCTCGATGCCGCTGAGCCCGCTGGCATCCTCCTCCTCCTCCTCCTCCGCCGCCTCCTCCGCACCTTCTGCCTGTGAGTCAACCAGCATCTCGTCCCCCATCTCCTCGTCCTCCTCCTCGTCAGCAGCTGCGGTGGGCGCGCCCTGCGTCGGCTGATATGTCTCGTCCTCCTCCTCCGACTCCTCGTCCTAGGGACTGATGGATAATGCTGACCACGTCATAGGATGCCATGTGACTCAAGAAACGAAGGGTCAAAATGCGTTCCATGACGTGGCGAGCACTATCCATCAATCCCTACCTCGTCCTCTTCAGCAGCCGCGGTGGGCGCAGCCTGCGTCATCTGAATCGCCTCCTCCTCCGACTCCGACCCCCCCTCCTCTGTACCTTCCGCCGCGTCGTCATCGCTCTCCCCCGCGCCGTCGTCATCGTCGCCGTCACCCAGATTATAGCGGCGCAAATTGAAATTGAAAGCAAAGTCTGAAAGCGGTTCATCACATGTTAGCTTCAATCGCTGAAACCAAGCGCGGTCAACCTGGGGTCAATTTGCGGTCAGTCTGGCGTCAACCTGGGGTCAACCTGGATTAAACCTGGGGTCAACCTGGGGTCAACCTGGGGTAACCTGGGTTCAACCTGGGTTCAACCTGGGGTCAACCTGGGGTCAATGGGGGGTCAACATGGGTTCAACCTGCACCGCCCTACCACGCGGTCCAGGTCCTGGAAGATGGTGGATAGGTTCTTACCCGTCGTGTAGCGGCGCAAATTGAATTTTAAAGCAAAGTTTGAAATCGGTTCAAGACACTTTATTTTCAAGCGCTGAAAGTAGGAATGCTTGCAATTCGGGCTTTGATACCGGCAACCTGCACCGCCCCACCGTCGTCGGGCTCAGCTTCGCGCTCTGGCGGCGGGTGCCCGCCCTGATTCCAGCTCCGCCGGCGGCGGAGGGCCCCGCGGCGCCGGCGGCGGTGCCCCCCGCGGTGCCGCCGGCGCCGAGGCCCGTGGCCGCCGACGCGGTGGACCGCTTGCTGCCGCCGATTTCTACGGACTGATGGATAGTGCTCGCAATTTCGTCAAGCGCATTTATAATCCTCTTTTCTTGAGTCATATGACATCATATGACGTGGCGAGCACCATCCATCATTCTTGAGTTATACAGCGTCCTATGACGTGGCGAGCACTATCCATCAGTCCCCACCGGTGGCGGTGCCGCCGGCGGTGGTGCCGGTAAGGCTGGCAGCCTTGATGGCGGCGACGGTGCTCATCGCGGCGGAGCTCGTGCCCCGCGTGTGCTGCTCGCGCGATATCGTGGCGTTGGCCTTCGCCGCGCCCTTCGCCGCAGTGTTGATGGGAGCGAGGCTGGTGTCACGCCCACGCCCACCCCCCGCCCTCGCGTCCCCCGCCCCCCCCATGGGCCCCGCGGACACCTTGTGCCGCGGGCTGGCGCGGCGGCCTGTGGGCGGCGGCGGCCCCATCTCAGTGCCCATGACCGAAGGCGGCGCGGCGTGGCGCGCTCCAACACCGAGGGTCATGCAGATATTGATAGCCACATCATCCAACGCGTGTCGAACCCTTGTGTCTTCACTTGATTGGCATCCTATGATAGAGCAGCGAGGGTGAGGAGGAGGAGGGGGATGAGGACGCGGAGGAGCGGGAACGGGGCTGAAACAGGTGGAGGAGGAGGGGCATGGCGAGTAATGTCTGCCAGGCCCTGCCTGTACCCTTGAAAGTGCTGGCGGTGCCCCCTGCAGCGGCGGCGGCGCGCCGCGGCGAAGAGCGCACTGGCGTGGCCGCCACTGTGCTCGGGCCGGCGGCGCCGGCGGCGGCGAGGGCGCGTTGCTTGATGGCACTGGCAGTGCGCTCCGCCGGCGACATGGAATTCAAGATTGCGTCAGCGGCGTTGTCGTCGAGGGGGGAGCCGGAGCCCCGCGCGGAGCGGCGGCGCGGGGAGGGGCCGGAGCCGCCGTCGTGCCCCGCCGGAGTGAGGTACTCCGACGCCCCCGCGGTGGACGGCGTCGCCGCCGCGTGTGCCGGTACACCGCGTTCACGTGAGCGGCCACCCACGCTCGTATGCCAGGGCCTCCACAACTCAGGCGGCTCCCAATCAGCTCACCTTCGAGGTGTAGGTGTGGCAGTGGTTGCAGGGACGTGGGATGAAGCGGCTGGCCAGCAAGTGGTTTCAGGGACAATGCGCCAGGCAGTCAAAAGCTGCAAATGATAACGAGCGGCCAGGCCAGGGAGGAGGAAGCGGCGAGTGTGTACAGGTGCACTTCGAGCACACGTTTAGGAAACGAGCGGCCAGGCCAAGGAGGCTGGATGCGGCGAGTGTGCAAGAGTACAACACCGGTACACACTCGCAAGTTGCGCGGGAAATGAGGGGACGCGGTGTGCTCGTGTACGGCCCTGCCCTGTGCTCGAAGTATTTGCTGGTCGTCCCGTTCGCCGTCCCCCCCGTTCCGATGCTCTGGCGGTGCGCCGAGCGATCCCCACCCGTCGCCTTGGGCGATGTGCGAGTGGATGCCCGCGGGGTCGACTCGCACACGGGCTTTGCACGCCCCTCCTCACGCCCCTGCTCCCGCGCCCGCTTCCCGCCGCTTCCCCCGCCGCCGCCCGAAGACATCAGCATCGACGCGGCACGCTTCATGGCTCCTGCGCCGGGAGCCCGCCCGTCGCCGCGCTCGAGATATTCAAATTGCCGCCAAAAGGTGCCCAGCAGGGTCTTTCTATTACCCGACGCGATGCTGAGACGAGGGCAGCTTGAGAGCCTGCGGCTGGCGCGCTGCGCCGGGTATCACAAGCGCCCGTGATGCGATGCACGCGATGGCGGTGTGGCGGCGACGCGGGGTGTCGACGAGCGCGGCGCGGAGCGAGTGAGGCAGGATGGAGGGCGGGAAGCTCGACTGACAGTGCAGTTTTTCAAGTTCGTTTTTTCAGATTTCCCGCTCAGAAAACTACGCGGTCAAAATGTGACGGTCAAACAAATAAATGACTGGCCAATCAGAAGCCCTGACTGTACCTATAAGCATAAGTGACCGACCATGGCGAAGAATCCACGAGTTATCCCCGTTCTTCTTCTTCCTGGCGACCAATCAGTCCGAAATACCGAACTCGACCGACACGTGTCGCCTCATTCTGATGTGGCGTGCCACATGGGCACGGTGCCACGAAGCTCGACCGCACGAGCGTTTATCGCACTTTTCATCCAACCGACAGAGTAAGTCACTCGGGCGGCCGCGCGTTGCCAGATTCCTTCGCGCCTCGCGCCGCCATTGGAAGCGCCGCCGCTGCTTTGTGTAGGGCCCTCCAACATCACGTCCTTCGCGACGCCGAAAGGCCCTGGCACGTAGCCGCTCAACAAAGCACTGCAGCTTGGCACAAAAGAAGACCGAAGGAAGACATTCGCGTCCAAGACGACACATTTAACGTTCCAGTAGCGAGTACTGCATCTCCCATCGGGCTTCAGCGTAACACACGACGCCGCGAGGCGGGCTGAGCACGCGGCGGGCGGCAACCTGGGTGACCGCCCGAGCGCGCCGCGAGCCATGTCCTCGGAGGAGCGCTCGCTGTGCAAGGTGCGTGGGCAAATATCAGATGCGATAGGATGCAGCCGCCGTTTTCCTGTGTTGTTAAAATAACCGACTTCCAACCCGTCAAATGGGCGGCGCCTCATCCGGGTCGTGTGCACTGCGTGTTGCGTCCCGCGAATCGCTGCATTTTCTTACTGCTCGCTCATAGTGCGCATTAGTGCGCCGCGGCTGGAGCCCACAGTCGATTGAGTTGGAACGCGTCGATAACGGATTTTTGCTTCCCGTATACTCGGTAGTCATGCGTACTTGTGGCACTCCCCGGTCCCCAGCCCCCGCTCGGTTGGGCGCTCGCTTCATTACGCGCCACTGAGTGACCCGCGCGGTGTCGCAGGCGTGCAAGCGGCACCGCCTGCTGAAGTTCTTCAACCCCTGGCAGGCGTGCTGCGCGGAGTGCCTCTCGGTGCGTGCCCATGCGAATGCGGATGAGAGCTTCCCACAACCACACCCACCTCACCGAGTACACCCACTGATACCAGGGCCTTACAATCGTATCCCTTCGTCAGCTCAATGCGAGCCGTTTTGTCCCTGACCCCACCTGACTTATCCCATAAACTTGCTGAACTTGAGCAGATAAGTTGACGAGAAGGCGCTCGCACGTTGAGCAGTGTAAATCCACCGTACCCCATCCGCATCCACAGTGTTTTATAGTTTTGTCTTTCCTGAATTGTGCACCTCGAGGGGACGTTCACATCACCTCACCACCTCACTGCTCCTCACTGAGCCTCGACTATCGACACACCTCTCCTCATCTTCACATTATTCACCTCACTTTCTGCAGAATCGGCGCGAGCGGCTGCGCGTGCGGAGATTGGAGGCGCGCCAGCAGCGGGCACAAGAGCAGGACGCCGGGGACGGGGGCGGCAACGGCGGCGGCGGGGGGGAGGTTGGCGGCGGCGCTGGCGGCGTTGTCGTCGTCGGCGGCGGTGTCGTCGGCGGCGGCGGCGATGGCGGCAGCGGCGGAAGCGGCGGCGGCGGCAGTGGCGGCGGCGGAAGGGGAGGAGGAGAAGGGAGGGGAGGAGGAGTAGGAGGCGGGAGAAGAGGCGGAGGCAGAGGAAGAGGAGGAGGCGGAAGCGGAACCGGAGCAGGAAGAGGTGGAGGAGGAGGAGGCGGCGGAGGAGGAGAAGGAGACGGAGGCGGAGCAGGAGGAGGAGGAGGAGACGGAGGTAGAGGCAGAGGAGGAGGAGGAGGCGGCGGCGGCGGCAGCGGCGGCAGTGGCAGCGGCGGCTCGGACGTCCCCCTGCACCACGTCGACGACACTGCCTCGCGGTGGGACACGATACAGAATGGCATCGACGAGTATCTCGCCGAACAACCTGGCTCCAGCGGCCACCTCCCCCACTGGCCCACCTTGAGCTTCTTGCCTGAGACCCCTCTGGACAATCTCGACGACAATGCCGCATTCCGAATACTCAACGAAAATGGTCGCCCCCAGATGCCCGCGGAGGTGTGGTTGCGCGTCGCAGAGTGCTCCAGCGCGTTGCTGCGCAGCGGCGCCGGCTCACCGCCTGGCGGGGCCTTTGCTATGCGGCGTTGACTCCCCTTTGCAGCGCAACCATAGCCGATTTGTCCCCGCATCAGTGCAATTATCATCCCATCTTGGTTTCTCGAACATTCTCACGTTTAGCTTCATCGGGAACGAGTGTTAGCCCCTGGCCTCAGGTGAAGTGGCCGCCTCGCAGTTGCAGCTCCCGACGCCCATCTACACCCGGCAGACGACCGACGAGCACGCGGGGGCGAACTCACCGCCGGAGTTCTCGCAGCAGTTCTTCACAGCGCGCATGGTGGGGGGGTGCACTCATTTCTCTTATTTATACTGACGTTCATTGAGCTCAAAGGCGCTTCACATGGTGAGCATTAATCACTCCCCTCCGCCATTTCAAGCGGACTGACCCTAAAGTCTACAAGGGTTTTAGGCCTTATCGAGGGGTATTCATGGGAATTCAACCTCGTTGGCGTGCCAGATGTATTGTGTCGTTCGTGTGCTTGACGCATTGCGTCTGTGTGATTGATACTTGGTAATTCCGCCATCTACCGTAGGCAATGTGTTGTTGAGCCCGTACCGGTGCTTGGCATCTCACCTAAAATGGGGCCTACCGATCTCACCGCGTGCCGTTGCTGATGTGTCGTGTTCCCTGCTTCACGAGCGGGTCATACTCGGACCTGTCGGGCGAGTCGGCCGTGACATGCATCGACGACGGCGGG
>Ga0307489_10003490_pt1 | contig 10426 bp, 15 predicted proteins | sample SB12metaG_FD_202247 | JGI IMG/M metagenome (GOLD analysis project Ga0307489, IMG submission 202247) | Sea-ice brine microbial communities from Beaufort Sea near Barrow, Alaska, United States - SB 1.2 | ecosystem: Environmental > Aquatic > Marine > Coastal | place: USA: Alaska | collected...
CATAGAGACATACGAAGGTACGATAGTCTCTACGAGGCAGTGTCAGCCAATAGAATCCAACCTTACTTACGGTCACCTGCCCACGCCGTGGATTGATGGATCGGAGTCTCGCTTTGAAAACACGATAATCGGATTCAGACGGTCTACGCGGTCAACGTGCGCGGTAGTCCGTTCCACGCATCGGCCACATCTCGCGGCAATTTTACCTGGCAACCTCAAGATGGTCTATACACGCAACGGACCGCCGTTCACTGTGAGGTGCGCCCTTCAAAACCCCTCCCCACGCGCTCGCCACGTCGTGTACTTGAAAACGCAGCTTAGTTCCGATGTACAAATGAGCAAGGAGCAGTTTGGCCGCCACACGACTAGGAGCCAAAAATAAGGGACAATCAAACGAGCTCGAGACAGCCTGTAATGAATGGGGTGTGAACTTCCCGCACATCTCCCCGAATATCATCAAAGGACAGAAAGCAATCTGTGATATAAAGAAGGGCTGGGCTCAATTCGTTTCAAAGCCCGTAAAGTTACAACATCTCCCAGTCGTCGCTGTCCTCAGTCTCCCCCTCAGAGCAGGGGCTTACAATCGTTCAAGTTAGAGCTCAACTTGAGCAACTCCAGGGCACATTCAGGGTTAAGTTGGGTTACACGGCGGTTAGAGGTCTAAAGTTGAGCTGAAATGGGAACGAGTGTAGGCCCCTGCCTCGGAGCACTCGAGGTCGCCGTCGGGCGGGGGGGGCGTGCGGGCGCCGCGGCCCCGCGGGGGCGGCGGCTGGTGGGGGCTGGACGGCGGCGGCTGCGACGCCTCGGTATAGCGGCGCAACTTGAATTTGAAGGCAAAGTTTGAAGGCGGTTAATCATATTATGGTTTCAAGCGCTTAGATCCAGGCGATTTCAAAGTGGATTTCATAGGTTCAACCTGCACCGCCTTACCACGGTCAACAGCGGTGTCGACCCCGCCTTGCGCGACAGCAGCTCCATCTCAATATACATACTGTCAAAGTCGCCTCTGGTTGTAGCGGCGCAAGTTGGAATTGAAAGCAAAATCGAAGCAAAATTGAAAGCAGTTCATCATATCTGAGTTTCAGCGCTTATTTCAAGGCGCTTTCAACGTGGGGTTGATAGGGTCAACCTGCACCGTCCTACCTGGTGCGGCAGTAGAAGCCGAGCGCCATGGACGGGTCGAGGTCCTTGCCAGCTGTGTGCAGCACCGTGCTGCAGTGGTAGCTGTCCGGGGGATACAGCCCGTCTGTGGGCGCCTGCAGGCAGGGGCTTACACTCGTCCACTTTTCGGCTCAACTTAAGCGCCTTCTGTGGGATAGGGGGTGTATCTAGAGGTTGTTTAGGGGGTTTCAGCAGGTGTCAGGGGTCATTATGGGGTGTTAAGGGTGTGTTTCGTGTCAGAAACGGTTTAGGTTGAGCTTTGAAGTGGACGAGTGTAAGCCCCTGCCTGCAGGGGCACCGCGGGGTGCACGGTGTGCGGGTCCAGGTAGAAGAGGTTATCGTCCTGCGCGCCGACGAAGTACAGGCTGGAGCCGGGGCGCCCGCCGAGCTGTAGCGGCGCAACTTGAATTTGAAAGCAAATCTGAAAGCGGTCCACCATGATTTAGTTTCGAGCGCTTACTTCCAGGCGCTTTCAAAGTGGGTTTGATAGGGTCAACCTGCAACGCCCTGCCGAGGATGCCGAGGGTCTGGGGCAGGCCCAGCATGGCGAGCAGGCTGGGGAGGTACCGCGGGTTGATATTCTTGTCCAGGCCCAGAACCAGGGGCTTACATTCGTCCACCTTTCGGCTCAAAGCAAGCACATTTTGTGGGATGCGTTGGGTGCATGATTTTCACCCAGTCTATTAGACAGGGGATATGGGGAGGTGTGACCAAACCGGCTTAGGTTGAGCGCAAAAGTGGACGAATGTAAGCCCCTGCCCAGAACCAGCGGCACGAGGATGATCATGGGCACCCAGTCCTTGTCGCCGCCGTTGTTCGCGCCGTTATCCGCGCCGCGGCTGAAGGGTGCCCCCGGGATGTCCAAGCGCTCGGGTGCGGTGGTGGCCGTTGCCGCTTCGGGGGAGTCGCCGTCGCGTGCCGCCGCCGCGGTTGCCGCATCTGACTCGCTGTCGTGTTGTTCGCCACCTTCACCCTCACCCGCATGCGGCGTTTCCTCGACCTCCTCCTCTTCTCCTCCTCCTCCTCCTCCTCCTCCTCCTCCTCCTCCTCCTCCTCCTCCTCCGCCGCTTCCGTGGCCGCTTCCCGCCCCTGCCCCTGCCCCCGCCCCCGCCCCCGCCCGCGTCCCCGCCGCCGCCGAGCCCCCGCCGCGGGCCTCCTCCTCCCTGTCTTCGGCCGCTGCGGTCCTAGCCACCTGTAACCAGGGGCTTACAATCGTCCACTTTTCGGCTCAGCGTAAGCACATTTTGTGGGATACGTTGGGTGCATGATTTCCCCCCAGTCTTTTAGACAGGGGGACACGGGGAGGTGTGAACAAAACGGCTTAGGTTGAACTAAAAATTGGACGAGTGTAAGCCCCTGCCTGCAACACCGATGACTTATACAGCGTGGGCGCGCCCCCCCCGAAGCCCCCGCCCTCGCCCGCCACCACGTACGCCGTGAGGCCGCCAGGGCGGTGCGCTGCCACCAGGCAGGGGCTTACACTCGTTCACTTCTCAGCTCAACTTGAGCCGTGTCTGTCACAAGAAAACACCCTACACACCCTAAACACCCCCTAACACCCTCTTTACACGGGCTACACAACCCCTACGCACAACCCCTATCCCATACAAAGCGCTCAAGTTGAGCTGAAAAGTGGACGAGTGTAAGCCCCTGCCACCAGCGCGGCAACACCCTGCGCCAGCACGCACGGCCCCAGCCACTTGCCTGGCACCAGGGGCTTACACTCGTCCACTTTCCAGCTCAACCTAAGCCGTTTCGGTCACAGCTCCCCGTGCCCCCCTGTCTAATAGACTGGGGGAAAAGCGTGCACCCAACGTATCCCACAGAATGTGCTTACGTTGACCCGAAATGTGGACGAGTGTAAGCCCCTGCCCGGCACCACGCCATGGTCCCGCCCCCACTCGGCGAACACGCTGTGGATGGAGAACGGGCAGGCTGCCGACGGGTGATCGCCGAACCAACTCACCAGCCGGCTGTGACCCGCTGTACCCGAGGAGTGCGGCGGCAACGGCGGGCGCCGGGGGGCAGGGGCTTAAACTCGTTCCCATTTCAGCTCAACTTGAGCTCTTCTATCCATCGTGTAACCCAATTTAACTCAAGTTGAGCTCTAACGTGAACGAGTGTAAGCCCCTGCCGGGGGACTGCGCGAGATCCCGGCGAAGCACCCGCCCCCCCCTCACCTGCGGCAACCCCGAAGCCCCCGCCGCCCCCGCTGCCGCCTACCCCGCCCGCCGCCGCGCCCACCGCGCCCCCTGCCCCGCTTGAGGCCCCCGGGCCCGGGTCCCAGCGCCACTGCCGCCCGAAGAAGTGAATGGAGAGGGCGTTGGCGAGTAGCATCTGCGCGCTGCGGATGGTGCACCCCCAGCCAGGGGCTTACACTCGTCCACTTTTTGGCTCAACGTAGGCGCTTTCGGAGATATAGGAGGTGCACTTAGGGGTTGTTCAGGGTATATATAGGAGGTGTTTTGGGGTATTATGTGACGTTTTGGGATTTCTTTTTGCATTTCAAACAGCTCAGGTTGAGCTAAGAAGTGGACGAGTGTAAGCCCCTGCCCCCAGCCGGCGTCGGTGGTGTAGGTGGAAGAGCCGATGTTGGGGAACCCGCGGCGGTAGGTGATCCAAACTCGAGACTGGAAGTCGTCGACGAACGCCTGCAGGCCCTTGTCAACGACAGGCGGGGGCGGGGGCGAGGCGGGGGCACGGCGGGGGGTCGGGGTCGAATCGGGGGCCATAGGGCGGAACCGGCGTAGCGCCGCCGCCGCTGCCGCCGCCACGCCGGCGCCGCTGCCCTCCTCCGCCGGCAGTTGTGTCCAGGGCGCGTCCATTGCGTCGTCTGTCACGTCGGCGGCGTCGCCGCTATCCGCCGCGCACCCTCCCCCCTCGCCCGCCGACGCCGACGCCTCGCCCGCCGCCGCTGCCGCCGTCGCCGTCGTGTCCTCCGCCTTCGCCGCTGTCCCGTCGTCGCCATTTGCAGATGCGAGAGGCGTGGATGCCCCACCCCCCGTGGCCCCCGCCGCCGTTCTCCCCGCGCCTGCCGTCCACGCCCCCGCCCCCGCCCCCGCCGCCGCCCCCCCAGCCCCCGCCGTCCCCGCCCCCGCCACCGCCGCCGCCCCCGCCGCCCCTACCCCTGCCCCCGGCACTACCGTCCATGCCTCCGCTCCCGCCGCCTGAGGCAGCTGCGTTGTTCGCTCGTACCTGACCCCCAGCAGCACCATCGGACTGGCCGAGTCTGGCAGCCTTGAGGCAGGGGCTGACACTCGTTCACGTTGGAGCTCAACTTGAGCAACTCCTGGACACATTCATGAGGTAAGATGGGTTTACAGTGGACAGAAGAGCTCAAGTTGAGCTGAAATGGGAACGGGTGCAAGCCCCTGCCTCGAGCTTGGGCTGAGGAAGTTTCGTATGCGGCGCACCACGGGCCAGGGGCTTACACTCGTTCCCATTTCCGCTCAACTTGAGCCGTGTCTGACACATAGAAAGATCCTACACTCCCGTAACACCCCCTATCACCCCCTTAACACGGGCTACACAACCCCTACGCGCACCCCCTACCCACAAACATCGCTCAAGTTGAGCTGAAAAGTGAACGAGTGTCAGCCCCTGCCGCGGGCAGCGTGGCGACCAGGCTGAAGCCGTGCCTGAGCCGCTGCGCTGTCTGGAGCACCCGCCTGCCGCCCTCGTCGTCCGGCGCCGGCGACGTTGGCGGCGGCGGCGGCGGTGGTGGTGGCACCGCGTCGTTCGCCATGTGCGCCCGCGCCCAGGGGCTTACACTCGTCCAATTCTCAGCTCAACTTGAGCCGTGACTGACACACAAACCCACCCTACGCACCCTACACACCCTAAACACCCACTCAACATGGGCTACACAACCCCTATGCGCACCCCCTATCCCATACAAAGCGCTCAAGTTGAGCTGAACAGTGGACGAGTGTAAGCCCCTGCCCGCGCCCCGTCAGCTCCTCAGTTGCCGCGTGAGAGGTCAGACCGACCGTTCGACGTTCGTAGTTTCAAATGCTCCCCGGTGTCGTGCGCGACGCTCCGTTCGGGGGCACCCGCACCCTGGTTGCTGGTTAGAACAGGCCACGAAATGAACGTGCGCCGCCCTGGCGCGACGCCTCGACCGGCACCGCGCCGACGCGGGGGGGGAGGGGCGGCTTCGACGTTGGAGGGATGGGTTCCTCTCGTGTTCGTTCCGCTGGAAAGCAACGTCGCTTCGCTCCCGAAAATGCAACGCGTCCCCCCGGGATGCCGAGAGGCCAACCGCGCGCTGCGAGATGATGGTCAAGGCAGACGGGGGACGGCTCGCCCGCCCCGCGCGAGGGAGTCCTGAGGCGCTCGTGTTTATACTTGCGCGTGCTCGAGACGCCGCGTCAAGCAACGCGCCAAGAATGAAGATTCACAAGGGGGGTATATTTGCTCTCGGATGAGTCATAAGGGGGCGGGGGCTAGATTTTATTTTGCAATCACAGTGCCCGGTCAACAAGCAGCGCGGCGGCACCGCGTCCTGCTCCATTGGAAGACGTTTGCCGCACGATCCCGCCTTTGTTAGGCAGCCACAGTTGGCGGCCGGCTCGCTCAGGCGACGAACACGCCTGTCCCATTCGAGGCTCAATACCCGCGGGGGTCTTGGGGACTGCAGTGGACTGGAGGTTCTTCGGCACTGCACAGCAGGGCAGAGAGCAGTCTCCTTCCCGAGGCGTCTGAGGCCTCTCGCCGCGCAGCGCTCAACCTCGCTAGCCGCCGCGGAGGTCGTAGGCGGCCGCCCAGTGGATCGGTCAAGCAGCGTCCGCCCGAGAGAAGCCAAGCATCGGCCCGCTGTTTGTAATCGCTACTGCTCGATGACTCGCTGCTGAGCCCAAAGCGCGGAGGAGGCGGAGGCATGGGCTTACACTCGTCCACTTCTCAGCTCAACTTGAGCCGTGTCTGACACAAGAGCACACCCCAAACACCCCCAAACACCCCCTTAACACGGGCTACACAACCTTTTACGCGCACCCCCTATTCTATACAAAGCGCTCAAGTTGAGCTGAAAAGTGGACGAGTGTAAGCCCTTGGGCGGAGGTGGGGCGGAGGAGGAGGCGGAGGCGGGAGAGGGTGACGCCGACGATGAACAGTTACAACAAGGGGGGGGGCGCGGCGCTCGCTTACGCGGATGGGCTCGAGAAGAAGGCGGCGACGCGCGGGCAGGCGCTCAAGGCAGGGGCTTACACTCGTCCACTTTTCAGCTCAACGTGAGCACATTTTGTGGGATACGTTGGGTGCATGATTTTCCCCCAGTCTGTTAGACAGGGGGACACGGGGAGGTGTGACCAAGACGGCTTAGATTGAGCTGAGAAGCGGACGAGTGTAAGCCCCTGGCTGAAGGTGATGCTGGTGGCTGGTGACTGCCTGCTGATTGGCTTGCAGCCCATCCTGGTGCACATGTCCAAGGACGAGAACGGGTAGGCGGCAGCCCTCACTCAATATGGTCATGTGACCTAACGCAGTACCACTCAATATAGTCATGTCACCTTACACAGGACCACTCAATATGGTCATGTCACCTAGCACAGTACCACTCAACGGCAATCGGCAAGCCTGTGTCACTGGACTTTTGACGAACGACTCGTCCGGGGCGGGTGGCCGGGGCGGGTGGCGGCCGGGCGGGCGATACGCGTGTCTATGGAGCGACGGAGCAGCGTCGTTTCTTCCCCCCGTGACCAGTGCATCGCCCTGGCTGACACCCCTGTATGAGCATTCATGCACCGCGCTGCGCTCGATCCTACCCGCGGGCGGTTCGCGTACAGCCCGGTCAGCGTCAACTTCCTGACCGAGGTGGCCAAGTGCGTCTTCGCCGTGGCGCTGTTAATGTATTACGCCAACCAGCCGGGCCCCGAGGGCAGGGGCTTACACTCGTTCACTGTTGAGCTCGACGTAAGCCCTTCTGTATGGGACAGGGGTGCGCCTACGGGGTATCTAGGGGGTGTTTACGAGGTGTCAGAGGGTGTTAGGGGGTGTGCAGGGTGTGCTTTCGTGTCAGAAACGGCTCAAGTTAAGCTGAGAAGTGGACGAGTGTAAGCCCCTGCCCGAGGGGAAGGCGCTGCGGTCGTGGACGAGTGTGAAGGCGGCGGCACGGAAGAACATGCTGTTGGCGGCAGGGGCTTACACTCGCTCACTTCACAGCTCAACTTGAGGAACTTCAAGAACACATCGCTTCCATTAGAGCTCAACTTGAGCACCTTCGGTACACATCCACGGGTCGATTTCGGTCATATGGGGGGCACAGTAAGCTTAAGTTGAGCGGACAGGGGCAAGGTAAGCTCAAGTTGAGCGGAAATGGGAACGAGTGTAAGCCCCTGGTTGGCGGTGCCGTCGTTGCTGTACGCCGTCAACAACTACCTCAAGTTCATCATGCAGCTGTACTTCCGCCCCGCCACCGTCAAAATGCTGTCCAACCTCAAGGCAGGGGCTTACACTCCTCCACTTTTCAGCTCAACCTGAGCCGTTTCTCACGCAAAATACACCTCAAGCAACCCCTGGAATCCCCTAGCACCCCCTAACACCTCCTGAACACCCCCTAAGCAACCCCTGATTGCACCCCCTATCCCACAAAAAGCGCTTACGTTGAGCCGAAAAGTAGACGAGTGTAAGCCCTTGCCTCAAGGTGCTGACGATCGCGATGCTGCTCAAGCTGATCATGCGGCGCGTGTTCACCACCACGCAGTGGGAGGCAGGGGCTTACACTCGTCCACTTCTCAGCTCAACCTGAGCCATTTTGGTCACACCTCCGCGTGTCCCCAATTCTAATAGACTGGGGGAGTGCCCCCAGTCTAATAGACTGGGGGAAAATCATCCAACCATCGTATCCCACAAAATATGCTTACGTTGAGCTGAAAAGTGGACGAGGGTAAGCCCCTGGTGGGAGGCGCTGCTGCTGCTGATCCTAGGCATCACTGTGAACCAGCTGTCGTGCGGCGGCGGCAGGGGCTTACACTCGTTCACATTTCAGCTCAACTTGAGCCGTGTCTGACACACAAAAGCACCCTGCACACCCTAAACACCCCCTGACACCCCCTTAACACGGGCTACACCACCCTTACGCGCACCCCCTATCCCAGAAAAAACGCTCAAGTTGAGGTGAGAGGTGAACGAGTGTAAGCCCCTGGGCGGCGGTGCCCCTGTGGGGTCGGCGCCGCCCGCGGACCCGCTGTCCTCCCTCGCCATGCTGTACACCGTCGCCAGCGTCACCATCCCGAGCCTCGCCTCCGTGTACAACGAGTTCGCGCTCAAGGTAGGGCAGTGCAGGTTGACCCTATCAAGCCCACGTTGAAAGCATCTGGAACTAAGCGCTTGAAGCTGAAATATGATGAACCGCTTTCAAAACTTGCTTTCAAATTCAACTTGCGCCGCTACATCACGAAGAACTTCGACACCAGCGTGCACCTTCAGAACTTCTTTATGTACATGTACGGCGCCCTCTTCAACTTGGTGGGATGGTGCAGGTTGACCCTATGAAACCCAAGTTGACACTGCCTGGAACTAAGCGCTTGAAACTGGAAGATGATGGAATGCTTTCAAACTTCTGCATTCAAATTCAAGTTGCGGAGCTACAACTTGGTGGGGCTGCTGGTCATGTTGGTCTACCGCGGCGGCGAAGGCGTGTCGGTAGGGCGCCAAGGGTGTGTATCAAAGTTCGATCAATCAACGATAATCGATGATCATGGTTTTTACCAAGTATCAAAGTTAAGTATCAAAATTAATCTTTACCCCAAAGAACTTTTGATACGCACCCTTGTAGGGCGCCAACGCTAATCGACCGACCACTCGCGCTCCCTGCCTCCCTGCCTCCCGCCTCCCGGGCTGCCAGGTGGCCCCGGGTGATCCCGGTGGTCCCGGGTCCCTCACGTGGGACACACGGGACGATACGTTCCGCCCCATGTGGTCATCACACCCCCCCCTCGCGCTCGTCTAATGGGGTTATGCTTATCGAGCTATTTTGGTGCTGGCGATGGGGGGGGTTAAACTAAGCTAGTATAAGCTAGTTTAAAGGCTAGTGGTAAGTGAATTTATAATGGGTTTGTGTTGGGGACTACAGTGGGTTAGTAAAATAGGGGGGTTTCAACCAGGCTAGTTTAAGCTAGTTTAAGGGCTAGTGCTTAGTAGGCTAGTTTAGGGGCGACAAGTCTAAAGGCGGTGATATGTTGGTGGGTGGCAGCCCTTACACGCTGGTGTTCCACGGCCACTCCAGCCTGACCATGCTGCTGGTGGCCAACAACGCGGCGCAGGGGCAGGGGCTTACACTCGTTCCCATTTCAGCCCAACTTGAGCTCTTCCGTCCACAGTATGACCCAGCTTAACTCATGAATGTGTCCTGGAGTCGCTCAAATTGAGCTCTCACGTGAACGAGTGTAAGCCCCTGCACAGAGGATCCTATCGTCATTCTTCTTCAAGTTCGCCGATACCATCTTGAAGAAGTACTCCAGCACCGTGGCGACCATCTTCACGGCAGGGGCGCACACTCGTCCACTTCTCGGCTCAACTTGAACCCAGTTTCCGCTTTTGAAAATCAGTCGCTGAACGCCCTCATATGATTGGTCGAAAGGATACCGGTACGCTCTTGACCAATCATATGAGGGTCTTCAGCGACTGATTTTCAAAAGCACAGCCTGGGTTTAAGCGATTTCTGTAGGATAGGTGGTGCATCTGGGGGTTGTTCAGGGGTTGTGTAGGACGTGATAGGGCATATTAGGGGGTATTTGTGGTGTATTTGCGTCAGAAACGGCTCAGGTTGAGATGAAAAGTGGACGAGTGTAAGCCCCTGCCTCACGGGGCTGATGAGCGCGGTGCTCTTTGGCCACGCGCTGAGCATCAACTTCTGCATCGGTGAGGCGGTGCAGGTTGACCCCATGAAACCCACGTTGAAAGCGCCTACATCTAAGCGCTTGAAACTAGTACATGAGAAAGTGCTTTCAGACTGTGCTTTCAAATTCAACTTGTGCCGCTACACATCGGCGTCACGATCGTGCTGATTTCGATGCACCTATTTTTCACGAGCGCGCCGGCTGGGCAAAAGGGCAAGGGGAAGGGGCCCGGGTTTTTGGCAGGGCGGTGCAGGTTGACCCTATCAGACCCAAATTGAAACCGTCTGGCACTAAGCCCTTGAAACCAAAGTGAGATGTACTGCTTTCAACTTTTGCTTTCAAATTCAACTTGCGCCGCTACATCTTGGTCGTGAGCCCGAGCATGGACCACATTAGTCAGAGGGAGCTTATGATGCTCAAGGAGG
>Ga0307489_10003491_pt1 | contig 10424 bp, 17 predicted proteins | sample SB12metaG_FD_202247 | JGI IMG/M metagenome (GOLD analysis project Ga0307489, IMG submission 202247) | Sea-ice brine microbial communities from Beaufort Sea near Barrow, Alaska, United States - SB 1.2 | ecosystem: Environmental > Aquatic > Marine > Coastal | place: USA: Alaska | collected...
ACACAGGTGGTCTCATCAGGGACAAACGCGGCAAAACTGCCAGCTGGGGAAAACGCTCAGGGTGCAGGTCACAGCCCTGCCGGATTGGCCAGAAGAAGAAGCAGCAGCGGCGCCGCGAGGCACCACACAGAAGGGGCTTACACTCGTCCACTTTTCAGCTCAACCTGAGCCGATTGAGACACAAACAACATCCTTAGTGCTCCGTAGTACCCCCTCACACCTGCTGAACACCCCCTGACCAATCCACTGATGCACCCCCTATCCCACAGAAAGCGCTTATGTCGAGCCAAAAAGTGGACGAGTGCAAGCCCCTGCCACGCGAGCGGCGCCTTCAGTGCCATGTGTTTGTTTGTTGAGGTGGTGTTACAAAATGTGTCACGAAATTGTTTGCGTCTCGGAAGCCGCTGTATATAGTCGCGACCTGCAATCGAGGAGACACGGAACCGCGGACAGTGGTGGTAGCGCAGGGGAACGACGCGCCAATCCAATGCTAGACGTGCTGCTCGCTCTCTTCTGCCGCAGGAGCCCTGCGCATCCCTGCACGCTGCATAAGCAAGAAAGGAAAAACAACCTGCCTACGTGGCAACCCCTACCCTAACCCTAAACCCTAAACCCAATTTTATCCACGGTGACGTCCCTTTCAATCTTCGCCACGCGTTCTGCCTCGCTTGCTCGCTCCTTCGCACCGCTGCCTCATCTCCCGCCGCACTCAGCAGCCGAAGCATCACCGGTCGCCTCCGTCGCCCCAACCCCCGCGCCGCCGCCGCCACACCCCACACCCCACCTCACAATGGCGTCCATCGCCGCCGCCCCCATGCTGGCTTTCAAGGCCGCCGCCGCCGCGCCCGCCCGCCGCACCGCGTCGCGCCGCAGCGTGGTCACCCGCGCCGCCGTCGAGCTCCCCGCCCAATACACCAAGGTCCACACACACGCTCGCACCCCCTATCTCCCTCAACACAGCTGTCTCGCGCCGCCCCCGTGATAGCTTCGGCTGGAAGCCATTTATTCTCTCGAGGCAACCTGCGGCACCCTCAAACTATTATTTCTCTCGTCGCCATCTGACGTGTCCCAGTTCGTTGTCTGCCGCAGATTACGCCGCTGGGCGAGCGGGTGCTGGTGAAGGTGGCAGAAGCGGAGACGGAGACCCAGGGTGGCATCATTCTCGCCGAGTCCTCCCAGCGCAAGCCTACCTCCGGTGCGCAATCCCACGTCCCCCATCGCCCGATCTCTGCTCCCCACCCCCTGTGACCTAAACCCTCAACTTCTGGCATCAGACTGAAAGATACCCGAACACGAAAAGCGTTCTGGACATGGGAAATGTGTTGACACCGACGGATCGCGGAGTGGCACGTGTCGCCGCCACGCCGGTTGCGTCATGAGTGTGACGCTCGACGTCCATGCGGCGCCCCCTCGCCCCTGTACTTGTGTTGGTGTGTGCCTGGTCTACACGGAATAGACATGGCCGGAGACCAAGCTAATCGCGACACACCGCTACCACAGCTCGAGCGGCCACTGCATCCGTTTGGCACCTACGTACCTCCGGTTGGCACGGGCATCCGTTTGGCACTGACGTTTATACTTTCACCGGCAGCGGTTTGGCATACGTCTGTTTTCTGGTTGGTTAACTAGGTTGCCAACCCACTCACCCACTCTCCATCTATCTCACACTTGAGTTGTACAACAATCTATCGTCCTCAGAAACAACCTGCCTACTCACCACCTTACCCACCGTTTATTTCGCAGGCGATGTGACGGCGGTTGGTGAGGCTGTCAGCGGGGTCACGGCAGGGGCTTACACTCGTTCGCTTCTCAGCTCAACGTAAGCGCTTTTTATGGCATAGGGGGTGCCTGTAGGTGGTATTTGTAGGGTGTTGAGGTGGTGTCAGGGGGTACCAAGGGGTGTCTAGGGTGTGTCTTTGTGTCAGAAACGGCTCAAGTTCAGCTGAAAAGTGAACGAGTGTAAGCCCCTGGGTCAAGGTGGGGGCCACCGTGCTGTATAATAAGTTTGGCATCGGGTGCACCGACATCGAGATGGCCGGCGGCAGCTATGTCATGATCAGTGCGAACGACCTCATCGGTAGGCTTCGCAGTTTTCCAGGGTCCCTCAAAAGGCGATTAAAGCCCGTCGAATCGGAAGACTCGAGTAAACGGACGGTCAGATTGCCATGCAATGGTACAATAGCCGATTCGACCGTCTATTACTCAAGAATTGGCGATCGCCATTTGAGATACCCTTGTAAAATGTGTAGGGAGCCTGCCCACTGCGCTCTGTGCCCAGAAACTGCAGTACCCTACACCTTGTGCTTTGTCAAAATAACCGCTTAGCGCATAGTTAACTTACCCGCGACAGGTATAGTCGGCACGGCCCTGCGCAACGGGTCGTTCCCCAGCTCGGGCGCGACGGCGGACGACATCCCGCAGCTGCAGCCCCTGCAGGACCGCGTGCTGCTGGCCGTCGACGATGCGGCGGACCAGACGGCGGGCGGGCTCATGCTCAGCGCGGGCTCGCAGGAGAAGCCCATCACCGGTGGGGGCCGGGGGCTCACCTTACTGTCCACCGCATCGCACAACGCAGTGTACGAGTATCGGACACAACCTGTTGCCAAGAAACAGTTGTTGGTCTGTAGTTGTGCAAAAAAGAGGTGAAAAACCCCAACAGAGCCCAACAAGACCCAAATTTAGCCAGTGGCGCACCAGTGACGTGTAAAGCGCTGTTGATGTAGGCCCTGGTGGCGGGCACGGTGATCTGCGTGGGGCCGGGCAAGAAGGAGAAGGACGAGAAGGGCAAGGAGAAGGGCGATGCTAAGGCGGTGTCCGTCCAGCCGGGCGCCAAGGTGCTGTACTTCAAGTACGCGGGCAGGGGCTTACACTCGTTCACTTTCCAGCTCAATCTGAGCCATTTCTGACACAAAAATACCCCAGACACCCCTTAATACCCCATGACACCCCCAAAATATCCCTTAAACGACCCCGGAACGCTCCATCTATCCCCAGGAAGCGCTGACGTTGAGCTGAAAAGTGAACGAATGTGAGCCCCTGTATGCGGGTGACAAGATGGCGGACAGCAGCGGCAAGGAGTACGTGGTGCTGCACGAAAACGACATCCTCGCCCTCATGTAAGTTCCATGTTCCAACTTCCAACTTCCGAGTGGAGTTGCAAGGGCACGTACGAGCGATTGGACGGGAGTAGTTAGCTCTCACTTCCTAGTTGCGTCGGCATCTAGTTGTGAGTGGAAGGGGAATGAGGCGGAGGCGGAGAAGGGAGGAAAGGAACCACACCAGCACACCGCTACGCGCGGTCTGGGCTGTAGATGGGGCGGCGGAGCGGAGCTAGGATTAAATACCATAATACAATCATTATATTCTTCACACAGGCCTCGGGGCCGCCTGCGTCGCGACACGGCGTGTCGTATCTTGTGCTATCCTAGGTTGCTCGAGGGGCGGAAGACTGCCGGGGAGTACAGCGTTGGGGAAGTTGAGAGGAGGGAGCCTACGTTGGGAGTCGGGAGTTGTTTTTTACTTAGCTAAGGGAGTCAACATTTGCTTGTTAATCAGCGGCCCCCAGCTAGTGCACTAGGTGACCACACCTTGAGCTTGCGCGTTCCTCGGCGGATAACTAATGGTGCACCACACCTCACTGTGTGCGCGCGTCCGATGTATGTGTGTTATCTTCCCCGGCCCCCTCCTCACTCCCCCTCTTTTGGCCACCTTTTGGCGCTAGCGCTTCTCAGAGAATCCCATGATATTTCATCCACCGTGGTGGCGCGAATGTCACGTGGACGGTGTCGGGATGACAGGTGGACCGGAGTGAGTCACAGTTCTTGAGTCACAGACCGTGATAAGATAAAAAAATCCCTGACGGAAATCTCAACCAATGGCAGCCCAGCATTCGTTTTATCCTCCAGCGTCTGCACTACAAAACCCACCGTAGCGCGCATTGGCGCGCTGTTTACCGCACACACCCCCCCAAATACCCCACCCCGATCCTCCCAACGAGCATCATGTCCACCTTCACGGTCAACGCCATCTTCACGAAGAAAGCGCCGGTCAAGGCGCCCGTCAAGGCGCCCGTTAAGAAGGGCATCGGCGGTCTTTTCAGCAAGCCCACTCCGGCCAAGGGAGCACCTGCCAAGAAGATTGCGGCGCCCGGGACCGTGAAGAAGGCTGCGCCCAAGCCCGCCGCCAAGCCGGTGGTTAAGAAGGCAGGGGCTTACACTCGTCCACTTCTCAGCTCCACTTGAGCCGTGTCTGACACAAGAGCACACCCTACACACCCTACACACCCCCTTAACACGGGGCTACATAACCCCAGCGTACACCCCCTATCCAATACAAAGCGCTCGGAATGAGCTGAAGAGTGGACGAGTGTAAGCCCCTGGAAGAAGGCCGCGCCCAAGCCTATCGCCAAGAAGGCGCCGCCCGCGCGCAAGGCCGCGCCCGTCCGCAAGGCGGCGCCCAAGCTCGCGCCCAAGAAGAAGGCCGGCGCTTCCTCCGTCCCCGGCGATGACCTCACCAAGTGGTATGGTGAGTATTCATTCGATCGATACTCACAGGATGGATAGCGCCGCAGTTGAACCGCGGGGACGCCTGATATACTCCGCGGGATGTGACCGGGAACATCGGGAGCGGGGTGGCCGGCCGGTGTGTCGGGGACGGATTACTGTACGCGCGCGTGGTGTTTTTCGGGGACCGCCGCGATATGGCAAAGGCAAGTAATCGCGTGGAATCGCGATGCGAAGAAAGCGGTAAGACTGGCATTGTTTTACGAGTACGTCAACTAACCTGCCCTTCTGTTGTTGTGTCGCGACAGGCAAGTCCCGCAAGCTGTACCTGCCCGGGGGCCTCCTGACCCTGGAGAACGACGTGCCCTCCTACCTCAACGGCACCCTCGCCGGCGAGTGAGTTCCCGCTCACTCTGCCCACAACCCTCTTTCATCCTTCTCCTCCTCTTTCATCCCTCCTGTCTCTGTCTCCCTCTCCTCCCTCTCCTCTCTCTCCTCTCCTCCCTCTCCTCCCTCTCCTCCATCTCCTCCCTCTCCTCCATCCTCTCTCCTCCCGCCCAGCCCGGCCTTGCTTTGCTCCTCTGTTTTTCAAAACATATCTTGCGAAACCGGTCCAACAACCCAACGTGAACACCGCCGCCGCCATTCTGTCCCTCCCTTGGTGTTGAGCTGTCGACCAAATCCCACCAATCACCACGCCATGCTACCAGGTACGCCAAAGTCTCTTCGATTGCGTTTTGGTGTCTTTACTGTCTCTTTCCCTGTTGTTCTCTTCCTATATTAATTGATTCTTCCGTTACGTTCTGTTGATTTCTTGCTCCCTTCTTCATTGCTCCGTTGATCTGTTCCATTTTATGGTAACTCGCGTTCTGTTCAATAAAACCGTTCTGTACTCGTATATCCGTTCTATGCGCTTAGAACTCCCTTGGGTTCCGTTGGCATGGAACTGATACTCTCGTGTCTTCGTCCCGTTCCCCCATCCCGCAGCTACGGCTTCGACCCCCTCGGCCTCGGCGCCGACGGCAAGATCAACGAGTACCGCGGCGCTGAGGTGAGCAACCCATCCACTTGACCCTAATGCCTGGTCTGTGAGTCAGTAAGTTCAAGTAAGCGACTTCTTTGGTATTACCGAAATACGTATTTGACTTTTGGCCAATGACCAAACGGGCCAAACACTGTATACAGTACGAAACACTACCCACAGTAACCTCACAGACCAGGCACTAACATCAACGTGAATCTAATATAAGTTTACATCCACGTGAATCTACGTGACACTGACGTCCTGTCGACCATATCGACGTGACGCTGATGTGCTTTCGATGGTACAACGTGACACTGACGTCCTCTGTACTTGAACTTACACCCGCGCAGGTGATCCACGCGCGGTGGGCGATGCTGGCCATCCCCGGCATCGTGATCCCCGAGGCAGGGGCTTACACTCGTCCACTTCTCAGCTCAACCTTAGCCGTTTTGGTCACACCTCCCCGTGACCCCCTGTCTAATAGACTGGGGGGAAATCATGCGCCCAACGTGTCCCACAAAATGTGCTTACGTTGAGCAGAATAGTGGACGAGTGAAATTTCAGTCCCTGGCCCGAGGCGCTCGGCGTGCCCGGCGGCGTCTGGACCGAGACTGGCAAGGTGTTCCTCGACGGCGGGGCCGCTACCCACTGTAGATGATTGAATCGAAAGATGTCATGTCACGCCGTATCATTGATATGGCGTCTTTTGACTCAAGAATCTGGGCTGAATCTTTTGAGCAAGGGGCCGAAAAATTTATAGCTTCAGGCACTTCGTCATACTTCAGCTAAACATTTCGGGTGCGAAGTGATGATGAGCCATGCTGCACCACTGGCAGTTACCTCACGTAACACATTGAAGATATTCAAGCTAAACTTTTCAGGTGCGTGGTGTAGATGGTCCCTGGTGTCCGGCGACGCCGGGCGGCCGGAGCTGCTGCAGAACCCCATCATCTTCGCCGGCATCCAGATCGCGCTCTTCGCCGCCGTGGAGGGTTACCGCAGCGGCAAGGTAGGGCGGTGCAGGTTGAACCCGTGTTTGCAAGTTGTCACTCGTGTCTGCAAGCACGCAATACGACATCATTGGTCTGTTTGACTTGTTGCCAGTGTCTGAAGCTCTGTGATTTTACCACGTGCTACTCTATGGACCGCGCCTGGTTTAAGCGCTTGAAACTAAAACACCACAATCTGGTTTCAAAATTTGCTTTCAATTTCAACTTGCGGCGCTACAGCAAGGTGGACGCGCCCCCCGGGTTCGCGCCGTTCTACGGCAACTTCGACGAGAACTCGTTCAAGGGCCTGGACCCCATCAACCCGGGCGGCCCCCTCGACTTCTACAACCTCGCCGCCACCCCCGAGGACCTCGCCGTCCTCAAGGCATGGCCTCCCTCCGCTACCACTCCCCTCTTCGCCTCAACCTAAGTCGTTTCGTCCTACGCAGTTCTGGTGGGGGGGGCAGATGGGGATGGCGCGTAGCGCGGTATGATCACCATCAATGAGTCAAATAGACCGTTGCCCATATAAAATCAATCTCCCAATCTCGGAGGTTGATCTACACTGTAATTTATACGAGCGACCGTCTATTAACTTGAGAGGATCCCAATCAACATTTGCCCCCCCATCAGAAAACTTACTCAGCTCAGCGTAAGTCGTTTCTTCTAACAGTCAAGTTGAGCTGAAGCAGGGTTTATTTTATGACTCTACGCGGCGGTGAAGGAGATCAAGAACGGCCGCCTGGCCATGATCGCCATGCTGGGTATCTTCGTCCAGGGCCTGGTCACCGACGAGGGCCCCGCCACCAACTGGGCAAAGCACGTCGCCAACCCCTTCGGATACAACTTCGTCACCCTCACCTCCGTCGAGCGCCTCCCCACCCTGTAAATTTGTCACTGTAAACTTGTCAATGTTGTGCGTGAGAGGGTTTGGCATTTCCAACGGCAGGAGGCTCGCGAGTACTGACTTGGTAACGGGCGGGTGGGGTATGTTGCGGGTTAGCGGGTGAGCAATGTGATGGTGTTGGTGTTGCTTTGGAATATTACACAACACGAGCGTAATACTTGAAGATGGTGCAAACTCGACCGGCGTGCGTACGCGTGTGCGTGGGCAGTAGATCACATTTTACTAACGTTCATCGAGCCACCAAGACGCTTCACATCGTGAGCAGTAATCACCCGCGAACGCCAACAGACCCCAAGGCAGCAAAAAACAGACTCTTGACAGGATACAACTCGGCGCCGGGCACCTGGGGGTGCTGAAGTGGCTCCTTGAAGAGTGATGACCTCAACCGCCGGATGAAGATGCCAGTGCCGTGCTCTGATGTTGCTAATGCTGCCTTGTGATCGTGTTTGCGTTGTTACTCTCTGGCTGCACCGAATCCGCTAGGATCGTTATTTTTGTTCAACTTGCTGTAGTGCATATTACAATGCTGAGGTGTATGACCACTTCGAAATACCGAGCAGTACTAGTAGCTCTCACAGTATCAGACTATCCTACAGTCATTTCGTTTCATTGACATTCAATAACGTGGCTTGGAATATGCCCACCACCCCGAACGCCGTGAGCAGCAGGACGCGATGAAGCTGCCCAACATGTACGGCGACATGAACACGCCTATTGCCGTACATTGCATTATTAATTCGACAAGAAGGCGTTTCCGGAAAAGGCCCACAGCGCCGGCGAGCGGAAACTTTGCGTTGCCCTCCTTTGCCTTTGCTCCCGCCGCCGCTATCTACGCCGCCGCCCCCGCCGGACCCGCACCCGCCCCCCCGCCCCCCACCAAACCCGCCTCCACCTCCACTATCGCCGCCGCCGCCGCCTCAGTCAGCCGCGCCACCACAGCCAGGTGCCCCTGTTGGGCTGCGATGTGCACCGGTGTGTCGCCCTTAGACGTGCAAGACTTGTCAATGTCCGCCCCCGCTGCGATCAGCCGATCCACCACTGCCAGGTGCCCCTGATGGGCTGCCATGTACAGCGGAGTGGCGCCTTCCCGCCGAGCCGCGTTGACGTCCGCCCCCGCCATGATCAGCCGATCCACAACGTGATAGTGCCCATGATAGGACGCCGTGTGCACCGCCCTGGCGCCATCAGTCGAGCGGGCTACGTGGATGTCCGCCCCAGCCACGATCAGCCGCTCCACCACAGACAGTTTCCCCCATTGGGCTGCTACGTACACCGGCGTGGTGCCGTCTAGCTTGCGGGCCTCGTTCACGTCCGCCCCCGACGCGATCAGCCGCTTTGCCACGTTCGCCAGGCCGCGGCGAGCTGCGCCGTGAAGCGTCGAGGCCAGGTTGCCGGTACACCGGGAGTATCTGTGTAGGATCGAATATGACAACCTCCGTGAGACTGTCGTCACTGGCGTGGGAGTCAACGTTTTGACGCTGCAGACAGCCTTCGTCCCATATGCCGTGCATCACGTGGCTCGTGCCCATGAGTACTTTGGAGATGAGCAATGTGGTCTCGGCTCCATTCCGCTCGCCGAAGGAGTAATCCTCACCGAGCAGCGCAGATGCGGTGAGATATATGCCTCTTCCGTACTCCCCGCCGCCGTGTTGTGACGGCTGCCCACCCGGGGGTAGGCTTCACGCTTTAGCTCTTGGCAACGAGTATCCACAGGGTGCCACGACACTGCGAATGGTCGTGTATGCATGCATTTAGTGTTGTCTGGACTAGCCATCTAGCAACTAGTGCACGCCACGCGGGACGTTTAGTCGACGCGTTTATTTGTCTATTTATCCATGCTTCATCCAACACCCGGCCATGAGACAGCCTGTACCGTTTCGCGACGATTCCAAACCGACGTTGCGGTACTCATCGTCTCTGGCATCAGAGAGCGAGATGACTGTTGTGCAGCTGTGCTTGGCTAGAAAAGTTCAGGGGGGCGATATTCCTGGCCAACAGCGGGGTAAAAGCAAAGGAGGTGAGCACCCGCCCCACCTTGTCGAGGCTGAAGTTGTCGCGCCGGATCCCCTCCGAGCGTGCGAAGGAAGTCCCGTGGAAGAGGAGGCGCTCGTTGACGCCGCCGCTGCCGAGCCGCGCCCGCATCTCCCCCCTTTTCTCCACGTACTCGTCCTCCACCAGCGGGTTCACGAGGTACCTCCGGGCAAGATCTGCCGCGACGCGGCGAAAGTGGCGCTCCTCCGGCGAGCTGGGAACGCCCCCAACCCCGCCTCCACCGTCGTCGCCACCGCTGCCGCCCTTCCCGCTGCCACCCGCAGTCTCGGTAGTATCCTCGGTAGGGTAGTGCAGGGGGAAGACCGCCACCCTGCGTTCCGCGCGCGCGCGAGCCTCGCCCGTCACCTGGCTAGGGTTATCGCGTCCAACCCCACCCCTGCCCCTCCTGCTGCCCCCGCCGCGCCCGCCCTCGCCCCGCCCGCCCACCCCGCCGCCGCCCACAACCCCCCTGCCCCCGGCCCCGCCCCCCTCGTCGCCGCCCCCACTCCCACTGCCTGCCCCGCAACCGACCCCCCCGCTGCCGGGCGGCGAGCTCTCTGTCTCCGACCCAGAGCGGGGGAGCCGGCGTGAGGACGTCGTCTTGGTCGACCCGGAGCTGTTTTCTTCGTCTACCTCCTGCCCTTGCTTCTCCAGCCACTCCAGAAACTCCACCTCCTCGCGCGCGGCGCTGGCGACGCCACCGCTGCCCCTCGACGCGGGCGCACTCATAGTCGCGCGTGCGGCGAGAGCGCCGCCCACTACACAGCCTACCAACCTAAACGAACCACTGTACCTATACACCTCTCGGAATCCGAAAAAGTCCCGCCCACCCCAAAAGAGAGAAGTGCCTGTTTCAAATTCCGCCCTCCAATCCGAGCCCAGAGCTCCATTACTGACGTCTTCGTTCGGCTTTAACGCCCACTAACACTAACACATGACTACATGTTAGTCCCGCTTCGCTACTTCATCCA
>Ga0307489_10003493_pt1 | contig 10419 bp, 13 predicted proteins | sample SB12metaG_FD_202247 | JGI IMG/M metagenome (GOLD analysis project Ga0307489, IMG submission 202247) | Sea-ice brine microbial communities from Beaufort Sea near Barrow, Alaska, United States - SB 1.2 | ecosystem: Environmental > Aquatic > Marine > Coastal | place: USA: Alaska | collected...
TCCTCCTCCTCCTCCTCCTCCTCCTTCTCCCCTTCCTCCTCCTCCTTCTCCCCTTCCTCCTCCTACTCCTTCTCCTCCTCCTCCCCCTCCTCCCCCTCCCCCCCCTCCCCTTTCTTCTCCTCCTCGCTTCCTCCTCCTCCTCCTCCTTTTCCGCCGTCTTCCGGTTCGGTTCAGCTTGGTTCGGTTCAGGGCGTGGATACCAGCAAGCTCCCACGTTAACCCACGGGCATCTTGTTAAACATCCGCGCAACATCGACGTGCCCATTCATCCAAATGGGAGCGAGCGCTTTACAGAAAGCTATGGGTGGTCCACACTGTTAGCTCACGGTTTCATGAAAAGCTCCACATACTTTGCCCGCTCAACTACATTGTTTTCACAGTTTGCGCCCCGCTCGCTCGCTGACACGTTTTTTCCCCTCCGCGCATTCACGCCACAGTTACTTGCGGTTGTTCTGGAGCACATCAAGCACATGCCCGTGGACTTTGCGTACCCGTATTCCGTGCTGTGGCACTGAGCCCGGGGCTGCATACCAATGGTGAAATTATTCACCACTCCGCTCTCAGAAATATCACTCCGCGTGCACTTTATTCAATGCGTCACACAGGTGAAGGCGGCGTGGGCGTGTGTGGCGCGCGCGGCTCGAATGTAATTGTGGTTACTTAGAATAACTGAAGAATAATAACAATAATAATTAACTGGAAACACATAGCACAATCAGTGAATGACCGAGAAAGTAAGCGTGTAAAGCTGTTTACCGTCTCGTGGCGAATATAATGATTACTAGTATATGACCCTGAGGGTGGCTCTCTGTACTGGTCGGGTGCCGGTAGCCCCTACATTTACCCCTGGTTGTTGTTGCTCGTCGTCGTGGATTGGTGGGTCAACACCTCAATACTTTTCCGGGAGGCGAAAAAATGATTAATTGAACCTAATACTGTGTGCGGGGCACAGTCTCATCTCACTTGCCCCTGATGTCCTCGAGCTGCTTGTCGTCGATCTCGAGCATGTCCGTTGGCTCGCCCAGCGTGGTCTGCTGCCCCGTAGTCAGGTACAGCCCCTAGGTGTACGGCCGCGAGTTGACATTGAAAGCAAAGTTTGAAAGCGAGTCATCACACTTTAGCTTCAAACGCTGAACTCAAGTACAGTCTACCTGGGGTCAAGCTGGGGTCAAGAAGGGGTCAAGACGGGGTCAAGATAGGATTAAGCTAGGGTTAAGCTGGGGTCAAGCTGGGGTCAACTGGGGTCAACTTGCACTGGCCCACCTGCGCGGCGCGCATGCGCTCTTGCTTCTTCAGGTCGTATATGTCCAGCGCGCTGCCCCAGTTCTGGCACTCCCCCACCCACGTGTCCGACTACCAGGGGCGCACACTCAGGTGGTCTGGCGTGAGTTTAGGTGATGCATTGGGTGGGTTGGCGTGAGTTTGATCGATGACTTGGTTGGCTTGGCGTAAATCTCAATGATGGCTTGGGTGGTGTGGCATGCGATGGCTTCATGACACACTCGCCCACTTCTCGGCTTTACGTGAGCACTTTTCGTCGGAAACATTGGGTGGTTGAAGAAGGGATTCCATGACAAGGAAGGCTCAGGTTGAGGTGAGAAGTGGACGCCCTGCCTCGTACTTTGGCGTCTCGCCCTCCGGCACGCAGCAGGGAAACGCGTGCAGCTTGGTGTGGTAGTCGGGGATGACGTAGCACATCAAGCTGATGCGCCCCTGCGTGGTGCGCGCCGACACCCCAGTGTAGTGCCGCAAATTGACACTGCGAGCACTCGCAAGCAGTACCTCATATCTTAGTGTCAAGCGCTGCAACCACGCGATTTCAACACGGGTATTGATACGAGGGACTGTAAACCTGTAACCCCACATCTGACCCTCTACGAGTATCCGTACACATTTGACCCTATACTGTACAAACCTGACCTGAATTCCGTAGACATCCGGTTTCGACCGGATTCAATTTGCAGCGACCCACCTCGGGCGTGGGGTTGGGCACGCGATGCACCGCGTGCTTGAACACCCCGTTGGTCCATCGCGCCATCATATCACCCGCGTTGTAGGGCCTGACCCAATAATCATTTTGAGTTTCATAATTCCAATTCGGGTTTCCCGAGCATTTCGCCTCTAATTCCCGGAAATGTTCCCAACAGTGCTCGCAGATCAAGAATAAGCCGTAAAAACCCAGAAAACAGCGGTGAAAATGCCTGAAACGCTAAGATTCGAAGTGAGAATCTTTCCAATGAATGAAAACAGCACCAAAAGTTTCAGAGAAAGCGCACAGAGTTTCCGGAATCTTTCGGCATTCTCGAGATGCCTGAATTGGCCAAAGGAAATTCCGGAATATTTGTTCAGGCCTTACCACGTTGATGACGAAGGAGCCGGGCCCGCCGTCCAGCAGGGGCTTCTACTCCTCCACATTCCGGCTTGACCGTAAGCACTTTGAGTGGTGCATTCAGTGACATAAACGGCTCAGGTTGAGTTGAGAAGTGGACGAGTGTGAGCCCCCCGCCGTCGAGCAGCACGTTGCACCACTCGGAGCGCGCGTCGCGCCCGTCTGCCGCACCCCCCGTGTCGCTGTTCACCAGTATCTGCAGCCCGCTATGTATCGGCGCAAGTTGTCATTGTAGCAAAGTTCGGATCGTTTCAATGTTTCAGATTCAAGCGCTGAAACCAAGCACGGTCAACCTGGGGTCAACCTGCATTGCCCTACCGCTGCCATTGGCCGTTTCCTCGCACGAGGATCATTTGACAACTCGAAGCGACATCGGAGCATGACTCACCTCGAAGGTGAATGATCATACAGACATGCGGCCTCGGTTCGTCGATTAGATGTCAGTGTAGTGCTTGTTCTCAACATCCCCCGTGCCTCGTGGTCAACAGTGGCGATGAGAGTGAACAAGCCGCGGTCCCAGTGGGGCTGGATGCGCATGGTGCCATCCGGCGGCGGCGTCTCCTGCGTGCAGAGGCGTAACACTCCTCCACTTCTCGGCTCAGCGTCCACCAAATTTAGACCCTAAACCCTGAACCCTAAGACCTAACACTCCTCCGCTTCTGAGCTCAACGTCCGCCAAATTTAGGCCCTCGTTTCTTGGTGTAACTTGCATCATATGGATCAAGAGAGGTGTAGTCATCTGCCGTGACCACTTTGGGTGGATACGCTGGGTGATTTCAGTGATGAAAACAGCTCAGGTTGAGCACAGGTAAAGTCCATGCCTGCTTAGGGTAGTGCGCGATGTTGACGAACCAGCTCGGGCCGTGGCTGGCGCCCTGGCGCATGGCGTCCGCCGGCAGCCCCAGCGCCAGCGCGAACAGCTCGTACACTGAGTCCGCCAGCTCCTCCGCCCGGCGGTAAGGTCATGCAAAACTAGCACTGAAGTGACTATTAGAGCCTGACTAATGTTGAGTGTGAGTACTCATACAGACTCGCGGAGAATACAGAGGAGGAGGAGGAGGAGGAGGAGGAGGAGGAGGAGGAGGAGGAGGGGGCGGGAAATTGAACAGCGGTGGAGTGGTTCTTTGCTTGTCCTCAACACCCGCCCTGCCCGGTGGTGGTACTCCACAGCGGCCTCCTTCAGCGCCGGCGGCCCGGGCCACACCTGCTGCTGCGGGTGCTTCTCAATGGGGGTGTGGAACTCGCTTCCCTCCGGACAGGGGCCAACGCTCGTCCAGTTTTTCAGCTCAATGTGAGCACTTGTCGTGGGATGCACTGGATGGCGTTGGTCTGTCAGTGACAACAACGGCTCAGGTTGAGCTGAAAATTGGACGAGTGTAAGTGCCTACCTCCGGACAGTTGTAGTACGGGTCGTCCGGCTCCATGGTGTGCTTCGCCCAATCGCGTACCATGAGCCACTCGTTGATGATGGTGCCGTCGTCAGTCTGGCTCTGCACCTCCCATGCCACCCCCGAGAAGGGTCACTGAGAACAAACACTTGACCGTGTTGGCGCCTTTCTGTGCGCGTCCACCAACTCGCCTCGTGCGGTCGGCGGCGGGGGCGGGGCTGGGAGCTGGGGTGGGAGTGGGGGCGGGGGAGGGGGAGCAATACTTACCTTCAGCAGGAATGCTCATACATACGCTTGAAGCATATGGAGGAGAAGGAGATTGAACGTTGGTGAAGCGCTTGTTCTCAACCCCCTGCCCCGGACGGCGAAGTGAGGCGGCCGAAGCACCGCGGCGGGTACTGCGCCTGCGGTGACTCCCACTCCATCTTCTCCTGGCAGGAGGGTCATTGAGAACAAGCACTCAACCGATCTCGGAGCTGCCTGACCTTCAGGGTGGTTGCTCATACCGTCGCTGATACCGTGCAGGAGGAGGAGGAGGAGGAGGAGGAGCAGGGTCATTGTGAACCAGCACTCAATCGATATAGGAGCATGCCTCACCTTCATGTGGTTGCTCATACAGTGGAGGAGGAGGACATTCAACGTCGGTCAAGTGCTTGTTCTTGACACTCGTAACCTCCCTGCCTCGCGGCTCTTCTGCGTGAAGAACTTGCGCGACTCGTCGACCGTGCTCGAGATTACCTCCTCCGGCACCGGCGTGTCCACTAGCATCGCCACGCTGGAGGGTCATGTTGGTGGCTGGGAACAAGCACTCGGTCGATATCGCAGCACGGCTTTATACCGTTACCTCAGGTTGAGTGTCATCCAGTACAGACGCGCGGAGTATACGGAGGAGGAGGAGGAGATGCAACGTCGGCCGAGTGCCTGTTGTCAATAACCCTCCCTGCCACCCCGTTGTGCGTGAAGGCGCGGCGGAAGTTCTCGATCTCCGTCGCGCGCTCCTCCGCGCTGCCGTGCGGGCAGCAGGGTCGTTGACAACAACCATTCGGCCGACAGTCAATGACAAGCACTCCAACCGATGTGAAATGGACGAAAACCCACAACCGAGCCGAGGGTAATATACTCATACAACGGTTCCGCCACCACGAACCGCGTCTCTAGGAGTATCCGCTCTGAATGTCATACGTCGCGCTCCATTCTGCGTTCGAGTTGCTGTGCTCAATGACTGCAATAACCTCCGTGCCAGGAAGCGCGCGATGGATACCTTTGGGATGCTGACGAACTTGCACCCATTCGGGCACACCGCCTCTTCGACCACGTCAGCCTGCGGCCCCTCAGCCCCGGCACCCATGGTGGAAGCGGCTGCGGAGATGAGTGCGTCGTGCTTGTCTCTTCCTCCGTCAGCCGCCTCCTGCCTCCGTCGCCTCGCCTGCGTCGAAGTGAGCAACAGCCGCGGATCGCGAATGACATGTTCAACTTGCGTATCTACGCGTTTTCCAATAAGATTGGGTGTACTTTCGTATGGGCAAAATGGGGGTGTGAGGGAATTTGTGTACCGGTGCACCATTCCCGATTGAACACGGGAGGTGGGCACCTGCAGTGCCACGTGCCGAGTTTGAGAGTTTTAGGGTTCAGGGTTTAGGGTTTAGGGTTTAGGATTTAGGATTTAGGATTTAGGGTTTGGGATTAGCACCTGCACTGCCACGTCTGCAGTGCCACGTGTCTCCTGGCGTGCCGAATGGCCACGGAGGCCACGCGTTCCCTCGGGCTCTCTCCCCATTCCACCTCTCTCCCAAGCGTATCACAGCAGTGTTTCGCGCGCACACGCCGCATCCGCTTGCTCTCCACGTCGTGCGCAACCATCAGAGGTTTGGACGCACCTTCCGGTAGACCCACGCGCGTAGTTCGGGCGCTCGCGTTGCCATCTTTGTTTTTTCTTGGAACAGTAGAAGCCGGTCCCTCTCGCAGGCGCCACCGAGTCAGGCGCCATGGCGAGCAGCGTCGTGGTGCAAAGCGCGCTGGCGGCGCGTGCGGTCGGGTCTCCGTGCGGCGCCCGAAGCGGCCCGCCGCCGCGCGCCGCCGCGGGCTCTGCCTGGAGCAGGAAGCAGCGCGCTTCCCAGAGTCCAGGATGCTTCGGAGGCGCGACAAGGATTGTCGCTTCGGTCGGGAATGTGAAGGTTGGGACCGGCACCGTCGTGCGCTGCGCCGCCGAGCCCCCGAGCAGCGGACGCACCCTCCGGATACACGACGACGACAAAAATGATCACCGGCCTGTGACCTGGCCGCTGGCAGCTTTCTCAGCGACAGCGCTCATGATTTCGGTGCGTGGCGCTCCTACGTCCTAGAGCTGCACTTAATTTTCCCGCGACGCTTGGAAGGTCGAAGGGGTTGTCCACTTGTCTCTGTCTATTAAACGAGGTGCTTGCTCCAGTACTCGTGCGAGTAGCTCCTGTTTGACGTCAGGCAGCGTTACTGGTACCTGAGGGATACGACTAGTGGACTCTCGGCATCAAGTAGCTTGTGCGGTGTGGCCGTGAACCATACTGACTCATCGCTCTAAAGCTGTGCTCCTCTGCAGGTTCTTAGTGGGGACTTCATCCCGCCGGCGGAAGCCGCGGCGAGCCCGGCGCCGGTGGCGGCGAGCCCGGCGCCAGCGGCGGCGAGCCCTGCGGCCACGGCGGCGCCCGGGAGCCCAGCATTCCTGACGGCGCCGTCGGTCGTGCCGGTGCCCTTGCCCGCGCGCGTCAGCGCCCGCCACCTCACCGCCGACGAGCAGGAAACCATCAGCCTCTTCGACACGGTGAGCTTCATTCTTGGGTGGTGCAGTGACCGCACTTGGGTGGTGCAGTGAGTGCACTCGGGTGGTCCAGTGACCTGTATTGAATGGTGCAGTGAGTGGACCGCCTGATCGACACGCTGAGCTTCAAACGACTGCCCTCCCCGCTCCCCGGCTTCAAATGAATGCCCACCCCGCTCCCCGCTCCCCACGACAAAGGTTGCGTGGGTATTAGCAACCACTCATTGCACGCTGACCTCACCCACCACCTACATTCTTGACATTATCTGCAGAACAAACCGTCGGTGGTTTACATTACGAACCTGGCAGTGCGGCGCGACGTGTTCACCCTAAACCTGACGGAACAACCGCAGGGCGCCGGCTCCGGCATCGTCTGGGTAGGGCGGGGCAGGTTGAAACGATGAAACCCAACTTTGAACCGCCTGGGCGGTGCAGGTTCATCCTTTGAAATCCAATTTGAGACCGCCTGGAACTAAGCCCTTGAAACTAAACTGTAAAGCGGTGTAGGTTGAACTAATGAAACCCATGTTAAAAGCGCCTGGAACTTAACGCTTGAAACTATAATATGATGAACCGCCGTCAACCTTCGTTTAAATTCAACTTGCGCCGCTAAGTCTGGGACTCCGCTGGGCACGTGGTGACCAACTACCACGTCATCAACGGCGGGGTCCGGGGTCGAACGCTCCTCCCCTTTCCACCTCAATGTTAGCCGTCGCATACAGTGTCGGCCCTTTGACCCTTGAAATCTCTGAGGATATCCTAAGTTGACACAGGTACCTGAAGCGGCGAACAACGCTGCGCCGCTTCCTCGGGCTGCTCAAGTTGAGCGACCCGGTGCCTGGCCCTGCTAACTGGCGCGTCTGAGCTGCGCGTGACCTTCACCGACCAGAAGGCCTACCCCGCCAAGGTGAGGCGCTGACCCCGACTTTACCCCATGATGACCGCGCTTGGTCACACAGCTTGAGGCTATGATATGATGGACTGCCTTCAAATTTTGCTTTCAACTTCAATTTCAGGGTATGTCCGCTTGAAATGGCGGAGGGGGGTGGTTGATGCTCACCATGTGAGTGCCTTGGGGCTCGATGAACGTCGCTGAAAATACAAACAAAAACCGTGTCACTAAACCAAGGTGGTGGGGTTCGACGAAGACAAGGACATCGCGGTGCTGAAGATCGACTTCAGCAAGCAGGAGGACAAGGACCCGAAGGAGCAGATGCGGGCGATGCGCATCGGGTCCAGCTCCGACCTGCTGGTCGGCCAGCGCGTGTACGCCATCGGTGCGGCGGTGCTGCAACTTGAACCCCATGTTGAGGCCAGGCCGCCTGTAACTAAACTGCGAAAAGCTGCTGTCAATGCGGTCTCGTCCCTTAAGCTCAGTCACTCGTATAGCTATAGTATGCCTCATGACTTCCCTCCATGAACACCGTTCCAGAGATTGTAACTAACTTGTCAGAGGCTGCTGTGCAGTTTGTGCTTTTTATTTGAACTTGCGGCGCTACACGTCGGGAATCCGTTTGGGCTGGATCACACGCTGACCACGGGGGTGATCAGCGGGCTGGGGCGCGAGATCGCCAGTGGCAACACGGGGCGGCCCATCGACGGAATCATCCAAACAGCAGGGGCGGGACACCCCTCCACCTCTCTTCTCAACATGGACCATTTCTTGTCACTGAAGTTACAGCAACCGTCCACCTTTCAGATAAATCTGGGCCGTTTTAGTCACTCATTCACCCAACTTAGGCCACGAAAGGTCATCACTTCAAGCTGAACAGTGGACGCGTGTAGCCCACAAAAGTGCTCACGTCAAGACCGAAAAGTGGAGGTGTGTAAGACCCTGCCAGATGGACGCCGCCATCAACCCGGGCAACTCCGGCGGGCCGCTGCTGGTAGGGCGGTGTGCATTGCCAGTATGAACTACCGTGTTGAAAGAACCAATGGTTTCAGCGCTTGAAACTATAATCTGATGAATTGCCTTTCTTTTCGAACTTCGCTTTCAAATCCGACTTGCGCCGCTACGTGCTGGACTCCTCCGGGCAGCTGATCGGCATCAACACCGCCATTTACTCCAACTCGGGCAGCTCCTCCGGTGTGGGATTCGCACTGCCCAGCGACATGGTGTCCGGTATCGTGGACCAGATCATCCAGTTCGGACGAGTGACGCGGCCCATCATCGGCATAACGTTCGCGCCCGACGCGGCTGTGGAACAACTGGGTCTGGGCGGCGTGCTGGTGCTGGACGCGCGGCAAGGCGGGCCGGCGGCGCGCGCGGGGGTCAAGCCCACCACAGTAGGGCGGTGCAGTCCCACGGTATCAGAACCCTTGGTGAAAGCGTCCATGATCTGAAGATAGAGTATGATGAACCGTCTTCTGAACTCCGCTTTGAATTTCAACCTGCGCCCCTACACTTCGCGCGACGAGAGTGGGCGCCTCATCCTCGGTGATGTCATTGTCGGCATTGACGGCAGCCTCATCAAGACCTCGGTACAGCCGAGGAACTTGACACGTGTTGGCCAGTTGTCCTCTGTCTGCGTGCTCGAAGTGCACCTGTACACACTCACCGCATCCTCCTCCCTGGCTTGGCCATTCGTTCTCTGCCGTATTGCAAGCGCCCAGTTTCAGCGCTTCAAACTAGCATATGACATTTGAAGACCAGCCGGCGCTTCAATTTATCTCAAGTCGAATATGTTTTGAACGCCGGCTTGTCTACAAATTGTCGTATGACAAACTGCTATACCAATTTGCTTTCAATTTCAACTTGGGCCGCTACTCCACGGGCGACTTGTTCCGCATGCTGGACAAGTGTACAGTGGGCCAGTCGATCGCGATGAAGATCATGCGCGGTGCTGACAAATTCGACGTGACGGTGACATTGGACGACGTGAAGGACGCGGCAGGGAGGTTATTGAGAATAAGCACTCGACGGTCTAATAACCCAAGATACACGTCGACTCCCCATCAACTTATCACGTGCCAACTCTCTGGCACGGGAGTTATTGAGAACACGCACTCGACCGACGTTGAATCTCCTCCTCTTCCTCTTCCTCCGCGCGTCTGTGTCAGCATTGGGGGGTATTGAGAACATGCGCTCGACCGACGTTGAGTCTCCTGCTCCTCCTCTATGCTCCACCCTCGGTTCGAGCGCTTGTTCTTAATGACCCTCCTGCCTCGTGTCCGGCCTGTCGGGGGGGATATTGAGAACATGCGCTCGACCGACGTTGAATCTCCTCCTCCTCTCTGCTCCGCTCTCGGTTCGAACGCATGACCCTCCTGCCTCGTGGCCGGCCTGACGGGGGGGTTATTGAGAACAAGCGCTCGACCGACGTTGAATCTACTCATCCACGTGACCCTCCTGCGTGGTGCCTGTGTTCACGGAGGCCGATGTGATGAAGGCGCTGCAGGCGGGGGCTTGCACTCGTCCACTTTTCAGCTCAACCTGAGCCGTATCTGACACGAAATACACCCTTTAAACCCCCAACACCCCCCAACACCCCCCAACACCCCCCAACACTCCCCAACACCCCCGGACACCTCCTAAAGACCCGCAAAATAACCCCTATACAAACCCTCAATGCACCCCCTATCCCACAGAAAGCGCTTACGTTGAGCTGAAAAGTGGACGAGTGTAAGCCCCTGGCTGCAGGGCATGATCCCGGGCGGCGGCGGCGGCGGCGGGGGGGGCGGCGGCCGGGGCGGCGGGGGGGGCGGCGACAGCGACGGCGGCGGCAGGGCCTGCTCACTCGTTCCCTCTTATAGGTCTACGCAAGGGCCGGTAAAGTGACCTCAGAATTCACCACTTAAGAGGGACATGTTTTGATTTTATGGGGTATTAGGGGTGTATTAGGGGGGTA
>Ga0307489_10003495_pt1 | contig 10411 bp, 16 predicted proteins | sample SB12metaG_FD_202247 | JGI IMG/M metagenome (GOLD analysis project Ga0307489, IMG submission 202247) | Sea-ice brine microbial communities from Beaufort Sea near Barrow, Alaska, United States - SB 1.2 | ecosystem: Environmental > Aquatic > Marine > Coastal | place: USA: Alaska | collected...
CAACACCACCTTCCCGGGCAACTCCTCCGCCCTGCAGAACCTCATCGTGTTTTGCGTCAACGTGGCGTCCGGCGTGGGGCCAACGAACATCCTGGTAGGGCGGTGCAGGTTGACCCTGTCAAACCCATGTTGAAACCGCCTGGAACTAAGCACTGGAAATTGAAATGTGATGAACTGCTTTCAAGTTTTGCTTTCAAATTCAACTTGCGCCGCTACATCCAGGTCGAGGCCAATGCCACGGTGTCCCCCCCCGGCGGGATGCAGATGAGCTTCAGCGTGTATTTCAACCCGGGTTATTCTCCCTCGGGCTTCGAGACAATCCTACTTGACGCCGCCGCCGTCGCCGTAATCTACAAAGCCAAGGCGGAATCGGCGGGGTTCGGGGCAACCATCGGACGTGTCATCGCACGCGACGTGACGCGGAGGTATTACGGGCCGGCGCCGAGCCCGCCGCCGCCCGCCCCGCCGCCACACCCGGAGTACCCCCCCGGCGCGGCGCCACCTCCGACGCTGATGCCCCCGCCCCCGCTCACCGTCAACGCCAACGTCACCGCCGCGGTCTTTGAGACTTACCTGGGTAGGCGGTGCAGGTTGACCCGATGAAAACCACGTTGAACGCACTGGATCTAAGCGCTGGAAACTAAAATGTGACGAGCTGCTTTCAATTTCACCTTGCGCCGCTATACCTGGGTGACTACGCAGATGACTACGTGGCCTTCCAGGCTGTGGGCGCCACAGCTGACGTGGCGCCGCCGTGGCTCACGCTCATTGGCGCCGCCAGCATGGAGGTGGAGCTAGGCAGGGGCTTACACTCGTTCACTTCTCACCTCAACTTGAGCGCTTTTTATGGGATACGGGGTGCGCGGAGGGGTTTTGTAGCCCGTATCAAGGGGGTGTTAGGGTGTGTATAGGGTGTGTAGGGTGTTTTTGTGTGTCAGACACGGCTAAAGCTGAGCTGAAAAGTGAACGAGCGTAAGCCCCTGGTTCTAGGCGCCAGGTTCGTGGATCCGGGCGTGGTGGCGGCGGATATGGAGGATGGCAGGGCTTACACTGGCTCACTTCACAACTCAACTTGAGGACCTTCGGGACACATCGCTCACGTTAGAGCTCAACTAAAGCACCTTCGGGACACATCCACGGGCTAACTTGGGTCATATGGGGGTCGAAGTAAGCTTAAGTTGAGCAGAAAGGGGCACAGTAAGCTCAAGTTGAGCGGAAATGGGAACGAGTGTAAGCCCCTGGAGGATGGTGCAATTCCGCCGGCGGCGGTCACCATGAATGTGACGTCGCCCAGCGGCAGGCTACTGGACGCCAAGGTTGGTATCGACACCTCCAAGTCAAACAGCTCATACACAATCTCGTATGGGGTCAAGGTGGGGCCTGGTAGATACTGCTGGCCACGTCACAGCATGCCATTTAAATCTATAACTTGAGGGTTCAAAGTGCGTTGGATGACGTGGCGGGCAATGTGACATTGTAAACCCTAAAACCTAAACTCTAAACCCTAAACCTGCTAATGTCTGCCCGGCCCGGGGCGAAGGACAAGGCGGGCAACTCGGCCGCTGCGGTCGTGCGGACCATCACCGTCGTGGACCCGTGCGCCAGGACGGTGACACTGAGGACAGCCAACGCTACAGCTGTCAACGGCAGCATGGCAGTGCTGGCGGAGGTGTCGGCGGGAACGACGACGGTGATGGAGTCGACGTGCCTTGGCAGCACAGCGCCGGCGCGGGTTTGCAGCGTGGGCGGGGTGTGTCCGTCGGCGGCGGCGGTGGCGGCGCAAGTCGCTGCCGCCGCGATCACGCCGAGCGCCGGCGCCGCCGCGCCGCCTGACGTCTTCGAGGTGGGGCGGTGCAGGTTGACCTATCAAACCCACGATAAAATACCAGGAATCGAGCGCTTGAAACTAAAATATGATGAAATGCTTTCAAATTTTGGTTTCAAATTCAACTTGCGCCGCTACATCGAGGTCATCGCGGACACCACCAAGCCGGTCATCACGCTCTTGCCCAAATCCGGGGGCGTCCGCAACGTCGCGGCCGGCGGCGTCGTCGTCGACTCGTTCACCGTCAACATCGGCACCCCGTTCGTGGACCCGGGAGTGGAGGCCTACGATACGGAGGACGGCGACCTCACCCTCGAGGTAAGGCGGTGCAGGTTGACCCTATCAAACTCACGGTGAAAGCGCCTGGAAATAAGCGCTTGAAACTGAAATATGATGAAGTGCTGTCAAACTCTGCTTTCAAACTCAACTTGCGCCGCTACATCGCGGTCACCTCGTTCGGATCCGGCAACATCGACACCGCCATCGTGACCACCTCTGGGCAGGGGCTTACACTCGTTCCCATTTCAGCTCAACTTGAGCTCTTCTGTCCACCGTATAAACCAACTTAACTCATGCATGTGTCCTGGAGTTGCTCAATTTGAGCTTTAACATGAACGATCGTAAGCCCCTGCCTCTGGGCTGCCATTCATCATCGATTACACGGTGTCCGACCGCGCGGGGAACGCGGCGGTGGCCGTGCGGCGGCGCGTGCGGGCAGGGGCTTACGCTCGTCCACTTTTCGGCTCAACGTAAGCAACATTTTGTGGGATACGTTAGGTGCATGATCTTCGCCCAGTCTATTAGACAGGGGGATACGGGGAGGTGTGACAAAAACGGTTTACGTTGAGCTGAGAAGTGGACGAGCGTAAGCCCCTGCGTGCGGGTGGTGAACCCGTGCGCCGACGCGCCCCGCGGACCCGCCAACCTGCAGGAGAACCTGTGCGATGACGGCACCTGCTCCATCGGCGGCGTGTGCCCGGTCGTCATCCTGTCCGCGGCCCAGCTCGCCAACACGGTAGGGCCTGCCCTAAACCTTAAACCCTAAACCTAAACCCCTGGGTCTGCCAGATGATGCCTGCCACGTCATGCTCCACGTCTCAGACGACCATCGGTTCCCTACTCAATAGGCCGAGTTCGGTATATCGCTTTCCGCGCCGAGCGCTGACGCTTTGCCCGCAACTCTGTATGGGCATTCAACCTGGCGCCCGCTGTCTCGTGCCGCGCGCTGACGCTTTGCCCGCAACTCTGTATGGGCATTTCACCTGGCGATATACCGAAACCAGCCTATTGGCATGACATGACGTGGCTCGCGTTGTGTGGCCAGCCCTGCACCCAGGGCAGCAGCGTGAACATCAACCGCGCTCCCACGATCACGCTGGCCGGCGCCGCCGCCGTGGAGGTACCTGTGGTACGGCCGGCCGGATATTGCCCGCCACGTCATCCTCCACACGTCCGGCCGCGCCTGTTTAATCTGGTGCAGAGCTCGTAACAATTTGATTCTTAGCCGTGGCTCCATCTCAGGACCTTCGTCGATCCAGACTAAATGTTTTTGAAATGAAATATCCCCATTCTGTCAGACCCTCGTTTCTTGATAGAATGGCGTCACATGACGTGGCGAGCACGAGCGTTATACGCGGGTCCCTACCGCTTGGGGTCGTCGTACCGCTCGTGCGCCGCGGGCGCCGCGCTGGTGGCGGGGGTGCCGTGCGACCCCGGCGCCACGGCGTTCGATAACGAGGACGGGGATCTGACGCGCCGCATCACGGCGTGCGCGCCCACAGGCACGGCCTGCGAGATATGACAAAGTGCGTGAAACCACTTGGACGCTGAGAGAGACTTAGTGCTAAGTCGTCCCGCTCGAGCGATCAGAACGCTCCATTTTGACGACTTAAGTACTACTTGTTGCTCAGTGTCTAAGTGGTTTCACGCACTTTGTCATATTGCTGCCACGTCATCAATCTTGAAGAATCGTTTCTTTAGTTGAATGGCGTCCTATCACGTGAAAATAATTATCTGTTAGGCCCTCCGAACAGGTCTCTACACCTCGCTATTCAACACCGTGGGTGTATCCACGTGTGGAATCGACACCACCAAACCAGGAAGTTTCACGATTGAGTTCAAGATCATCGACTCGGCGCAGCAGTTTGCCGTGGTGAGCCGCACAGTGCTGGTGGTGCCAGTGTGCGACGCGCCCGAGTTTGTGTGCGCGGGGACGATGTCCTGCTCCACGGTAGGGCGGTGCAGGTTGACCTTATCAAACCCATCTTCAAAGCGCCTAAAACTAAGCGCTTGAAACCAAATAATGATGAACCGCCTTTAAACTTTGCTTTCAAATCAACTTGCGCCGCTACACTACGGGCGCAGGGTTCTGCCGCGACGGGGGTGCGGCGGCGGACGCACTGGCGGCGGCCATGGGCAGGGGCTTACACTCGTCCACTGTTTAGCTCAACCTAAGCCGTTTTGGTCACACCTCCCCGTGTCCCCCTGTCTAATAGACTGAGGGAAACTCATGCACTCAACCTATCCCACAAAATGTGCTTACGTTGAGCCGAAAGTGGTGGAGTGTGAGCCCCTGGCCATGGGTGCCACTGACGGCACCGGGAAGCCCGCCAACCCAAACCCTGTGATATCATTGGCGGGTTCCCGGGTGGTGCAGCTGGCGCGCTACACTGACTACGTGGTGTGCAGCCCCGGCCCGGCGGCGGCGGCGGCGGCGGCCACTTCAGCCGCCAAGCTCGGCCTGCTCGCTCCCCTGCTCGGTAGGATCGCATGGATAATAGGCCGATTTCGGTATATCGCTGCCCGCGCCGAACGCTGACGCTTTGTCCGTAACTCTCTATGGGCATTCAATCTGGCGCCCGCTTTCCTGCGCGGAGCGCTGACGCTTTGTCCGCAACTCTGTATGGGCGTTTCATCCAGGCGATATACCGATATGGGCCTATTTTGATAACCATGTGAGCGCCTTGGGGCTCGATGAAAGTTGGTTAAGATTAATAGATATTTGATGTGGTGAGATTACAATGCATCTGGCCCTGGCGCTAGAAACGGACGAGTCCACTTACCAGCTGTCGGTGTGCGACCCCGGGGTGGCGAGCGCGGTGGGCGCGGGCGGCGTGGACATCTCGGGGCGGGTGCTGGCCTGTCCGCCCGCCGCCTGCATGCCGGTCGGTTGCCCGGGCCACGAGCTCAGCGTGAAGGGTGTCGCCGGGTGCGTGGACCCCACGGTAGGGCGATGCAGATCGACCCTATCAAACCCACGTTAAAACCGCCTGGAACTAAGCGCTTGAAACTATAATATGATGAACCACCTTCAAACTTTGCTTCAAAAATAAACTTGCGCCGCTACACCACGGCGCCCGCGGGGACCATGTTCGATGTCAACTTCGTAGCGCTGGACTTGGCGGGACGCACGGTAGGCCGGTGCAGGTTGACTCTATCAAGCCTGTGTTGAAAGCGCGTAAAAGTAAGCGCTTGAAACTAAAAGTTGATGAACCGCTTTCCAGTTTTGCTTTCAATTTCAACTTGCGCCGCTACAGCACGGGCACGGCCACTCGCAGCGTGGTAGGGTGGTGCAGCTTGACCCCATCAAACCCACGTTGAAAGCGCCTGCATCTAAGAGCTTGATACTAAGCCATGATAAACTGCTTTCAAATGTTGGTTTCACATTCAAGTTGCGCCACTACAGCGTGGTGGTCATGCCCCGCTGCGCCACGGGTGAGCACGACTGCGGCGCCGCCACGGGGTGCTCCAACGTGCCGTGCGCCGTGCGCTCCGCGCTCGACGCCGCGACTGCCGCAGACGCGGACACCGCGTTCGTCGACTCGGCCCCGCCGGTCATCAAACTGGTGGGCGGCGGCGACCGCATCGACGTGCCGTACTCGGTAGGGCGGTGCAGGTTGACCCTATCAAACCCACCTTGAAAGCGCCTGGAATTAAGCTCTTAAACCTGAAATGTGACAAACCGCATTCAAATTTTGCTTTCGAATTCAACTTGCGCCGCTACAACTCGGGCACCAGCGCCACTAGCGCGAAGTACGCGCCGTGCGCCGCGGCCACTGACACCGCCGGATGCGGCGCCGTGGTAAGGCGGTGCAGGTTGACCCTATCAATCCCACGTTGAAAGCGCCTGCATATAAGAGCTGAAACTGAAATATGATGAACTGCTTTCAAATGTTGCTTTCGAATTCAACTTGCGCCACTACACTGTGGCCACGGATGCGCGGCCGGGATCCACCCTGGCGCTGGACTTGTCGGCGCGCATCACCGTGCGGGATGTCACGTTGGCGGGGGTGGCGGAGGCCGGGCAGTGCACGGCGGGTCTAGCGAGCGTCGGCGGGTGCGCGCCCTGCGGTATCTCCGCTGCCGCCGCCGGCGCCTGCGCGCCCGGGGTAGGGCGGTGCAGGCTGACCCTATCAAGCCAAAATTGAAAGCACTTGGAACCCAGCGCTTGACACTGAATTATGATGAACCGCTTTGAACCTTTGCTTTCAATTTCAACTTGCGCCGCTATACCGGGGTCTACGTCTACGAATACAGCGTCACCGATGACGACGGTCGCACCTCCACGGTACGGTCTACCGTATGTTGCACGCCACGTCATCGACACGCACTTTGAACCCTCGTTCATTGAGTTAAATTGCGCCCATGACGTGGCAAGCAATCAGTGCGTGTTGATTTGTAGATGTGGGTGTGCTCATGTCATTTCCTCTTTAGCATCTAGCTAGGATAGCGCGCGTATACTCTGTACTGAGTTGAGCGCTTTAATAGATAGATGACGCGGCGAGAGCAACATCTGCAGTGCCCTACCCCATGGCGACTCGCATGATCCGCGTCTCGGAGTTCGCCCGCATCAATGGCACGCTCCCCATGACCTTCCCCGCCGGCGCGTCCTACACCAACAAGACCGCCGCAGCGGCCGCGGCTATCACGGCTTTCACGCCCGCGGATATCGCGATGAAGCTGGAGGCGTTCCGGGGGGTGGAGGTGAGGGTGGCCGTGACGGCGGATCTGGTCGATGTGACCGGGTTGGCGATCATCGGAGCTGTGGCTCCGTACACCTCGGCGATGGTGTCGTTCACGGTGGACGCGGGGACGTTTACGGCAGTGCCCCGGTTTACAAACTCGCCGCCGCCGCTGTCCGCCCCTCCCGCGGTCACCGTCACGGTCCCGGGGGGCTCGTCGGGCATCACGCTGGTGTTCGTGAGCCCGCCGCCTGCTTCGCCCTCCCCGCCGCCGCCTCCGCCCTCCCCGCCCCCGCTCCCCGCCGCCGGCCGCCGCCGCCGGCGCCGCCTCCGCAGCGTCATCGCCGACGACGCCAACGGTAGGGCGGTGCAGGTTGACCCTATCAAACCCACGTTGAAACCGACTGGAACTAAGCGCTTGAAAGTGAAGTGTGATATACTGCTTTCAACTTGTGCTTTCAAATTCGTCTTGCGCCGCTACACAACGGGCCGGTGCTCGACGCCGCCGCCGCGGAGATGAGGGTCATGGTGGCCAATGCGGGCGGCACCCCCGGCACGGCCGTGGCGGCAGGGGCTTACACTCGTCCACTGCTCAGCTCAACCTGAGCCGTTTCAAACACAAAAGCACGCCTTCAACACCCCCTGACACCACCTAACACCCCCTGACACCTCACAAACACCCCCTAAATACCCCCTAAACGCACCCCCTACCCCATACAAAAGCGCTTACGTTGAGCTGAAAAGCGAATAAGTGTAAGCCCCTGCGTGGCGGTGACCCCCGTGGTGGACCAGGCGGGCGCCAGCGCCGCCGGCGTAATGGCAGGGGCTTACACTCGTCCACATCTGTGCTCAACCTGAGCCGTTTTTGTCACTGAAACCAGCAAAGCACTCCACCACATGGGAAAAGAAGTACTCATGTTGAGCTGAAAAGTGGACAGTGTAAGCCCCTGCGTGATGGCCGCGCTGGAGTCCGTGCGGCAGAACCACGCGGTTCTCCGCCAGCACCTGGTAGCGCGGTGCAGGTTGACCCTATGAAACCCACGTTGAAACCGCCTGGAATTGAGCTCTCAAAACTGAAATATGATAAACCGCTTTCAAATTTTGCTTTCGATTTCACCTTGCGCCGGTACAGCCTGGAGGACGCCTCCCTGGCCTTCGAGCAGATCGGCGCCAGCGCGGCGCCCGTCGCGGCGGCCGCCATGCTGGCGAAGATCGAAGCCGGGATCGTCGCCATCGGTCATCGCATGGCCACCACGCGCACCCTCGCGGTGGGGCGGAGTAACTTCAATCCGTGTTCAGAGCGCCTGATTTCAGCGCTTAAACTATGACAAAGTGCGTGAAACCATTCAGACACTTAGCAACAGGTAGTACCAAGTCGTCCAAATAGAGTGTTCTGATTGGTCGAGCACTAAGTCTCACGAAGTGTATACGTGGTTTCACGCACTTTGTCATAAAATTCGATGAACTGCTTCCAAGCTTAGTTTTCAATTTTAACTTGCGCCCGTACATAGCGGAGCCCTACAGCTCCCTCGCCGGCAAGGGCCTGGAGCTGGAGCTACCCAACCTGGACGCCGTGCGGTTGACGCTGTTGGCGAACCGGGAGGCGCTGGTCGGTCGGGTGGAGCGGCTGGCGGCGGCGGCGGCGGCAGCCAAGGTAGGCCGGTGCAGGTTCACCCTATCAAACCCAAGTTGAAACCGCCTGGAACTAAGCGCTTGAAACTGGAATGTGATGGACTGCTTTCAAACTTTGGTTTCAAATTCAACTTGCGCCGCTACACCAAGGTGGCGGCGCAGGCGGGCGCGTGCTCCGCCGCCGTGCAGGCCGGGGGCTTACAGTCGTCCACTTCTCAGCTCAACTTGAGCCGTTTCTGACACAAACACACACCCTTATCACCCCGTAATACTCCCTTCCATCCCCTGTACAACCCCTTAGCTCACAGGTAGCGCTTAAGTTGATCCGAAAAGTGGACGAGTGTAAGCCCCTGGTGCAGGTCGTGCTCAACGCCACCGCCGCCGCCAACGCCACTGCCTCCACCGCCACTCGCGATGGCGTGTACCACGTGCCGTTCTTCGTCCCAACGGTAGGGCGTGGCAGATGTTGCTCGCCACGTCATAAATTGCCAATTAGAATTAAAAAAAATGAGGGTTCAGATTGCGTGTCGATGACGTGGCGAGCAACATCTGGCAGGCACTAGTCCGCGGTGGCGGAGCTGACGGCAGCGGCGATGAGCGCGGCGCGCGAGGTAGTGCGGTGCAGGTTGACCCTATGCAACCCACGTTGAAACCGCCTGGAACTAAGCACTTGAAACTGAAATGTGACGAAGTGGTTTATTTTTTTGCTTTCAACTTCAAGTTGTGCCACTACATCGAGGGCGCCGCGCAGGCGGGTGTGTCGCTGGACACGGGAGCGCGCTCAATCACTAGGTAGGGCGGTGCAGGTTGACCCTATCAAACCCACGGTGAAAGAAACCAAAATCAGATGAACCGCTTTCAAACTTTGGTTTCAATTTCAACTTGCGGCGCTACAAATAGGATCATGACGGAGAGCCCCGAGCTGTCCGCCTTCGTCGGCGGCTCCAACAAGATCGTCGGTAGGGCGGTGCAGGTTGAAATCCGTGTTGAAAGCGCCTGCATCTATTGACTTGAAACTGAGATATGATGCACCGCCTTCAAATTTTGCTTTCAATTTCAACTTAAGCCGCTACACATCGGCGGCGTCACGCTGTTCCTCAGCCGCCGGGAGCAACAGCCCGGATGCGGCGGGAGGTTCGACAAGCTTCACGCGCCCTGCGCGGACGGCGCCAAGCGGACCAACGCCCCGTTTGGGGTGGACCCCGTGGCGTCCCCGTTCCATGACATGTTCGACCCCGCCGTGGCCGAGCACCTCGGTAGGACAGTGCAGGTTGACCCGATGAACCCCATGTTGTAGGCGCCTGGAACTAAGCGCTTGAAAGTTTATATGATAAATTGCTTCCAATTTTGCTTCAATTTTGCTTTCAAATTCAACTTGCGCTGCTACACCTCGGTGCTTTCTACAACGCCACGGAAGGCTCCTCCGACCTCCACTCCAGGCAGCGCCTGCCACCATATTTCCCGCCACGTCATCCAACGCAATTGAAACCCTCGTTTCCGGCAGATGTTGCCCGCCGCGTCATGGACGCGCGTTTGAAACCCTGGTTCCTTGAGTTAAACGCCATCCTCCGACGTGGTGAGCAATATCTACCAGGTCCTCTCTCCAGGCCAGGGAATTCGACGAAGATTCCGTACGGGTTTCACGCCACGGATGTCAAGGGTTTCCCGCCGGGGTATTTCCTTTACTTTGATACCAAGCTGCCGCTGTCGCGCGTCAAGGACAAGCTCCTCCAGGTGCTCAGCAGTGGCAGATGCTTACACTCGTCCACTTTTCAGCTCAACCTGAGCCGTTTCTGGCACAAAATACACCCTGAACACCTCCTAATACCCCCTGACACCTCCTCCACACTCCCTAAACAACCCCTGAATGCACCCCCTATCACACAGAAAGCGCTTACGTTGAGCCGGAAAGTGGACGAGTTTAAGCCCCTGAGCAGCGGCCGGTTCCTGCGGCCCAGCTCCACGGAGTCCATGAAGATGATCATGGTGACGT
>Ga0307489_10003496_pt1 | contig 10407 bp, 14 predicted proteins | sample SB12metaG_FD_202247 | JGI IMG/M metagenome (GOLD analysis project Ga0307489, IMG submission 202247) | Sea-ice brine microbial communities from Beaufort Sea near Barrow, Alaska, United States - SB 1.2 | ecosystem: Environmental > Aquatic > Marine > Coastal | place: USA: Alaska | collected...
CCTCCTCCTCCTCCTCCTCCTCCTCCTTCTCCTCCTCCTCCTCCTCCTACTTCTCCTCCTCTTCCTCCTCCTCCTCTTCCTCCTCCTCCTCCTCCTCCTACTACTTGTCCTCCTCGTTGACCTCCTCCTACTCCTTCTCCTCGTCCTCCGTCTTCCCCTTCCCATCCTATTCCTCCTCTTCCTCCTCCGCCTTCCCCTCCTCCTCCACCTCCTCCTCCTCCTCCTCCCGTGCCCGAGTCCACCCAACCCAAAACCTCGAAGATGCTCAAGATAAGCTAACAAGGAACGAGTGCACCAGTACGACCCTGCAGCTCGGCGGACGTCGCGTCACAAATGCCCTTGGTGGGGCGGTGCAGGTTGACAGTTTCAAAACCCGTGTTGAAAGTTGAAAGCGCATATGATTTCAACGCTTGAAACTATAATAGCATGAACTGCTTTCAAACTTTGCTTTCAATTTCAACTTGCGCCGCTACACCTTGGAAGGAGTCAAGTGGATCTTCCCCACCGCGGCCACCATCCCAATAACCCTCAACGGCGGCATGAAGATGACGGGCTGGTACGACATCAACGACTTGTCCGTCGACCGCATTGTGGACGACCGCGAGCAGACCATGCAGGTAGGGGATGTCCAGGCGACGATCAGGTCCAGTCTGCCACGTGTCGGTATATGTACTACAACGCTAGAACGCTAGAGAATTGAAGATTTTGGAGCAGACTGGAGTCTTAGCTCCTGGTCTAGATACAAGCTGTACAATTCGTACTGCCATTATTCGGATTCTGCCTGTCTTCGCCTGTTGCGTCATCAGCCATGTGACAAGGCATGCGTAATCGTGTTCTGTCGGTTTTTCACTCCTCGAATCCTGATAGTCTGAGTTATATGATGTGTGTGATGTCAGCTCAGATGTGTGATCCGCGGGGCCCTGGCTGCAGTCCGTGGCCTACGTCACCTCCCTCATCGACGCCGCCATCGCCGACGGCGTACCCGCGGATAAGATCATCCTCGGCGGGTTCTCGCAGGGCGGTGGGGCCTGGCAGATGCTGCTCGCCACGTCATAGGACGCCGTATAACTCAAGAAACCGGGGTTGATACGACCGTCAATGAAGTGGCGGTCAATAGGCCGATTGCGGTATATCGCCTGGGTGAAATGCCCATACAGAGTTGCGGGCAAAGCGTCAGCCCTCCGCGCGAGTAAGCGGGCGTCATGTTGAACGCCCATACACAGTTGCGGGCAAAGCGTCAGCGCTCAGCGCGGAAAGCGATACACCGAAATCGGCGTGTTGGCTGCGCAGACACTGCTCGCCACGTCGTAGGAGGCCGTAGAACTCAAGATTCGAGGGACCCCAAATGCGTGTGGATGACGTGGCGGTGAACATCCTGCAGGCCCTACAAGGCGGCGTCATCGCGTTGGCCGCCGCACTGCGCTGCCCGGTCAAGCTCGCCGGTTGTGCGGGGCAGGGCCATAATTGGGGGTGTATTTGGGGTGTATTGGGGGTGCATTGGGGGTGTATCATGGGTGTATTAGGGGTTCATTGGGGGTGTATTGGGGGTGTATTAGGGGTGCATTGGGGTTGTGTGAGGACTGCATTGGGGATTTTTCTCGGGGTGTATTGGGGGTGTACCGCTCAAAACGTCCTTTTAACTCATTTGCCAACCCCCGTTTCTTGAGTAAATCGCCACCCGCCTTGACGTTCTGAGCATGTTCTGGCGAGCCCTAACGCGGGGCTCAGTACGTACCTGGCGCTCCGCGACGACTACCCAGAGGCTCTGGGCCCGCATGCCAAGGTGGGGCGGTGCAGGTTGACAGTATCGACACCCGTGTTCAAAGCGCCTATGGTTTCAGCGCTTGATACGATAATATGACGAACCGCTTTCAAACCTTGCTCTCAAATTCAACTTGCACCGCTACACCAAGGAGCTGCCCGTGTTCCTTGCCCACGGTAAGGCGGCGCAGGCTGACCCTATCAAACCTATCCTAGCCCGGAAGCTGGAAGAAGCGCCTGAAACTTAAATATGATGAACCGCTTTCAAGGTTCGGTTTCAAATTCAACGTGCGCCGCTATATCATGGCACCGCCGACCAGGTGCTTCAGTACGAGTACGGCACCATGTCGGCGGAGAAGCTGGAGTCCATGGGGGTGGATGTGGACTTCAAGACGTACCCGGGCATGGCGCACAGCGCGTGCCAGGCAGGGGGGTCATTGACAACAAACACTCGACTGATTTGAATACCCCAAATTTCAGTAAAACATACCCCCCATTCGCACGCCCCATTCGACTGACGCTGCAATGACGCACCGAGTCCACGCGTCTACATAAGCATTCATCCTGAAGCTAACGCATGCTCTGACATCGGCTCGAGTGTCTGTTCTCAGCGACCCGCTTGCCAGGAGGAGTTGCAGTACCTGGCCAGCTTCATCACCAAGAAGCTCAAGCTGTGAACGTCACCATGTGAACCGCCATGGGGCTCGATGAACATAGAAAACAAATAAAATATTATAAAAACAAAACAAATAAATACGTATATAGTAACAGAGCACCAACTCCTCGCGCTCACGCCGCGATAAGGGCGGCTTCAGATTCTTCTTCGGTGGAACGGTTTCGTTTTGTTTTGTTGTTTCAATTATGGGCTAGTCACGCTGAAATCCAGTCTCCACTTGACTACCCCCTAACCCCCCCAAATACAGCCTCTCGGCCAATCAAACGTGGGCAAACGATGGACTGTCCATTAGATTGACCAATCAGGGACCATACACGTTTCCGTTCAGAATTGGCTCGAAACGTGCATGAAAATCCAGCCAATCAAATCTCAGTATATCTCTCACTCGACCAATCACACGACGGCCTTCAGCGTGACCCGTCACGCGGAAACTGGGTTTAAAGCGCGCGCTCACAGCAGGACCACCACGCTGGCGTCGCCCTCCTTGCGGATCCGCGCGATGCGCGATATGGTCTCCTTCATGTAGTGGCGTATGTTGAATTTGAAAGCAAAATTGAAGCAAAAATGATAGCGGTTTATAATACTGTAGTTTCAAGTGCTTACATCCAGGCGCTTTCAACGTGGATTTCATAGGGTCAATCCGCCCGCCCTACCTTCAGATCCGCCTTATCCGCATCGCTCGTCAGCAGCCCCCGTTGGCCAGGGTCACACAACACAACTCTTGGGTCAAAGAGGACACAAGGCTTCGTTTTACTAACGTTCATCCAGCCCCAAGGCGCTCACACGGTGAGCATGAAGGCCAGCCCGATTTAATCTCGATATTCGGTCAACATTTTGGGTTGGATCGCGGTGGGGGGGGCGGGCAAGTTGGATCGGCAAGTCGGTCTACATCGTATGGGCAAAATGCCCCTCACACCAGCCATCAACTTACGAGCAACCCTAAACCCGAAACAGACCGCGTCGCATGGTACAAAATGACCCAAAAACCGATCCGACTCGTCTGAAATCGCCCAAAATGGAGGGGGCACATCGACCAGACCTCAAGATTAAATCGGGTTGGCCTAACCAACCCCCTCCGCAGAGGACACATATTACTACTTTACTCATCGAGCCCCAAGGCGCTGGCATGGTGAGCATCAACGAGCCCGGTGGCTCCGCGTCGTGTGTGGCGCCCCACCGCTTGCGAAGCTGCCTCGTCACGTCCTTCGTCGTGTGCTTACCCTTGCATCAGGGGCTTACACTCGTTCACTTTTCGGCTCAACGTAAGCACTTTCTATGGGACAGGGGGTGCATGAAGGGGTTGCTTAGGGGGTGTTTTGGAGGTGTTTGGAGGTGTCAGGGGTCATTAGGGGGTATGTAGGGTACATTCTATGTCGGAAACGGCTCAGGTTGAGCTGGAGAGTGAACGAGGGCAAGCCCCTGCCTTGCGCAGCATCTCGCGGAGCGCCGACTCGATGGGGCGGACCCCGGTGTGTAGCGGCGCAAGTTCTAATTGAAAGCTAAACTTGAAAGCAGTTTATCATGTTTCAGATTGAAGCGCTCAGTTCCAGGCGCTTTCAACTTGGATTTCATCGGTTTAAGCTGCACCACCCTACCGGGGGCGGCGGCGGCGGCGGCGGTGGAGGCCTCCACCGGCTCGGACTTGACGACATCGCCGTTGGACGCTGAGCGCGCCACCTTGGACAAAGGACAGATACACAACGCTCGCCACATCACAGGCTGTCGCTTAAACTCAGTCTGGTACCGAAGAGATGGTAATCGAATCCCGTTCGACCAATCAAAACTGTCCATTTCGTACATCCCACCGACCGACTCGCCGAAAGTCCGACCAGTTAGCGATCCTCGAGTAAATACTGAATAGACCTTCGATTTTGAGGAGATAAGTGTGACTAGTCACCCTTTCACTGAGTTTAACTCAACAAACGAGAGCACAACGTGCGGTGGATGACGCGCCGAGCAGTGTTTGATAGTGTTTCATGTGGTGGGGTGGCAGACGCGGATGACAACTTCGCCCGGCCTTGGATTGGGACGGCGCCGGCCCGTCCTCGTCGGTGCCGCGGGACCGCTTCTGCGCACCCCCGAGCCAGGGGCTTACACTCGCTCACTTCAAAGCTCAACTTGAGGTCCTTGGGGACACATCGCTCACGTTAGAGCTAAACATTTGCACCTCCGGGACACATCCACGGATTAATTTGGGTTATATGAGGGACAAAGTAAGCTTAAGTTGAGCGGAAGGGGCAACGTGAGCTCAACTTGAGCTGACATGGGAACGAGTGTAAGCCCCTGCCCCGAGCCTCTCCCGCACCACGGCTGCCTCAGCGGCTCTCTTCTCCGCCGCCGCCGCCTTCTCCGCCGCCAGCGCCGGCGCCGCCTTGGTTTAGCGGCGAAAGATGAAACTGAAAGCAAAGTCTGGATGCAGTGTATGATGTTTTGCTTTCAAGAGCTGAAACCAGGCGGTTTCAACGCGGATTTTGATACTGGCAACCAGCGTCGCCCTACCTTGGCCGCCGCAGTCGCCTCCGCCGCCGCCGCCGCCGCCGAGGCCTGCACCTTGTTGTAGCGGCACAAGCTGAAATTGAAAGCAAAATTTGAAAGCGGTCCATTAAATCTCAGGTTTAAGTCCATAGATCCAGGCGCTTTCAACGTGGGTTTGATAGGGCCAACCCGCACCGCCCTACCTTGTTGCGTTGCTGCAGCAGGAAGGGGTGGAGCTCCTGCTGGTCCGGATCCTCGAACTCGCTGTCACTGTCGCTGTCTGCCTCCACCAAGGGACTTACACTCGTTCCCATTTCAGCTCAACTTGAGCTGTTCTTTCCACTGTATAATCCAACTTGACCCATGAATGTGTCGTGGAGTTGCACAAGTTGAGCTCTAACATCAACAAGTGTAAGCCCCTGCCTCCGCCGCGCCGCCCGCCTGATTCTCACCGCTGCCCCAGTCCTGCTCGTCGCGCCCCAGCAGTCGGCGCACCTTGCGGCCCTCGTTGCAGCGGCGCAAGTTGAATTTGAAAGCAAAGATTGAACGTGGCTCATCATATTGTAGTGTCAAGAGGTTAGTTCCGGGTGCTTTCAACTCGGATTTGATTGGGTCAACCTGCACTGCCCAACCTCGTCGTCTAGCTCGTCGTCGTCGTCGTCGCTGTCCGCGGCGGCGCGCGGCGGCGGCGGCGGCGGTGGCTCGTCCAGCTCCATCTCATCCGCCTCCCCGGCCAGCAGGGGCTTACACTCGTCCAAGTTTCAGCTCAACCTGAGCCGTTTTGGTCACACCTCCCCGTGTCCCCCTGTCTAATAGATTGGTGAAAAATCATGCACCCCACGTATCCCACAAAATGTGCTCAGTTGAGCCGAAATGTGGACGAGTGTAAGCCCCTGCCGGCCAGCTCGTCGTCCGACGCGCCATCATCGTGCTCCCAGTCGTCGCCGTCGCCCTCCGCCTTGCTGTAGCGGCGCAAGTTGAAATTGAAAGCAAAGCTTGAAAGCAGTTTACCATAGTGTCAAGCGCATGGTTCCAGGCGCTTTCAACGTTGGTTTGATAGGGTCAGCCTGCACCGCCCTACCTTGCCGATACCGCGCGCGCCCGGCGCGCTGTCGCCCTCCTGCTGGTCGCCCCCCGCGGTTTTCGCGTCCGCCTCCTCCTCCTCGTCCTTCACCTGACCTTGTTTGCCCCGCTTGCCCTTTTTCTTCTTTTCGTCGTAGTCATTATCGTCGTCGTCGTCGCTGCTCAACTCCCCCTTCATGTTATCGTCGTCGTCGTCCGATCCGCCGCCGCCGCCGTCCTCGCCACCGCCGCCGCCGCCCCCCCCCTTGGACGACAACCACTTGGACGTGGTGGTGGCGTTGCGGCTGCGGCGCTCCATTCGCTCCTCAGCCTCCTCCAGCGATATCACCTGCCGCCAGGGGCTTACACTCGTCCACTTTTCAGCTCAACTTGAGCGCTTTGTATAGGACAGGGGGTGCGCGTAGGGGTTGTGTAGCCCGTTTAAGGGGGTATTAGGGAGCTTTTAAAAAGCGTGTGTAGGGTGTTTTATTGTGTCAGACACGGCTTAAGTTGAGCTGAGAAGTGGACGAGTGTAAGCCCCTGCCTGCCGCGCCGCGTTGGGCCGGAAGTTGAACCACTGCTCCATCGGGATCGCGCACACGTCCGTGGTGTTGGCCTGCAACCAGGGGCTTACACTTGTCCACTTTTCAGCTCAACGTAAGCGCGTTTGATGGGATGGGGGGGTGCATTTAGGTGGTATGTAGGGAGTGTCATGTGAGGGGCTGTTTGGGGGTGCTCAGGGTGTGTTTCTGGGTCAGAAACGGCTCAGGTTGAGCCGAAAAGTGGGCGAGTGTAAGCGCCTGCCTGCATCATGAGCAAGTAGAAGTTCAGGCTTGAAGAGCCCTCGCTGTAGCGGCGCAAGTTGAAATTGAAAGCAAAGTTTGGAAGCGGTTCATCACATTCTAGTTTCAAGCGCGTGGTTTCAGGCGCTTTCAACGTGGGTTTCATAGGTACAACCTGCACCGCCTTACCTCGCGGGTGCCGCCGTACACGCTGCGCTGCTTGCCGCCGCCCGCCAGCAGGGGCTTACACTCGTTCCCGTTTCAGCTCAACTTGAGCTGTTCTGTCCATCCTATAGCCCCACTCACCTCATGAATGAGTCCCGGAGGTGCTCAAGTTGAGCTCTGACGTGAACGAGTGTAACCCCCTGCCCGCCAGCTGTAGATTGTCGTGCGTGTTGCCCACGTTGTAGCGGCGCAAGTTGAATTTGAAAGCAACATCCGAAAGCAGTTCATCATATTATAGGTTCAAACGCTTAGTTCCAGGCGCTTTCAACGTGGGATTGATAGGGTCAAGCTGCACCGCCCTACCACGTCGGACTTGGCGCGGCTCATCTGCCACTCCACCGTCGCCGCGCGCCCGTGCTGTAGCGGCGCAACTTGAGTTTCAAAGCAAAGTCTGAAAGCAGTCCATCATATGTAAGCTGCAAGCCTTGAAACCAATCACGGCCATCTCGGGGTCAACCCGGGCTCAACCAGGGTTCAAGCTGCACCACCTTACCGTGCTTGAACCGCGGCGGCTTCGTGCCAAGGTATAGCAGCGCAAGTTGAATTCGAAAGCAAACGTTGAAAGCAACGTAGGATATTAATAGTTTCGAGCGCTGAAACCATAGGTGCTTTCAACACGGGATTTGCTACTGGCAAACTGCACGACCCTACCAAGGAAGCGACCGACGACGTATTTGCGAACGGGCGCAAAAGCGCGCACGGCGTACTCCTTGATCCAGGGCCCGGCAAATATTGCTCGCCACGTCATAAGATGTTGACTCACTCAACAAACGAGGGTTCAAATGCGTTGGATGAAGTGGCGAGCAATAGCAATATTTGCCTGGCAGATATTGCTCGCGACATCATAGGATGGCATTCAATGCAAGAAACGAGGGTTTAAAATGCGTTGGATGACGTGGCGAGCAATATCTGCCCTCACCACGTCATAGGATGGCGTTTAATGCATGAAACGAGGGTTCAACATGCGTTGGATGACGTGGCGAGCAATGTCCAGCAGGCCCTACCTTGGTCAGCACCACCTCCACCTTGGCGTCGTGCTCCAGCGTGAATCAGGGCCTTGCACTATTCCCCTTTTCAGCTCAACTTGAGCATCTTTGAGCCAGTACGTGGGATATCTTGAGTGGTTACAGGGATAAGATGGTCCGAGTTGAGGTGGAAAAAGCAATAGTGTGAGGCGAAGATAGTGTGAAGCAGGGGCTTTTACACTCGTGCACGTTAGAGCTCAACTTGAGCACATTCGGGACACCTTCATGGGTCAAGTTGGGTTACGCGGGGCACATATGCAGCTCAAGTTGAGCTGAAATGGGAACGAATCTACGCCTGTGGTGTGAGGCCCTGCCGGCGGCGCGTCGGGCCCGAGCGGCCGCCCGCTGCTGGGATCTGACAGCGCCAGTTCGAACCCCACGTAGGTTTCGCTCAGCATCTTCTGCACGTCCAGCCGCGCGTGCAGGACGGCGGCGGCGACGGCCGCGGGCGTGGCGGGCGGGTCGACGCTTACGGTACCGTGTGCCTCCTCGGCGGCGATCAGGGCCCTCACAAACAGTGGTTCTCGTGCTACCTTAGTGTACCGGCCGCCGCTCCCAGGCTGAACACAATCTTCAAAAATCTTTCCCAGGCAGCTCAACAACTTTTCAACCAAGCTGAAGACTTGACTCTTTGTGTCTTGATGGATAGCTTGAGTAGTTTCAGAAGCAAAGCGGCTCAAGTTGAGGTGGAGCAGGGAGTCAGGAGCGAGTGGCGACGGCCCTACCGCCGAACTTAAAGTGCACGGTGACCGCGGCGGGAACCACGGCGAGGGAGCCGGAAGCCATTGCTGCTTAGCGGGCACCCCACTACGGGTCGTTTGGGATGGGATGCCCTGTGTCCGAGATTTTAAGGACGCGAAGCTTCGGCGGTGGCTGAACCCGCAACTCTGGTGGCAGGTGGGGGGGAGGGGGGATATGATCACGCGCGGGGGACGCGGTGTATGCCGATGATGGGTGCGGCTGGGTGCGGCGTTTGCTTAATAAACCCCCCACCGGATCTGCGCATATTTGGACGGACAAATGACGATCGGGGTGCCGACGCGGCGCGGCGGCGGCGGTATTCAAACTGGCGCGATGGCGTCCCATCCCGGCGAGGTGATCACGCTGCAGTTCGGCAACTATGCCAATTTCGTGGGCAGCCACTTCTGGAACTTCCAGGTCCGTCCGCCGCCGCCAAACTCCCCCACTCCCGGGGCCCCCTCGCGCACATCGCCCGGCCTGCCACGTTGTATAAACAGGGCACTTGGTCACGGAGCGTTCGTGCATGGTTGGCTCTGGGGTGCATCTGGCGGAGTATCGCCCATCGCCGATGCACGTCTCCGTGATGAAGCCCTCGACGCTGACGACACCGCGGTGTGACGTATCGGGCCGGCGAGTTACCGTCGCCGTCGCTAAACGTGACGACGAACAAATCCACTGCCCATCTCTTTATGTTTCACCGCCTGCTCTTTTGCTCTTCGTTCGCCCGCTACCGCGCCCTCGCCGTCCGCACTCGCTGAACCTCCCACCACCCCGACCCACCACCGCTCGGCGCCGACATCCGCAGGATGAGCAGCAGGGCCTGGCCAACGCGGACGGGGACGCGCTCGGCAGGGCGTACGCCGAGGTGGACTCCAGCGTGCTGTACCGCGTCGGAGAAACAGCGAAGGTAGTTGGGGTGCCCACCTAGGGGCTTACATTCGTCCACTTTTCGGCTCAACTCAAGCGCTTTCTGTGGGATAGGGGGTGCGTGTAGGGGTTCTTTAGGACGTGTCAGGGGGTGCTAGGGGGGATCAGGGGGTGTTTAGGGTGAGTTTTCGTTTCAGAAACGGCTCAGGTTGAGCTGAGAAGTGGACGAGTGTAAGCCCCGGGTGCCCACCTGCGGGCCACACCAGCTCTGCCCGCCAGCTGTGTGCACTGAACACCCAACGCGGCGCCGCGTGCCGCGCCCCTTCTGACGCCGCGCTCGTCTAAGCATACACATGGCGTATTAACGTACACACCCCGAATGGTGTTCGCCGAATCGACTAACCCGTGACACTCCTCACGCCGCGCTTGCGCTCTCCCAAACACACTCGGGCGTCCCAACGCTCACACCACGAATGGTGTTCGCCGAGACACCCAACCCGCGCCCTTTCTGACACCGCGGTCCCCAAACACACGCAGGGCGCACCCACGTACACACCCAAAATGGCACCTTTTCTGACACTGCGGCACCCAAACACACGCAGGGCGCACCCACGTACACACCCAAAATGGCGCCCATTCTGACACCGCGGCCCCCAAACACACGCTGGGCGCACCCACGTACACACCCAAAATGGCACCTTTTCTGACACTGCGGCACCCAAACACACGCAGGGCGCACCCACGTACACACCCAAAATGGCGCCCATTCTGACACCGCGGCCCCCAAACACAC
>Ga0307489_10003498_pt1 | contig 10404 bp, 20 predicted proteins | sample SB12metaG_FD_202247 | JGI IMG/M metagenome (GOLD analysis project Ga0307489, IMG submission 202247) | Sea-ice brine microbial communities from Beaufort Sea near Barrow, Alaska, United States - SB 1.2 | ecosystem: Environmental > Aquatic > Marine > Coastal | place: USA: Alaska | collected...
GGGGCGCCTCCCGCACAATCTTGGCGCCCGTGGTGAGCGCCAGGCCGTCCTTGTCGGCGGACACCACGATGGTGTCGTCCTCCTCCAACCAGGGGCTTTAACTCGTCCACTTTTCGGCTCAACTTATAACACATTATGTGGGATAGGGGTACAATTAGGGGTTGGTTAGGGGTGGTTTAGGGAGTGTTTAGGAGGTGTCAGGGGGTATTAAGAGTATGAGGGGGTGTTGAGGGTGTATTTTGTGTCAGAAACGGCTCAAGTTGAGCTGGAAAGTGGACGAGTGTAAGCCCCTGCCTCGAACACGCCGCGCAGCAGCGCGTTGGCCATCTGCTGGATGAGCTCGCTCTGAATGGCACGCTTGACCGGGCGCGCGCCGTACGTGGGGTCGAAACCCTTGCGCGCCAGGTGGCAGGGGCTTACACTCGTCCACTTTTCGGCTCAACGTGAGCACTTTCTGTGGAACGAGGGGTGCAATTAGGGGGTGTGTAGGGGGTGTGTAGGAGGTGTGATTGGGGATTAGGGGGTGTTTGGGTGTATTTTGTGTCAGAAACCGCTGAGGTTGAGCTGAAAAGTGGACGAGTGTAAGCCCCTGCCAGGTAGTCGATGGCCGAGGGCTCCAGCTCCAGCTTCATGCGCTGCCCCGCCACGCGGCTCGCCAGCTGCGCGCACTGCAGCTGCACGATCTCCATGATCTGCGGGTGCGTCAGCGGCTCGAACACGATGAACTCGTCCAGGCGGTTGATGAACTCCGGGCGGAAGTGCGCGCGCACGTGGCTCATCACCTTCTCCTTAATGAAGCGGCGCAAGTCGAAATTAAAGCAAAATTTGGAACCAGTTCATCACAGTTGAGCTTCAAGCGCTGAGACCAGGCGCTTTCAACATGGTGTTGAAATGGTTTCAATCTGCACCGCCTTACCTTAATTTGCTCCGGCTTCCGGTTTCGCTTTCCGCCGCCGTACGCGATCTCATCGGAGCCGAGGTTGGACGTCATGATGATGAGGCAGTTGCGGAAGGACACAGTGCGGCCCTGGGTGTAGCGGTGCAAGGTGAAATTGAAAGCAAAGTTTGAAAGCGGTCCATCACATCTTAGTTTCAAGAGGATAGATCCAGGCAGTGTCAACACAGGTTTAATAGGGTGAACCTGCACCACCCTACCTGGGTGTCCGTGACGTGCCCCTCGTCCAGAACCTGCAGCAGCACGTTGAACACGTCCACGTGCGCCTTCTCAATCTCATCGAACAGCACCACGGCGTAGGGCTTTTGGCGCACGGCGTCCGTCAGCATGCCGCCCTCGTCGTACCCGATGTGTAGCGGCGGCAGTTGAATTTGAAAGCAAAGTCTGAAGGAGGTTCATCATACTATAGTTTCAAGCGCTTAGTTTCAGGCGCTTTCAACATGGGTTTGATCGGATCAACCTGCACTGCCCTACCGATGTAACCGGGCGGCGCGCCGATGAGCCGCGCCACCGAGTGCTTCTCCATGTACTCCGACATGTCCAGGCGGATCAGCGCCGTGTCCGTGTTGAACAGGTAGTTGGCCAGCGACTTGGCCAGCTCCGTCTTGCCAACACCCGTGGGGCCCAGGAACATGAAACTCGCCACGGGGCCGTTGAGTAAGGCCCGACGCATCATACAGAAGTCACTGGTCAGTGTGAACCGTAATTAGAAGTGTCATGTTGGATAGGAGAGTGGAATACCCGTTGTTCATTGTGGCTCAGCCGAAGAAATTCAACCATAATATCGAGTGTGCATCATGAGCCGAAGCCTGAGGAGCGCGGGACACTTTCTCATCAGGTTTAGAATCTGGGGTTTAGGGATCGGGGTTTAGGGATCAGGGTCGCCAGATATGTCAGATTCACAAATTATTCGGGGATACACGGACACGACAGTGGGCCCGACCGTTGGGGTCTGAGAGGTCGGCACGGGAGCGCTGCACGGCCTCGGCCACGGAGGTGACCGCCGCCTCCTGGCAGGGGCTGACACTCATCCACTTTTCAGCTCAACTTGAGCGCTTTCTGTGGGATAGGGGGTGCATGGAGGGGGGTATTTAGGGGTTATTTACGAGGTGTCAGGGGGTGTTAGGGAATGTTTAGGGTGTGCTTTTGTGTCAGACACGGCTCAGGTTGAGCTGAGAAGTGGAAAAATGTAAGCCCCTGCCTCCTGGCCGATGACGCGGCGGTGGAGCTCGTCCTCCAGCTGCAACAGCTTGGCCTTCTCCGACGCCACCAGCTTGGCCACCGGCACGCCCGTCCACCGCGACACCACCGCGGCGATGTCACCGTCCGTCACCTCCTCCTTGCTCATCAGCCCCTTGCCCTTGCTGATCGCCATGATCTCCTCCTCCGTCTTGACATACTCCACCTTGGCCCAGGGGCTTACACTCGTCCACTTCTAGGCTCAACTTTAGCGCATTCTGGGGAATAGGGGTGCATTTAGGGGTTATTAAGGGGATGCTCAGGAGGTTTCAGGGGGTATAAATGAGTATTAAGGGGTGTTAAGGGTGTACTTTGTGTCAGAAACGGCTCAGGTTGAGCTGAGAAGTGGACGAGTGTAAGCCCCTGCCTTGGCCTTGGCCACCAGCTCCACCAGCTCGTTGGCCTCCTGCTCCGCCTTAGTGGCGTCCGTCGCCGCCTGCCCCGCTGCCGCCGTCGCCGCTGTCACCGTCGCGGGGTCCGTGCTGCTCTTCAGCTGCTCCGCCTGCTTCAGGTTCGACGCCGCCGCAGAGTACTGCCCGGTGATCAACGGAGGAGGTGTTTGATTGGATGACCAAATCGAGTGGCGCGATATCAGGTGGAGTGACCGTACTGACGCAGGGTTGGTTTGATGTCTCGGATGGGTAAACGGCATGTTTTTGCATTACGTTTTCAACTTTGGCGGGTTCTAAAGCCGCCTCAAGTAGTTAAGCGAGTATCGTCACAGACATGACTGGCGCGGATGGCGGTCTCTCAGGGACAGTATCGGCGCGGCGCGGGCCTCAGGTTTAGGATTTAGGGTTTAGGGTTTAGGGTTTAGGGTTTAGGGTTGGCCTCACCTTGACCTGCTTGGCGCGCGCGTTGGCCAGCCGCCGCTCGCCGAAGGACAGCTCCGCCGCCGCACGCTTGTGCTCGCGGCTCGCCTTCATCTCCTTCTCCAGCTCCGACCCGATTTGCGTTTGAATCGCCTTCTGCGTGCGCAGCTCCTCGTTGAGCGTGGCCAGGCAGCAGGGGCTTACACTCGTTCACTGTTCGGCTCAACGTAAGCGCTTTGTGTGGGATAGAGGGTGCATTGAGCGGTTGTTTAGGGGGTGTTTAGGGGTAATAAGGGAATATCGAGGGGAGTCTTCGACCTATGATTTGTCAGAAATGGCTGAGGTTGAGCTGAAAAGTGGACGAGTGTAAGCCCCTGCCAGGCAGCTGGCCGCCATCTTGCCTGATGTGCCCGGGCGGTACTTTTCCTCCGCCAGCTTCTGCTTGATCTGATCGCGCTCCTTGGTGAGCTGCGTCACCTTGCGGTCCACGGAGTCCAGGTCCTCGGGCTTCAACGTCTTCTGCATGCGCACGGCGGCGGCGGCCTCGTCCAGCAGGTCGATGGCCTTGCTGTAGCGGCGTAAGTTCGATTTGAAAGCAAAGTTTGAAAGCGGTTCATGATATTATAGTTTCAAGCACTGATACCATACGAGTAGGCTCTGTCAACACGGGATTCGAAACTGTCAACCTGCACCGCCCTACCTTGTCGGGCAGGCAGCGGCCCGAAACGTAGCGCGCCGAGAGCTTGGCGGCAGCCACCACAGCTGATTCGTTGATTTTGATGGAGTGGTGCACCTCGTACCAGGGGCTTACACTCGTTCACGTTAGAGCTCAACTTGAGCAACTCCAGGACACGTTCATGAGCTGAGTCGGGATATACGGTGGACAGAAGAGCTCAAGTTGAGCTGAATTTGGAACGAGGGTAAGTCCCTGCCTCGTACTTGTTGCGGAGGCCGCGCAGGACGGAGATGGTCTCGTCCACGTTGGGCTCGGCGACGGGCACCTGCTGGAAGCGGCGCTCCAGCGCGGCGTCCTGCTCGATGGTCTTCTTGAACTTCTCCGACGTGGACGCGCCGATGCACTTCAGAAGTCCGCGGCCGAGTGTTATGGCCCGGTTTGATCAGGCAGAGCTCTCTGGTCAGATGACCATATCGAGTAGTGGCAAGTTTGGTGAACGATAGTGGTGGTAGTGGTGGTGGTGGTGGTAGTAGTGGTGGTGGTGGTGGTGGTGGTGAGCCTCGGATGGGTAAACGGCATGTTTTTGCATAAAAAAATCAACTTTGACGGGTTCTAAAGCCGCCTCAAGGAGTTAAGCGAGTATCGTCACCGGCTCATCACCTACACCATGAGCATACAGAAAGATAGGCTGGGCCTCACCGAGCGCGGGCTTGAGGATGGCGGCGCCGTTATTGCCAGACGGCGGCGGCGGGCACAGGTTGTGGATGTCGTCGATGAACATGATGCAGGGGCCCTTCTGGGACGCCTCAACCACCTCGGACACCACGATGGACAGGCGCTCCTCGAACTCGCCGGGCATCTGGCAGCCGGCGCCCAAACGCAGGGCCCGGTATGAACATGCAAGAGGTGATTAGTAAGATGGAAAAACCGAGGGGCACGATATGAGGTAGACTTTTCACACTGATGCGGAGTTTGCTTGATGTCTCGGATGGGTAAACGGCATGTTTTTGCATAAAGTTTTCAACTTTGGCGGGTTCTAAAGCCGCCTCAAGTTGTTAAGCGAGTATCGTCACTGACATTACTGACTCAGATGGGAAGAGGTGGTGCACAGTGGGCACAGAGTGAGAGGAGTAGACGAGCCCGGGGCCCGACCGACGGCGCCGAGATCCAGCTCAAGCAGGCGCGCGTTGCGCAGCTGTACCGGCACGTCGCCGGCGATGATGCGCTGCGCCAGCCCCTCCACGATGGCCGTCTTGCCCACGCCGGACTGCCCGAGCAGCACCGGGTTGTTCTTAGTGCGGCGCGACAGGATGTGGATCAGTCGCCGCATCTCGTCGTCTCGCCCCACCAGCGGGTCGAGCATCCCCTGCTTGGCCTCCTCCGTGACGTCCGTGCAAAATCGCTCGAGCGCTGACAGCTCCTCCTCGCCCTCGGCCGCACCGGCCGCGCCGGCGGCGGCGGGGGCGCCGGCGGCGGCGGGGGCTGCGGCGGGAGGCGCGGCGGCGGCGGCCCGCGCGCAGAGCCTCACACTGACAGATGTCCTCGTCAGATTGGTACAACAGTGTACAGTCACTTTACTCAAACCACGGGGTGCGGGGTCCTGCAGGCCATATCTGTGACGCTGGCATTTGAGACGTAAACTTGTGATGGGGACGTCGTGTCAGGCCCAAAACGGCGGCATCAAGCGGAGCGGCGCGGCGGCGGTGGTATGCAGGAGCACTATGAGCTAACAGTCTGCGGACGCCGTGTCAGGCCCCGTACCACAGCACAAACACTTGTGACGGCTGGCATTTTATCGGAGAAGGGCAGGGACGTGGTGTGAGGCCTTGCCGCCGCGCTGGCCTGCGCCTGCAAAGCCGCGGCCTGCGCCTGCTGCGCCGCCGCCTGCATCTGCTGCCGGATGCGCTCTTCCATTTCCGCGGCGCCGGCCGCCGCGGCGACAGCGCTCGCCTTCTCCGCGGCGCCCTCTTCCACAGGCGCGAGCGACAGCGCCATACTCTGCGAAGAACGAAGTTTGAGAAGTGGGCGGCGGCGGGGCTGACGTCAGATTGTTTGCAGCTTTGGAGTGCGAAGCGCGGGCAGCGCGGGCGGCGGCCGCGACGTGTGAGTACGCGCGCCGGGTAACGCGATGCGCGTGGGGAGGATTTGGTGTTCGAGAGATCAGGGCAACAGCGCCGCGTGCCGCGTGACCCGAGGCACAATTGTAAAGGCCCACGTGTCGCGCGTCTTGTCGGAAGCGCCGACAGGGTTGTCTCGTGAATTGTAGATCGGGGGGAATTGCGTGTGTGGCTCTGGGCCCGGCGCACGCGAGTTAGTGCGGGGTGCTTCTGTGTAGGTGCATCCGTGGGGTAAGCGCACATTTAGCATGGTGGCCATTGCGGCGCGCAGGGGGCGGTTCATGATGACCAGCGCGGCGCTGATGGAGCAGCCACAAGCGAGCAGCATCGCGAGGCGAGCTGTGTCCGAGGAAGCGACCATGTTTGCGAAGACTCTCCGAGAGGCAGATCAAGCCGGGAAGGTTGCGGGCGCGGAACCTGGAACCGGCGGCGACGTTGGCCGAACTCTCCTCGAGTGGAAGGCTTCGCGACGACCGTGCGATGCTGGGAGTGGCGGGTGCCGTGGCCTCAGACAAGACAAGACGTGCGGTGCGGGTGCCCGTCGCAAAAGTGGATATTTGGTCGCGCTGGCATGGCGGCGGTGACGTGTCAGTTTTGCGTGTATGGGCAAACAGTCAGAGCGGATCTGGAACCCGAACCCTAACCCTGAACCCTCAAACGACCGTTCTAAATAAAACATAAAACGCGCCTTCAGTTTCTTAGTTTCAGAGAAAAGCGCGAAGCGTGAAAAAGAACAAACTTGAAATCCTTGTGACCACTCGACTGTGTGACGTGTGTGTAGAGGTGGCGGTGCCCGTACTTTGGTCACACACGGGCGGAAAGGGAGCAACCGCTGTTCGTTCGCGAACCCCCCTCACTTTCCATCCCTGTCTCCTCCTCATCCTCAGCACCGGTAAAGATCCAAACTGACCTTGTATAAAAAGTCCATTGTGACACCACACGGATACGTCAATACTATCCGTCTGGTACGCGGCGTTCAAAACAGGTGAGGTGAACTGTCACAAGATGATGGCGAAGGTGGCGGAGGACGGCGCGGATGGAGACGGTGACGCGACGGAGCTGGTCGTGGCCTCGGCGCCTGCCAACGTTGAGGCGTCGCCGGGGGTGACAGAAGAGGCGGGTTTTGAGGCAGGCGCCATTTCTGCTCAACTTCGGCACCTTTGAGGGATGCTTTGAGTGGGGGCCAGGGACACATCGGCTCAAGTTGAGCTGAACGAGGGGAAGGGAACGTTTGTAAGGCCCTGGTTCGAGGCGGAGGGGGCGGATGGGATGGAGGTAAGCGCCCGACACGAGCCCCCGCCTCCTCTTTGCATTTGCAGCTCAACTTCAGCTGTCACAGCTGTGCCTGCGTGAGATGTGACTTGTGAGTGTGCGCGGGTGCAAGCCATCGCGGCCCCAACCCCCTCTATATCTCAATGTCAATCCGTCACAGCTGTGCACGCCGTGAGTGTGCGCGAAAGCAAGCCGTGGCAGCTGCGGTTTACTCCCGAACCCACTCAACTGAAGCCGTCACAGCTGTACTCGTAGTTTACTCACCGAAGCCAAGCAACTGAAGCCATTCAACTTAAGCTGGCGTGCGGCCCTGGCCGTGGGCTCCCGCGGGCCCCGTGGACCCCAACGCGCCGCGCGAGTACCTCCCCGCGCCGCCCATGCGCAAGGGGATCCCGTCGCCCGCATGGACCTACCTGCGCCGCTTCGCGCCCGCCAACGCCAAGGGGCACAACATCGAGTGTTTCGTGCCGGTGCGGCGCGACGACGGCACCACGCTCAAGTGCGGCAGGGCCGGCGCCACTCGTGCCCTCACTGTGTGCTCATAGTATGCCGGTGTACTCGCACACACTCGCCGCATCCTCCTCTCTGGCCCGGCCACTCGCATCGCTCCCTCACTATTTGCTCATAATATGCCAGTGTACCAGTACACACTCGCCAGGGCAGGCTCAAGTTGAGCCAAGTTGAGCTGAAAAGGGACTAGTGTAAGGCCCTGGCGTGCGGGTGCACCATAAAGTGGGGTGGGCCCAGCTCCGGCACCGCCAACCTGTTCACGCATCTCAAGAAGCACCCGGAGGAGCACGCCGCGGCGCTGTCGGCCGGGCCGCACACACCTCCCCTTTGCGGCTCAACTTGAGCCGTCGCAGCCGGCCATCACACCTGTGTGTTGGCCCTAAACCCGCTTCATTCATCCTCCCACCTGGTACCTGGATGACGCTTAAGTTGAGGTGGAAAGGGGACGGCGTGTGAGGCCCTGGGCAGCGGCGAGCAAGCACAGCACGGTGAGCAAGGATGCCAAGGCGGCGAGTCAGGGCACCCCGGAGTCGGGCACCAAGCTCCTCCCTGCGCCGTCGCCCGGCGGTGACTTGGCCATGGCGTTGGTGCCGCCGGAGTCCGCGCAATCGCTCGGGCGCGTGGGGTTCTTGGGTGGCGGCAGCCCCGCGCCGAGTAGCAGCGGCGGCGGCGGCGGTGGGGGCGGCAGCGGGGGCGCGGGCGCGGGGCGGGGGCGGGCGAGTGGCAGGGGCAGGGGCAGGGGGGGCGCGGCAGGGGCGAAGGGGACGGCGCAGCGGCGGCTCGCCACTGCGGCGGCGGTAGGGCCTGCCATACATCCCTCCCCACGTCATAGGATGACATCTAACTCATCACCAAACGAGGGTTCAAAACTCGTTGGATGACGTGGCCAGCAATGTCTGCCAGGTCCTAAGCGGCGGCGGGGGCGGCGGGGAGCCAGGCGGACAATCGGGACGCGGGGCTGGACGACGCGGGTGACGACGGCGAGGACGACGAGGCGTTTCCGACCCTGTCGCAGCTGCAGCACCAGCAGCCCATCCTGCCGGGCGAGGAGGCGGCCTTGGACAGCCAGGGCGCCGCCACCCGCAGGAGCCACAAGATCATCAACGACCCGGTGCACGGGCACATGTACTTCCCCGGCGTGGTGGTGGAAGCCATCGACACGCCGCAGATGCAGCGTCTGCGCGAGCTCAAGCAGCTGGGTAGGCTGGTGCAGGTCGACCCTATCAAGCCTGAGTCGAAAGCGCCTAAAGCAAAGCGCTCGAAACTAAAAGTTGATGAACCGCTTTCAAGTTTTGCTTTCAATTCCAACTTGCGCCGCTACAGCTGGGCACGGCGTACTACGTGTTCCCCGGCGCCGCGCACAACCGCTTCGAGCACTCTCTGGGCACCGCGCACCTGGCCACCATGACATACGAGGCACTCCGCCGAAGCAGCGGGAACGACGTCCGCGACAGCTTGAACCAAACGGACAAGATATCCATCCAGCTGGCGGTACGGTCAGATGAACAATGCCCGCATCATTCGACTCGCTAATCCTGGACTATCTGCTTAGCTACGCTAATTGCCCACGGAGGGTCGGAGCGAAGTGCACGAACCGAAGTGAGGGACACAGTCCCGAACAGTCTCTGAAGGAGAGTTAGTGGCGTTTACGCTTTACCAATCAGGGAACCCAGTTTCTCAGACTTAGCCCCATTCAGAGAACCCCCGTGTTTCATACGTGGTGGATGACATGGCGAAAGCATGATTTACTGGGCCCTGGATGGCGGGGTTGTGCCACGACCTGGGGCACGGGCCGTTCAGCCACGTGTTCGACAACGAGTTCCTCCCGCGGCGGATCCCCAACTGGGACCACAAGGTAAGACCTGCCAGCTGTTGCTCGCCACGCCGTCAAACGCACTTTGAACCCTCGTTTCTTGAAATAAACGGCAACATGTGACGTGCGAGCAACATGACAAAGTGCATGAAACCACTCAGACACTTAGTGAGACTTAGTGGTGAGCCGTCCCGCTCGACCAATCAGAAAGCTCCATTTGGACGATTTAGTACTACTTGTTGCTAAGTGTCTTTGTGGTTTCACGCACTTTGTCATATCTGGCGGGCCCTACCACACGAAGCCGCCCTGGGAGCACGAGGGAATGTCGGCGGACATGTTCCAGCGGATGGTGGACGACAACAGCATTGACCTGGACGAGGTGAGGCGATGCGGGTCGACCCTATGAATTCCACGTTGAAAGCGCCTGGAGCTAAGTGCTTGAAACTGAGACACGATGATTCGCTTTCAAGTTTTGGTTTCAAATTTAACTTGCGCCGCTACAGCGAGGACGTGGTGAAGCGGGTGAAGCACCTGATCACCAGCGACGACTCCGCGGCGCCGCCGGGCAAAAAGTTCCTGTGGGACATCGTGGCCAACAAGCGCAACTCCGTGGACGTGGACAAGTTCGAGTACCTCATGCGCGACGCGCACAACGCGGGGGTCAAGGGCAGGGCCTCCCAGCCAGTCGTTGCCTTGATCATATTGACTTTTTTCTTTTGTCCACGTTCATCGAGCCCCAAGGCGCTTCACATGGTGGTCTTGACCAACCTACTGCATCACCTTCGACGGATAATTATAGTGGGTCAGGGACGCAATAGCTCATTTTGATTTGAAAGAGGGAACGATTGTCAGGCCCTGGTGAAAGGCAGCGTGGACATCTCCCGCCTGATCAGTTTCATGAAGGTGATCGACGACAAGATCTGCTTCAAGGCCTCGGAGGCAGGGGCTTACACTCGTTCACTTTCAGCTCAACTTGAGCTGTTGTTGTGCCCCACGCAACCCAATTTGAC
>Ga0307489_10003500_pt1 | contig 10399 bp, 15 predicted proteins | sample SB12metaG_FD_202247 | JGI IMG/M metagenome (GOLD analysis project Ga0307489, IMG submission 202247) | Sea-ice brine microbial communities from Beaufort Sea near Barrow, Alaska, United States - SB 1.2 | ecosystem: Environmental > Aquatic > Marine > Coastal | place: USA: Alaska | collected...
AGGAAGAGGAGGAGGAGGAGGAGGAGGAGCAGGAGGAGGAGGAGGAGGAGGAGGAGGAGGAGGAGGATGAGGAGGAGGAGCAGGAGGAGGAGGAGGAGGACGATGATGAAGAGGACTTAACCATTGAGCCACACTAGGATTTTGCGTTTAGCGACGACGACGCATGAATCATAGCTGCAAAGGGTGTGGTGTCTCAGGGGCGCGCGGGGAGTGGGGGGAAGAGGAGTGCTACATCTATGCGGGTTGTCGCAAAAACTCGTCGCTCGAACGTGGATTAGGGTTTATTCTTCTTTTGTGGGTAGACCCTGAACCCTAATGAACATAAGATCTAAACCCTGGTTGCTGGATCTTCAAAAGCTTCGCGAAACGAGTCGTCAACGTCTCCCTCAGTGCATCGTCGCGCGCGCGCTTTCTCGCCAACGGCAGTGACCTCCTCGACGGTTTCCCTGACGTCTGCGTTGCGATCCGAGTTTCGGACCGCCTGTCGCCGGAACTTGACGCGAAGGATGGGTGGGTGAAGCTCGTCCTCTTCATCTCCTCACTCAGCTCCTCAGCACCCCACTCCTCAGATGCCTTCACGCTCGGAGCAACGACAGGCGGCGCGCGATGCCGACAAGTGCGCGCCGGCCAAGGTGGGAGTCGCGGAAGCCGCGGGAGCTGCCACCGTCAGCGTGTATGAGGAGGCACCAGGCTTCCGCCATGGCCTCCGCAAAGATATGTACAACGTGTTACAGCGGGTTGCTACCTAACTAACATCAACGTCCGTCCGCGATCTCCTCCGCCGCCGCATTATCAGCACGTGTTGCCCGTCGTCGCTCGGAGCGAAACTCACGACCGGCTGTAGCGGCGCAAGTTGAAGGTCAAAGCACCAATGAAAGCAGTTCATCATGTCATTATAGTCTCGAGCACTGATTGTAAACACCACAGGCGCCTTCAACACGGGTTTTGATGCTGTGAGCGTGCACCGCCCTACCCGGCACCTCCGCGCCCCTGCGCCCGCCTCCCCCCCGGCCTGAGCACCAGGCCCAGTACAGCGCGCCATCGCATAAGGCCAGCAGGTATTGCTCGCCACGTCATACAATGCATTTCAATGGCGTGGCGGGCAATTGGCCTGGCAAACATTGCTCGCCAGGTCATGGTATGCCGTTTATCTCAACGGGGCTTCTCAACGAGGCTTCAACATGCGGGCGGTCGACGGCGTTGTGTGCGACGGTCCCGGAAGTACTTGCATGCCACGTCATAGACCGCCACTTGCCAGTTGAATCAAGATACGACGGCTCAAAATGCGTGTCGGCTGATTGATGACGTGGTGGACAAATAATATTTGCCAGGCCGTACCCCCGCAACACGCCACACACACCACACACGACGCGATGATCACACCCAACAGCAATGCCGACAGCTGTGGCGGACGCCGCCGTCCTGACTCGGGAGCCGAGGTGTCGCTGTCGCTGTCGCTGTCGAAGTTCTGCTGAAGTAGAGCCGCCGGTGAATCCAAAATACCCGGCGGGAGGTTCCCCTGTTGAAGGAGGGACAGCGGCGGTGTTGGCTGGGATGCTGGTAGTGGTGGAGGACGAAGTGGAGGGTTGGGCTGTGAAGGAGGAGGAGGCGGCGGAGGAGAAGGTGAAGGGACTGGTGTGGGCGGCGGTTGAGCGGGCGCCAGTTGAGCGGATGGCGGCGGCGGCGGCACAGCAAGCGGCGGTTGAGCGGGCAGAGGCTGCATTTGGTTGGCGGCCGGCGGCTGCTCGAGCGGCGCGTCGCTGACGGGCCCGGGCCCTTGCAGCCAGTCCATGAACGTCGCAAAGTCGTCGTTAGATGGCGTGAAGGGAGCCCCCCCAGCCGGCACGTTGTCCAGTGAGCTCGGACTCGTGCCATTCGTCGCACTCGGGGATGGAGACATAGCAGGCATGGATGTGTCAGGCGGATCCGCTTGTGCCGCTACTGACATGTCGTAGCGGCGAAAGTTGAAATTGAAAGCAAAGTTTGAAGGCGGTTCATCATATCATAGGTTCAAGCGCTTAGTTTTAGGCACTTTCAACGTGGGTTTGATAGGGTCAACCTGCACCACCCTGCCACGGCGGATACGTCCCTGCCCACCAGGTCCCCCATCGCCGCCATATTGCAGGGCCTGGCCACACCTTCCATGTCTAGGTTTAGGGTTTAGGGTTTAGGGTTTAGGGTTTAGGGTGCCGGAGTCAGTTCCCGTACACATAGAGACAGAGACGATTCCGCGTGTATGAGGCATGAGGACGCACCAGGTTGTGGCCCTGCCCCCAGAGTGACAAGATATGATCCGATATCGATATGGGAGATCGATATGGGAGATTGATATTGAAAATCGGACATCAATGAGATAACGATAGGGGTATCGACATGCGATATGTGTTATCCATATGGGCTATGGTATAAAGATATGGTCATTTACCATCTCGATATGGTCATCCTGGATATCGAGACGGGATATGGGCTGATAAAATGGGAGATGATGGTATCGATACGGTCATCTGCCATATCGATATGGGATATCTTGTCACTCGTCTGGTGAGGCCCCACCATCATGGCGGAGGAGGTGACACATCCGACGCCGTGCTCGGGAAGCGACGGGACGCCGCACAGGCTCAGCAACATACCCGACGCCTGGCTCATTGCGGCCACATCACGCGCGTTCGCCCGGCGCGAGGGTCGTTACCGACGAGCGCGCAAGCTGAGAACGAGAATGAGTTACCATTTAGGTGAATGATCATGCAGACACGCGGACGCGGTTGGTCGATTCAACGTCGGTATACAGAGCAGAGTAACAAGATAGGATCCGATATGGATATGAGAGATCGATAGGAAATATCGATATGGGAGATCGGATATCAATGAGATGTCGATTTGGATATCGATATGAAATGCGGTATATCGATATGTTCATCTACCATATCGATATGGTCATCCTGGAATCGATAAGAGACATGGGCTAATGATATAGGAGATGACAGCAGTATCGAGATAGTGATCCTCGATGTCGATATGGGATATCTTGTCACTCTGATACAGAGCGCATGTTCTGAAGCACCCCCCTGCCAGCGCCCCACTGCCCTGGAAAATCGAGGCGGCGGCGAAGACGTCAAGCGCGCACGAGCAGGCGCCGGAGGCGTAAGCCACAGTGGCGGCGCAACACCCGACGGGCAGGGACATCTAAGGGATTTGGGTAAGTTGGCTGTGCGATGTGGTTTGACTTTGGGTATAATGGCGCTTACCAACTGGCATAATTGGCGTAGGTTTGGGCTACTTGATGGCCTGCAGGGGCTTACACTCGTCCACCTTCAGCTCAACAAAAGCGCTTTCTGTGTGATTGGGGGTACATGTAGGGGTTGTTTAGAGGGTGCTAGGGGGTGTTGGGGGGTATTAGGGGGTATTTTGGTTGGTTTGGGTTTCAGAATTGGCTCGGGTTGAGCTGAGGAGTGGACGAGTGTAAGCCCCTGGTGGCCTTGCCGTTGACGAGTAGGTTGACCGTGACCTCCGCAGCGGTGAAAGGCGACGCCACACTATCGTCCACAGCACACGCGGTGACGATACCGCCGTAAAGCTCCGACGAACACCGCGCCGCGCGCGACAGCCACGCCCAGCTCAGCTCCACCAAGTCCGCTTGGTACAGCCCGGCATAAAATAGCTCGCCACGTCATAGGATGCCATCTATCTCAAGACACGAGGGTGCTGTCGGAAAGCTACTTGTAAAGGATATGTTGGATCAGTTTCTTTCAGGTCCAACCGCCTGGCTGACCAGCACCGCGCTCCGCGCCGTGAACCGCGCGTCGCTCGCCCCCGCGCAGGGCCGGGCAGATGTTGCTCGCCGCGTCATAGGATGCCAGGTGTCTCGAAAAATAATGAGGGTTCGAGATTTCGGTCGATGACGTGGCGGGCAGTATCTTCCGGATCCTACACCCGCCTGCTCGCGCACCGTGATGGCCCGAACATCACCTAGGGCCTGGCAGGTATGGCTCGCCACGTCATTGACACGCATTGGCAACCTCGAGTACTGAGTTAGACGGCATCCGATGACGTGGCGAGCGATATCTGCCGGACCATACCAGGGGCTTACACTCGATCACGTTAGAGCTCAACTTGAGCACATTCCGGGAACATACATGGGTCAAGTTGGGTCATGTGGGGCACAAAGATAGCTCAAGTTGAAAGGAAAGTGAAAGAGTGTAAGCCCTTGGACCGTACCATCGCCCGCACTCGCCGGCAGCACGAGTTCGACGCGCACAAACACGTCGGCGGCGGTGGCCGCCTCCAGACAGGGGCTCACACTCGTTCCCATTTCAGCTCAACTTGAGCTCCTCCGTCCACCGTATGACCCAACTTAACTCATGAATGTGTCCCGGTCTCCTGGAGTTGCTCAAGTTGGGCTATAACGTGAACGAGTGTAAGCCCCTGCCTCTGGGGCGCCGCCGCCGTCGCCGACCGAGTGCACGGAGCACAGCTGCGCGGTCGTCCCCTCCCCCCCTGCATCCGCGGTGGTGTCGTCCGGGCTGGCGTCAAGCACCACTGACCACCCCCGTTGTGAAGCCCCCGACGACGTCGACGCTGAGCTTGCGGCGACACTCGAGCTATCAGTCGCGCCGTCGCCGTCACCGTTCTCCCAGTGTAACACACACCTCGCCGCCAGTTGACGCGCCCACACCTCCACCACCAGATCCAACTGCATCGGGCCGCTGTTTCCGCCGACGTCGCCGCCGCCGCCGCCGACGCCGCCGCCGCTCGAGGTCGTGGCGCCGCCGCTCGAAGCTCTTGGAGCGCCGAGTTCCAACACCACCGCCCTCGTGTTCTCGCCCGCGTCGCTCGCGAGCTGCACCGCCGCGGCAGGGGCCGCACTCGCCTGAGAAATCTGCGACGCCACAAGCAACGCGCCGAGCGGCGCGAGCGTCAACTCGCCGCCGCCGCCGCCGCCGCCGCCGCTGCCGCCGCTACCGCCGCTACTACTATCGCCGCCGGCGCCGGCGGTGGAGGCTACGGCGCCGGCATTGGAGAGGGCGGGGCTGGTGACTTTGGCGGACCAACCGGTGGCGACCACGACCCCCTGGTCTATCACAACAGTGTACCCGCGCGCGGGGGAAGCGCGCGAAGCGAGGAGGAGGAGGAGCAGTGCGGCAATGGAGAACCGCAGCGCACTCGCGCGTGCCACCCGCATGTTGCATGCAGCGACGTCTGCGACGGCGTGCGCGCCTGCGGCTGTATTGTGCGTTACGTGAGCGAGGAAGGTGTGAAGGCGCGTGTATGCCTCGAACGGCGCAGCCCTCACCTCCGGCCTGCGAACTTGAACAACCCTAAATCCTAAACCCTATACCCTAAGCCCTAAATCCTAAACGCTAACTGACCCCCGGGCCACCACCACCAAGCTGCCAAGGGTCTCCAGCTCCAACGAACAGGCAAAATGAAAAGCCTACTTCTCAGAGCTTCCCCCCGCCTCCGCCGCCACAACGCCCTGCACAGGCCGCGGCGAAGCGCGCGTTCGGGGCATGATCGACACACCGGCGGATTTCATCACCGGTACTCCTGTGACTATGGCGGGACGCGCATCCCACGCTGCCGGCAACGCCGCTGGCCGGTACAACCTGCGCCCCCGGGGGCGTAGCGGCCAGCAGCGGGGGCTCCGCGGGGCCGCCGCCCTCGCCGACTCGCCGCTGATGGGGCGGCTGCTGGAGGACCTGGTCGCCGTGTGTGACGCAGAGGTTCTGCCGCTGCTGGACGCCACCACACGCGCGCTGCTTGGGCGGTGTCGGCAGGCGTGCCGCGACGCAGTGCTGCGGTCCCCCAAGCTCCGGTGCACGGGTCGGATCGTCGGGGTGAAGCTCAAGGTTAGTGAGTTTGTCGGGTCCGTCCAGCTGCTAGCTTGGGCCCATGCGAGCGGGTGCCCAAGCCAGCACGGGGCGGCGGGGCGCGCCGCACGGCACAGATCCGTGGGGCAAATTGATAAATTACAAAGATTCTGGGACCAAGGCGGTTGCCTGTGGTGCCTCCTCATACACGCTGACGCGTCTCTCTCTCTGGTCTCTCTGATAAATTTAACATAATTCTGTGCAAATGTCACTTGCACCGTAACACATGAACCCGCATCTCCCACGACATCGCGGGTTACGAGGAGAGAGCCTTTCCCTCTACTGATTGCCGCTGCGTTTACAAAACGTACGTCGCAAACAATCCCATGCGCTCTTCTACTTACTTTTTCTTCGTGTCTTTGCTTTTTTTAGCGGTGCGGTTAGCGAGCGCCATCACGTCGTTGCGCACTTTCTGGCGGGGTACGAAGGACCACTCGCCAGGGGCTTACACTCGTTCACTGTTCAGCTCAACGTAAGAGCTTTCTGTGGGATAGGGGGCGCGTCTGGGGGTTGTTTAGGGGATGCTCATGGGGTGTTAGGGGTATGCGGGGGTGTGCAGGGCGTATTTTTGTTTCAGAAACGGCTCAGGTTGAGCTGAAAAGTGGACGAGTGTAAGCCCCTGCCACTCGCGCTCTTCCTTTGGCAGCCGACGGTGCTCCATTGCCGAGCTTGCCGTGCTGTAGTGCCGCAACTTGAAACTGAAAGCAAAGTTTGAAAGCACCTCATCATACATGGCTTCAAGCGCTGAAAGCTGAAACTCAGCGCAGGCAACCCAGGGTCAACCCAGGGTCAATCCTGAGTCGACCTGCACCACCTTTCAGAGGTGCATGTTGACTCCAGATGGACCCTGGGTTCAGCTTCAAGCGCTGAAAGTACGCGCAGGCAACCCTGGGTTCAGCTTTAAGCGCTGAGACCACGCGCAGGCAACCCAGGGTCAATCTGGAGTCGACCTGCACCGCCCTACCGTGCGGTCCTGCCTGACCGACGCTGGTGCCTCTCCTCCCTCCCCGGGGTGTAGCGGCGCAAGATGAAATTGAAAGCAAACGTTGAAAGCAGTTTATCATATTACATTCTCAAGTGGGGCTTCTGGTTTCATGGACAGTTTACTGTGCAGAAGGGTTTTGATCAGAAGACTTGAAATATAAAATGGACAAATACATATGGTTTCAAGTCGGGCTCATATTATAGTTTCAAGTTAGGCGCTTTCAACACGGGTTGTGATACTTTGAACCTGCATCGCCCTACCGGGGTTTGACCCTGCGGGCTGGATGCCCAGGCCGACGCTACGACGAGATTTCTCCCGCGACTCGGTGTAGCGCCGCAAGCTAAAATTGTCGAACGTTGAAAGCATTTTATAACATTATAGTGTTAAGCACTGAAACCAGGCGCGCTTTCAACATGGGTTTTGATCAGGGTCGTACCCTCGTCCACTATTCTGCTCAACGTAAGCACATTTTGTGCGATACGTTGGGCGCATGATTTCCCCCCAGTCTAATAGACAGGGGAACATGTGGAGGTGTGACCAAAACGGATGAGGTTGAGCTGAAACGTGGACGAGTGTAAGCCCCTGGTTTTGATACTTTCAAGCTGCACCGCCCTACCTTGTCCCTTTCACGATGGAGGCTCCGCTTGATGTAGCGGCGCGAGTTGAATTTAAAAGCAGAAGTTGAAAGCAGTATATCACACTTTAGTTACAAGCCCTTAGTTCCAGGCGGTTTCAACTTGGATTTCATAGGGTCAAACTGCACCGCCTTACCTTGGTGCGCTCCAGCATGTCCGCCCAGTTGTAGTTCCGCAAGTTGAAATTGAAAGCAAAACTTGAAAGCAGATTATCTGATTTCAGTTTCAAGCGCTTAGAGTATAGTTACAGGCGCTTTCAACGTGGGTCTGATAGGGGCAACCTGCACCGCCATACCCAGCTCTCGTGCTCCTCAGTGTAGCGGCGCAAATTAAATTTGGAAGCAAAATTGTAGCAACATGGCAAGCAGCTCATCGTGTTTCGGTTTCAAGCGCTTCTTTCCGGGCGGTTTCAACGTGGGTGTGTCAACCTGCACCACCCTACCTCAGCTTTTTGCTTCTCAGCTCCGTAGGGTGCCAACGCCGCGTTATCATCTACCGCCTGGTTGTAGCGACGCAAGATGAATTTGAAAGCAAGACTTGACAGCAGATGACAATATTTTAGTTTCAAGCGCTGAGATCTAGGCGCCTTCAACTTGGATTTAATTGGGTCAACCTGCACCGCCTTACCTGGTCAGGAAGGGCAGCCATGCCCCACGGTGTCAGTGGTGCGTTGCCTGCCGAGCTGCAGGGGCTTACACTGGCCCCCTTCTCAGCTCAACCTAAGCCGTTTTAGTCAATTAGCCGATGTGTGTCCAGTTTGAGATGAGTTATGACCCATCCATTTACTGGAGGTACCCAAAGTATCCCACAGGTAATGCCTACGTTAAGTTGAGAAGCGGACGAGTGTAAGCTCCTGCCGAGCTGGAGAGAATCTCGTCAGCGCTAGGATCTCTCGCGGTAGGCACGTCAGCCAGTATTGGTGGACCAGCCTCGGGCATGTTGTCCTCCGTCTCCAGCTCGAGCTGCTTGATGCCCTCGACCCAGGGGCTTACACTCGTCCACTTTTTGGCTCAACTTAAGCGCTGTCTGTGGGATAGGGGGTGCATGTAGGGTTTGTTTAGGGGATGTTGAGGTGGTGTTTAGGGGTTGCCAGGGGGTATCATGGGGTGTGTAGGCTGTATCTTGTGTCAGAAACGGCTCAGGTTGAGCTGGAGATTGGACGCGTGGAAGTCCCTGCCTCGAGCGTGTTGGTGTGCCACGGCACGTCGAAATCCAGCAGTGTCTTCGACTTTAGCGCCTGTCTTTTCTCCTCCTCTAGCCAGGGGCTTACACACGCTCACTTCACAGCTAAACTTGAGGACCTTCGGGAAACATTAATCCCGTTAGACCTCAACTTGAGCACCTTCGGAACAGGTCCACGGGTTACGTTGGGTTATATGGGGGACACAGTCAGCTTAAGTTGAGCGGAAAGGGGCAACGTAAGCTCAAGTTGAGCAGGAATGAGAACGAGTGGAAGCCCCTGCCTCTTCCACGAGCTGGAGCTGTAACCTGACATCGTCCTCCGGCTTTGTCTCGTGGCCCTGCTTCTGCCGCCGCTTCCAGGTTTCCTCGCGCTTCTCCCGCTCAGCCTCCATCTCCTTCGCGCGTGCGGCCCTCAAGTAGGGGCTTACACTCGTCCACCTGTCAGCTCGACGTAAGCGCTGTTGGTGGGACAAGGAGTATTTAGGGGGTGTTTAAGGCAGTGGTGGAGGGGGTATGTAGGCGTTCGGGGGATGTGTTGAGTGTCAGAAACGGCTCAGGTTGAGCTGAGAAGTGGACGAGTTTAAGCCCCTGCCCTCATGGTCTTGAGCTCTTCAAGCTTCAGCCGCTCTTTTTCGGCCATGATGCCCACGTGCGCCTTGACGTAGCGGCGCAACTTGAAATTGAAAGCAAAGTTTGAAAGTGGTTCATCATATTATAGTTTCAAGTGCTTGGTTCCAGGTGCTGTCAACATGGGTTTCATAGCTTCAACCTGCAGCGCCCTACCTTCACGTGCGCCTTGAGCTGTGCGGGTTGAGCCATCACAGACTTGACGATGCGCCTACTACCAGGGGCTTACACTCGTCCACTTCTCGGCTCAGCGTAAGCACGTTTCGTTGGATACAATGGGTGGTCTGTGGGTGGACTGAGTGACAATAAACGGCCCAGGTTGAGATGAAAAGTGGACGAAGTACTTGTAGCCCATGCCCACTACTCGCGCCCAGCAGCAGGGGCTTACACTCGTCCACTTCTCAGCTCATCTTGAGCCGTTCCTGAAATAGAATCACACCCTGCTAAAGCGCCTAATATATCCCTTAACATCCCCCTCAACAGCCCCTAAACAACCCCCAGAAGCGCCCCCGGCCCCCTATCCCACAGAAACCGCTTACGTTGAGCTAAAAAGTGAACAAGTGTAAGCCCTGCCCAGCAGCTGCCGCACCCGCAAGCTGGGATCCTCGAACTCGTCGTCATCATCCTCGTCTTCGTTGCTCTGGCGGGATCTAGACGACACGGCGCTGCTTTCCTTGAGCCCGCCGGGGACCTTCATGCCCGTGGAAGATTTCCGTGGGCTAGTGCCTGGCAGCTGACAGCGACGATGACAAGATGAACAGGGGCTTACACTCGTTTTTTTGTTTCAGCTCAACTTGAGCCGTGTCTGATACACAAAAAAACCCTACACACCCCCTAGCACCCCCTCAAAATGGGCAACACAATCACTACACGCACCCCCTGTACCATACAAAGCGCTCAGATTGAGCTGAGAAGCGGACGAGAGTACTCGTAACCCCCTGAAGTTGACCTTGACCAGGCAGGGCGCGAACTGTCTGGAGAACCGGGTGCTGAAATTCCGGAAGATGGGTCGCGCGTGATCCCATGTATAACGTGGCGAGAGCAACATCTGCACGGCCCTACCGTGGGCGCCGCCCGTCTTCTGATGGCGCGGGACGGTATTG
>Ga0307489_10003501_pt1 | contig 10396 bp, 19 predicted proteins | sample SB12metaG_FD_202247 | JGI IMG/M metagenome (GOLD analysis project Ga0307489, IMG submission 202247) | Sea-ice brine microbial communities from Beaufort Sea near Barrow, Alaska, United States - SB 1.2 | ecosystem: Environmental > Aquatic > Marine > Coastal | place: USA: Alaska | collected...
CCCGAGCGGCGGGGCCCCGACCTCGCACTCCTCATAGCCCTCAACGTCCCGGGGGTCCCCCATTTCCTCGTCGCTGTCGCGGAGGTCGATCGCGTCCGCGTCCATCCTTGCCCAAGGAAAAGTGGCGTTGTGGGGTGATGGGCACCCGACCCCTCATCAACGCCTCTTAGGATCCGCTCTGAAAGGATGACGCAGACTGTTAGATGGCAGCCCGTAGTGAATATCGTGTTGTTGAGTGGCGTTCCTGCGAGCGCCGCTGGAAGGGACGCGGCGCCGCTTCCCCCGTTCGGTGACAGCATGGCGAGCCTTCTCAAAGTGGCACGGGCCTCCGGCCTCCTTCGGGCCGCGGCGAGCGCGCCCCAGTGCGCGCAGGCGAGGCTATCCCTTGCCCCGCGCCACCAACCCTTTTTCATAAAATATCTTCTGTCACCGATACACGTGGACCTCGGAGGCGGCCTAGTGGAGGTTGGGTTCACCATCGCGACCGCCGCCGAACCGGCGACGCGCCGATCGTTCGTGACGCGACCAAGGGAATCTGCGCGAATCGCGTCGCGAGCGGTTGGCACGGCGGCCACCGGCCGCCTGGGTCGCGAGGAGGCCGTCCAACAATTTGCCCCTTACTCCAAGATGGCCGTGCTGATGACTACACTTGGTGCTTCGCGTGGACCCTGGCTCCGGGTGGGCGGGGTACGGCGGCTCGGCGTGAGCGCGAGGGTGTGCTCGGGGATGCCCGTGGGTAAACCCCTGCACAAACACGAGCCCCCCACGTCGGAGGTACGCACGCACCCCTCGCACCCTCCCTCGCGCCCCCGTTGCCCCGTCTTTGTCGCAGCCCCCCATTCCAAAAGCCTACACCTTCCCCACCGTAGATTGTGCTTTCACCACAAGTGTCGCATTCACAGCTGACTGAGCAAACGCTACACGGATGTGAGGTTCTGTCGCATGCTGCATTTGATTGACGCGAGTCCCTTACCCCCTCCCCCCTCCCCCCTCGCTGCGCCCGCGCAGGTGCCCGAGGAATACGAGCTGATGTGGGACGTGGGCGACGGGCACCCCGAGCCCTGCCTGGGTAGGGCAGCACCTCCGCTCCGCCGCGCAATACCGATACACAAGTCAATCCCTTCTTCAGCTGGCACTTGCGCCGTCTCGTCCGCTTACGATCGTTCCCTTTTCTAGCTGGCACTTGGCCCCTTTCGCTCCAGACCCTTCTCCGCTCATCCCTCACAGGTACTGGTAGCTCGAGTGCCTGTCTGTAAAGCGTACTACCTGTAGTATCTCGTACTACCTGTAGTAAGCAGGCGTTTGGTGATTTTGACCAAAACCCAAATGAAGATTGGCCAAATCGCCGAACTCCAGCTTACTTAGATGATACTAGCCCACAGACTAGGCACTAGTGAAGTGCCAGATGAAATTCTCTTCAAAGACTGCACACCATCTCGGCCGCATAATAACCCAGCGACCAGAGTGGGCGGGAGGCCACCCTACCCGCAGACAACCTGCCGGAGCACATCGTTGGCAAATGGGAGGCGTTCGGGCAGCTCTCGTCCGGCTTGGGGCGGGGCCGTACACAACTTGTTTTACATCTCAACTCACGTTCATAGAGCCCCAAGGCGCTCACGTTGTGAGCATTTATAACCATCCGCGTCCGGCATTACAAGCGGACAGACCAGGAGCTGACATGGGTGTTGTTTTTGCATAGTTTCTGCCGGCGCCTGCAGGTGTATGTTCAGGAAACCACATGAGAAATCCCAATCAGTATCTCAAAAAAGAAATGCTCTATTGAAGCTGAAAAATATGCTTGTGTAAGGCCCTGGGTGTGGGTTTTTCGCTGCGGTTTTCGCTGCGGTTTGGTACGTTGACAAGTACAAGCCCTTGGGGTGGGGCGAGCAGCCCTTCATGGACAAGGTGGGGCGATGCAAGTTGAGACTGGTTGTGAAGCCCGTGCTGAAACGGCCTGGTTTCAGCGCTGAAAAGTAAAGAATATGATGCACTGCTTTCAAAACAATTCCTTCAATTTTAACATGCGCCCGTACAACGAGGAGTTTCCGTTTGACGGCCTCAGGTTGGAGATGGGCGGGAGGAGCGTCCCAGAAATGCCGAAGAACAACTACAGGTGGCCCCCGTAGTAACCGAGCTGCGTGAGGCGGGGCATTTGGCGCTGGCGCGTGGTGTTACGATGGCTGGAGAATGACCCCGCTGACTCCGGCGCAGCACCGAGCCCTCGCAGCGCCAAAAGTGTACCAACAAACCTTGTTTACCAACATACATTGTTACTTTTTTTCACTACCGCATACTCGCAGCACGATTGCTATACTTTTTTCTCGACCGCATACTCGTAGCACGATTGCTATACTGAAATACTGTACGACGAAAGTTTCATTCCTTTCATTAACATTCTCATCCTCTTCACATCGCGTGTGCTACCGATACTACTGCAATACAGACAAGCTAGTGCACTCAGCTCACATGGTGGACCAAGCAAAACCCATCCACCAAAATAGGCCGATGTCGGTATATCGCTTCCCGCGCCGAGCGCTGACGCTTTGTCCGCAACTCTGTATGGGCATTCAACCTGGCGTCCGCTTTCCCGCGCGGAGCGCTGACGCTTTGTCCGTAACTTTGTATGGGCATTTCACCCAGACGATGTACCGAAAGCAGCCAATTCAAGCGGGCATACTAATCGGTCTATCGGGATTCAACCCTCAGGGCCACGTCCACTAAACTGTCTAACCCTGGAATTCGTCGGAACCCTCGTATTCGTCGGGCCCCGGGTCAATTTCCACGAGCTGCCGGTTTTTCACCTTCTCCTTGAACGCATCCGCCGCCTCCTCCCAGATGCGCTGGCTCTCCTCCGCCTGCGTGGGTTTAGGGTTTATGATTTAAGGTATTAGGGTTTAGGCCCACAATGAGCTGTAAGTTTCGAGTTGATGGCGAGCGAGCGGTTTTAAGCGGTGCAGTGAATGGGTGGCGCGTTGAGCTCTGGCCAGGTTTAACAGGGCAGCGAGCGGTTTCAAGCGGTTCAGTGAAAGGGTGGCGCGTTGAGCTCTGGCCAGGTCAGCTAGCGGTTTCAAGCAGTTTTGTGGATGGGTGGCGCGTTGAGCTCAGGCCATTTTTAGCAGGGCGGCACTCACCTTGCCAGGCGCGCGGCCGGGAATGGCATCTGTGGGAATGACGGTGCCCCCCTTGAGCGCGCACCGCCACCAGTGCACCATCATGTAGCGGTGCAAGTTGAAATTGAAAGCAAAGCTTGAAAGGAGTTTACCATATTCTAGTTTCAAGCGCATGGTTTCAGGCGCTTTCAATGTGGGTTTGATAGGGTCAACCTGCACCGCCCTACCATCATGCCAATGCCCTTCTTGCGCAGCATGATGCGGATGACGCGTCGCCCCCCCGCCGCCGGCGCCTCATAGTCCGTCACCAGGGGCTTACACTCGTCCACCTGTCAGCTCAACATAAGCGCTTTTGATGGAACAAGGGGTAATTATGGGGTGTTGAGGGATTGTTTGAGGCGGGGGTGGAGGGGGTGTTTGGGCGTTTAGGGGATGTGTTGAGTGTCAGAAACGGCTCAGGGGGAGAATGAGAAGTGGACGAGTGCAAGCCTCTGCCCGTCACCTCCCAGTCCCCGAACACGTCGGGGGTGGAGTGTCTCGACTCTTCCGACAGGCAAGGCCCGGTATCAAAAGCAGCGTTCGTTTGGTGAAGTCACCGTCTACGCAGTTCTGGTGGGGGGGTCAAACGGGGATGGCGCGTGGCGCGGTATGGTCACGATCTTTGAGTTAATAGACCCTCGCCCATACAAAAATCAGTCTTCCGTGTACGGGAGACTGCGACTGATCTACACTGTAACTTATATGAGCGACCGTCTATTAACTTAGGGAAATCCAAATCCCCATTTGATCCCCCCCACCCGACCAGCGTAGGTAGGTGAAGGTGAACAAGTTAGGTGAACGTGCTGAGTGTCAAGGTCTGGTATCGTGTTCAGGTGGAATGCCCATACCGAAACGGGGTTTAGGGTTTAGGTTTTAGGGTTTAGGGTTATCGTGTCAGGTGAAGTGCCCATACCGACACGTCGTAGTCCATCTCGTCGTCGTCGCGCGGCTCGGGGGCGATGGGGTGCGCCAGCTCCCCTTTCAGCAACGGCGCGAGTTGACTTTGAAAGCAAACTTGGAAGGCGATTCTACATATAATATTTTCAAGCGCTTGGTTCCAGGCGCTTTCAACATGGGTTTCATCGGTCCAACCTGCACCGCCAGACCTTTGAGCAGCACCTGCCCCACCGCGCCCCCCGCGCCCCCGCCGCCGCCGCCCGTCAACCAGGGGCTTACACTCGTCCACTTTTCGGCTCAACGTAAGCGCTTTCTGTGGGATATGGGGTTGCATTTAGGGGGATGTAGGGGGATGTAGGGTGTGTGAAGGGACGTTAGGAGGTGTCAGGGGGTGTTGAAGGTGTATTTTGTGTGAGAAACGGCTAAGGTTGAGCTGAAAAGTGGACGAGTGTGAGCCCCTGCCGTCAATGCGACGAACATAGTATGCGCGTCGACCACCACAGCAATGTCCTTCGCCTTTGTGGAGCGGCGCACGTTGAATTTGAAAGCAATACTTGAAACCACTCCGTGGGCATTATAGTTTCAAGCGCTGAAACCATAGGCGCTTTGAACTCTGGTTTTGAACCTGTCAACCTGCACCGCCCTACCTTGGTTTTCGGCGGCGCGATGACGTTGATTATCACCTCGTCGCGCTCCTGCGACCAGGGGCTACACTCGTTCACTTCTCAGCTCAACTTGAGCGCGTTTTGTGGGATAGGGGGTGCGCGGAGGGGTGCTGTAGCCCGTGTGAAGGGGATGTTTAGGGGTGTTAAGGGTGTCTAAGGTGTTTAGTTGTGTCATGCACGGCTCAAGTTGAGCTGAGAAGAGGACGAGTGTAAGCCCCTGCCTGCGACCACAGGTACCCTTCGTCGCGCCCTCCGTTCTTTGTCAGCTTGGCTTCCAACGCCGCCGCGCGCTGGTCGGAGGCGGCGGAGGGATCGACAGCGGCGGTGGGGGCGGCAGGGGCGGCGGGGGCGGCGGCGGCGCGAGCCGGAGGCGTAGGCATGGAAGCACCCTCAACGTATTGACATAAGAACATAAGAACAACGTTCGCCATTAATAGGATGCTGTTTACGCATAAGTGACGGTTGCATCGCGGTGGATGAGGTGGCAGAGTATTTTGTGTGTGGCCCTGCCGCGGCGCGGCCCGGGGGAGGGTACGGCTGCGGGGGCATCGCCGCAGCTGGTCGGGCCGCGGCGGCCGCAGCTGCGGCGGCGGGAGTGGTGATATCGGCAGCGGCGGCGGCGGCGTCGGCGACGGGTGTGCTGGATATCCCATGTTCCTCGTTCCAGTGCCAACGCATCGCCTCCGGATCCCCGGCGCCGAACCATGGATCTTCCTCCTCCCCATCTTGCTCCCCATTTTTTTCATCCCCGCTGTCGGAGAGCTCCGCCGCCAGGCGCTCGAACGCGGAGTAGTCCGTGACATGCTTGGGCTTCGCCGCCACCGCCGCACTCCCACCTGCCTTCTGCGTATGCTTCTGCGTGGCGGCGGCGGCGGGGTAAGCGGCGGCGGCGGCGGCAGCGGCGTTGGCGGCGGCGTTGGCGGCTTTCGAAGGATCCGGCGCATCTATCTCGGCGTGCACTACTCCACCATGTCAGCGCCTTGTCCCGTTGTCCGCGGGGCTCGATGAACGTTAGTAAAGTCAAATAGATCCTAAACCTCGTACGGTATCAATACTAGCTTGGAGTACGAGTAGCTGGAAGCGAACACGGTTGTATCAATGCAAGCTCGGTAGCTCTAGTTGTAAAACACGGCAATCTCATAGTTCGCCCTTCCCCCCCGCCGCCACCGCCGCCGTCACCGTCGCCACCCTCGCTCCTGCCCCCGCCGCCGCTCCCGCCGCTCCAGTCTCAAAATTCGCAGTTCCCCCCCGCCCCCGCCCCCGCCCCTGCCCCCGCCCCTGCCGCCGCCCCGGCCACCGCTCCCGCCGCCACGTCCTCGTCCCAGTCCGTGTCCTCGTCCGTGTCCGCCTCCATGTTGAAGCGGCACAAGTTGAAATTAAAGCAAAGTTTGATAGCGCTTCATCATATTTCAGCTTCAAGTGCTGACACCAGGAGCGGTCAACCCGGGGTCAACCCGGGGTCAACCTGGGGTCAATCTGGGTTCAACCTGGGGTCAACCTGGGGTCAACCTATGGTCAACCTGGGGTCAACCTGGGGTCAAACTGGGGTCAACCTGGGGTCAACCTGCACCGCCCTACCATGTCAAACCAGTCTTCGATAATTTCAAGCCAGTCTTTCGGCTGAGCACGCGCAGGTTCGTCGGAGGCGGGCGGCTCGGGCGGCTCGGGCGGCGGGGCGACACGCGGGACGGCGTTGCGGCGCTCCGTCACGATCTCTGCGCGCAGTGCTTTGGTCTCGTCGTCAACGGCGCGCAGCTGCTCGGTCACCCGCCTCACGGACTCCCCCAGCTCGTCAAGCTCGCGCCTGAGAGCGACAGAACGCTGCAGGGCTTCTTCCAGCTTCGTGAGCAGCACTTTTCCGCGATCGGAGGGCGGCGCGGCGAACGGCGGAGGGACGCCCATATCTATGCTTGCTGCGCTGGGTCGGCGCGTGGGAGGTGAGGATCGGCAGCGAGACGCGCTTGCGGGGGGAGGCGCGTGCGTTGGGTTGTTGGTACCTGGTGCTTCAGTAAAGTTCTTGAACCACTCTGCAACCTCGAGCTTGTATTAGGTCACAAGGCTCAAATTAGATCATGGCTAGTCAGCTCTCCAGATCATCCGATGGCTTGAGATTTGCCGGAAAAGAGCCACGACACCTCCGCACGGGCGCTCACAACCGCACGCCAAACGCCCACTCCGACCTCCCGTCGCCCGCCCGGCGCCATGTCGCAGACCCCCAGCGGCAAGCGCGAAGCGTTTCAATGACCGAAGCGCTCGCGTCGCTCCAACGCGGTGAATAAATAAATACATAATAAATAACGCGTCGGCTGAACGCCCCGCGTGGCGTGCACTAGTTGCTAGATTTTAAGTCCAGACTACACTAGCTCTAAGTGCATGCATGTACGATTACTCTACGGTTAGACTCGTGTAGCAGAGGTAGCGTCAGAACGACTCAAACGCCGTTGGTCAGAACGGCTCGTCGAACGATAGCGCTGGCAAACGATTGGGCCGAAGCCCGGTCCCCCGCCTGACCTTATGCGGAGGCGTCGGTCGGATGTTGCTCGACCGACGGCCAAAGACTTGTGCAAGGCTGACACGGCTGACCTATCCCGACGCAGAGCTGACCTAAACCAGAGCGGGTACCTAAGCCAGATTACCTCATAATCACTACTTTTCGCCTGTCCTCGCTGTCCTTGTCAACTATGCAAAAGTGTGCACTGTGAATACTCGAAGTCCGCTACAAGGGCGCCGCGTCCAACCCCAAATGAACCTTAGCTCACCCGGGCCCGCGACTCTGTCACCCCTTCCGTACTTCTCCCCAAGCATGTAGAGCAGAGCGGAGCTCCATGCGGTGATGACTACTTCTGCAAGCGGCGCCGTCGTCTCACGCACAACCTCGTTGCTGCCGCCGTGGACATCGTCATTCGCCGCACGCTACCGGCGCTCTACTCAGAGTGCTAGCCAGTAGCCATGTAACAAAGCAACCTCCACACGTTCGTTCGCTTCGAATCGTAGCCGGTCCACGCTCCGTCGCTGCCGCCCGCCGGCGCAAGGCAAACCAGGTGCCCACGTCCACGTCAGCAGCTCTCGCATAACATGTTCACGGAATATTATCTGTATGCCTCATTAGCATTATGCGCTGCCCGCACCCGCACCCGCACCCGCAAAAATATCAATACCTCGGCATTCTGCCCTGGCGCCCCCGCCCGCACCGCGCTGCCCCGCCCGCGCCCGCGCCCGCGCCCCCATCCCCCGGATAACCTCAACATTATGCGCTGCCCGCTCGACAATAGCCCTTCCCCCCCGCCCCCGCCGTCGCCCCCGCCCCCGCCGCCGCCCCCGCCACCACAGTCTCATAGTTCGCCCTTCCCCGCCGCCGCCGCTGCCGCCGCCGCCAGCACCTCCCGCGCGGCCCGATCCCCCGCCGTGATGGCCCCGTCCACGTGCCCGGACGCCTCCTCCGTCTCCTAGAGTGACAAGATATCCCATATCGATATCCAGGATGACAATATCGAATACTGTCATCTCCCATATCATTAGCCCATGTCCCATATCGATATCCATGATGACCATATCGATATGGTGTATGACCATATCGTTAACCCATATCCCATATCGGTAACCCATAACCCATATCGAGATCGATCTCGATATCCCATATTCCGTATCGATATTCCATATCGATATCCCATATCGATATCCCGATCATATCTTGTCACTCTCCCGTCTCCGTCCCCGCGAAGTGCACCCCCCACCCGCTCGGTCGACGCAGCGCCCCGGTGCCCGGACACATGGCCGCCCCGATACCACTAGAGGTATTCGTGGGTTTAGAGGGGCGCGTTGGTTCAACGGGGCTTGGGTATGTGACTCGTCAAAACTGACCCTGCGTTACAATCAGAGCACCCGGTCATTCTGATGAGTCACATACCCAAGTCCCGTCTGACAAGTAATGCGTCGACCGCTTCGAGGGTGTAGTACGAGAATAAATCGCCCGGACGCGCCGCTGGCTCACCCGTCGACGCGTAGTTAGTTAACGGTGGATCCCAGTCCTTCAACGTCGAGCTTAAACCACGGCGTGTCATTACGAGAGGAGAACCGAAATTAAACCCTTTTTATATTACACTACGCATAACCCCTTCTATGGCTCTTCGTAGGGTGAGTACCGCGTACTTTTTGTGGCTCATCGGTGGCTGGGCGGGAATACACCCTTCTACCTGGGCCGCCACGTGCATGGCGTCGCATGGGTGACCACAGGGAACATGTTGGGCGTCGGATGGCTGAGAGATGTGGTCCGCATTCCAGAATACGTGCGCCAGGCCAACGCCGAGCCTGAGCACGAGCGCTACGTGATGAAGATCATGCGTCTGACAAGGGTGCCCCCGGTGAACGGCTCGCACATCATGGGCATGGTCATGCTAGGAACATGGTATTATTACGTGGTGGGCGGAATGGCGTCGTTTCATATTCCCCGCAGAGTATATCGCAGTGGCGTATATCGCCGGCGCGTTTGCCATGAGCGTCGGCGTCTGGGCCGCAGGCAGCTGTGGGCGCGCATCGTGATCACTCAACCACATCCTATTCACTGTCATCACTATCTCCAGCAGTTTCTCGAGCCTGCGACTTGCCGCATTGTTGCCTACGCTCCCGGCCGCCATTTTTGCCGCCGTCTGCACGCGCCGCTGGCGCTTTGACCGAGACGACTGTGTGCTTTCTTTCCACGCTGCGGTCGTCACACTCGTGCTCGTCGGCGCGTTCACAACCGCGTTTGCGTACTTCGCTATCCGCTGGGGAAACGACACAGAAATCCTCTCGCAGGACGCTGACGGGCGTACAATACTTAACCAGGAGGTTCAGCAGAAGCGAATCAAGGGCGGACTAGATGAGGCATTCGAGGGTCTAAGCGACCTACTCGGACATCTCGATAACACTTTACAAAAGCGGAGGAGTAACAGTAGTGCACGCAAAATGCTCCACATCGAGCGGGGCGCAACAGACGAAGAGATTACAAAGGCATTTAGAAAATATAGCAAAATATGGCATCCTGACAAGTACCGCGGAAACCCTGTGGAGCTCGCCCGCACCTCGCCATGCCCGATGTACGTTGGACACGCCCGCGTCCCCCGACCCCTCGACGCTTTCTTCACTGCCCTTCGTTATCTTGCTCGTCATCGGCTTTTTTTTCTTTTTTTTAACGTTCATCGAGCCCCACGGCGCTACACATGGTGAGCTTAACCAACCCTCTCCGCAATGTCAAGTGGACAGACCTCAGTCTGTCAAGGTTTATGGTCATATCGAGGGGCATTATAATAATCTAATGCTAATGCTAATTTTACTAAAGGTTACAATATCGGAGGTCCTAACCGTTGTTGAGGGTCTTGTGACAATGTTAAGGTTGACGTTAGTGAAAGCAGACTTAATATTGATGACAGGAGAATAGTGTTGATATCTACTCACTCTCTTCATCACACTCAATGTTCGATTCACTCCGCATCCGTTTCCTGTTTCTCCGTCCTTGTCTACCCCGTCCATCATCTTCAGTCACTTCCAATCCCGTCCCTCTTGCTCTCGTCCCCACCCTTTGTTCCCCTCGTGCGTCTCCCGTTGTTCTGCTCCAATCAATTTCCACCCCTTCGTCCCCGTCCGTCCTACGTCTTTGTCCTCTTGCATCATCGGTCCCATCGTCATCCTCGTCCTCACGTTCTCTCA
>Ga0307489_10003502_pt1 | contig 10393 bp, 17 predicted proteins | sample SB12metaG_FD_202247 | JGI IMG/M metagenome (GOLD analysis project Ga0307489, IMG submission 202247) | Sea-ice brine microbial communities from Beaufort Sea near Barrow, Alaska, United States - SB 1.2 | ecosystem: Environmental > Aquatic > Marine > Coastal | place: USA: Alaska | collected...
GGTGGAGGCGGCCATCGCGCGGCGGGCGGCGGCGCGCCAAGCCAAGGACTTCGGTAGGGCCGCACACAACTACTTCTTCCAGCTGGCATTTTATGCCGTTTCACACAAGTACTTTTTCCAGCCGGCACTTTGAGCCGTGTATCCCTAACTGATGATAAGTACTTGGGGGATAGGCGTCAGGTGTGGTGGCCATCATAGGATAATTCCTTAGGGCCTACGATGACGCGTGGACGTCGACGTGCTTAGCCTAGCAATTGTACAGATGATACGAGGGAAGGCCCTGGGCTTTGAGGAGTCTGACCGCATCCGAGATGAGCTGGGCGCCCGGGGTGAGGACGGCCAAACAATGCCCGCCGCGTCACCGACACGCATTTTGACCCCCCCGTTTATTGACTTCGATGGCGTCCTACGACGCAGCGAGCGATGTCTGGCAGAACCTGGACTCGCCATGTCGTCGAGCCCCGACACGCATTTTGAACCCTCGTTTATTGAATTCGATGGCATCCTACGACGCAGCGAGCGATGTCTGGCAGGCCCTGGCCCGGGGCGTGGCGCTGATGGACGGCGGGAGCCAGGCGTGGCGGCCCTCGCCGATTCTGGCGGTGAGAGAGTGAGTCGTCAGCCGTTCCACCTGCTCTCAGTTTAGCAGTGTTATAATAATACGCGCCACTGACAGCCGCGTACAGTAACCGCGGGAAGCGTCTCATCCCAAACATATTATGTTCATCGCGAGGCTCCCATCAACGGCGCGGGCATTTGACCGTATGTAAGTACTGTACTACGCGATTGGCTGAGATTAGGGTTCAGGGTTTAGGGTGAGATCATATATATGGTTTATCTTAAATTAGGATTTAGGGTGTTGGGCATCGCCGTCGCGCATGGGCGCACAGGCCGCGGCGGAGGAGGCTCCAACCACACTCGGACACGCGTGGTGTCGAGTGTTCTCCACAGAGCGGCGTGCAAGTGCGAGATTGATCGTGAGAGTCGTTTCAAGGTCAATAATAAATTGCCGCGCCAGTTTCCTCTACAACAGCGTGTGGCGCCGCGTGCGCCGGTTGACTGTGTGTTGTGTGGCCCGCTACAGGCTACGAGAGGTCGGTGATGGGCGGGCGCAGCACCTTGTTGGCGGCACTGCGCGCGGCGTCGCGCGTGCCCTGCGGCAGGCCGGCGGTGCGCGGCAGCTGCGCTAAGAGCTCCGCCGTGCGCCGGAACACGCGCGCGATATCGCCCTCGTCCAGGTTGGTGTCGCGCCGCACCGCCCGCCACGGTCGCGAAACAATCACTCCAACGACATTGGCGAATGACTTCCCTGTCAAGGGTGTGTGCTCAATCAGGCGCGCGGATGAGGGGGAGAGATGCAACTTCGATGGACGCTGGTTCTGAATGACAATAAGCGGCGTACCTGGTCCCAGGAGGCCCCCGCGGCCCAGGCCTCCACGAGCGCCGCTACCGACCGGCTCAGGTTCACGGGCGAGTCCATCTGCGCCTCGAACTGCAGCGCCATGACGTCAGCGGCGGCGGGGTCCAGGCCCTGCAGGGCGGCCGCCAGCGCCGGCGAGGGGCCGTAGTCACATGAGGTGGGGCGGTTGGAGTCGCAGCACAGCGCTCCCGCCACGCCGGCGATTTGCTGCGCGTCCAGACCCGCCAGTGCGGGGGACGACAGAGCTACTCCGAGCCAAAGCTCGTTCTCGCCGCGCAGGGAGGCGCAGGTTTGGCCGAGGGGCAACAGGGTCATGGTCTCGTCCATTCGCTCGCCGCTGTCGCCGCTCCAGCGCATCCGCCGCCGCGCATCCCGCCGCTGCCGCTCCTCAGCGTGCCCGCCGCCGCCGCCGCCGCCGCCGCCGCCTCCAAACATCGCGTCGTCTCCATACTCGGGTAGATCATCCAAATGCTCGAGCGAGAACTTGCCGCCGCCGCCGTCGCCGTATGGCCCCTCCTCCTCTTCCGCCTCTGCCGCCGCCGCCGCTGCCAGTGCCTCCTCTCGCTGGTAGAAGTCGTCTTCCTCCTCCTCCTCGGCCGGCACGGGGTCCGCCGCCGCCTACGGCCTGCCACTAAACGCTCAAAGCATGTGATGTGTGTTGTCAATATCATACTATATGTTTAACACTCAATCGTTACACTTGCAATAAAACGAAATATATATCAGGCGGGCGGCAAACAACTCAAGAAACGGGGGATGGCGAATGTGTTGAAGGACGTTTTGGGCAGTTTGTGGCTTGCCCCCCTACCAGAGCGCCCACCTCCACGAGAATGTCCACCACACGCGTGAACTCCTGCCACCCCGCCGCCGTGTACTCCCACATCCAGGGCCCCGCCACATGTTGCTCGCCACATCATGGCGTGCCATACAACTCAAGAAACGGAGGTTCAGAGCGTGAGTCGACGACGTGGCGAGCCTAGGTCCTAGCACACATTGCTCACCGCGTCACAGGATCCTATTTGACTGAAGAAACAGGTGCTGCAAGCTAGGTGGCTTGCAGCATATGGCGGGCTGCGGGGCCCGAGCCGCGTGGGCCCCGCCCCGACACGCTGCTCGACGCGCACAATGCGCTCGTCCATCTTCTTGAGCTTGGAGCGCAGGCGCATCACCTTCTTCACGGCGCGCCGCAGGTACGACGAGCTCTTCATCTCCGCAATCTCCATCCCTTACGGCCCGCCGCAGCTTGCTCACCTCGTCATCCCACGCATTTCACCCCTCGTGACAATCAAGTTAAACGGCATTCTACGACATGGCGAGCCAATGGCTTGCCACGGCATCCGACGCGTTTCGTACCTTTGATTATTGAGTTGGACGGTATCCTATGACGTGGCGAGGAATGTATGGCAGGCCCAGCCTCGCGAGTGGCGGAGACGCGCGCGCGCTGCTCCGTGAGGAAGCGCGTGGCGTCGAGCTCGACTTCGTCCGCGGGCACCAGGTGGTCCGCGGAGGCCGGGACCATGGCGGCGGCGCCGGCGGCGCCGGAAGCGCTCCCTTCGGCGGCCCACAGCCCCTCACCCACGCGCTGCTTAGGGCCTGCCATATCATGCCAGCCACATCATCCACATTTTAGACCCTCCTCCCTTCAGTTACTTGGCATCATATGACGTGGCGTGCATTTGTGTCCGCCAGGCCCCACCGGCGCCACCCCAGGCTGGTCGGCGCTGGGTAGGGCCTCACAGATATTTTTCTCGCCACGTCATAGGATGGGATGTCGTTTAATTCGAGAAACGAGGCTTCAAATCGCGCGTGGTTGACGTGACGAGGAAAATCTTGGCGGCCATACCGAAGGCGGCGCGGCAGGGGCGGACGGCGGCGCCGCGGGCGGCGCGTCGGACACGGCGCGCACGCGGCTCGCCGCGAACCGGTACCAGGCAGGAGGGTCATTCAGAACGAGCACTCGGGCCGAGATCAGAGCATGACCTGCCTTCATGGTGGATGCTCATATAGACGCGCGGATTCGCTTCGTGGCGGCCGACCGACCCCCAGACCTTCGGACAAGCATTTACCCTCACTCCTGCGAGAGTCCCGATATCGGTTGATCGTTGATGTAACGCCGGTCGAGTGCATGTCGTGAATACCCCCCGTGCCACGTGCCGTCCGCGGCGAGCGCCACGTACTCGCCGAGCGGGTATGCGAAGCGGGGTACCGCGCCCGTGCTCCCCCCTCCCAGCGACGCCGCGCTGTAGTGCCTGCCAGATACTGCCCGCCACGTCATCGACATGCGTTTTCAACCTCATTTATCGAGTTGTATGGTATGCTTTGACGTAGCGAGCAATGTCTGCCATGGTTGGGGCTACTCGCAGAGCAGGCCCGCCGCGTCGTCGACACGCGTGTTCAACCCTTGCTTCTTGAGTTGAATGGCATTCGATGACGCGGCGAGCGATATCTGGCAGGCCCTACCGCGGTAACGGGCGGCAGCGCCTGGACGATGGCGACCGCGATGAGGCGGCAGGCCGTGCCGCCGCTCCACGCCCGTTCCTCCTCCTCCTCCTCCGCATCCTCCTCCCCCTTCATTTCCTCGTCGGTGTCGCCGTCGTCGTCCTCAGCGCCGTCGAACACCTCACCCAGGTTCACGGCCGGCACAAAGGGGCCCACGTCGCCGGTCGCCGGAGCGGCGGCGGCGCGCGCCGCGGAGCTCATTGACCACGATCCGTCTCCCATCTGCCCAACGCTTCGAGCAGGGCCGTTTCGTAAGTATTTCTGTGCAGCTGACCCTTCGCGTGAAGTACCGTTGTGATATTTAAGGCAATAACTGAAGTGGTTTCAGGGACAAACTGCTTAAAGTGGCAGCTGATGAATGAACACAGGCAGGGCCCTGCCTTGGAGACAGCGTGGAGGCGGCAGCGGCGGCGGCGGCGGCGGGGGGGGCTTCGTCGACATCGAGCGCGACGAGCACGGGCGTCTCCCCCAACTCGATCAAGTCCGCCACGGCGGCGCGCACCAGCTCCGTGCGCGAGTCGTCCGTCTGCCGCGCAATCATCTTGAGCAGACGCTTCTCCTCCTTCAAGCGCCCCTCCAGCTTGTTGAAGCGCGTCCACTCCTCGGGCGCCACGCCCTCCATGCCGCTATCGATCTGCTCCCGCATGGCATCGGCCTGCTCCCGCAGCCGCCGCAGCTCCTTCACCTGCACCCGCTTCGCCCGCCCTCCCAAGTAGTTCCCAAACGACCGCTCCACGATGGACCGGACCGGGCAGGAGGGTCGTTCAGAACAACCTCTCGAAGCGAGATCGGACGCGCCCGCATGACTGACCTTCAGGGTGAATGCTCATACAAACGCGCGCGGACTCGCTTCGTGGGAACACAAGGTGGGTGGAGTGCTGGTTCTGAACACCCCCCGTGCCTGGCGCAGCGGGCGCTCTGCGCGCAGCAGGTTGAGCACCATGCCGTACGAGATGCTGAACTGACTGCGCAGGTTCTCCGGCGGCGCCATCACCACTGTGTACCGCCGCAACTTGATATGGAACGCAAACTAAAAACAGTTCATCATATTTAGTTTTAGCGCTGAAATCAGGCGTTTTCAACGCGGGTTTCAAGCCCTTCGAAGTTGCAGCGCCCCACCAGCGAGAAGGCCTCCTCGGGGCCCTCGAAGGGTGACTGGCACGCCACCACGTGCCCCACCGTGTCATACCCGCATCCAGGGCATGCCACACATTGCTCGCCACATCATAGGATGCTATACAACTCACCGAGCGAGGGTTTTGAATGTCTTGGAATGCGTTGGATGAAGCTGGCTTGCAATGTTGGGTTGTCCCTACCCGCGGCGCCCTGCGCGGCCGCACATCTGGTTGAACTCGTTGGAGGTGAGCATGCGCGGGCCGTTGTCGCCGCGCTTGGACAGCGCCGACATCACCGAGCACCTGGCCGGCATGTTGACGCCCGCCGCCAGCGTCTCCGTGGCAAACACGATCTTGAGCAGGCCCCGCTGGAATAGGCCCTCGACCAGGCCCTTCCAGCTCGGGAGCGAGGTCCAGGGCCGAGCAACGAATTGCTCGCCGCGTCACGGGATGACATCCAACTCAACACACGAGGTTCTGCAATGAGGTGAGCGACATGGCGAGCATTGTGTAGCTCACCGGACGTCATTGAACTCAATGCACGAGGGTTTATAGTGCGGTGGTTGACGTGACGAGCAGTTTGCGTCTCACAGGGTGACATTGAACTCAATGCTCAGGGTTTACAATGTGGTGGGTGACGTGGCGAGCGGTTTGCATCCTGCCCTGCCAGCCCCGCGTGGTGCGAGGCGATGCCCAACAGCAGAGGGTCCACCGCCTCGGGGCGCACGGCGTCCGGATTCTGCGCGGCAAAGTCGTCCAGTGCGTACCCGATCTCCCGCTGCTCCGCCGCCGTCACCACCGCACAGGGTCCACTGCCAGATCTAACATGGCACATCCGCAATCCAAACGCTTTGCACGTAGTGCACAAATACGGTACACTTCGAGTGGGCAGGCCTGGCACGAGGATTTGGTAAGTGTGTACGGGTAGGTAGAGGAGGTAGAGGAGGTAAATGAGGAGGTCGAGGAGGTGGAGGAGGTAGGGCAGGTAGAGGGGAATAGAGGAGGAGGAGGAGGAGGAGGATGAGGAGGAGAAAGAGAAGGAGGAGGAGGAGGACGAGGAGGAGGAGGACGAGGACGAGAAAGAGGAGGAGGAGGAGGAGGAGGCGGTGGAGGAGGAGGAGACGGAGGAGGAGGAGGAGGAGGAGGAGGAGGAGGAGGAGGAGGAGGTGGAGGAGGAGGAGGAGGAGGAGGAGGAGGAGGAGGAGGTGGAGGAGGGGAAGGGGAAGGAGGAGGCGGAGGAGGCAGATGTAGGTCCCCGCCAGCTGCGCGCCGCACTCATAGAGGTACGCCACTTGCTGGTCGCAGCCCTTGCGGCTGAAGATGAACCACACGGCGGGCAGCATGTTGGCGGCCACCAGCTGTCCCACTGTGGCATCCACGTGTGGCACCAGCTTGCGCCGCATCTGCTTGTCGCTCTCCTTGCTGGGGCCGCGCCCGAAGCTGCCACGCCCGCCTCCCCCACCGCCGTTGTAACCGCCGCGTCGTTCGTCGCCTCCGTAGCCGCCGCCGCCGTTACGATCGCTTTCACGGCCTCCGCGCGAGCTCCCACCGCCCCCGCGCCCCGCGCCGCCCCGCCGCCCGCCGTCGCCCCTCTTACGTTGATACTCATCCTCCACCATTTCCTTGCCCCACCCGCCCCCCCCACCCCCATACCCCCCCGCGGCTTCCCTCGCCCCGTCTTTCGTGAACGGGTACAACTCGTTATTCAGTCGATTGCCCTTATAGTTGAGCAGCGGGCCGAGGCCCGGCCACTGCCGCCCGGGCCGCATACTGAAGTGCCAGTTGAGCGGAACCGGCCGGTAGTCCGACACCACCGTCTCGCACCGCTGCCCGCCCACCAACAGGGTCCACACATGCCTCCACTGTACGCCTCAACGTGGGCACTTTTAATGGTATGCGTTGAGTGGTTTCAGTGACGAAAACGGGTGAGGTCGAGGATAGGAAGTGGACAGGTGTGTGGCCCGTGCCGTGCACCTCCTCGATCCACCCGGCCAGGTCGTCGGGGTTGCCCACCGTGGCCGACAGGCACAGCAGCTGGATCCTCGCCGGAGGGTCAGTGCGAACAAGCTCTCGACCCAGATGGGAGCATGACTTACGTTCAGTGTGAAATGCTCATACATACGCGCGGAAGGGGAGAGGAGATTCAACGTCGGTCGAGTGCTTGTTCTCAATGACCCCCCTGCCGTGGCGGGCAGTAGATGATGGTCTCCTCCCACACTGTGCCGCGCGAACGGTCCGCCAGCTTGAAGCGCCGCAACTTGAAATTGAAAGCAAAACTCGAATGCAGTTCATCATGTTATAGTTTCAGGCGCTCAGTCCAGGCGCTTTCAGCGCGGGTTTCATCGGTTGAATGTGCAGCGCCCGACCAGGTAGTGCACCTCGTCCAGCACCACCACTCCCACGTCGTCCAACCGACCGTTGCCCCAGACAGCAGGGTCATTCGGAGCAAGCACTCGACCGAGATCGGAGAATGAATTACCATCGGGGTGAATGCTGATACAGACGCGCAGACTCGGTTCGTCGAATGAACGTCGGGCAGCTTGTTCTGAAGACCCCCTGCCAGTCCTCTGCCGACCGGCCACCGTCGCCGCCCGCACTGGGGTACAGCATGTTGCGCAGAATCTCAGTGGTCATGACCACGACGTCGGCGTCCGCGGCGTTGATCTCCACGTCGCCCGTCTTCAGCCCCGTGCTGTAGCGCCGCAACTGATATATTACAAGCAAAACTTCGTGCGGCTCGTCATATTTTAGCTTCAATCGTTGAGAACAAGCGCGGTCAAGCTGGGGTCAAGCTGGGGTCAAGCTGGGGTCAATCTGGGGTCAAGCTGGGGTCAAGCTGGGGTCAAGCTGGGGTCAAGCTGGGGTCAAGCGGGGGTGAAGCTGCAGCGCCCTACCACGCGGCGGGTGCCGAACAGCGCCTGGAACTCGCGCAGCTTCTGATTGGACAGCGCCTTCAGCGGCGTCGTGTAGATGGCTTTCTTGCCGAGCTGTAGCGCCGCAACTTAAATTTGAAGCCAAAGTTGACAGCGGATCATCATGTTTCAGGCTGAAGCGCTAATACCAAGCGCGGTCAACCCCGGGTCAACCTGGGGTGAACCTGCACCGCCCAACCTTGCGCCAGAGCGGTGAGGATGGCGGTTTCACCGATGAGCGTCTTGCCGGAGCCGGTGGGGGCGCTCACCACCGCGTGGTAGTGTACCGGTGCACACATTAGTAATAGCACGTGGTAAGATCATTGCACATCACACACAAGCGTTCAGGCAGACACGCCAACAGCGTCTCATCCCGTGCCCGTGGCAGAGCGGCCTCACCACGGAGGACCCTTCGATGAGCATGCGTGTCGCCTCCTTCTGAAACCCATCCAACGGGTACTCGTACACGCCCGCCACCTCCTCCACGGTCAGGGGGGGCGGCGGGGCGCCATTCAGGTCTCGCCGCCGCGCGAGAAGCATCTCGAGGGGACTGTCCGCTAACGCCGCCGCCGCCGCCACCGCCGCTGCCGCTGCAGCATCTGCCGCTGCCGCCGCCGCCGCGTCGGCGGCCGCATCCGCCGCGAGGAGCAGCGCGTCGGCCGCGGCGGGGTGCTCGTACTTCCGTGCGTAGTCGAGCGCCGTCTTGCCGCTGTTGGTACGCGCCCCCACGCGCGCGCCATAGCCCAGGAGCAGCTCCAAGCGCCAGTGCCGCAGCATACAGAGCTCGCCAGTCAGAGGATCCCACTCAACTCAAGAAACGAGGGCTCAGAACACGTGTCGATGACGTGGCGGGCAACGTCTGCCTCCACCTACCAAGCAATCCACGGCGCCGCTCGCTGCCGCGCCGTGCAAAGCGGTCCATCCCGAGAAGCTCTGGGTGGGGCCCGGCAGATATTGCATTGCTCTGAGCAACTCCAGAAACGAGGGTTCAGTCGATGACATGCCGTGGCGGGCGAGATCATCGCAAGCCTACCACTGAGAGGCGGGGTCGGCGCCCGCGGCCAGCAGCGCGCGCACCTCGTCCGCGCGGCTCGCTTCGGCGGACACGTGCAGCGCGCTTTTCCCGCTCTTCCCGTCGCGCGCATCCACGTCGCAGGGCCGGGCAGATATCGCTCGCTCAAGTGAACGGGTTCGGAAGGCGTGATGCTGCTCGCCACGTCATAGGAGGGCACTCAAACGACTCAAGAAACGGGGGCTCGGGGTGTGTATCGATGACGTGGCGGATGGCACATGCCAACGACTAGTCCCTACCACGTCGCGACCGGCCAACACGCGGTCGAGCAGCGCGGTGTCATCCGCCTCCTCGTCAGTGGGCACCCCTGTGGCGGCGGACGAGTGGGCGACCACAGCCGGGTGGAGGCGCCGCCGGGACTCAAACCCAGGTCTTGAGGCTACGAGGGCCGTGCCGGACGTCCCCGAGCCCGCCACACCGCGCCGAGTGACAGCCCTGGGGATCGCGCCGCGGCGAGGCGAGGCCACGCCAGGCCACGTCAGAGGAGGGAGGGCAGCGCTCATCTCTATATTCGAAGGGCTGCCGAGGCCGGACGGTTGTAGACACCCGGGACGGTAGGCCGGTACCGAAGGCGGACGGCTCCGAGTCGGACGCCTGCTGTTGTCCCCGGCGCGGTAGCGGCAGTGTGTCTCACCTGTGTGTAGTGGTGGCAAGGGACGGGTGTGGGACGACCACACAGTACATCACCAGTAGCGAAGTAACGATTTTTTCTCGGCTGTCGTGTGGATGTGGCCCTCTTCACCTCTCGTCTGTCAGTCTGGGCCGACCCCCTCCTTCACCTCATCCCCGTGGCCGGTGTTTTGCCGACCCCCTCTCTTTCTCGTGGTACGCCTTTTCTTGCCGACCCTGCCCTACCCTGCCAGCCTGCCTCGTAGCTTCGAGCTAGCTGTGCCTACGCCTGTACGCGTGTCGAAATTACGTTCACACGCTCGGTCGCCCGCGCCCCCGCCATATCTGCGGCCCAAGCGCCCCCGCCTGGTCTCCCACTGCCGGGCCCGACTCAGCCTGAGGCTCCCGAAGGCTGCTCCCTCAGGTGTGACGCCGGCGATCCGCCGATACCTTCACAGTTACGCCTATCGTCCCGAGCCTTAAACTTTTCCCCTCCGCGCCCGCCGCCGTCCCCGCGTGCGCGGCGGGATCGCTTCGTGCATCGCGACGCCTCCGCCGCCGCGGGCCCGGTGGTTCCGCCGCACGCTCCGCCGCCGCCGCTCGCGGATGCTGGCATGCAATTTGGCACGCGCGCCCTCAGCTTCAACAGGGAAAGCGAACAGCGAAAGACAGCCTCGGCTTTTCTCGGTGTGTCGTGTCAATCGGGCTTCGCTCGAAAACAGTTTTCAGTTTCGAACGCTTGTGGAGGGGTCGGGGTCGGTACAGT
>Ga0307489_10003503_pt1 | contig 10392 bp, 16 predicted proteins | sample SB12metaG_FD_202247 | JGI IMG/M metagenome (GOLD analysis project Ga0307489, IMG submission 202247) | Sea-ice brine microbial communities from Beaufort Sea near Barrow, Alaska, United States - SB 1.2 | ecosystem: Environmental > Aquatic > Marine > Coastal | place: USA: Alaska | collected...
CACTTCATGCGGGGATCTGGCGTGAAGGTGCCGTGGACGTGCGGGGAGTGCGGGCACGGGTGGGAGGCGACCGTTTGCAGCCGGACTCGCATTGACCGCCCCACCGGGTGCCCAAAGTGCAACCGCGTGGGAGGCCGGCGGGGCAGCCTCATGGCAAAGTGAGTCCGCCAGGTTAGCACAGAATTAGCAGAATGTTCGCAGTATCTTGGAAGACTAGAGTATGATTATAATAGAGTTCGCCGGCACAGCTGGGTCTGCGCATTCACGCTTTGAGCAAAGCACACTATGACGTCGCTCAGCCACTGCCCTCACGCCAGCACAGCGACTGCCACAGTCGCTGCCGCCGCCGCATCATCCAAGGGAGGGCACCCCGCCGAAGAGCGTCTGTTGCACTCTATTCGTTTGCTGATGTTCTATAGTTGCATCTGCGACGCCGTGACGATGATGAGACCGGATGAGACACTGGGAGATGAGGCGCAAACAGATTCCGCTGCGCTCTCACGTTGAAGTTGCACGTTGCCAGAGTGTACAGAGGCGCTACTGAGAATGAGTTCCAGGAAATGGCTGGCCGGACTGCTGGCCGGCGGGGGTGTTTTTCTTGAGCACGTATCAATTTAATTTTTAGCCGTGGCTCCATCTCAGTATGGTACCTTAGTCGTACGAAGTAAGGACTGCCGTTTGCGATCAGTTTCGCAATAGCGCAATTGCGCAATAGCACGTGCGCAATTGACACTGGCGATGTTGCAGTCGCCGACGCCGTGCGCGCCGTTCACAAATAGACGCGCGCGCTCGCGGGATGGTGGATGCGTTCATCACAATGTTCCCGGCATACTCACGGACGCGCCACTGCAAAAACTGCGCACCACGGCGGACGGCGTCGGTGAAGATGGTGTTCGATTTACTCAGGAATCGCAACCCGGTCGGACTTTTGGAGAGTTGGTTGACCCGGCTGGCACGGTACCACTCAATAATCTTGAGGTGACCCGCCATGTCTGTGATAAACGGACCGCCTAATAGAAGTGGTTTTCTGACCACCACGTTCCGCCGTCTGACTCGTACATAATGTTGTCGCCGCCAGACGAGGGCGATGACTCCTCATAGTCCTCAAAGAAGCCGGCCTCGGTGTAGCCGCTCAAGTTGAAATTTTGAGCAAAGTTTGAAAGCGGTTCATCATATTTTAGCTTCACGAGCTGAAACCAGGCGCGGTCAAGCCGGGTCAATATGGGGTCAACCTGCACCGCCCTACCTCGCCCAAGAAACTGATGACGTCTGCGTTTCCGCCCTGCAAAGACGAACGCTTCAGTTGGGCTTCATTTGTTGAAGATTTTTTGGTGTGTTTATTCGGTGCTACCCATAAATTGTGATGGCTCATTCGTTGGATTTGCAATCGGAAAGCTGGTACTAGAGAGAGATGGATAGAGAGAGATGCTTCCGCGTGTATATGGAGGCAAGATGCCTTCGCCCTAGCATCCGTCAGTCTTACCTGCAACGCGGCGTCGCACATATCGACTATGTCGAACGGCATCCCGTTAGTTTCGTCCATCGCCCACTGCAGCACCGCCAGGTGCCCGCTCTTTGCGGAGAGCAAGCAAGTCTCCTCATCCAACGGGCAGCCTTGCTCCCACGCCCACTGCAGCACCGCCAGGTGCCCGCCCTTCGCCGCGTAGTGAGACGTCAGCTCGTTCCACGGGCAGCCTTGCTCCCGTGCCCACTGCAACACGTCCAGGTGCCCCCCCCCAGCGGCGAATGCGCAACCCGTTCATCCAGTTCCACGCAGTAGAGTCATTGAGAACAAGCACTCGACCCCAGATCGGAGCATGACTAACCTTCAATGTGAATGCTAATATAGACGCGCGGAGGAAGAGGAGGAGATTTAACTTTGGTCGAGTGCTTGTTCACAATGACCCCCCAGTCAGCCCCCCCAAGAGGCGGGAGGGTCATTGAGGACGAGAACTGAAACCGAGATGGAGCATGGAGGGGAGGATGAGATTGAACGTCGGTCGCATGCTTGTTCTCAACAGACCCCCTGCCACGGGCAATCGTTCTCCCACGCCCACCGCAGCACCGCCAAATTGCCAGCCTCGGTGTAGGCACGCAAGTTGAAACTGAAAGCATAGTTCTAAAACGGTTCATTACACTGTAGCGTCAGACTGGTGTTCAACACGGGGTTGACCTGGGGTCAACATGGGGTCAACGTGGGGTTAGCCTGGGGTCAGCCTGCGGTCAGCCTGGGGTCAGCCTTGGGTCAGCCTGGATCCGACCTGGGGTCAGCCAGGGGTCAACCAGGGGTCAACCTGGGATCAACGCGGGGTCCACCCGGGGTCAATTTGGGTTCAGCCTGGGGTCGGCCTGCACCGCCCTGCCTTGGCGGCAGCGTGGCACGTGTTGGCGTCCCACGGGCAGCCGCTCTCGAACAGCCACTGCAACACCGCTAGGTGCCCGAACTCAGCGGCGTAAGCGCATGTCGTCTCGCTCCACAAGCTAAGGACCAGTAAATGTTGCCTGCCACGTCATCCACCGCGTCATCCACCACATTGAGACCCTGGATTATTGAGTCCAATGGCATCCTTTTGGTTCCTCGACTTGCTCTTATCCATCCGACCACCTCAACATTCTTTACGACGTGTAGCATCTGTGTAATGACGTGGCGAGCAATAGGCCTAACCACGTGCATCCGTGCTCCCGTGCCCACACCAGCACCGCCAGGTGCCCGTTTCGCGCGGCGTAGTGGCACGTGGACTCACCCCACGGGCAGCCGTTCTCCACCGCCCACCGCAGCACCTCCAGACAGGAGGGTCATCGATAACAGGCACTCGCACCACGATAGGAGCATAACTTTCCACGTATATTTAGGGTGAAGGCTCATACAGACGCGGGATGAGAAGGAGGAGGGGATGTAACGTCGGTCGAGTGCTGGTTCTCAATAGCTCCCGGAGGTGGAGACTCAAGCATTCAACTTCTGTCGGGTGCTTGTTCTCAATGAACCCCCTGCCAGATGCTAGGGCTAGGCAGATAATGCCCGCCACGTCATGTGATGCCATTCAATTCGATAAACGGGGGTCTACAATGTGGACGATGACGTGGAGGGCAGCACCTGCCAGGCCATTCAACTCAACAAACGAGGGTCTACAATGTGGACGACGACGTGGCGGTCAGCAGCCAGGCCTTCAACTCTAGAAACGAGGGTCTTCAATGTGGACGATGACGTGGCGGGCAACAGCTGCCAGGCCATACCAGGTGGCCCTCCGTCGCCGCGTTGGTGGTGGTCGCTACGCCCCACGGGCACACCTGTGTACGGGTACATCGGCATGCAATGCGCAAAAAGTCATGGAACAGGGAACAGTGACCAGGCCAGGGAGGAGGATGCGCCGAGTGTGTACAGGTACACTGGCTCACTGTAAATAGTCAGGGGACGAGTAGCCAGGCCAGGGAGGCGGATGCAAGCGGCGAGTGTGTGCTGGTTCACTCGTAAGCTCTGATCAAACTGTCGAGTGGGCTCACCTCGAAACGCCGCGGAGAGCCGCGCCCCCGCAGCCACTTGAGTACCTCCAGGTTCCCGGCCGTGGCAACCTCGGCGCACGTCGACTCGGTGACCGGGCACCTGGGTGCGGACAGAAAGGACGACGATGTGTGTGAGTACTGGTGCTAGTGCGCTATGAGTGCACCGTCGGACAGAAGTGGCCACGCCCTAGTGGGTGGCGATCACAGAGTAGAAGACGGGATGTTTCCGTGCGTATAAGGAGGCACCATGCTTTCGCACTGCACCCCGTGACCACATATGAGGAGGTGGCAGATGAGTACACACAGGTTGCACTCTGAGCAAGCGGGCATACGCACCCGTTCGCCACCGCCCAGGCCAGGCGCTCCACGGACCCAATGAAACAATTGCGGTTCAGCCGCGCCCTAGGGCCTGGCAGATACTGCCCGCCACGTCATCCAATGTGTTTTGAACCCTCGTTGCTTGAATAGGATGGTATCCTATGACCGGCGAACACGATATGCCAGGCCTTACCGCACCCGAAGTATGACGCGAGGCAAGCCGCTTGCCAGCACCGCAGAGTGCCAAGGCCGGCCCACCTGCGCGAGCAGCGTGCGGGCCATGGGGTCCAGCCGCTCCAGTACCTGTGGGTGCGTGAGTGAGTGCGGGCGTGATAGAGGGTGTGAGGGTGTGAGGGAGTAAGGGAGTGAGGGCGTGAGGGAGTTACTGAGGGAGGGGGGGTGAGTGAGTGGATGAGGGAGTGAGTAAGTACCTCCTTCACGAACATATCGGGGTGCCTCTGAAGCAGGTCGACCAGCGGCGATTCGGTGTCGGCGTCGGCGTCCCCGATCGTCTCCGCCACAAACCCGCTCCACAATACCTCAGCGTCAGAGTCCCGAGGGTCAGGGTTGACCAAGCCAGGGGAGTCGTCGCCGCCAGAGGGCGTGTGAGGCGTGGGTTCAGACGCGGGGGGCGGCAATGACATGGCGCCTGAGTGCGCGATATGGGAAGGGGTGGACGTGCGTCGTGTCGTCGTGGCGCGTGCGGTGGAGGTGGGGCGTGTCGGGTGGGTGTGGGTGGCGCGTGGTTTGTCAAGGGGTTGCCCAACCTTCAAAACTTGTGACTCGACTTCGATTTTGAACTGCAGGCCTCCTCGTCGGCAGCTCCTACACAGTTCAGTCCCCGTACCAAATGGACACATTTGCTCCTTGTCCCTTTTCCTTGAGTCAACTCGTCGATTCCCGTAAAGCTCTCGTGTGGCGCAACCTCTCTGTTTCAAAACGCTGCACGTTTTTATTTCCCACCTCAAGGTTGATTAGACCGTCGATATCGAGAAAATCAATATATGAAAAACAAGTCGCGCGTACAAACATGTCCCAATCTGGGACATTTTTAGCGTGGAGCAAATGTGACCATTTGGTACGGGGACTGAACTGTGTAGTCTCTGACTATCTGACGAGCGGATATTCGGTCGAACAGTAGTCTAGCTCTACTTGCAGCTCACAGACTTGGAGTCAGAAGGTCCGTATGTCGCAAACGAGATTAAGGATTTCTGACCTTACGCCATACGAACACGAGGTGATCGACATTAATTCGGACCGGTACCATGATCGGTGGTGCAAGTTGAAGCCTGTCTGTTGAAATTTGAAACCAAATGATTTCATCAGAGCGTAAAAGTTGAAACTAAAAATGATTGACGGCGCGGTGCGCACCGAAAACAGAAAAGACCCGCAACAGTGCCAAAACCCCGTTAGCAGATGCCCGGAAAGCGGCGCGCCTCGCCGGCGGCGGCGGTATTTCGAGTGTGCCAGAGGCTTTATGCCGCTCGAGGTAAGACGCGCGAGGCGGCGTTTCGGCAGATTCGGCGCGATGGCGCCTCGCTTCGCGCTCGGCTTTTGTTGAGTTAACTCTTGAGTCGTTTTATATGGGGCGACGCAATGCGCGCCGCCGACACTTCCACCTCGCGGTCCAGCACCAAACTTCAGGAATACGCAGCTAACATGCGCTCCGCGACGCCACCAAAGTTTGGTACTTGACCGCGTGGTGGAAACTGCCCGTCTGCGCCGCGGCGGCGATGTATGCGCATTTAGTGAGAAACGTCATTTTCGCAAATGTGTACCGGGTACACGTTTTCGCCGAAAATAACGTATTCTGACTAAATGCCCATACACCGTATCCACGCCGCCGCGCGGCGCAGACGGCTGCCTTGTACTCGGCTTCCGCGCACCAAACTTTGGGGATGTCGAGGGGCACATATAGGCTACGGATTCCCGAAGTTTGGTGTGCGGACGCCGCGTACAAGGTACCTGTTTATCATGGTACGCGTTGCATTTTGATAGCTGGGTTCGTTTGCGACATACGTCCTCGTCTCAAAATGTCAAATAGGATTCCCTCCCTGTGGGGGAGGGTGGTTCGGCAGCCAATGAAACATAATTTGAAAGGGGCTTCGATGTTTCGTCGGCGGTGAACTTGCGGTTTGAATGTGCATGAATAGCTTTGAAGTACGACGAGTGTCGCGGAAGGCGAGGGGGCCGCGTGTTGAGCGAAGGCGAGCGCGAGCGAGAGGGCGGCGGCGAGGGCGACGTCGGCGACGGCAATGACGCGCGTTGCGGGCGCGAGTTGAAAGCGAGGGTGGCGCATTTTGATGAGCGCGGGCATGGCGCGCGTTGACGGCGAGCGTCAGCGCGTCGTTGCCTCGTTGCCCGCTTACTCTCGGCCCACAGAGCCTCGGAAAAAGTGAAGCACGTCCAATAGAATACGGGGAGCAAACGTATGACTGGACTCCGTGGTGTACCGGTACACGAGGAGGTCCGGCGAGAACCGGAGGACATTCTCCGGGATTCGACCGAATTTTCAAAAAAGGAGATAGGGACCTGTCGATGTTTCCTTTTTTAATTCTTGAGTTAATTTTGATATAACTCGGACTCTAGATTCGGAAAAAATGTCTCCTGCCGAACTTTCACGAGGGAAGAACTTTCATTTGGACGCTGGGAACGTTGGAACGTTCGCGGGGGACGACGCGCCGCCAATCGGGTGTCGCTAGATGCAAAGCGACACGCTAATCTGACGACGTCACTCTTCACGCGCCGCCGGCAAACCACAACCCCCGCCGTGGTCCTCGCCTTCACCTCCGCCGCCGCCGCCGCCACCAGATGATGAGTCCCTCTTCCCATTCCACCGGCCGCCGCCTCGCCGCGCTCCTCGTGCTCGCCACGGCCGCCGCCGCCGCCGGGCGCGCCTCTTCCGCCGCGACCCCCTTCGACACCCTCTTCCCCGAAGACGGTAACGACGACGTGGACGCCCCCGGGGGCCGCGACCTGCTGCAGCTCACCGAGCCCACCTCCAGCGGCGGCGGCGGCGGCGTCACCGCGGCATCCACTCGGACCCGCTCGGGGGATTACGACATCGCCCTGGCGTCGCGCGGCTTCATCACCGGCACCTGCTCCCGCGAGGACTTCACGTACTGCTGGAAGGTGTGCTGGCGCTGCCGCGGGCAAACGTGCTACACCATCAAAGGCGTGTCCACATGCTACGGGACGGAGTGCGCGGCGGAAGGAGTTTGCTCGGCGAAGTGCTGCAACGAGGGGGTCGCGTGCTACAAGACAAACAGCTGCCCCGTCGCCGCCGCCGTCGGCGCTCCCGTGCCTGCCGCCGTGCCCGGCGCCTCCGCCTCGGACGGCAGCGCCGCCGCCTCCTCGGACAACACCGCCTCCGTCGACACCACCACCTTGGACGACACCACCGCCGCCGCCTCGGACGACACCGCCACCGCTTCCTCCTCCTCCTCCTCGGATGACACCGCCGCCGCTGCCTCCTCGGACGACGACACCGCCGCCGCCTCCTCCTTGGACGACACCGCCGCCGCTTCTGCGGGTGTTCCGACCGCAGCACAAATTATCGCGCTAGCGGGGGCTATTTCCGATTCCGGTCCACTGGCCCGCCCCAACTGCGCCGCCGCCGTACCCGCCCACCTCGCGCTGCTCGCCGCCGTGGCCACCAGCTCCGCCAACCTACTTGGGCTCTGCGGCGCAGAATGACACGTCTGAAAAGAAGTTCAGTAGCCGGTGCACGGTTAGACCGTTGTCAACACTGAATCATTTAACGATGGACACAGACTACTCGTGCAGCATTCACAAGGTATCCATGCCAACTCCCCTCGTCACCCCCCAGCGGCCTTTGCGTCCCCCACGTTCCCTTCCCCTCGAGGGGCGTCAACTTCCCCCGCAGCGCGCCCTCCCCCTTCCAACTCGAATATTGGTCACGGCAGACTGAGCGACGCTGCTGTCCGCCCGTCTGGTGGTCGCTCGGATCCCTCCCCTCGATCCGTCCTATAGCAAGGCGTTCTTTACTCGGCACGGCTTTGCCAGAGGAGCCAAGAAAAATACTTCCCAGCTTCCCCCCGGCCTGCCGCCCGCCACACGCGCGCGCAGCGGCGAAGTGACGCGATCCGCCCCCGGCGGCCGGCTTTGCACAGGCCATCGGGCGCCGCCGCCTCTCCTCCCCCCGGCCGCGTCGCGATCACACTGCCACTCTACAGACGGACGGAACACCGACAGCGACAACAGCGCCATGGCGGGTGCCGAGCCAACCAGTGGCAAACCGGGAAAGCCCAATGGCAAGTCGGATAAGCCGGGTGGGTCGGGTGCGTCGGGGGCGTCGGGCGGCTCAAAAAAGAAGGCGCGGGCGGCGCCGATTGCGAAGGCGGCACGCGGGGTGCAGGCGACGGACGCCGTGACCGACGGCGGCGGCGAAGAGCCCATCCGCGACAAGGACCGGCTGGAGTACTACGACCTTGACGAAGAGGCGCGCCAGGCGAACAAGGAGTTGTACTACGCCGGTGCGCAACCCATGCAGGACATATCGAAAGAGCATTACGACTCACTCATCGCCGACCCGGCGTGGAGCGAACGCACGCGCGCGTTGTTCACTTCGATTCAGTTTAGCGAGGCGCTGACCTATTCTGAGCTCGAGAGCGACGACGGCACTAAACGTGAGGGGCCCGACGCTCTAGGGACAGTGGACCTTTTCAAAAACGGCAAGGGCAACGAGGTCACGAAGAAAAATTGCCAAAGTGTGCACATTGTGCGGACCCACGTATTTGACTGGGACAACGAGCGTGAGCTGTTTGCCCTGGTGCAAAACAGCTCTGCCGACGGGGAATACGACGACGATGGGTGGCAAATAACAGTTGCGGATCCTGGCACAGAAGACGAGTACCGCAAGCGTTTGCATAACGCAAGCCACCTCGCGGACGGGACCATCGTACCAGTTACCGTGCGGAGGCACAAGGGGGGGAAATGTGTAACGGAACACGTGCGCCCTTCCGAGAGCTTCGTCATTGAGAAGTCTACTCAACTGACGTTGGTCCAAAGTTTGTACGAGATATTTAGCTGGTTCATCAGAATAGAAGGGCAGCCATTGACCGACTATAGGAAGACCACCAATAAAGAGGATTTCTTATCCAAGGAGACCAAGCGCTTCATGCGAAAATATACTTTATCTCACAAGCTCGCCACATTGGACTTACCTCAACATAGTGAGGTAACCGCTAAATCTATAGCTCGCAAACCGAAGAAGATGACCGCGTTCGAGAACTAATGGCAAGCGAAGAAGCACGAGGTTCCGCCTAAGATAAAGAAATATCTCATGGAGGAGTGGAAGGGGTTGTCAACTGAAGTCAAAGATCAGTACAGGACTAACCCGATTCTCAAGCGCCCCGCCGAAGTCGTTACAGAACCTGTGGATGCTGATGACACAAGCTGGCAACTGGCGACTGGCAACTGGCAACTGGCAAGCTGGGTCATACGGTGGACGGAAGAGGTCAAGTTGAGCTGAAATGGGGACGAGTGTAAGCCCCTGCCGGCGTACTCGAGCTCCGCCAACTTGAACCAGGGGCTTACACTCGTCCACTGTTCTGCTCCACTTGAGCACCTTATATGGGATAGGGGGTGCGCATAGGGATTGTGTAGCCCGTCTTATGGGGGTGTTAGGGGATGTTTAGGGAGCGTAGGGTGTTTTCTTGTGTCAGGCACGGCTCAAGTTGAGCTGAGAAGTGGACGAGTGTAAGCCCCTGGCTCAAGTTGGCGGAGCTCGAGTACGCCGGCAGGGGCTTACACTCGTCCCCATTTCAGCTCAACTTGACCTCTTCCGTCCACCGTATGACCCAGCTTCACTCATGAATGTGTCATGGAGTTGCTTAAGTTGAGCTCTAAGTTGAACGAGTGTAATCCCCTGTACGCCGGCACCACCTCCTTCTTCCTCCGCGTGCTCCTGGTAGGGCGGTGCAGCTTGACCCCATGAAATCCAAGTTGAAACCGCCTGGAACCAAGCGCTTGAAACTAAAGTGTGATATACTGCTTTCAACCTCTGCTTTCAAATTCGACTTGCGCCGCTACATCCTGGACAAGAAGTACGCCCTGCCCTTCCGAGTCATCGACACGCTCACGGACCACTACCTGCGCTTCACCAAGGCATGGGGGTTATTGATAACAAACACGAGCACTCGAATCGCCTTTAAAACCCAGTCTCCGGCACTGATCAGTGCCTGAAGACCCTCATGTGATCGGACGAGAGAGGGATTGACTGAGATTTGATTGGCGGGATCTTTTGCACGTTTCGCGCCCATTCTGAAGGTAATCGTGTGTTGTCCCTGATTGGCCAATGGAGAGTCCATCATTTCCACACGTCCCTGATTGGTCGAGAGGCTATATTCAGGCTACGCAGTTTTGGCCCCAGTAGTTCACGTGGACTCGCGACTACTTATTTTCACAGATTTGGCAGCACCTTGATCTTTTTACACGAAGAAGTAACACGTGTGATCACGTGTTTCGCACGTGTGATCACGAGTTTCGCCGGCATTCCCGAAAAGATTTTCCAACACGTGATCCGATTTGGTGTATTTTCACACTGAAAAT
>Ga0307489_10003504_pt1 | contig 10390 bp, 17 predicted proteins | sample SB12metaG_FD_202247 | JGI IMG/M metagenome (GOLD analysis project Ga0307489, IMG submission 202247) | Sea-ice brine microbial communities from Beaufort Sea near Barrow, Alaska, United States - SB 1.2 | ecosystem: Environmental > Aquatic > Marine > Coastal | place: USA: Alaska | collected...
GAAATAAAAACGTGCAGCGTTTTGAAACAGAGAGGTTGCGCCACACGAGAGCTTTACGGGAATCGACGAGTTGACTCAAGGAAAAGGGACAGGGAGCAAATGTGCCCATTTGATACGGGGACTGAACTGTGTAGTAACTCACACTCTTACTCTCACTCTATGTTCAGCACCACCACTGTCACTTCAGCCTCACCCACGTTCGGTTTTCAACGGTTTTGGCGCCGGCGAGAATGGCGGCGACGAGTAGCTCGCCCTTCAGGTGGGGCCTGGCAGTTATTATTCCTCGCCACGTCATAGGACGCCATTTGACACAATAAATAAACGATAATAAAAAATGCGTTGAATGCCGTGTCAAGCTATATCTGCGGAGCCCTAACTTCAGAGTCAGCGCTTGGAGGTTGTCGGGTGATGTTATTGTAGGCGCGCGCGGCGGCGGCGGGAGCACCGGGATGAACGATTCAGGCCCGCGCCCCGGCGGCGGCGGCACTGCGGGCGCGGGGCGGTGCCGCGGCAGCGGGGGAACCTTGGGTGTGGGTGCTCGCTGCGGCGGCGGGGGCATGGGCGCGGAGGTCGGCGCAAGCTTCTCACCGCGGAGGAAGAACTCTAACCCGTTATCGAGCTTGACCTGGTAGCAGTCCCCGCTCAGTAGGGCCTTGCAATCGTCTCCATTTCCATCTGGCACCTGAGCTCTTTTGTCCCTCTTTGTCCCTGAAGCCACTTAAGCTGTGCCTCTACTCGTCGCTCAGGCGAGCCTCTATGAAGGTGCCGGGCCATGCCCTTATCCAGCTGGCACTTGAGCCGATGTGTCCATGCAACCACTCTATATATACCTTCAAGGTGCTGGCACATGTGAGCTGATTGGTCCCTCGCGGGGAATCACTCAAGTTATCCTATCCCTCAAAATTGCTGAAGTTGAGCTGAATATGGAACGTTGGGTTGGAAGCCCCTGCCGGCCGCCCCCTTGCCGAACAGCACGACGACGCCGCGCGCGCCGTTCAGGTCCCCGCGGCTCTCCAGGCCGCGCGCCAGGGGCGTGCACGCGTCCACTGTCGGCTTGGCCTGAGCACTTTGAGAGGGACTCGTTTTGGTGCTTTGAGTGACAAGAATGGCTGAGGTTGAGCTAATAAGTGGACGAGTGTAAGCCCCTGCCGCGCACCTCTACCCGCGCGCCGGGAGCCAGCAGCTCCGTTTTCAAGGAGGAAATGGAGGCAGCAGGAGGAGGAGGAGGCGGCTGAGGAGGAGGGGGAGCGGGAGGAGGAGGGGGAGGAGGCGGTAGCGGTGACTGCGCGAATCTGAGGGGCGAATCTCTTGGCTGCGCTGGCATTGCGGGCCGCTGCTTCTTGGGAGGAGACTGGTACGCGGCTGGTAGGAACGACTTGAACATATCGTCGAAGACGGACCCGTCCGCCGCGGCGTTTGGGATGCCAAGGCGTTGAGGGATGCCGCGGCAGCGGCGGTAGGGGGCGACGGCACCGGCGATGGCGGTGACTCGTCCGGCTGCGACGCCATCTCAGCCGCCTTGCGAGACTGCTTGCGCGCGCGCCCCTCCCCCGCGCGCCGCCACGGCCCCGCCTCCGTCCCCGCCGCCTTCGCGCATTCCACGCCCTCAGTCATGTGCAGCTGGCACCGTCCTCGCCGGCGTGGAGCGAAGTGCGCGCTCGAATGTAGGCATTCATGGTGCTCTTTTTATTTCCCCCTCGTTTCTCGTTTCGTCCAATAACCGTTTTTTCGGCCCTCTTGAAGAATGCGCGTGCGACGAACTGATTTGAAGTGACGTGTCATGTCCGGCCCTCCTACTTTTTCCTTACACCTGTCCTCCAACGGGATGCCCATGCGTCCAACGCGCTGACACCGCACTTCCGAACGCTCACACCCCACCCACGCACCACCCACCTCGCGTCACACGCATCATGGCCGCGACGTCACCCGCCGCCGCCGCAACGCGTCTTTGCGTCTCCTCCTCCAAAGTCGGAACCTCCAAACTGTTCGCATCTAAATCCAACAAACCGGTTGCACATCGACACACCGCCCGTCGCGTGCGGCCCCCCGTCACTACCGCGGCGTTCGAATCCAAGGCCACACCTAAGGCAGGGCTTGGCTTGTATCGCCCGCCATTTCGTCGACAAGCGTTCGTACCGTGTGCCAAAGGCTGGTTGTAGCAGCGGCTTGGTGGGTGCAGCTGCTGTGGATAGCACCATTTCAACATGCATGCTGTGCAGATGGCCTGAGTATCAGGTGGCGGGACCACCACACACCCATGGGTCGAGGCATTTGCCGCTCATGCGAGGTAGGCGGTTGCCGCTCATGCAAGGTATGAGTTGCGTAGCGGGTCCTCGGACGTTTGCCAGTTTCGCTCTGTTTTCTTGAGATATATGGCATCCTATGACGTGGCGAGCAATGTCTGCCAGGCCCTATCCTCAGACTGCTCCCAAGTCCGGTTCAAAGGCCGGTTCAAAGAAGAACGCTGCGAAGCCTCCCGCGGGCACCGCGGCCGACGCGAACCTCTTCAAGGCCGCGGGTGTTGCCCTGGCGGTCCCCACGCTCCCGACTTTCGTCGGCAGGGGCTTACACTCGTCGGTGCTCGGGCGAGAGAGTAACGAGTGTGAGTGAAGGTGTTCGCGAATGGATTTGTCATTCGGTATTCGCGGGTGTAAGCCCCTGTTCGTCGCTACACAGCCGGTGCTCGACGCTCTCAATCTGAGCAACTCGAGCCCATCGGAGTTTGCATCTGTCGAAGATATTCAACATTTCACCAACGTGTTTGCCAGCGACTGCCTGGTGGTCATCGCCCTGTGCGCGCTGTACTGCCTCGCCGACGCTGCGGAAAACTCCCGCCTGGCAGGGGGGGCATTGATATGACAAAGTGCGTGAAAACACTGAGACACTTAGCAACAAGTAGTACTAAGTCGTCCAAATTGAGCGTTCTGATTGACCGAGCGGGACGACTTAGAACTAAGTCTCACTCAGAGTCTAAGTGGTTTCAAGCACTTTGTCATAACAAGCACTCGACCAACTCTGACTAACCTCCTCCTCCACCTCCTCCGCACGTCTCTATGCGCATTCACCACCCTCAAGGTATGTCAACCTCCGATATCGGCTCAGACACGTGCTCGTTCCTCCGCGCGCATGTACGAGTACGAGTATCCACTTTGCAGATGTGTCATGCTCCGATATCGGTTTAACGTGCTTGTGCTCAACGATCCTCCCTCTCGGACTCGGACACGTACCAGCGTCTCGCCGCCGCGGTGCTCCTCTACACGGTAGGGCGGTGCAGGTTGACTCTATGAGACCCAAGTTGAAACCGCCTGGAACTAAGTGCTTGAAACTAAAGTGTGATATACTGCTGTCAACTTCTGCTTTCAAAATCAACTCGCGCTGCTACAACACGGCTTCCACCTCCGCCGCCGTCGCCCTCGCCGCGGGTCTGGGCGCCGCGGACGGCTCCCCCGCCCCATCGGCTGCGGCGGTGGCGGCAGGGGCTTACACTCGTCCACATTTCAGCTCAACTTGAGCGCTTTGTATGAGAAAGGGGCTGCGCGTAGGAGTTGTGTAGCCCGTGTTAAGGGGTAGTTAGGGGAGCTTAGGGTGTGTAGGGTGGTTTATTGTGTCGGACACAGCTCAAGTTGAGCTGAGAAGTGGACGAGTGTAAGCCCCTGGGTGGCGGCCATCGTGCTTGCCTCCGCCCCTGCCGCCGCTGCCTCCGCCTCCGCCATGATGAATTACGGCCTTGGACTCGAAGCTGCCGTGGAGCTTGGTGCGGATGACTTCAAAGCCGCGGCGACTCTGCGTGACAACAGCGAGGCAGGGGCTTACACTCGTTCACTTTTCAGCTCAACTTAAGCGCTGTGTGTGGGATAGGGGGTGCATGCAGGGGTTGTTCGGGGGGTATTTAGGGGGTGTAAGGGGGTGTTTATGGTGTGATTTCCGTCAGAACTGTTTCAAGGTTTGAGCTGAAAAGTGGACGAGTGTAAGCCCCTGGAGCGAGGTCGGCGGGAACCTGGAGTTCTACTATAAACTGTCCTTCTGGTCCACCATCGTCGTGGGTGGCAGGGCCTCACCTCAGTGCACTTTAATTCTAAGCCTACTATGACAAACTGCGCCAGACCACTTGGCGACTTACCGACTTTGAGTGCTAAGTTGTCCAAATGGACAGCTGTGATTGGTCGAACGTGACGTCTTAGCACGCAAAGTGGCTGATTCTCTCAGTGGTTTGACGCACTTTGTCATAGTACATGGAGGTGAACGTCTACACGTCTTGGCCGGTCCCCACTCTGAGTAATCACACCCTTTGCCTGAGCTGGAAGAAGTTTTTGTGTAGGGCACTCAGGAGCGGCGCGTTTGCGTTCAGCCCGCTGAGCCCGCTGTCCTCGGTGAACGAGCTCACGCCCACGGCAGGGGCTTACACTCGTCCACTTCTCAGCTCAACTTGAGCGCTTTTATGGGCTAGGGGGTGTAAGTAAGGATCTGTGTAGCCCGTGTTAAGGAGGTGTTAGGGGGTGTTTAGGGTGTGTAGGGTGTTTTGTGTGTGTCAGGCGCGGCTCAAGTTGAGCTGAAAAGTGGACGAGTGTAAGCCCCTGGCCCATGGCGCAGTTTCTCCAGCGCGCCTTCGGCCTCGGGGCGGTGTTCATGCTGGCGCCGGCGCAATACGTTCTGGTAGACGCGGCGCGGCGAGGGCGCCTTGGTGTGGCGGTGCAAGTTGCACCAATCAAATTCATCTTGAAAGCGCCCATAAGTCAGCGCTTGAAACTCACATATGGTCAAAGGCTATCAAGTTTTGCTTTCAAAATCAACGTGCGGCGCTACACCTTGGCGGCGGGACCTTCAAGGCCCTCAACCTCAGTATTGCGGTATGGATCATCCGTGCTCTCCAAGTCATCTAACACATCGTTTGTCGATTGAAATGAAACTATACGACGTACACGGGATGGTATGGCAAGCATCTTTCATCTAAAACATAGGGAACCTCGTATGATGACGTAAACGCCATCACATTCACATGCACATGCATGCTCATGCTCATGCTTGTTAAACGTCGTTGTCTTATATGACGCGGCACACAATAAGCCGATTTCGATATATCGCTTCCCGCGCCGAGCGCTGACGCTTTGCCCGCAACTCTGTATGGGCATTCAACCTGGCGCCCGCTTTCCCGCGCGGAGCGCTGACGCTTTGCCAGCAACTCTGTATGGGCATTTCACCCAGGCGATATACCGAAATCGGCCTATTACACCACGACCCTACGTCCCGGCAGCGATCGCTGGCATCGACGGCGTGACGATTTTTTCTTATTACGCGCTGGCCAGTTTGAGCGCGGATGCGGAACCGCTTTCGTCAGGAGCGCAATTTTACAACTTCTACGGCGCGCTCGCGGTTGGGCCCGGCAGAGCTGTTATAAATGTCGTTGTCTGCAGGTCTATTACAAAGTGCAGCAAAGTGTGTACTGTAGACATCTTTTGAAATGTTTGATAAACATGTTGGCGGAGTCAACGACTGCGAGATGCTTCTTTGGATTTTCTGGACAGTGGTTTTCAGTCTCCGTGTGGCCTGGTCCAGAAACTGAAAGTGACAGTCCAGAAATTCCAAAGAAAGATCTCGCATTCGTTGGCTCCCCAACGTAATTTTTCAAAGATGTCAAAAGATGTCTTAACACTTTGCGGCACTTTGTCATAATAGAGCGAACGATTGAACACAACGTAAGAAGGCATCACACAGAATAAGCCCTAGGCCCTCCATCATGAACACATTTGAACCTTCGTTTCTTGTGTGGATAGGTCACCACCCTATGATGTTGTTGAGCCGTTTCTGCCGGGCCCTGGCTGGCGGTATCTTTTGGCATCCTGGTGGTTTACCTGTACCAGGGTCTGTTCGCCAAAAAGTGAGACTCTTCTAGGGTGGGTGATGCGGGTGCGCGGCTGGGTGCGTGAATGTGTACAAAAGCAGACTACGCTGCTCAGCTATCGACCAGTGGATGGGTCTCTTTATACAGTAGGTGGGTGGGTGGGTGAATGGGTGGGTGGGTGGGTGCGTGGGGGTGTATATTCAACAGCAGTATGACCAGTGGTTCAGTGCATTTGTTCGTTTGCAGTTGATTCATTTACAACTTAGTTGTTTTGTTCCCGCTGTTAGCTAGTTAGCGGCCTAGCTCTAGTCAGTGTTGGTTACCTCGCATGTGCGAGTCGTGAGATACTGTCAGTGATGTTTACCTCGCATTCGCGAGTCGTGAGATACTGGTGCCCGGGCGCGCCCTGTCGCCCTCGGGGGCCGGGCCGGGTCCCGCTTTCGGCGGCGGCGGCGGCGGGGAGTGACCCCCGACCCGCGCGCTGTCATTCATCATCATCACCCCGCCCCCGCCGCGATTGTCTCCGTCGTCGTCGTCCGTGTCACTTCCACCGCCGTTACCACCACCGCTGCTGCCACCGCCGCTACTGCCACTGCCACCGCCGACGTTGCCGCCTTTGCCGCCGTCGCCTCCACCTCTGCGCCCGCCCCCACGGTTGACGTACACCCTCCCTTGCTCTGCCTTTATCACCCCAGGGTCATTCGTAAACACGATGGACTGCGCAAAGTCTTGACATGTCACCGCCGCCGTGGTGTAGGGACTGATGGATACGAGTATTGCTCGCCACGTCATCAAACGTATTTCGAGCCCTGCTGTCATGAGTCAAATGTCATACTATGACGTGGCGATCCGCAGTTTGCACCCTAGTGTCTCGAACTAAATGGCATCCTATGACGTGGCGATCCGCAGTTTGAATCCTCGTTTCTTGAGTTTCACGGCGTCCTATGACGTGGCGAGCACTGTCCATCAGTCCCTGCCGTGGTGGGCTCGCCCAGGCTGGGTGCCTGCCTGAGTGTACCCTGGTACACGTACACGTCATCCAGCAGCACCGCCACTTCGGCGGCGCCGCGCGCCGGGGTCCGGGCGTAGTTCCACACCTTGATGTACGGCCGCAAGTCCAAATCGAAAGCGACACTTGGAAGCAGTTTATCGATTTCAAGTTTAAACGCTGAGACCAATCACTTCCAGAATTGGGTTTATCACGCACCACCACAAGGGCTTACACCCGTCCACTTTTCAGCTCAACGTCACCAGTATTTGTAGATTTGTTGTATGGTACAATAACAAAAATCGCTCAGGTTGAGCTGGAGAAGTGGACAAGTGTAAGCCCCTGGCCACCCCGCCTTGAGCAGCGAGATGGTGATGGGATCGTCGAACACCAGATACACGCGTGCTGCCTCGCCGCCTGCTGAGTACGGGGCCAGCCACATGTCTGCTCCAGTCGGTGACCCACCACCGCATTCGTCGTTGCGACCGTTGACGAGTTTGTCCGCCGTCCGCTCATCGCCGCTGACACCCGGCAGCGCGTTGATACTATGCGGGGCGGCGGACACCTGCGATCAGGGTCTGATGGATAGTGCTCGCCACATCATGAATCACATTTTGAGCCCCCGTTTCTGACATTAAATGAAATCATATGACGTGGTGAGCAGTATCCATCAGTTCCTACCTGCGAGGGCCCGATTGGGATGCGGCGGCCGTCGGGTCCGAACACCTCAACGCCCGTGAGACCGATGTAGTCGGCATCGCCCCACGTGCTGAGCAGCTGCAGCTGCAGCACGTGCCCCGAGGGCAACAGCGGTGTCTCGAACCCCTGAGCCAGCACCGCATTGTGGTCCCCGGCGTTGTGAGAAGCCCCTGCGCCACCGAATATCAACGGCACGGGCACACTGTCGACGGGTCCGGAGGAGGCCTCCGCGACGTAATTAGCTCCCGAGTAGTCGGTGGCTCCGGCGACGGACAGGCGCAGCGGGACAGTCTGACCGAAGTCGAAGGCGTCAGTGCCCGGTGCTTTGCGGATCGCCGCCCCGTCGGACGGCGTCAGCAGCACACGTTGACCCTCCTCGCCGCCCCCGTCCCCGCCGCCGCCCCCGCCGCCGCCTTCCAGCGTGACCGTCATCCGCCGCACGCCTCGAAACGTATCGTCCGCCGACCTATTGTAGTTCCACAGCCGCAGCCCCGAGATCGCCACGGGCTCCGTGCCCAGCGTGATTTCAATCCAGTTGGCGGTTTGCCCCCCTGGCTTCACACCAGGGGCATACGCCGCGGGAGCCAGCCACATGTGATCATCGTCCATGGTGACATCGATGCCATCCAGCAACCAGGGGCTTACACTTGTCCACTTTTCGGCTTGACGCGAGCAATTTCTTTGGCTTACTCAGGTACGGGCGGTGATCTCAGTCACAAAATTCGGCTCAGGTTGAGCTGATAAGTGGACGAGTGGAAGCCCCTGCCAGCAACTTGTCCAGGGTGCGTCCGTCTTCCCCGCCCCCGCCCCCGCCGCCGCCGCCTTCCTTGTTGAGGTCGTTCATGTCGCGTGGCCAGCCGTCGAGTAGGGCCTGGCAGATATTGCCCGCCATGTCATCCGACGCACTTCAATCCCCCGTCTCTTGGCTTGCATGGCACTTTATGACGTGGCGAGCAATGTCCGCCGGGTCATACCGTCCAGGGCGGAGGGTGGCAGCGCCAGTGCCCGACCGTCCGCCCCCAGCACCTGGAGCGAGGTCAAACCCACGTAGTACTTGTCGCCTGAGCTTAGGGCCAGGCAGATGATACTCGCCACGTCCTTTATATCATATGTGACCCCCGCTTTCCTGTGACTGTGACGTGGTGGGGCGGTTCAGCCCGTGTTGACAGTGCCTGGTTTCAGCTCTTCAAACTTAAGTATGAGGCGACTGCCTTCAAATTATGCATTCAATCTCAACTTGCACCGCCCAATGTGGCAAGCAGGATGTTCCAGGCCGTACCCCAGGTGCTGAGGAAACGGAGCCGCAGCTTGGTGCCTGTGGGAAGTTCTGACGCTGCCGGCTCTACGTCGGGGCCGCCGTACGCGCCGCCCCTCGGCGCAGACATGCCGGTCACCGGCCGACCGTCCTTCACAACCGCCTTCTCCGCCGTCCTCGGTCTACCCCGCAGCGTGTCACCCTCGTCCGGCCGACCGACACCGTCCAACGCGTTACCGCCGCTGCCGAACGCACGGGTTTGTGGGTAATGCGTCGCATCGAACTGGTCCAGCGCGGCCAGGAAACCTTCCGAGTCATCGAACAACACGCACTCCGCCCCCGCATAGGGCCATGCGGATCTTGCTCGCCATGGTCATAGGGTGTCGTTTATTTCAAGAGACGAGGTCCCAAAGTGCGTCAGATGTTGTGGCAGGCATCCTCCGTCAGGCCCTGCCCCCGCCACCGCCTCCGTCAGCACCCCTGGGGCTTTGCTCAAATCGCCAGCAAAGATTCGTACTCCGTCCAACATGATCTCAACCCGCTTCGCCCCGCGGTTAGGGCCCGGCAGATACCGCTCGGCACAACATTCAATGCTGTGCCCACGGCGTGGCGAGAAACATTTGCCAGGCCCCATCAACATATTGCCTGCCACATGATCGACACGCATTTTGAACCCTCGTATCTCGAGTTGGATGAAATCCTATGACGTGGCGTGAAATGCCAGGCCCTACCCGCGGTAGGAATGGATGCGGCTCTGGTTGTAGTTCCAGATCCGAATCATACCCAGCGCGCAGGGCCTGACAGTCAATGCTCGCCACGTCATGTGCTGCCATCTCAAGCATCAGGGTCAGACATATAGAGTATGATGTGGCAGGCATGATTTGTCAGGCCCTGCCAGCGTGACCAGCTCGTCCAAGTTGACGGTGACGGTGACAGGCGCCGCTGCGGGGCTCGCGTCAAACGGCGCCAGCCACACGTGCATGTCGTCGCTGGTCAGGTTCACGCCGTCCACCAATTTGTCCGCCGTCCGCGGGTCGCCGGAATATCCCTCCAGGACGTTCACGCTGGCGGGGGAGGCGGTCACCTCAATGTAAGGCCATAATAGCTCATGACCCGATTTCATTACCATGTTTCCCGCAGATATGCCCATTTTTGAGCGTCGTTTTGGGGGCTATTTTGGGCTGTGTTGGGCGATGCTGGTGGATCTTGGGCAAAATTCAGTTTCTTGAAAACGGGTCATCAGCTATAGTCAGTCGTAAGAGTATGATCCAGCGAGCCCCACCTGAACTTCCGGGTCAGAAGGAGTCAGCAACACACCCTCGGAGTCGAAGATGTCCAAGCCGGCTAACCCGACGTAGTGTGGGTCGCCCCAGGGGGCAGGGCCTGGCGGATACTGCTGGCCACATCATCCAACGCACTTTGAATCCTTGTCTCTTGAATTACATGGCACCCAATGACATGTTGAGCAATGACTCTTCGCCGCGTCATTCCAACGCACGTTGACCCCCCGCTTCTTCAGTAATATGGCTCCCTATGACGTGATGATCGATGACTGCCAAGCCCTACCAGGTGGAGTGAATCACGATCTTCAAGGTTTGACCCCTGGGCC
>Ga0307489_10003505_pt1 | contig 10390 bp, 18 predicted proteins | sample SB12metaG_FD_202247 | JGI IMG/M metagenome (GOLD analysis project Ga0307489, IMG submission 202247) | Sea-ice brine microbial communities from Beaufort Sea near Barrow, Alaska, United States - SB 1.2 | ecosystem: Environmental > Aquatic > Marine > Coastal | place: USA: Alaska | collected...
AAACCCTAAACCCTAAACCCTAAACCCTAAACCCTAAACCCTAAACCCTAAACCCTAAACCCTAAACCCTAAACCCTAAACCCCCCCGAAACCCTAAACCCTAAACCCCCCCACGGACGGCGATTGTCTGTACCGACACCCCGATACAATGCACCACTCCCATGAACGACCAAGCACTTGAAGTATTATCCCGAGGCCATTTGGCGATGACTGAGGCACCATTACAGCTATCTGGCCCTACAACTATGTAGTGTGTCCCTCGCAGAGGCGGCGGCGCGTTCCAGGGAGAATGGGAGTTTTCATATTATACATAACGTTTCGTCAAACGACTTTGCTAATTTTGGCATTTGCTAGTGCGTAAACACAAATCCCAAAACCCAAAACTCAACAGTCCCCTCATGTATATTACACCCAGTACGCCGGGAACTTCTTGGCGATGAGAGGCATCAGCTTCTTGTTGTAGAGCCTCACATATATTGCTCGCCACGTCATAGGATGCCAATTAGCTTAAGAACCGAGGGTTCGAATGCGTGTCCATGATGTGACGTGGCGAGCAACGGGCCTAGGAGATATTGTGCGAGTACTCCACGTCATCGGATGCCAATCACCTCGAGAACCGAAAGTTGAAAATGCCTGTGGATGAGTACGCCCGGCCCCACCTTGCTGTTAGGGTTGTTGAAGTGCCACATGCACGGCACCTTTTGCGTCCTCTCCTACTACCAGGGCCCAAGCAGATACTGCTCGCCACGTCCCTGGTGTGCCACGTCATAGGATACCGGTTGACCGGGGAAGGGAGGGTTCAAGAGGCCGATTACGGTATATCGCCTGGGTGAAATGCCCACACAGAATTGCGGGCAAAGCGTCAGCGCCTCCCGCGTGAAAGCGGGCGCCAGGCCGAATGCCCATACAGAGTTGTGGGCAAAGCGTCAGCGCACGGCGCGGGAAGCGATATGCCGAAACCGGCCTATTGCGTGTTGATGATTGGCAGGCCCCGGCCCCACCCAGTACACCTTGCCGTCCTCCCCCGAGGGCCCTGCAGATGTCCCTCGCCGCGTCATATGATGCCATTTAACTCAAGCAACGAGGTTTCGAAGTGCGGGTCGATGACGTGGCGGGCGTTGACTGTGCGGGCACACCTTGTCCTGCTGGAAGTCAGCGAGGTCGGAACCCCCCACGGCCAACATCATGCTGCCGTCCATGTCCACCTCCGCGCACGGCCACCAACTTTATGATCGCCTCGTCATGTGATTTTGTTTAAGTCGAGGAAAAAGGGTCCAAAACAAGAGCAGTAATGACGTGGGGCCCTGATTTCAGACCGGGTTGTTAACGACCCCGAAGCCCCTGGTGTGATTGGTCGGGAAAAGAATGCGGAGATGTTATTGGCCAAACAGACGCCGCCTCACCTTGACGCTGCGGTCCTGCTTCCCCGCGTGCTCCATCAGGAACCGGTTCGCGCATGCCGGGCAGGAGGGTCGATGAGAACAAGCGCTCGAAGCGAGATCGAGCGTGCCCGCATAACTGACCCTCAGGGTGAATCCTCATACATAGGAGGAGGAGGAGGAGGACGAGGAGGACGAGGAGGAGGAGGAGGAGGAGGAGGTGGAGGAGAAGGAGGAGGCTGAAGAGGAGGAGGAGGAGCAGGAGGGGCAGATTCAGCGTCGGTGGAGTACTGGTAGTCCCCTGCCTGGTCATCGAAGAAGCCGTCGGCGATGTTGCGCTTGCTGAACGTGGACTTGCTCATCTTATACGGCAGGCATGAGCGCTTGAACCCGTCGCCGTCGCCCTGGCTCTTCACGTTGTCTACCAGCCAGTAGGGCCGGGCGGATGTCGCTCTCCACGTCAGAGGATGCCATTTTGACTCAACAAACGAGGGGTCGAAATGCGTATTGATGACGTATGACGAAGTGCCTGGAAGTGTAAAACGAACTGAAATATTTTGACCAATCACCGGTGCATGATCTTAACTGGAGAAACGAGGGTTCGACATGCTTTGGTGAAGGGGATGTCGACAGCGAGGCCCCTGGGTGTGGCCCCTGGGTGTGGCCCCTGGGTGTGTCTCAGGCTGCCCTGGGTGCGTCGACATGCGTTGGATGACGTGGCAAGCAATGTATGCAAGTCCCTGCCAGGTAGCTCTCCACCGCCTCGTAGTAGGCCAGGATGTCGTCCTTGCAGGAGGGTCCTTCAGAACCTCGCAACCCTCATCGGAACATGACTTGCCTCCAGGGTGAATACACATACATACGCGCGGTATCAGATCGTCGGAACACAACGTCGGACAAGGTTTAGGGCTTAGGGTAAACCGTAAACCCTAAACCCAAAACCCAAAACCTGCTTGTTCTCAAGAACCCCCCTGCCTTGCGGCCCATCATGCCGCCCCCGTTGGCCCACTTGTTGGGCCGCATGTCCGCGCCGTCCGCGCCCTTCGTGGCGCCCCGCCGCAGGCCGATGCCCCGCTCGATGGTCGCGGAGCTCGTTGTAGCGGCGCAAGTTGGATTCGAAAGCAAAGATTGAAGGCGCTTCATCATATTATAGTTGCAAGCGCTCACATCCAGGTGCTTTCAACATGGGTTTCATTGGGTCAACCTGCACCACCCCACCTCGTGTCGATCTCCTCGCGCTCCTCCTCCATGTCGAAGTACTCCTTGATCTCCGGCCACAGCTGCGACTCGCCGCCCAGGAGGACGTCGGCGCCCGTGCTCTCGAACCGCTCCATGATCTCAGACTCGGAGCACGAGAACATCACGTCAGTGGTGTCAGTCACCATCACCACGGGGTTCCCAGGCACCTGTAGCAGCGCCGACTTGGGGCCCGCCGTGTAGGGCCGCGTGTCTGAAAGAGCATCAAAGGGTTTGGAAGACTTCGACGACTTGGAAGACCTGGCAGACTTGTAACAAGACAACCTAATGTGGAACAGTTCAGGAACGGTGGTGGGCACGGTTTGGAAACGGTTTTGGAACGGTTGCTTTCAGTTGTGCGCGGAATGGTGCGGCAACGGTGATGTCCTGGGCGCCCTGCCATCATCTTGTCCTCGAACCAGTGCCAGCGGGTGCCGTTGCCGCTGAGCGCCGCGTGGATCCCGTGCTTGTGCAGCGATGCCAGAAAGTACTTGTTCTTGCTCAGATCCGTCGAGTGCCCCACCACCACAAATTCCGCCGAGATGTAGGGGCGCATGCCAAATTAGAAACTAGAACTTGAAAGCTGCTAATCACGTGTTAGTTTCAAGCGCAGAAACCAGGCGCTTTCAAGACGGGTTTGAAGTAGCAGCACCCGACCTGGTCGGCCCCCTTGGTGAACAACACGGGTATCTCCGCCGCGTCGTCCAGCAGCGGCGCGCCCAGCCACCCCTCCAACCCGCGCTGTACGGCCCGACCATACACGCCGCGCCACGTCATTCACACGTACCATGAACCCTCGTATCTTGAGTTAAATGGCATCCTACGACGTGGTGATCGTCAACCACACAGGGGCGGATGTGTACACAGTGTACCGGCGCTCGCCATGTCATTCACGTCATTCTTGATGTCATTCACGTCATTCTGGACCCTCGTGTGTCGACTGGAATGGAATTGTGTGACGTGGCGAGCAATGTGTGCGAGGCCCTACCGCGCGGGGGGGTGACAGCGCCCGGGGCCCGCGCGCCGCCCTCGCGCGCAAACTGCCGCCCCCGCGTGAGCGCGGAGAGGCCGCCGCCCAGGCGCGTGGCCAGGGCGCCGGCGCCGTCGGCGTGGGTTAGCGCCACGAAGGCCAGCGAGCCCAGCGTGGCCACCGCCGCGACGTACATGCCCACAGACATGGGCTCCCGCTTCGGCCGGGCGCCGGGCAGCAGGCCCTGCTGCTAGGAGACGCTCCAACAAGACACCACCTGTCACGTCGTCACTTATATATCCGTACAACACTTGTGCGTCGGGCATGTGACGACGGGGGAAGCACGCTCGCGAGGGCAACGTTCGCACGGCCCACTTCGCACACCCTCTGCACGCGCGGACGACGAGCCGCAAAGGACTGCGCTTCGCCCCCCGGCCCCCGCCCCCCGGCCCCCGCCCCTTCTCCCCCGCACCCCGCACCCCGCGCTCTCAAAGAATGGCCCTCGACGGCCGCAGAAATGAAATGGGAACTGTGGACTGCCTACTGAGTTCCCAGTGCGGCGGGGGGGGCTGTGACGTGTGATCCCCGCGGCGAAGAATGGCGCGCGAAAAGCAACCGCACGTAAGTCGGTCGGAGAGGGGCGTGGATGGCACGGCGTTGGTGGCTGTGAGCTTCGAGGGCGCTCCCGGGGAATTCACAAGGGGGCTTTTCAGGAGCGGTTGGAATGGGGTTGTTTAGGGTTCGGGCGCGGCCCCGCCTGGCCCTCCTCGCGGCCGGTGGCGCCGCCCCCCTGCAGCAGCATGTTGCGCTCGGCGTGCACCATGGCGCAGTCGCGGTCTCCTGTCACCGCGCGCGAATAAGTGCCCTGCTCCCCACACATCACACCAAGTTAGGTCAGTCCACTCGGTCTGTAACACCCGCCACGTGCAAGGTAGCAATTGTTGGCACGTGTTCAGGTGGAATGCTCTTTTACCACGTGTGGCCGTGCCGACTTGAGTGTCAATATCACCTCTGCTCACACAACGTGTGGACCGTCGCCCGCTCACACTCGTTCGTGCGTGGCGCCGGCCAATGAGCGCCACCGCGTGGGACCCGCCGGCAGGGATGGCCCCGACGGTGGAGCGCGGCGCGCGCCTCGCCGCGGTACTACGCAAACTACGAAAAGTGTGCAAGGTGCCGTCTCTTACTCGTTAGCTTTCGTGCCCCGCTTACTCCCGAGCATTACACATCGCGCGCGCGGCCGCGGCGCCGACGACAGGCGCCCCTGACACACTCCCCCGACGTATGCTTGAACATATTCGTGGCGGCCCACCCGTCGCCGTCATTTTAAGCGACGGACGGGTGGGTCGCCGCGCCGTTGTCCTCCTCTTTTTACGGCCACATGGGTGGGGTCCCCGGTCAAATCGTAGTCGTGTGCTCGTGACGTTCGAAGAGCGCGCGGCGCGGGCGCGGGGCGCTGGGCGCTGAAACACACAGGCATGTGCACCTCCTGACTCGCAGGTAGCGCAGCGGATGGCGGCTCACCCCGAGCACTTCGCTCCTCTGTGGGTCCCGCCCCTCCTGGCGGTCGTGGCTGTGGTGAACAAGGACTCAAGGAGTGAGTCGGCCGTGAGCGGGCCCATGGCAGGGGCTTACACTCGTCCACTCTTCAGCTCAACTTGAGCCGTGTCTGACGCACAAAAGCACCCTACACATCCTAAATACCCCCTACCACCCCCTTAACGCGGGCTACACAACCCCTACGCGCACACCCTATCCCATAAAAAGCGCTCAAGTTGAGCTGAAGTGAGCGAGAGTAAGCCCCTGGCCCACGGGGCGCATACCTCCGCTGGTGGCGACCCTGTACGCGCTCCTCACTGCGCTGGCGCTGGCGATGTGGGCAGGGGGGAGGCAAAGGCGGCGAGTGCGGACGGGTACACGGTACGCTATAACTGTGTGCTAACAGTGTGCAAGGATACTGTGTACCCTCGCGGTAGGTGCTCTCGCGGCGCATGGGCGCGAATTTGAGCGCCGCGGAGGCGTTTGACGCGGCGTGCAGATCCGCGGCGCCGTGGGTGCCGGCCACCGCGGTGCTGCAGGTGCTGCCGGGCGGGTGGACGGTCGGCGGGTGGCTGCGGCCGGTGCTGATCGGTGCCACGGTCCTCGCGGGCAGGGCATGGCAGACATTACTTGCCACGTCATCGTCATCGATGTGCAGTTCGAACGGTCGCTGCTCGAGTTGAATGACATCTTATGACGTGGCGAGTAATTACTGTGAGGCCCTGGGCGCGGGCGCGGCGCTGTGCGGCGGCAGCGCCGCGCAGGCGGTCCGCCGCGCCGCATCGCAGCGGCGCGCGGCGGAGGAGGAGGCGCTCATGTTCGCGGCGGCGTTTCGGGGCATGACGAAGGGGGCGCCCGAGCCCATGGCGGCGGCGATGGTCGGGCCTGGCAGATATTGCTCGCCACGTCATCTACCCTCCTGTATCGAGTTAAATGGTACATCATGACGTGGCGATCAATATCTGCCAGGCCTTAAGCGATGGCGCCCTTCGCCGCCGCCGCCGCCGCGTCCCCGGCGCCCCCCGCGCCCGCCGCGCCCTCCGCGTCGGCGGTGTCGTCCGCTCTCGCGGTACTCGCCAGCCTGACCACTCGTTCCTTGGTGGGGCCTGGGCACTCGCTCCCTGGCTGTTGGCTGATAGTGCGCAGGTGTACCCGTGGATGCGGCGTGTGTGTACGAGTACACTGTGAGCTAGCAATCAGGTAACATGTGGCCATGCCGGGGAGGATTATGTGGCGCGCGTGTACGGGTTACCGGCACATTGTGAGCGAGCAGTGAGGGAACGAGCGAGCGGGCCCTGCATCCCGGGCCTGCCGCCGCGGACGGCGCCGGCGCGGCTCGGTTGGCTTGCGGCGCTCGTCGGGGCCGCCGCCGTCTGTAGGGCTTCCCGACATCGCTTGCCACAGCATTCAACGCCATTCGAATCCTCGTTTCTTGAGTTGAATGATATCATATGACGTGGTGGGCAACATATGCAAGGCCCATCGCCCGCCACATCACCGGCACGCACTTGAACCCTAGTTTCTTGAGGTAAATGCCCTCCTATGACGCGGGCAGCAATGTACGCCAGGCCCTAGCCGTTGGTCAGGTGCTGGTGGGTTACGCGGTGTGGGGGGGCGGCGGCGCTGCGGCGGCGGCGGGGGTGGGCGTTGACCCCCTGTATGGGCGACCTGTCGGGGGCAGCGGGGGGGGCGGGGGGCGCACGGTGGGGTGGTGCAGGTTGACAGATGTTAGCCGTGCTGAAAGCGCCTGGTCTACGCTTAAATCTATAATCTGATGAACTGCTTTCAAGTTTTGCTTTCAGTTTCAACTTGTACCACTACAGCTCGGATGACTCGCTAAAGCGCGGATTCCGCGACGCGGGCGTAGGCATGGGGCTGGGCGGGGTACGGCCTACGGCCTGCCAGAAAACACTCAAAATGCCCTTCAGCACATTAGAAACATATGTTTATTGAGTCATATGCAACCGCCTTGATGTTTTGAGCAATTTCTGGCGGTCCCTAGAGTGGGGCGGGCGGCACCACGACAGTGCGAGACCGGCGCTGGGGCAATAGTGATAGTGATAGTGATAGCAACAGCGGCTGGGGGCGTGGGGGTGGCGGCAGGAGGGTGCCAGTACACGATGAGCACACAGTGGGTGACGGCGGCGGCGGCGGGGGCGGGGGCAGTGGCGGGGGCGGGGGGGGCGATGACTCGGATCCGCTGACGTTGCTGACCGGCGCGGCGGCGGCGGCGGCGCGTCAGGACTACCTTACGCACCAGGTGGGGTGCTGCAGATGAAACCCGTGTTGAAACCGCCTGGTTTCAGCGCTTGACACCGAAATACGAGGCAGCTGGTTACATGATTTGATATCAATTGTGACTTGCGCCCCTGCGCTTTAGACGAACTCATGTTACTCTTGCTCTCCAGTTGATGCTTTCATATTCAACTTGCGGCCGTAGACCCAGGTCCGGGAGTTGAGCCAGAAGGTCGGGGAGTTGCGGGCGCCGCGGGTGGGGCCTGGAAGATGTTCGCGTCATCCAACGCGTGTTGAACCTTTGTTTCTGAGATGGCATCGTCTGACATGGTGCGCAACATGTGTATGGCCCTACCCGCGGGGCGCAAGGATTCGTCAGTCGCGCAGCGAGCACGAGGCGGAGGAGAGCGCGGCACTGACGCGGCAGCGGCGCGTGAACCTGGCGGCGGCGGCGGAGGAGGAGCAGCGGCGCCAGGCCCGCCTCACCGGCGATGCGGAGCGTCAAAAGGCACAGCTGGAGCGACAGGCGGGGTTCAACCTGAACGTTTGCTCGTTGTGTACCCGTGTGGTGCTCGTACACACTCGCCGCGTCCTGCTCTCAGTCCTGACCACTCGTCCCCTTTTCACCGCAAATTGAGCCGATTCGTCCCTGCACTATTTAGATTACCTCCAACTGTATACCTTGGAGTTGATTGTGTTGAGCTGAAGTGGGGACTAATGTGGCCGGTGTGAGGCCCTGGGGAGAGGTGGGTCAGAGCCTGCGGAGGGGGGGGCGTGGCAGCGGCGGCGGCGGTCGCGGCGGCAGCGGCGGCGGTGGCGGTGGCGGCAGCGGCGGCGGCGGCGGGGGCGGCGGCGGCGGCGTACCTGGCACGCGGGAGCCCCGGGGGACGAGCTATAACATCGCCGTCAACGCGCGAGGCGGCGTCGTCACGCAGGAGCACGAGCGCGCGGCAGCCCTGCTCAGGCGGCTGGGGCGCGTGGCGAGGCTCGACACCGGCGGCGTACCCGTGCCACCGCGGGAGGCCGCGGGGGGGGCGCGGCGTGCCACCCGCCAGCCGCGTGAGATACAAAATAACTAATTTAATAATGATCGCGGCTGACGGAGGATAGGCCTCGCGTGGGGTGCTATAGTCGTGCACACGTCAGTGGGCGGTATAGAAAGCACACGAAGCACCAGCTAGCAATTAATTACAACGACATCTAAGACGATTTTCTAAGCGCCGCTCCAGCCCGTGCCCTGCCCCCCCTTGCGCCCCCAGCCTCAGGGCCGCGCACCATTCGCTCACATTAAGACGCATAAGACGTGGAGCTCAATCTAGCCCTAGAACTGAAGAAAATGGCATGACCGTTCGAGGCGTATTTCTCAAAACGGAAAGGCCCTGCCTTGTTGAGGGCGTGCATCATGAAGAGCGCCCCCGCAAAGTTGACCAGGCCGAGCAGCAGTATGGCCGGCTCCGCGAACCGCCCCGTGCCCACCGTCACGTACTGCCCTGGTGCAAATCATGCCTTGACACGTCATAGGATGGCCTCTTTCAACGAGGGTGTAAAACGTGTTGGGTGGCGTGGCGAGCACCAGTACACTGTATGGTGGCTGACCTGGCGAGCACCAATAGTAACGGATTTGGAACTTGCTGTGATGGATGACGAGGCAAGCGAAAGTGCATTCTAACTCGACAACTTCAGTGCTGACGTGGCGAGATCTGATAGAATGTGTACCGGTACACTATGCTGTATTAGTCATGCACGTTGTGTTACCCCACCATGGCACAGAAGGCACCAAAGATGAAGACGCGGCCCACCACCGTGCTGATGTAAAACGCGCGGGCGCCCATGCCGCCGCTCAGGGCCGTGCACCACCTCCCGCGGTGCCTTCACTTGACCATCTCGAGGTGATTTCGGGTGAGGGTTCAGCTTGGGACATAACTGGGTCATGTTGAGCACGAAAAGGGGAAATGTAGCCGCCATATCAAGTTGAGCACCTATGAGTGGTTTCAGGTGAGGCTTCAGGGACAAAATGGCTCCAAGTTGAGCTGAATAAGGGGCTAGGTGTAGAGCCGTGCCTAGCCAGTCGCCGTACGCGGTGCCCCAGTAGTAGGTGCCGAAGGCGACGCAGAGCACGCCGAAGACGCGGATCCACGCGTCGGTGATGGCCGGGCGGTGGGGCCCGGGACCCGGGGGGAGGATGCGGCGACTGTGCTCGGGTGCGCCGCTACACTCTTAGCAAGCAGTCGGGTTGAACTGAAAAGGAGACGAGTGGCCGGTCCAGGGACGGAGGAATGAGGATCGGGCGAGTGTACGCCGGGGGTACACGCCGGGGGTACACCGGTACACTATGAGCAAACAGTGAGCCCCCCCGCCTCGATGTTGAAGAGCAGACCGAAGACGGCGGCGGGGCGGAGTAGCAGCGCCGCGCCCGTCAGTGCGATGTACACACCCGTGATGTATGCCGCCTTGCGTGCCGCCGCGCCGTGGGGCAGTGCCAACCCACTGAACCATTCCAATGTTATCTTCATCTTAGCTCCTCAAGTTGTCTGTGGAGTGCCTCGAAAGAGCTCAAGTTGCGAGTTGAGCATGGGCGGCCCCGCCGCTGGTGCGCCGCGTGTGCTTCTCCTCCACCTCGCGCGCCACCCGCGCCGCCGCCGCCGCGCTACAGGGCCACACGCGTTGTCATTGGAAGCGAAATTTGAAAACAGCTGATCATTCTGAGCCTCAAGTGCTGCAAGCAGGCGCTTACACCGCGCGACTGATGTTGCAGGCAGCACCGCACCGTGGCGGGCGTGACCACGATTTGGCGCGCCGTGCGGTCCACCGCCGCCACCTCCGCCACCCCTGTCGCGTCGCCGTGCACGTCCTGTGGCGGAGGGGTTTTCTGACAGGAGTGTTAAAGGTGAACAGGTGGGTGTTGCTGGGGATGCTAAGGCCGGAGAATGGGGTGTTAACGGGAGTGTCCAGGGCGAAGCGGGGGAGGTGTCGACGGGGGTGTTGAAGGCAGAGAGGGGGTGTTGTTAGGTGTGTCAACGGCGGTGAAGGG
>Ga0307489_10003506_pt1 | contig 10389 bp, 8 predicted proteins | sample SB12metaG_FD_202247 | JGI IMG/M metagenome (GOLD analysis project Ga0307489, IMG submission 202247) | Sea-ice brine microbial communities from Beaufort Sea near Barrow, Alaska, United States - SB 1.2 | ecosystem: Environmental > Aquatic > Marine > Coastal | place: USA: Alaska | collected 2017-05-06
CAATGTACGCAGGGCGGCAGCTACGGCTAGCCGCTGGTACTGGAGCCTGCTGGAACTCCCGACACCCCCTCTCACTAACCCACGGGAGGGAGCCGACCGACCTCTCGCCCGTAACTCGCCACGCCGACCGCCGCAAGTTGCGCGAAGCGCGGTCGCTCCGAGCTGCGTTCGGACAACTTTTTGGGAAACTTGGCTATCCAGAAAACGTATGGGTTTGTGGTTAGAAAAAGCGCGTACCGGTACACATTTGGTGTCTGGCCGACTGTCAAAAAAACCGACCGACCGCGTGTCAAAAATGTACGAGATGGGGGTCCTGTGTATCAAGGGGCGTGTTTAACCTTTTCGTTGACAGCCAACACGTCATCGCAGCAGTCATGTTCGAGCACCTGGCAGCGCAGAAAGAGAGACCGTACGAAGAAGACCGCCTTAAGCGACGACTAGAAGCGTGGCTCGTGTCAAAAGGGAAACACGACAGCCAGTTGGGTGCCCTGTGGAACTCGTCCCGAATGATATCCGATGGTGGGCGAGAACAACGCGAGTCGACATAGATGACACAAGTAATAAAGGGGGGCATAGAGGCGCTCGCAGGATATGTGCGGAACGGAGCCCGGTCCTGGGAGGGCTCGGGTACGTGCCACCGACATTTAGAGCGGTGATGCGAAACATGGGGGCATCACCAGCGGATGCTCGGGACGTCAACTCAGCTATCGCATCCATAATGCGAGCCGGAGCCATGGAGTCATGGAATACGCGTAACCAAATGCAATAACCGCTTGAAAGCGAGCGGGGCATTTCGGCACTAGACAAGCGTGACAAGGTAAAGGCGGCTGAACACCGGACGGCGAATTAAACTGGTACAGGTAGCCAGAAAGCGGCTAAAAGAGAGGCAATGAGCGCGGGGAAGGTACACCGGGACCCACTCCTGGACGGCCTTAGAATGGTGATTGCGATGTACTGCGTGGAAATTGACTGTGCACGGCAAACGGAGAATACGGGATGGGTTTGCCCCAGCTGTGACTCCCGGATCCCTAGCAGGGCGCGAAAGCACTGGAACCCAACGGCGAAAGCCAAGCTGGAAGAATGGTAGGGTGAGAGAAGATGTTGGAAAGCGCGGCTGACGGAGCAATTACGAGAAGGGGGTGGTGGGGGGCAAGGGGGGCTAGGGTGGTTAACGGCGGAGGAAACGCGTAACGTTTCCAATCGATTGCTGTACGCGGATGTAGAGGCTCATGCGGTGAAGGCCCACACCCCAAGGGGGTGTGAAGGCGCCGAGATAGGAAATCAAAGGGGAGAAGGGAGGGGTAGGGGCAGGGGTAGGGGCATGGGTAAAATGGGACAAGGAGGACGGGGTGGACACGGAGTAAGTCATAGTGGTGGCCAAAAGGAGGCCGTAAACGGAAGCGGTGGGAGAGGAGTGGTGAGAGAACGTGAGGACGAGGATCACGAGGAGACTGCTGATGAAAGAAGACAAAGTCGGAGGACGGATGGGGATGAAGGGGTGGAAATACATTGGAACAGGACAACGGGAGACGCACGAGGGGAACAGAGGGTGGGGACGCGAGCAAGAGGGACGGGATTGGAAGTGACTGAAGATGATGGTCGGGGTAGACCAGGACGGAGAAAGAGGAAACGGGTGCGGAGGAAATCGAACATTGAGTGTGATGAAGTGAGTGAGTACAGATCAATACCACTATCCTGTCATCAATATCAAGTTTGCCTTCACTAACGTCAACCTTAATAATGTCACAAGACCCTCATCAACGGTAATAACCTCCAATACTATAGCATTGAGTAAGATTAGCATCGGATTAGAATGCCCCTCTATACGGCCATAAACCTTGACAGACTGAGGTCTGTCCGCTTGGAATTGCGGAGAGGGTCGGTTAAGCTCACCATGTGAAGCGCCTTGGGGCTCGATGAACGTAAAGAAAAAAGAAAAGAAAAACGTTAACAGCCACTGTTTCCTATTAACGGGTTCTGTCCGATACTTGTACTCGTAGTCAAAGCCGGTCAAAAACTCAAAACCGGTCAAAGTCGGTCAGCCCTAAACAGCCGCAGTCGGTAAAACCGGTAAAACCGGTGAAAGTCGGTGAAACGTGTTTTGGTCCTGTCAAAGTTCCCCGTAGAATGAAGTCCAGGTTCTTTTTTTGTCTCGTACTGTGGTCAGTTGGGTATCGGGAGACTCGGTCGTCGGTTTACGGGAGCTTTTGTTGACCCCTGTTTAGGCCAACCCAAGTGGATTTCGGGATCCGAGCAACATTCTGGGTGGATTCGCGGCGGGCGGGGGGGCGAGTCGGATCGGCGAGTCGGTCCAAATCGTATGGGCAAAATGACCCCTTACATAAGCCTGAAACTCAACAGCCACTCTACACCCAGAACAGACCGCGTCGTATGGGCAAAATGACCCCAAAACCGATCCGACTCGTCCGAAATCGCCCAAAATCTGGGTCAGGGGTTGCTCGGATCCCGTAATTCAATTGGGTCGGCCTTGTGGGAAAGAGGAGACGGGCAAAGAAGTCGCGTTTCGAGAAACACCCTCGATGAATCCCGTAGTTTAGCGTCAGGAGCAATGTGAGAGCAGGTCGGTTGGGTTTTGGGAGAGTGAGCTCGGTTTGCCGGAGCTTTGTCGATTCTGGGGGCCTTGTGGAGTCTTTTATTCGCTGCGGGACAGAGGAGCTTGAAAACAGAAGTCGCTTTTCGTGAAACACTCTCGTTGGCTGTGGGACCTTCCTCCAGAAGTCCATATTTAAGCAGTAAGATATTCCCAACGTTGATAATAGGTAATTGGACACTAATTCTCCTCCGGAAATTTGAGACTCAACAGGGCGGCGCGTAGCGCGCCCAAGGGGCGAGATAGCGCGCCACGAGGGATTCAGAATGCCACGGGGCGTGCGTATGACCATCTCAAGAACAGCAATCTGACTCAGCCTCCTCAACAAAACATGTTCGTCGCACCTCCTCAACCGTTTTCTGGCGGACTCTCTTGGCAGAACCCGACGCGACCTTCCGCTGCGCACACACGCTCCCCACAAACACTGGCGCCCCCTCCGGCGACTCCCATACCAGCCCCAAGACGATGACGGGCGACGCCTCCGCGGCGGCCGCGCCTCCGCGAACGACGCCGTGCAAATGCAGTCTACGCTACATCCGAGGCGGGCCACCGGAACTTGCTCCACCCGCATTGCGTCGTCTACCTTCCCGCGCCGCCTCCGGGCCACGCCGCGTCGGAGACTGAAGCGGGCGCCGCGACGATACCGCGATGATGCTCGGGGGCGGCCTCATGAACTCGTGGCGGTTTGGGGGCCGTGGGACCCGGGGGGCATCAGCGGGGACGTGGGGGCGGAATGCGCGTTGCTGACAGGGATTCTTCCAGAGGCTGAAGAGTTCATAAACCGTCACATGGTGCGATGAAGATTTGCTGTATTTTTTTCAGAACCAATAGGAACACCGCTTGGCAGACGCTTCTAGAGCTGCCAGGTGGCCGCCATCTTGTAAGGATTCAGTTCGATCGTAATCGGGTGTTGTAGTACACAATTCTTCTGGGGCAACGCGTCCGCAAATTGTATGTCCGTAACGTCGTTGCGCGAACATTCACCGCCTCATCAAATGGCGCGTCACCGAACTTTACGACGCGCAGTGGCGTCGGCGTCGGCGAAGATGCCGCGAAGATTGTGTATTCTGGGCGTTTGACAGACAGACAGTTCAGAGACGCAGAGTACGCCGACACCGCCTATGTCGGCGCCGGGCGGCCTTGCAAGGCGCTTCTGGAGCGACGCGTCCGCAAATCATATGTCCGTAACGTCGTTGCGCGAACGTTCACCGCCTCATCGAATGGCGCGTCACCGATCTTTACGGCGCGCAACGGCGTCGGCGTCGGCGAAGATGCCGCGCACTTGGGCACACAGCGCAGGCTTTCTCACCAAAAGAAAAGGTCTGCCTGTTCTGTTACTGCCACCTGTCATTTTCCGCAATTTTGTAGTCGCAAAAGAAATCTCAAACTGTTTGTCAGCATCGGCAGGCACTTCCTGGAAAGTCGTCGATTCGGACGCGATCCCGGGAAGATTTAGCGTGAGCCGGTTTGCACGTGCTTTCGAAATCGCGGAACTTGAGAAGTTTCTACCGCAGTTCAGTCCCCGTACCAAATGGGGACATTTGCTCTTAGTCCCTTTTCTTGAGTTGACTCGTCGATTCCCAAAAGGCTCTCTGAGCCACATCCTCTCAGGTCAGAACGCGAACGTTCTGCTTTTCCGATCTTTGTGGCAGTTATTTTTACCCAACTTGCCCTCTCGTGGAGCCGGGGCCCTCTGGCCGCCGCGCTGCTGCCGGCGTCGGCGCTCTGGCCGCTCGACGCGACATGGCGACGCAGCATGACGACTGGACACCCCCCGTGTATGGGGCGCCCGCCGTTGCCGGGGCTCCGTCCCGCACGCTGTCTGCAAGGGGGGCGTCACCATCGTGCATCGTCCGTTCGACGGCTGGGTGGGCAACAGCGCTCGAACGCTGGCGAGGGCGGCAAGGCGCGCGTGTTCGACTGCACGATCGGCGTGCAGAGCGTGCTGTCCAGCACGCACGCGCATTTAACGTGCGCTAGCTCGCTACGAACGTCGCGCGCCCTGCTGGGGAACAGGCCAGCACCGTCACCTCCGCCCGAGATGCCGATGGTGACAAGCGCACTTTGCGGTGACTTTTAATTACCAGGGAACGGTCGCGGAAACCGAAACATTCACCAAGTCGCGCGAACGCACAAGTCCCACTTGTGGGACTTCCACCGACGAGTCAACTCAAGAAAAGGGACAAAGAGCAAATGTCCCCATTTGGTACGGGGACTGAACTGCGTAGTTCTGTTCGAATGGTTTCCCAGTGATCGAACACCTGATTGCTCGTGGTATTCCTGAAAAAACGAAAAAAGGAGGTGTTCATTTATGACCACCTCCTAATTCGGAAAGCGTAACTACAGGCCGACTGTCGACAGGTCGTTTGAGATTGCTGTGTAGAGTACGACAAAGTGACGTGGCACCCGACAAGCGCGCTCGTGAAAAAAAGCCGGTATAAATCTCAAGACAGCGGCACAGTGCGAGTGCCACCACTCTTCCTCTTGCTTTTAGTGATTCCCTGACCGACCGTCCCCGGACCCCCCATTCCCCGATCAACCCGTCCCTGACCGACCCTTCCCTGACCCCGGTTCCCCGTTCAACCGCTCCCTAGGCCAGTCTCCCCTAAGCCAGTCTCCCTCAGCCAGTTTTCCCAGTGACTCGACGTACAAACGGTTGTGAATGGCGACCAGGGCCGCCCACCGCCCCCCTCGCCCCGCGTCGCTGACGGTGCCTCGTATGGTGGGCGGGCCTTGTTCGGAACGACATCCCGCCATCCTGCGCGCGCCTCGCTTCCAGCGCCGTGCCGTTGTGAGGGGCGCCGGTGGGCGCGCCGTGCGCGTCCCTTTCCCGTCGAGTGTAAAAGAAATGACTCACCGCGATCGTCGCGCGAGCGCCATTGCGCGGTCGCAGCCGTGTATCGTGACTTGTGGGCGCGAGCACAAGTACATACTGTGTTGCATCGACGCGCCAGGCGCCCCTGCACGGCGCTTCTAGGGCGACGCGTCCGCAAATCTTATGCCTGCATCGTCATCGCGCACACAATCGTCCCCTGATAACATGACGCGTCACCGTACTTCACGGCGCGCAATGGCGTCGGCGTCAGCAAAGATGCTGCGAAGATTGTGTAGAGAAGTCAGGAAGTCCAGAGACTGCGAAAAGGCCCACACCGCGTATGTCGGCGCCAGGCGCCCTTGCACGGCGCTTCCGGGGCAAGGCGTCCGTCAATGTAATGCCCGCAACGTCATCACGCGAACACGCAAAGCCTAATAACATGACGCGTCACCGAACTTTCCGGCGGGCAGTGGCGTCGGCGTCAGCGAAGATGCCGCGAAGATTGTGTACTTAAGTACTCTGGGGTGACGAGAAAGACAGGAAGTTCAGAGACTGCGTATGCGACCACACCGCCTATGTCGGCGCCAGGCGCCCTTGCACGGCGCTTCTAGGGCGACGCGTCCGCAAATCATATGACTGCAACGTCATCACGCACACAATCGTCCCCTGATAACATGACGCGTCACCGTACTTCATGGCGCGCAATGGCGTCGGCGTCAGCAAAGATGCCGCGAAGATTGTGTAGAGAAGTCAGGAAGTCCAGAGACTGCGAAAAGGCCCACACCGCGTATGTCGGCGCCAGGCGCCCTTGCACGGCGCTTCTGGGGCAAGACGTCCGTCAATGGAATGCCCGCAACGTCATCACGCGAACACCCAACGCCTAATAACATGGCGCGTCCCCAAACGCGCACTGGCGTCGGCATCGCCGAAGATGCCGCGTAAAGCTACTCCTCTCCTTTTCAGTGAGAGCTCGCGTTCACCGTCATCTGACACAACTGTGCGTGCTGGCAGGGCAGGGTCACGGCAGCCTGTAAGGTCCACCCTCACGACTGACGGTCAAATGATCACGCCGTTGATAGGAGCCTCCGATGAAAATACATATTCTGACCGTCGAACATTATTCTTATAGAGTGGCACTCGCACTGTGCCACTGTCTGGAGATTTACCGGCTTTTTTGTCACGAGCGCGATTGTCGGGTGCCACGTCACTTTGTCGTACTCTACACAGTAATCTTAAACGACCTGTCGACATGCGGCCTGTAGTTACGTTTTCCGCACCGAACTTTACGGCGCGCAACACCGAGCGCCCAGACAAGAGAGAGCGTAGGCAGACGGCGCAGGGCTTCTTTCTCACCAAAAGGTCGGCCTGTTTCTGACACTGCCACCTGTCGATGTTCCGTACTTTGTAGTCGCAAAAGAAATCACAACTGTTGTCCAGCATCGGCCCGTCGGCGGGCACTTCCTGGAAACGTCGTCGATTCGGACGCGAGGCCGGGAGGCTATACCGGCGCCAGGCGCCCTTGCACGGCGCTTCTAGGGCGACGCGTCCGCAGATGATATGCCCGCAACGTCACCAGACGACCAATCACCGCCTAATAACATGGCGCGTCAGCGAGCTTTACGGCGCAAAATGGCGTCGGCGTCAGCAAAGATGCCGCGAAGATTGTGTATTCTGGGGATTGTGACAAGAAAGGAAGTTCAGAGACTGCGAGTGCGCCGACACCATCTATGTCGGCGCCAGACGCCCTTGTACCGCGCTTCTGGGGCAAGGCGTCTGCAAATCATATGCCCGCAATGTCATCGCGCAAACAATCACAGCCTAATGCAATGGCGCGTCACCGAACTTTACGGCGCGCAATGGCGTCGGCGTCGGCGAAGATGCTGCGAAGATAGTGTATTCTGGGGGTTATGACAAGAGCAGTTCAGAGAGACAGAATGCGCCGACACCGCCTATGTCGGCGCCGGGCGGCCTTGCAAGGCGCTTCTGAGGCGACGCGTGCGCAAATTGTATGTCCGTTACGTCATTGCGCGAACATTCACCACCTCACATATTGATGCGTCACTGAACTTTACGGCGCGCAATGGCGTCGGCGTCGGCGAAGATGTCGGGCACTTGCATCTCCTCCTGTTTCAGACAGAGTCGCCTTCATACGAGTAGTCTGATACTGTACTGGCAGGGTCAGCCAATATGATCCAACCTCACGGCTGATGCGACTGGCGGTCAAATGCTCACGCCGTTGATAGGAGTCTCGCGATGTAAATAGGGGCTGATTCACAGGTACGCATCGGAAGGCTCTTCATGGAATACTCCATTTTCCGGACGCAAGTCAGGCACTATTTAGCGTGAGCCGTGAGGGCTGCTTCTAAATGTCCCCATCCAAGTTCGGAAAATCGGACCTGATCAACAAGCTGCGTTCAGATGTATGGGCATTCGTGGTCAGGAGATCTGGACAGGGCCCCACAGATTAAACTCTATATGACCCGTCTTCGCCGACGCCGACGCCATCGCGCGCCGTAAAGTTCGGTGATGCGCCATCTTATCAGGCGGCGAGTGATTGCGCAACGATGTTGCGGGCATATCATGTGCGGATGCGTTGCCCCAGAAGCGCCTTGCAAGGCCGCCTGGCGGCAGCGTATGACAGCGTCTCTAAACTTCCTCACTGTCCGAAAACCCCCAGACAGCGAACAGAATCTTCGCGGCATCTATGCTGCCGCCGACCCCATTACGCGCCGCCCCAGAAACGCCGTGCAAGGGCGCCTGGCGCCGACATAGGTGGTGTCGGCGCATTCTGCGTCTATGAACTTCCAGTCTCCCATGCTCGTATAAACCCCCATAATACTCAATCTTCGCGTCATCTTCGCCGACGCCGACGCCATTGCGCGCCGTAAAGTTACATGACGCGCCATATTATCAGGCGGCCATTGGTCGCGCAATGACGCTGCGGGTATTCCATTTACGGACGCGTCGCCCCAGAAACGCTGTGCAAGGCCGCATCGCGCCGGCATAGGCGGTGTCGGCGTACTCTGCGTCTCTCAGCTTCCAATAGTCTGTCAGCCCAGAAGACACAATCTTCAGGGCATCTTCGTCGACGCCGACGCCGATGCGCGCCGTAAAGTTCCATGACGCGCCAAGTTTTTAGGCGATGATTGGTCGCACGATGACGTTTCGGGCATTCCGTCTTCGGACGCGGTGCCCAATAAGCGCCGTGTAAGGCCGCCTGGCGCCGACATAGATTATGTCAGCGTGTTATGGACCGCGGACAGTGGAGTGGCCCTGATAGAAGCACGTCACCTTTGCGACACTGCCTGTGTCGGCGCCAGGCGGCCTTGCACGGCGCTCATGGGGCACCTCGTCCGTAAATGAATTGCCCGCGACGTCATCGCGCGACCAATCATCGCCTAACAACATGGCGCGTCAGGAATTTTACGGCGCGCATCGGCGTCGGCGTCGGCGAAGATGCCGTGAAGATTGTGTCTACTGGGCTGCCTAAACCCTAAACCCTAAACCCATGCCGCGAAGATGCCGCGAAGGTGCCGCGAAGGGGGTTATGAGCATGACACACTGAAAGTTCATAGACGCAGAATGCGCCGACACCACCTATGTCGGCGCCAGGCGCCCTTGCACGGCGTTTCTGGGGCGACGCGTCCGCAAATTATATGACCGCAACTTCATTGCGCAAGCATTCACCTCGTAATACAACGGCGCGTCACTGAACTGTACGGCGCGCGGTGGCGTCGGCGGCAGCAAAGATGCCGCGAAGACTGTGTATTCTGTCTGGGGATTTTCTGAATCAGAAGAAGTTCAGAGACGCTGACATACGCTGCCGCCAGGCGGCCTTGCAAGGCGCTTCTGGGGCAACGCGTCCGCACATGATATGCCCGCAACATCGTTGCGCAATCACTCGCCGCCTGATAAGATGGCGCGTCACCGAACTTTACGACGCGCGATTGCGTCAGCGTTTGTGAGGCTGCCGCGAAGACGGGTTCTGGCAGGAGGTCTTCAAGACTGGGGTTTTCCTTCGGTCTGTCTGTGGGGCACTGTCCAGATTTCCTGACCACGAATGCCCATACATCTGAACGCAGCTTGTTAAAACAGGTCCGATTTTCGGAACTTGAATGGGGACATTTATGAGCAGCCGCCCGTGAGAGGCAATTCTCTTATGCGAGGCAGGGTCAGCCTAAAAGTTACATTAGCGCTCAGCACGATATGATGGATTTGAAAGGTGATTCGTTTGGAATTTGAAACCAGAATGACACTTGATCACAGTTGACCCATCGAAAGTTTCTCGAAAGTTTCGCGATAAGCGCATCGTGAACGCGAATTGCCCGCGCCGTCACGCGCGTACACGACGTGGCGAGCGCGCGGGGGGGTGTCTTGAAGGGCGTACCTCACGGTGAACGGCTGTCCGTCGCGTATTTTGACTATCTGCAGGATCCTCGGTGGAATTGCCGCGAGATGTGGCCGACGCGCGGAACGGAGCGCCACATACAGTGACCGCGCGGACCGTCTGAAACCGAATATCGCATTTTCAAAGCCAGACTCCTATCAACCGCGCGGGCATTTGACCGTAAGTAAGGTTAAACCCTATAGGCTGACCCTGCCTCGGAGCGGTCCGTGGGCCGCGTACTTCGCATAGTTTCGGAGGGGGGGATTCGGGGTGCGTTGACCAGGAACATCTCCATCTTCTCCAACCGCGCTTATTGGACACCGAGCTGAAAACGGAGTGAACGTTGGTTCGTAATTCATGAAATCATACTGGCGACTCTATACTCGCCTAGATAACGAAGTGAGTTTCCATCGAAGTGAGTTTTACGCACTTTGTTGAGTCAATAGATCGTCGATTCGCCACATAGGCTTTTCCCGTTGACTTTCATTTGGGCAATCTGTGGGAGCTTTTACGGATCAGTTTCCAAAAGACCCCCTCTGCCGCTGAACATCACACAGAGCAGGGTACCATCGCTGC
>Ga0307489_10003507_pt1 | contig 10388 bp, 14 predicted proteins | sample SB12metaG_FD_202247 | JGI IMG/M metagenome (GOLD analysis project Ga0307489, IMG submission 202247) | Sea-ice brine microbial communities from Beaufort Sea near Barrow, Alaska, United States - SB 1.2 | ecosystem: Environmental > Aquatic > Marine > Coastal | place: USA: Alaska | collected...
CCCCCCTTCCCTTCTGCCTTCCATTACCTCCTCAGAGATACGATCACCTGACCAATCGTCTCGTCTGCGTTTGCGTCCGTACTCGCCGGAGTTTGAGGCTCAGATCAACCAGGCGGTGTTCCCCGGCCTGCAGGGCGGCCCCCACAACCACACCATCGGCGCCCTGGCCGTGGCGCTCAAGCAGGCGGCCACCCCCGAGTTCAAGGCGTACCAGATCCAGGTAGGGTGGTGTTTGTTGACCCCAGGCCTGTACACAGCTACACACACACTGGGGCTCAACCTGAATGCTTGCTCACAGTCTCCGGTGCACACGCACACAGCTACACACTCCTCCTCCTCCGCCTCCTCCTCCGCCTCCTCCTCCTCCTCCTCCTCCTCTCCTCCTTTTCTGCTCCTCCTCCTCCTCCACTTCTTGACCCCATCTGGATGCCAGGTCGATCCGGGTTGGCCAGGCCTCAACGCTCAAAGCGAAATCGATGATACTGTTTCAAACTCTGCTTTCTATTTCAACTCGCGGCCCTACACGCAGGTGGTGAAGAACTGCGCAGCGATGGCGAACCGGCTGACGGAGTTGGGGTACAAGCTCATCTCCGGCGGTACCGACAACCACCTCATGCTGGTGGACCTCCGCCCCATGGGTAGGGTCTGTTCCATATGCTGAACAGAAGCCTGCCACATTACTCCTCCTCCTCCTTCCAAATATTTTCCTCCTCCTCCTCCACGCTTGTCAGTATCCTCTCCTCCTCGTCCTCATCCTCTTTTCTCTGTATCCGCATCTTTATCCTCAGCCTTCCTTCCCGCCCGGCCATGGCTGTGTGTCTGACTCACACTGCATTTGAGACCCCCGTGCGGGGCGCCATCCTCTAATGGGTCGGTTGCTGTATGTCAAATTCGCCTGAATCTAACGCGGTGGTTGCCCCTGTGTCGGACTGTTCCCCCTGGCTGCGACGGCGCGCGCGTGGAGCACGTGCTGGACATGGCGCACATCACCCTCAACAAGAACAGCGTCCCTCGCGACACCTCCGCGCTCATCCCCGGCGGCATCCGCGTCGGCTCCCCGGCCATGACCACCCGCGGTATGCTCGAGGAGGACTTCGTCCGTGTGGCCGACCTGATTCACAAGGTAGGCCGGTGCAAGTTGCAACCACCATCCCGTGCTTAAAGTGCCTATCTGCACACGCGAGTACAAAGCTATCGGTGCACCTGTGTTGTAGTGTAAGTGGCCAGTTTTACATCAAGCACGAGGCAAGCGCTTTCGTTTTGCATTCAATCACCGCCTTCACGAGGTGGCAGCCCAGGAACGCCTCGTCATCCACAGCAACATATACCTATGCTCGACATGCCATTTACCACATCCATCGACCCTCGGCTCTCGTCTCTTGATTTCGATAATCATGTCTGACGCGGCCTACGTTATCACTTGGCATTACCACGAGGGTGTGCTGATCGCGATCGACTGCAAGAACTCCACCGAGGGCACCAAGCTGAAGGACTTCAAGGCGTACCTCGACGACAACGAGCGCCCGGACATCGCGGAGCTCAAGGAGGAGGTTGAGGTAGGGACTGACGTATAGTGCCCTCCACGTCCTCACACGCATTCTGAACTCTCGTTTCCTGAGTAAAACGGTCCCCTTGACATCCCCCTTGACATTCATATCAAACCCTCATTTCCTGACGTAAATGGCAGCACATGACGTGGCGAGCACCATTCATCAGCCATGTCACTCTACGCATGTCGTACCATCGTTTCTTGACTCAACCGGCAATTTATGACTCGGCGTGCTTTATCTATGAGTCCCTAGTTGGAGGAGTTTTCCAGCGCCTTCCACATGCCCGGTGGCCTCTTCTAAATTGACGAATCCGTCTTTTTAAGTCCCTGCCACTGACTAACTGCCCATAGCGGCTGTTGGAACCTGCTGCTGACTGAATGCTCCTCGGGCCAGGTGAATGAATTCGAGATGAAAATTCGGAGGATGACATCCACCTGACGTCCACCTGTGTACTGGTAGGACATCAGCAATGACGCAAATATTTTGCGGTGTTTCTTGCACATACGACAAACATTTTTTTAGATTAGAAGACTGTAATATAGAATGCTTGTTCGTACCACACTGCTCAATGTCGAAAATCGAAAGACACGAGTTTCCTTTCCATCGCCCGAAGTAGGTTCCCGTACCTGCTGCCCTCGCCGCAGCGCGCGGCTACATTGCCGACTGCACTGTAGTCCATTCCACATAATGTTTTTAAGAGGTAAATATGCCTCCACGGATGGCACGACGATCGTGCCACAGCCCGCGGCGACGCTGGAGATCTTCCAGAACTCGTGCCTGAGTGTTCTACTGGATAGCTGGTGGGTGGGACGTGAGTGTGGCATGTACTGTGATGAGTACATGAAGTGTTGCATGAGTCGTAGTGTCCGGCGACCGCCGGCGCACGGCAAGCATTGGGCACCTCCAATGAAACATGCAGACAGGTAGACAGGGTGCCATCGGGGCCGTCTTCTGCCCCTCTGAGAACTGTTTTCTCACGTACATAACTCAAAAGCCCCTTCCCTCCGGACACACGCACGCCCCACTGCTTTTGCCCCGCCGCGCCCACTGCTATACGGTAATATTGTTACTGCTCCCACCGATGATCACCGTCACTCTCCCGATCGTGTGTGACGACGACGGCCCCGTTCTCGTGAGGCTCGGGGTGGCGGAGGAACCCGTGCCGCGGCCGCCGCTGCTGGACTTTCTCGAGGAGTACCCCAGCCTCTTCGCGGCGGAGGTGCTGCCGCGGCTGTACCCAGCACACCTCGCCGTGCTAGCGCAGGTAGCGACGCCCTGTCTGAAGCCCGACTTCGCGCGCTTGCGCGCGGGTCACTACACGGGGGCCAAGGCAGAACCCTGGTGCCTCCTCATACTCGCTGACACGTCTCTCTCGCTCTCTCGCAGGTGGCGAAGCCCTTCCTGGCGGCGGTGGCGGCGGGGGCGGACTCCGGCCTGCCACGCGCGGGAAAGACAGCTGGGGTGCCGCTCAAGCTCGAGGACTTCGTGGGGTCCGTGAACTGGTTGGCTTGGGCGAAGTCGAACGGGTGCCCGTGGTACGGTGGTGCAAGTTGAACCGATGAACCCATGTTGAAAGCACCTGGAACTCAGTGCTTGCACCTGAAATATGGTAGAACAGCTTTCGAGCTTTGCATTCACTGTCAGCTTGCGCCGCTACACAGAGGACCGAGAAGACGTGCGCGCTCGTAGCTGCGTGCGGGCACATGGAAGTACTGTGGTGGGCGCGGGAGCACCACTGCCCGTGGGATCACTACACGACTGCATACGCTGCTGGGCATGGGCATATAGATATATTCATGTGGGCGTTCGAGCAGGAGAGCTGCCCTTGGCGGCAAGAGGGCCTCATTCGGCACACGAAACCACCCCCCATGCGACGTAGCCCACAACAAGTGATGGTCCTGAGTGCAATTGATGGGCGAGGTAAGGCGGTGCAGGTTGAAACGATCAATACCACGTTGAAAGCACCTTGATCTGTGCTCTTACAACTAAAACATGATGAACCGCTCTCAAGTTTTGCTTCCAAACTCAACTTGAGCCGCTACAGCGAGGGGAGCGGATCGGGGGGATGAACTCTTTCAAAATATACTATATACAAATGGACCAGGGACTGTGTTGCTACCCGTAATGTAGCCTGAGGTGGTCGGAGATTTAAACCCTAGACCTAGGCCGCCTAGATCTAAGCGGCCTGGCGACGAGTGGAGAACCCCAGAACAGGTGATGGGAATTGTGTTTACAGTAATATTTCGACACCACACATCTCTTGTGGTTATTGACTCAAGAAAATAGGCCGCCTAAATCTAGGCGGCCTAGGATTTAGATCTCCGTGAGGTGGTGCACGCGGCCGAGTCCAGTGTTGGGTGAGAGGAGAGATGTATAGATAGAGAGACGCCTCTGCGTGTGTGCGGAGGCACCAGGCTTCTGCCTTGGCCCCCGCAGTGTTGAGTGAGAAGCCCACGCCTCTGAAACAACTGAAGCAGGGTCCGACGACCAGTCAGGGCACCGAGAGCGTGACGGAGTAGGTTTGGAGAGGCTAACGCGTCATAGTATCCTAACATGAATGAATGACCTAGATTCTCTCTACTTGAACTGGCGAAGGGGGTTGGTTAATTTTCAAATGTTGAGGCGCGCGCGGTGCGTGAGCTGCGAAGCCGCACGTTAGGGACTGATGGATAGTGCTCGCCACGTCATGGGATATATCTACACAGTAAACAGGATTACACAATGAGGTTGATGTCGTGGCGAGCACGATCCATTAGTTGTGACGTAGGGCGCTATGACGCGGGATATCATTTTACTCAGTAAGGGCACAAATATGTGTTAATGACGCGGCGAGCACGATCCATTAGTGATTATGTGGCGAGCAATCCATCAGTCCCTACCACACGTCTTCTTGTGCCCGCCCGTATTCCAGTCCTGTTTCTGACACGCGTCGCCGCAGTATCGGGCGTTCTTGCACTGCGGGCAAACCTTGAAGTAGCGGCGCAAGTTGAGATTGGAAGCACAGCACAGGTTGAATGCTGTCCCTCATATCTTAGATTCAAGAACAAATCTCCGGGCGGGGTCAACACGGGTTGCATCGGCTCTACCTTGAAGGTATTCAAAAGGCCCACAACCTCGCACCCGTCGTTGTAGCAGTACTTGGCGCCTTCTGTCGCCATTCTGCGTAACTCCTCGAACCCGGCGGCTGGATCATGCTGCGCCTCTCCGAACCGGTCAGGAGGGTCATTGACAATAAGCGCTCGAGCCGAGATTTGGGCATGAGTTACTTCAGGGTGAATAGGCAGGAGGGTCAGGCAAAATGAGCACTCGAACCGAGATCAAAGCATGACGCACCCTCAGAGTGAATGGGCAGGAGGGTCAGTGATAACAAGCACTCGAACCGATATTGATGCATGACTTACCTTCAGGCTGAATGGGCAGCAGGTGCATTGATAACAAGCACTGGAACCGAGATTGGAGCGTGACACAACCTCAGGGTGAATGCTCACACATACGCGCGGACTCGGTTCGTCGATTCACCTTCGGCCGAGTGTTGGTTCTCAATGACCACCCCGCCAGTGTAGCACGCTGGTGAGGACTTCTGGAGGTACATCGTGGCCCTCTAGATGCGACCCCGTCGACGTTGGGACCCCGGCGGCCTCCTCCACAATCCCGACCTCGCGCGCGTATGGAAGGCCTCCGTAAACGGCACTAGCAAGTCTCTGGCACGAATAGGTGTGGCCGTTTTCAGCGGCCTTGCGACACCATTGCATCCCTTTCCGCTTGCTTCGCGTGACGCCGCGCCCTAGGGCCTGTCACACAAAGCTCGCCACGTCATAAGATGCTGACCGGCTCAAACAATGAGGATCCAACATGCATGTCGATGACGTGGAGGGCAATGGGCCTGGCAGATGTTGCTCGCCGCGTCACAGGATGCGACTTGACTGAATAAACGAGGGAAAACAGCGTGCAGGGTGTTGTGGCAGGTTGTAGCTGCTGGGCCCTACCGCGGCCGAGAGCATACATGTTGCTGATGTTGTTCGCCGCACCCCCGTGTAGGAGGGTCATCTAGAACAGGCACTCGAGCGTGACTTACCTTCAGGGTGAACGCGCGTACAGACGAGCGGAGGAGGAGGAGGAGATTGAACATCGGTCGAGTGCTTGTTCTCAATACTCCCCCCGCCGTGGCCGGCATCTGCTGCGATCCGATACCAGCCCGCCGCCCCCGTGTGGTCGGGCGTTTCCACGCCCTCGCCGTGGTCCAGACAAAACGCCAGATTGTACATCGCCTTGGGCAAACCGGCCTCGGCGCCCTTGGTATGGCGGCACAAGTGAAATTTGAGACCAGAACTTGAATGGGGTTCATCACGTTTTATTTCAAGCGCTCAACCCAGGCGCTGTCAACCCGGGCTCAACCCAGTGCCTAGTCTGTTCGTAGAACCTTTGTTGTACCTAGGTTTACCAAAATCATACTTGACTTTTGATCAAATTCCATAACTCTATGGTACAACAGGTAGTGCCTAAAACTGTCCAATTTTAGACCAGGCACTAGGGTCAATCAGGGGTCAACCTGCACCGCCGGACCTTGGTGTGCCACGCCACAGCTGCCATGTACTCCTTCCTCTCGTGGTGGATACTGCCTAGCGCAAACATCGCGTACGCGTGCCCTTGCCCCGCCGCCTTCTCCAGAAGCGCCATGCCCTCCTCCGCCCAGGGTTGGCACCAGCCAAAATATCATTTGGTCTTCAGGTTACCACATCGACATGAAGGAGGAGGAGGAGGAAATGGAGGAGGAAGTGGAAGGGATTGGGGATGAGGGTGAGGAGGAGGTGGAGGAGGCGGAGGAGGAGGAGCAGGAGGAGGAGGAGGAGGAGGAATAGGAGGTCTAGGTCTGGTGAGTGACCGGACCGGGAACTGAGCGGTGCACAGTTCCAGCCCTACATTCGCCATCGGCGATCTGCCGGACGCCAGGGACTGATGGATAGTGCTCGCCAACTCATAGGATGCCATGCAACTCAATAATCGAGGGTTCACAATGCGTTCGATGACGCGGCGAGCACTATCTTCACAATGCGTTCGATGACGTGGCGAGCACTATCCAATCGAGGGTTCACACTGCGTTCGATGACGTGGCGAGCACTATCCATTAGTCCCTGCTGGATGCTGCCAACTTGCTCGCACCCTCCTGCATCATATTTTCGTGCAACAGCAGGTACCCCAAGTAGGAGGGTCGTTGAGGCGCACGACTTACCTTCAGGATATATGCTCATAGAGACGCACGGAGGAGAAGGAGGAGGAGAGTAGGTGGGGGAGAGGCGTAAGAGGGGGAGGAGGAGAGAAGGAGAGGATGCGAGGAGGAGAGGAGGAGGGGGAGGAGGAGTGGAGGATAGGTGGAGAGGAGGATAGGTGGAGAGGAGGAAAGGATGAGGAGGAGGTTCAACGTCAGTCGAGTGCTTGTCTCAAGAACCCCCCGTGCCAGGCTCCACTGAGCCTCCCGGTCGCCCGCGTCCGCCCTACGCCTCAATATCTCGACGCCGAGCGCGTGCACCAGCGCCAAGGTGTAGGACCTGGCGTTGTTGCTCGCCACGTCGTCCAACGCCCTTTAAACCCGGCGTCACTTTGGCATCATGTGACCAGGGGCACTAAGAAAAGTGTGCTGTCTTCAACACTCACCCACGACCTACCTGCACTCAACTCCCGCTATAGTTTCTCTCTCTCGTCCACGACACTCAACACTCTGGCACGCCCTCACCACTCAGCACTCGGCTCACCGCTCTTCCCCCCTCTCCTCCGCCACAAGAACAACGTGCCCCGCGGCACTCTACAACCGACAATCGAAGGTGTCAGAAGACCCTACCGAGGGGTCTTCCGCTTGCGTCCTCCAATCGCCGTCTGGATTCACGTTTGCGAGCGCGTCGGAAGCTCGAGTAGCTGCCGCGTTGACCGGCGAGCGTTTCTTGGCGTCGCGCTCGGCTTGGCGCCGCTGCTGGCGTGACGGCGGCATCCGGCGAGGGAAGGGACGGTTTTCCTTGGACGGAACAAAGCAGGAGTAGCTCTATCGAGCTTGACTCTTTCACTTCGTAAACCAGCCGGGTTTCACCCACCCACCCCTTCACGTCAGGATACGGGTCGACACGAGGACACACATGTAAGGGAGTCCGTCGAGGAGGGCACCTGTCGTTGGCGACAGGGGCGCGCGCGACTGCTGTCGGGACAGTGTTGATTCTGGTCTTATCGGCTGAGCCTGCAAGGGTGTAGGGTTTCGGGCAGCCCGAAACCCTAACCCTAAAAGCCTAAAAACCGAAAATGGGCACCTTTCAAAAAAGCTCCGCCCGACGCACGTCATACGCACACGCGACCGTCGCCACCGCCACCGCCGTACGCCAGCCTTGACCTCGCCGCGTGTCGTGTCATATCATACAGCGTATCGTGTGGTACCGCAGACTGCGACCCCCCCCCGCTGCGTATCGTAGACAGTGACGCTGCAGCATGAACATCGGAGTGACGACCCCCATCGGGGTGGCACCCCCACCCGTACCCGTCGCGTTGTTCAGCACGGGGGGTGCGGACAGCATGCTGTCGGGAGGCGCCGCGGCCAAGACCACGGGCGGGGCTTAGCTTCGTATGGATGTCTATCGGACCTCGGAGGCCGCATCCTCCCCGTGGGCTTCACGCAGTGAGCCTCCCCTGCGCTCGCCGGGGACGAGGGCCGGGGTAATCCACATCATTAACTGACACTCGTTTCTTAGACTAGATGTGGCATCCTTTGACTGCTGTGGCGAGCAGTATCTGGCAGGCTCTGCCTGAAGGGGGAGCGGGGCGCGCGGGGGCGCGGGGCGGGGCTGGGTCCGGGGCCGGGGTTACGGCGAGCGCCCCGGCGGGCGGTTACGGGCCGCTCGACGACAAGGTCATGGGGGTGGGGTTCAGCCACGTCCCGTCAAATCCCAGAATAAATCACAAGCAACGACATCGAAGTATACGATGAGCGTGTGCCAGGCGGGTTCCGTCGGCCCCCACTGCGCCGACCCCACGTAGCTGTTGATCAGCGCCACGTGCTTGCCGGCGTCCGTCTCTGTGACCCCCAAGCAGCTGTCTCACGTCGTCACCAGTCGGTGACCGAGAACCTGTGTCCAAAGACTTTCTTGCAGTTCAAAACCATCTCAACGTCGTGGTCTCGTGGTCTGCGCTTGACCGCCTATGTTGAGCCTGCGTTGAATCTGCGTTGACCCTGCGTTGACCTGTGCTTACCCTGTGCTTGACCCTGCGTCACGGCGCTGTCTGACGAATTGTCAGCGTGCGAGGCGAAGGCGTTCGAGACAGACAGCACTGTCAAGCGCGAAACGCTGGGGGCGCTGCGGGGGCTGGAGAAGGCAGAGCTTGGTCAGTTCAACTTGAGCCGTGTTGTCCCTAGTGCCTAGGTCAGTCTATGAGCGTACTGGATAGACGTCGTACTACCGGTAGTGAGTTGGCGTTTGGTGATTTTGACCAAAAGTCATCTGACCTTTGGCCAATTGACCAAACTCCAGCTTACCAGGAGTTGCTAGCCCACAGACGAGGCACCAGAAACTATGGCAGCTGCTCAACTCGATGCCTCGAACGTGCTCAAGTTGATCCGGATCGGGCACTCGTGTGCGGCCCTAGGAGACGGGGCTGGAAAAGGACAACTGGATGTACGAGGCGCCGCGCCACTCCGGCGTGTTGTGACGGCGATTAGCTCAAGAAGTCAGGGTCTGAAACGTGACTGATGATGTGGCAGGTACCTTGTTTTGTCTCGCGATGCTGACGTAGCGTGAGGGAATACAACCGCCGCAACGCTATTTGCACGGCTGGGACCGAGCAACGTCGTTAGGAGCTCGACCTTAGCACATCAGAACACATGTACCTGTACACCAGTGTAAAACCTCCTAAGAGTGTTAGACATAGCTGACAGACGATAAAAACACATATTAGCTCGTGACGTTCAATACAGATCATTCGGTTAATTGCCTCTACTTCCACAGAACTCGTATGAACAACACGCGTTTGCTATGCCATCATCCCGCCAGACCGAGTCGTTCGGTCTGTCCGCTTGAATGTCGGACGGGGTTGCTGATTGCTCACCCAGCGAGCGTCCAGTCGGGGCTAGATTCACACTGGTTAATAATAAAAGAGGAGCGGGTACTCAAGCTTCGGTATCAGCACCGTAATGATCGAAGACCTCAGCTGTGCGCGCCCGAGTTGTTTCCCTTCCAGGTGTGCCGCAAGAACATAATAAATAAACGCTCTGATTTATTCATTTCGAATTCTAAGCTATGAAGAGGAGGTCTGCGAATCCCGCATGAGTAGGTCCACACTCCGATCCTCGTGTGTGACCATGTTTGTCGTCTGCGCCTTCCAGGGCTAACCTATTATGTTAATGAAATATTAAACTTTCACATCACGACACACGTGCCCTTTTTCTTTTCGGGGATGGGCGATCCAGGGGCGCCATGTCCGGCCGCACCCACTTGGTACTTGCCGGCCGACCCACCCGTTCGGAGCCGGTCGATCTCTGCAGCGTAGGCATCTTTGTCGGTCCACCCCGCGGAGCTGAAACGTGGCGGCACCGGTGGTTTTATTTTTTTCGCAGACCGAGTTGAAGGGACGCAAGTTGGAATTGAAAGCATGACTTGAAAGCGGTTCATCATCTTTTGGTTTCAAGAGCGCTGAAGCAGGCAGGCACGTTTAATCTGGGGTCAATCTGGGGCCAACATATGGTCAACCTGGGGTCAATAGGCACCGGCATACCTTGAGCTTCGTGGCGGCGGCGGCGGTTTTTGACCCTGTTTGAGTGCCGCCCGGATGTCAGCGTCAGAATGCCTGGGTTGCGCAGAGGGCCGT
>Ga0307489_10003509_pt1 | contig 10386 bp, 9 predicted proteins | sample SB12metaG_FD_202247 | JGI IMG/M metagenome (GOLD analysis project Ga0307489, IMG submission 202247) | Sea-ice brine microbial communities from Beaufort Sea near Barrow, Alaska, United States - SB 1.2 | ecosystem: Environmental > Aquatic > Marine > Coastal | place: USA: Alaska | collected 2017-05-06
GATCGACTGTAGTCACAAGGTCAATACGGGTGGAGAGACTCGAACTCTCACATCATGGACACGAGAACCTAAATCTCGCGCGTCTACCAATTCCGCCACACCCGCACCATGTCGCACCCAGAGGGTGCTTGCAACCACTGATCACTGCCCTTGCGGATACAGTTATACTGTTGGATCCCAGCTGCGCAAGGAGGGATTCGAACCCCCGACACCGTAGTTCGTAGCCACGTGCTCTAGTCCACTGAGCTACAAGCGCTTTCAAGGTGCCTAAAGGCACCGACAGAATACAGTTCCGCAAGGGCACAGAAGGAAGCTCCCCAGGTAGGACTTGAACCTACGACCAATCGGTTAACAGCCGATTGCTCTACCACTGAGCTACTGAAGAACTTCCCTATCATTATAGAGAAAAAGCCCCTCAGTAGTCAAGCCCAAAATAAGCAAGTATAAAAAATTTATACTTTTAACCATCCATAACTATGAAGACCGGATCCAAGTAAATTTACACCTAAATAGCAAACCCAAACCAAAACAAAACCAATAGAAGCTACAATAGCTGGTTTCTTCCCTTTCCAACCCCACGTAAGTCGAAAATGAAAATAAATCGCAAATACAAACCATGTAATTAGCGCCCACGTTTCTTTTGGATCCCAACTCCAATAAGACCCCCAAGCTTCATTGGCCCAAATCGCGCCCGAAAGAATGCCTAGTGTCAGTAAAGGAAACCCAATACCCAGTGTTCGATAACTTAGATTATCCAACGTCTGATCGAGCGGAACCACTGTACCAAGGTTACCTGAGGGTAACCGACTGCCCCCTATTTCTGTATTTTTTTGTACTTGTGCCTTAGCCACCTCTTCTGTGCTAACGTACCCAGCAGTACCCTGATTAGTGGAAATCATTAAAAAGGCAATAGCCATTAAAGATCCCGCAATTAACGTAGCATAACTTAACATCATAATACTTACATGCATCATTAGCCAATTGGACTTTAATGCAGGTACAAGAGGTGCACTTTCTTGCATTTGAGCTGGTAACGTAAGCGTTGCAAAAGCATCAATAAATAAAAGAATGGGAGAAAAAATAACCCCCAGATAAGTTTCAGCACTTCTTTTCTCAATAAAAAGATGCACAAAACTAATCCCCCACGTTAAAAAAATCAACGATTCATATAAGTTACTTAGAGGAAAGTGATGAGACTCTTTCCAGCGAAAAATAAGCAAAGCTGCTAGAAGAAGATTTGCCACAAAAATGCCAGAAAACCCTAAGAACTTTAATTTTCCACCCCAATTTTTGGACTCGTTGAAAAAAGCTGCTTGAAACCAGTAAACCAACATACTCAAGAATAAAACCCCAAACGCCCAATTACCTAAAAAACTTTCAGCAAAGTCAATATTTATTACCATAATGAATACGTTTTCTTACAATTTTTAAAAAGTTTTTCGCAAAGCCAGTTACTAAGGAAAAAAGAAAAGGTTCTCAAAAAGAGTTTATTTTTGGGCCTTACCCCTTGGGTAAATGTCACACAAGGTCAGCGAAGCGCCGTGCCTTTAGGCACCTTGGCCAAGGGCAGACACAACAACCAAGGCAAGGGCACTAGCACCAATAAAGGTTTTGTCCTTGCCGCCCAAAAGATAGTTACCACTTTAAAAAATTGAATTCTTCCATAGCAATTGATTCTTTATTTCTATAAATGCTTAAAATAATCGCCAGTGCAATCACGGATTCTGCTGCTGCAATGGTCATAACAAAAATAGCAAACACTTGCCCTTTAATTTCGCTCGAATCCATAAAAGTGGAAAACGAAACTAAATTAATATTAACCGCATTTAAGAGTAATTCTAAAGACATAAGAATGCGCACTAGATCTTTACTGGTTAAAAATCCGTAAAGACCTATACAAAAAATAGCCGCCGAAAGTAACATTAAATTTTCAATATTCATAATGTTTTTACAGTACAACTGCGTAGAAGGGTAGATTAAAAACAGTTCCTGCCCTTGGCCAAGGGCACAGAGTGAAAGAATTTCGTTTAGGTGCCTTTGGCACCTACCGTGACCCAAATCTGCGGTTAATCCACCCTGTGCAGTGCCTAAGGGACCTTGCTTAGCTTCGCTAAGAATCACACGGTACGTCGAAAGGTACCTAGTGATTCTTAGCGAAGCTAAGGGTACTGCACAGGGTGGACTGAACAACAATGATCTTGGCGAAGCCCACCCTGTTCACAACAGCTACGCTGACGGCAGTTAACTTCCGACTTTAAAACCATCTGCTAATAAGCCAAAGAAAAAGCCTCGTTTAAAAACGCCCAAATACTGAAAGACTTGGTTCAGGTGCCGGCAAAGCCAAAGGTACCTAAAGGTACCGACAACACCTCTGTTAACTGGATTATATTCCACTAGCCCTATTATTTCAATAGAAAGAAGAACGAGAAGCGCTGCCAGCCCATTCCAGTCAAAGAAGGATCCTAAAAAAGTGGCGCAAACGTTACCGCAAAAAAAACCCAATAAATTAAATAAAATGGAGACAGAAATGTTTATTTTTTTTACACTGCGAAAAGAATTCAGAGTCTGTACAACCCACTGATTTACTTGTGTCATAGTCAAATGATGGAAAAAGAAATATTAGCAAAAAAAACACTCGTAAAATAGAAGTGAATCTTCTTTTATACTATCTCTAATCGCAAGGTTGGCACCTTTAGGTGCCTCTGCTTTGCCGACACAATGTCTTGAAAAGGAGAAGCAAATGAAATTAGCTGTTTATGGGAAAGGCGGGATTGGGAAATCAACAACAAGTTGTAATATTTCCATTGCATTAGCGAAACGTGGTAAAAAAGTTTTACAAATTGGATGTGATCCAAAACATGATAGTACTTTTACTTTAACAGGTTTTTTAATTCCAACCATTATTGATACTTTACAAAGTAAAGATTATCACTATGAGAATGTATGGCCTGAAGATGTTATCTATAAAGGCTATGGGGATGTCGATTGTGTAGAAGCGGGAGGCCCCCCTGCTGGTGCTGGTTGTGGGGGTTACGTGGTTGGAGAAACAGTAAAGCTATTAAAAGAACTTAACGCTTTTTACGAGTACGATGTGATTCTTTTTGATGTTTTAGGGGACGTTGTTTGTGGTGGTTTTGCAGCGCCATTGAACTATGCTGACTATTGCATCATTATTACGGATAACGGTTTCGATGCTTTATTTGCAGCCAACCGAATTGCAGCTTCGGTTCGTGAAAAAGCACGCACACATCCATTACGATTAGCGGGTCTTGTAGGAAACCGTACTTCGAAGCGTGATCTTATTGACAAATATGTGGAATCGTGTCCAATGCCTGTCTTAGAAGTTTTACCTCTTATTGAAGACATTCGAATTTCTCGTGTTAAAGGAAAAACGTTATTTGAAATGGCCGAAAAAGAAACTTCTTTAGTCTATGTTTGTGATTACTATTTAAATATTGCAGATCAAATTCTAGCGGAACCGGAAGGAGTTGTACCGACAGAAATTGCCGATCGTGAACTTTTTAGTTTACTCTCTGATTTCTACCTAAAACCCAACAAAGCTGAAGAAAGTGCTGAGAATGAAGCAGAAGCATTTATGGTTGTCTAACAGTTACACTGGCGAAGCGATCGGCAAAGCCACAAGGAGTTTTAACATGTCACAAATCAAAGAAGTGAATTCTGTACCAACTGTCGGTGCCTCTAGGCACCTTGGAACCAACGCCCTGACATTTGAATGTGAAACCGGAAATTACCACACATTTTGCCCGATTAGTTGTGTTGCCTGGTTATACCAAAAAATTGAAGATAGCTTTTTTTTAGTTATTGGTACCAAAACGTGTGGGTACTTTTTACAAAATGCATTAGGGGTTATGATTTTTGCAGAACCTCGTTACGCTATGGCTGAATTGGAAGAAGGGGATATTTCAGCTCAATTAAATGATTATAATGAGCTGAAACGTCTTTGTTTAGAAATTAAAGCCGATCGAAACCCTAGTGTAATTGTTTGGATTGGTACGTGCACGACCGAAATTATTAAGATGGATTTAGAAGGAATTGCTCCCAAACTAGAAGCTGAAATTCAGGTCCCTATTGTTGTCGCGCGTGCAAATGGGTTAGATTATGCGTTTACCCAAGGCGAAGATACTGTTTTAGCGTCTATGGTTCATCGTTGTCCAGGTACCCAAGGGTCGGTTGCCGGCAAAGATAGCAAAGCCACAAAGACAAAAGGCACCTTAAACGAAGGTACACACCTTGTGGCGGAGCTGTCAGTACTAGCTAAGGCAAACCAACAAAACCAGCCTCCACTTGTTTTATTTGGGTCAGTTCCAAATACTGTAGTCACACATTTAACACAAGAGTTAAAGAAACAAAACATTACGGTGTCAGGTTGGTTACCTTCACCAAGTTATAAGGATTTACCTGAATTAGGCGAAGGCGTTTATGTTTGTGCGGTCAATCCGTTTTTAAGTCGAACGGCGACAACCTTAATGCGAAGACGAAAGTGCAAATTAATTAACGCGCCTTTCCCAATTGGACCCGACGGTACAAGAGCTTGGCTGGAAACCATTTGTTCTACTTTTTCGATAGAACCCGTTGGCTTAGCTGAACGAGAAGCTAAAATTTGGAAATCTTTAACAGAGTATACTGAACTTATCAAAGGAAAATCTGTTTTCTTCATGGGTGATAACCTCTTAGAAATTTCGTTAGCCCGCTTCTTAATTAAATGCGGCATGATTGTCTATGAAATTGGTATTCCTTATATGGATAAACGATTCCAAGCTTCTGAATTGGCTTTACTCCAGCAGACATGTCAAGACCAAAAAATTCCATTCCCTCGCATTGTAGAAAAACCGGATAACTATAATCAAATCCAAAGAATTAAAGAACTGAAACCAGATCTTACAATTACAGGAATGGCCCACGCCAATCCATTAGAAGCACGTGGGATTAATACAAAATGGTCGGTGGAGTTTACTTTTGCTCAAATCCATGGGTTTACAAATGCGCGCGATATTCTTGAATTAGTCACACGACCGCTGCGCCGAAATGAAAATCTAAAAAGTTTTGGATGGGAGAAGTTCATTCAACAAGGTCAAACTTTTGGTGCTTCAGCTGCGCCACACGAAGTTCCACTGGCGCAGCTGATTGGCGCAGCTGATGACAAAATCCAAAAAGCAAAGTAAACTAATAAGAGTTCTTGATTAATCCTTAAAATTTTTTTCTACTCTATTTTGTTATCTAGGTAAACGTTTATGTCTCATGCAGTGAAAATTTACGATACGTGCATTGGCTGTACACAGTGTGTTCGTGCATGTCCTACGGATGTACTTGAAATGGTACCTTGGGATGGTTGTAAAGCAGGCCAGATCGCGTCAGCACCCCGTACAGAAGACTGTGTTGGTTGTAAACGTTGCGAATCTGCTTGCCCAACTGATTTCTTAAGTGTACGTGTTTATCTAGGTTCTGAAACGACTCGTAGTATGGGCTTAGCGTACTAAAAAAAAAGGAACCGCTGTTGTCGGTTCCCTTTAGGGGACCTTGGGAGTTGGTCGTTGTCCCAAGGTCCCCTAACACTGCGCCGCTGCGCCAGTGGAACTTCGGGTGAAGCCCGAAACCTTATATAGGTGGACTAATTTTTTCAATTAAAGGGGCATTTGTGTATTTTCCTTCTGAGGTAAACCGGAATGGCTGATGAAAAGAACCAAAATCTACCTTAGGTGTATGGATTTCTTTTTCAGATTCAGAAATTAAATCGGAATGGAGATAAAGACGAGAATTGGAAGCGGATGAATCCACTTTTTCTTGTGTATAACTTGTAGGCGGTTTTCCTTTCCAGCCATTAGGCACGGATTTTAAGGCCTTTTCCTTTCCTTCTTGAATCATTGAATGAACGGCTATATAATCGGTTTTTACTTGTTGTAAACGTCGAATTTGTTCTGGCGTATTCTTCTCTGCAAAAGGAGTACGATTGGCAAAACTCAGTTGACGCATCCATTCAGCGGCTCGATTGACGATATGAATGTTGTAGCGGAAATAGACTTGTTCTTCTTGACTTTTGGTTAATGGAGGTTTATTCATCCACATGCGTCTTTGAATTAAGACTTTTAATGGGAAATGAGTGGCCACAGGAATCGGCCGGTTTTGACTTCGAATACCAAAATCCAATGGATTAAATCTTCGCAAAGGTTGCTTTGATTTTGTGCCTAAAAAGCTGTCTGCCTGGACGATATTTTCTACGGGATGGTATGTAAACAACTCCCAAGCCATTTTGCTTGTTGCAGTGAACATTAAGGTAAGGCTAAAAATGACAAGGCCGCGATTCACCGGCTTCATAAACAGACTATAAGGTTTTACTGAAACCACAAGAAACCAATTTCTAGCTAAGTAAAAGCCTAACCCAAAAAGAGTACTCCATCCCCATAAACTGATAAAAAAGCCCAGCAAATAAAGAGTCAGGGGTACCCCTTGGGTACTAATACCCAGAAGCTCGTTATTGGTAACAAACCCGGATAGATTGATCGCATTGACAGGGTTCCCCATTACAAAGAGAACCTGGAGTCCAAAAAAACCGGCTAACGTTTTTGGATCAACCAGAATTGGGCGTTTTAAACGAGACTCAAGGTAGAACGTAAACAGAACCTTTAAAGTTAGAAATAACCCTGCAATATATAAAACAGGTTCCCAATCATACCAAAACTGAATCACATCCCGAAATCCGGCAAGCACCAGAAAAAGAAAGAACGTTTGGCCTACACTGTTTCCAAGATACGAAACGATTCCCGCAGGGATTCCTTCGACTAAAAGCCTGCGTAGACAAATTAATAAAGGCACAGAAAGAGGAATTGCGAAAGAAAAAGCTTGCACCGCACCGGCCAAAACCGTTTCTATTGACGAGTAATTATTATTAATATAGGAAATATCTATTTCAAAAATATTCATACAACATGAATCTCCATAGCTCAAGCTTTAAAGTAATTATGTTTGTTTTCGGTGCCTTCAGTGAAACTGTTAGGCACCTCGGACAAACATTTGTATAAAAACAGTATTTGAACTGTTCCTAAAAATTATTGTGTTTGGGATGAACGATAAATAAATTTTTTACCATTCCCTGTTAAAATAGACTTTGCCAGCGATAACGCTTTTAAAGCTTCTTTTTCAGGCTTTTTCATCCAAGTGGTTTTTCTTGAATTTTTCTTTTGTTTTGATGTACGTTTTTTTGGAACAGCCATAATTTTTTCTTTTTTATTTGACTTTGTTGAGAACCGAAAAATTGTCCTTGGGCAAGGCCAGGCTTTGCAATGAGATCTGCAGAAATCTCCGATTTCTGAGCCCTGCGCAGTCTTTATTTATGCTCTTAATTTACGGTACCGTCTGCGACGCAGTCGGCGAAGCCAAAGGTACCTTTTGTCTTTGTGACTGGTGCCTTTAGGCACCAAGGGCTTTGGCCAAGGGCAGGTACGGCGCTTCGCTGACTTGGTACCTACATAAATTAAGAGAACCTTCTTCTCTTAATTTATCATAAAAAGAGCCGAAAGTGTAATTGTTTGTTGTCCACCCTGTGCAGTGCCTTTTGTCTTTGGCCGTCTGCGACGTAGTCGGTGCCTTTAGGCACCTTTGCTGACCCACCTTAGCTTCGCTAAGAATCACTGTGCACTACGATTTAAGTCCATAAAGTAGCTTTTGTTGCCACATAGTCACGGGATTTTTGAACATGCTCCACCACCGCATTCGTTCTTGCTTCGTAAATCTGTGTCAACATTTTTGGGTATAGTCCGATGCCAATCATAGGTACCATTAAACAAACAACGACAAAGATCTCACGCGGGCCGGCATCAATAAGCGTCCGTGAATGACCAATCCCTACGGCATCACCACGTTTCGAACCGTAGAAAACTTGTCTTAACATCGACAATAAATAAATCGGTGTTAAAACAATTCCAATAGCTTCTAATAAAGTCAACACTTCTCGGAATTCATAAGAGTATGATTCACTCGTCACAAAACCTAAAAAGATCATTAACTCCGAAATAAAACCACTCATTCCGGGTAACGCTAAAGAAGCTAAGGAAACGGCAGTAAACATAGCAAACACTTTCGGCATCTGCACCGCAAGACCTCCTAAATCCTCTAAAATTAAGGTGCGAGTACGGTCGTAAGTTACCCCAGCTAGAAAAAATAGACTTGCACCGATAAGACCATGCGAAACCATTTGTAACATTGCACCACTTAAACCAGAATCGGTTAATGAACCAAGTCCAATTAAAACAAATCCCATATGAGATACTGATGAGTAAGCAATTTTTCGCTTTAAATTTCTTTGTGCAAATGAAGTTAAGGCCGCATAGATAATATTAATCACTCCAATAATCACTAATAGAGGGGCGAAATAATAATGAGCGTTCGGCAACATATCCATATTGATACGGACTAAAGCATACCCACCCATTTTTAATAAAATCCCGGCTAAAAGCATACAGGTACTATAGTGCGCTTCTCCATGCGTATCGGGTAACCACGTATGCAGAGGGAAAGCGGATAACTTCACTCCGTAAGCAATTAAGAAACCAATATAGGCTAGAATTTCTAAGGTTAATGGATAGTCTTTTTGCGCTAATGCGGACATATTAAATGTCACGGAATCGCCATAGAAAGCCATCACTAGAGCGGCTAATAAAATAAAGATCGAACCTAATGCCGTATACAGAATAAATTTTGTTCCTGCATAGAGACGCTTTTTACCTCCCCATAAAGAGAGTAAAATGTAAACGGGAATCAGTTCTAATTCCCACATAAAGAAGAATAGAAGAATATCTTGGGAAGCAAAAACTCCAAGTTGGCCACTATACATGGCTAGCATTAAGAAATAGAATAATCGTGCGTTTTTTGTTACAGGCCAAGCAGAAAGTGTGGCCAGCGTCGTGACAAAACCCGTTAAGAGAATTAACGGCATGGAAATGCCATCTACCCCTAATGACCAGTGGAACTGTAGATTAGAAATCCATGCATAATCTTCCACCAATTGAAGGGAAGGGTTCTGGAATGAATACTGACAACCAAATGTATATAAAATAAAAACGAAATCCAGTAAGCTAACCCCGAGAGCATACCAGCGCACTGTTTTACCGTTTTTATCCGGGATAAAAGGAATCGCGAAAGCCGCTAAAATAGGAAAAAGTACAATGATCGTAAGCCAAGGGAGATGATTCATAAGTTTATTGTTCCTTGGGCAAGGCCAGGATTTAGGATTTGTATAAAACTTGTGTCAGCGAAGCGCTGTACCTTTTGTCTTTGTGCCTTTGGCCAAGGACAGGTACCTTGTGACGCAGTGACGGTTGTCCTTGTGCACAAGGTTGTCCTTGCGGAGTTACCGTCCAAGGTACGTCGGAAGGGTACGAAGGTGCCTTTAGGCACCGACCTTGGGTACCTTGAAAGCGATTACTATAAGGATATCATAGGGATAGAACAGCTACGCTGACCCCGAAGATTCAGCGCTTCGCTGTCACTGTGCACAGGGTGGTCACTTTTTAAAAAGTTTCACTGTCAGCGCAGCGCTGTACCTTTAGGTACTTGGGTAACCTTGCTTAGCTTCGCTAAGAATCACCCCCGCAAGGACAACCTTGTGCACAAGGGCATTTTCACTGCGTCACAAGGTGGTCCGCTTCGCTGCGTAGCTGTTGCGGAAAGACTTTTTCTTTGGCAAGGACAAGAAGTATTTGTGTCCTTGGGCAAAGCCAGGCTTTGCCGTACAGTTGGCACTGACCCCAAGCATAGGTTAAAATAGAAAGAAAACAGAATAAATAAACCAACAAAGGAAAAAAATGCTCGAGACAAAAACGGATCCTATGGTTGTGAGTATGGGTCCCCACCATCCGTCAATGCACGGGGTACTTCGACTAATTGTGACATTAGACGGTGAAAATGTTATCGATTGTGAACCAGTGCTAGGGTATCTACACCGAGGTATGGAAAAAATTGCAGAAAACCGAACTGTAGTACAGTATCTTCCTTACGTAACGCGTTGGGATTATCTAGCCACAATGTTTACCGAAGCGATTACCGTAAATGCACCTGAGAAATTAGCCAATATCGAGATCCCGAAACGGGCAAGTTACATCCGTGTAATTATGCTTGAATTAAGTCGTATTGCTTCGCACTTACTTTGGCTTGGTCCCTTCATGGCCGATATTGGTGCGCAGACTCCTTTCTTCTATATTTTCCGCGAACGAGAAATGGTATACGACTTATTTGAATCCGCAACTGGAATGCGAATGATGCACAATTATTTCCGAGTAGGTGGTGTTGCTGTAGATTTACCCTACGGGTGGGTAGATAAATGTTTAGCTTTTTGTGACTATTTTAATACCAAAATTGATGAGTATGAAAAAT
>Ga0307489_10003511_pt1 | contig 10386 bp, 16 predicted proteins | sample SB12metaG_FD_202247 | JGI IMG/M metagenome (GOLD analysis project Ga0307489, IMG submission 202247) | Sea-ice brine microbial communities from Beaufort Sea near Barrow, Alaska, United States - SB 1.2 | ecosystem: Environmental > Aquatic > Marine > Coastal | place: USA: Alaska | collected...
GGTGAAGTTGGTCTCCTTGGCGAGCTCGATGCAGCGCGCCACCGACACGGTGTCGTGCGCCGACATCACCTCGATACAGGGCCTGAAACGCGTTCCTTCCAAGTTAAGTTAACAACGTGAGCATCTTTGGGGTGAGTCCATCAAGCTGAGTGGCTCGAACTGAGGGTGTTACATTCAGTGTATCATCTTTTCTCTCTCTCTCTCTCTCTCTCTCTCTCTCTCGAGGTGTTACGTCGAGTGCATCAACGTGAGTGTGTTCTCGAAGTGATACGTTGAGTGCATCGAGTTGTGTGGCGTGAGGGGGGAGGAGGGCAGGGCGGAGGCCTGGTCTCCCCGGTTTGTGGCGGAAACGGCTGAAGTTGACCGTTGACTTGGGAAAGAGAAGCTAGAAAAGGGAAGTGGTGCAAGGCCCTGCCTCGATGAGGTCGGTCTTGGCGGCGTCGCGGCCGGTGTTGCCGGTGGTCCAGGGGAGCTGGCGGCGCAGCGCCAGGCGCGGGCGGTGCACCGTGCCGGCGCCGGAGTCGCACCCGCCGCCGTGCGCCCCGGGGCTGCGGGCCCCGCTGCCGCCGCCGCTGCCGCCCGGCTGCGGCGGCTGCGAGTGATGCTGCTGCAGCGGCGTGATGCCGTCGTTGCCGAGTATATCGTTGGTGAAGGCGCTATCACCGGAGTGCTCGTGCTCGGCCGGTGTGGTGGGGCTCAGGCCGCGGTCGCTGCTCAGGCTACGGACCCACTTCCTGTTCGAGTTCAGCTCCGCCGCATAATCGAGATCCTCCATCTTGACGTCAATGATGAAGTTATCCTGGGACACGCCGGGGGTGGCGGCGGCAGCAGCGGCGGCGGCGGCAGCAGCGGCGGACATAATCATGCCGTCGGCGTCATCCTCCACGTCTTCGTCATTGAAGGTGAGGTGGCTGAACACCGGGTGGTCATCGGAGAACAGCGCGCCGCCGTCGGCGCCGTGCGGCGGCGTGTCTAGGAGGCTGGCCTGGGGTCAGGGGCTTGCACTCGTCCACTTCTCAGCTCAACTTGAGCGCTTTGTATGGGATAGGGGGTGCGCGTAGGGGTTGTATAGCCCTTGTTAAGGGGGTGTTAAAGGGGTGTTACGGGGGGGTTCGGATGTTTTTGTGTGTCAGACACGGCTCAAGTTGAGCTGAAAAGTGAACGAGTGTAAGCCCCTGCCTGGGGCGCGGCGGCGGCGGTGGACCAAGAGGAGTCCAGGGAGATGTTGGAGGAGGTGTTGGAGCCCCTGCGGCCGAGCAGGCCGTTGGCGGCGACGACAGCGGCGGCGGCCGCGGCGATGGAGGCGCCCGGGCGTATGGCCGTTGTCGTCTTGACGCGCTTGGTGGGCTTGCCGCTAGCCCCGGCGGCGGCACCCAGGATTAGGGCCTGCCAGTTATTGCTCGCCACGTCATAGGATGACATAGGATGACATAGGATTGATCCAGGGTTATCTAGGGTGATCCAATAATTCGATGGATAACGTGGCGGGCAGTACCGACAGGGCCTACCGTTGAGCGTGGATCCGTTGGCGGCGCGCACCCGCTTGAGCGCCCCGGCCATCACTGCGTCGGCGGCGGCGGCCGCGGCAGGGTTCGCCGTCATCTTCACCGTCATGGCAGCCGGGGCGGCGGCGGCGGCCTTAGCGGTGGCGACTGCGGTGGCGGCCGCGGCGGTGGCGGTCGTGGCGGCGGCGGCAGCACCCGCGGTGGTGGCGGCGTGCGCTGACGCTGATATCCGCCGCAGGCGCTGTTCTGTGTCGGCCAGGTACGCCTCAGCCTCCGCCGCCGCCGACTCGATGGGTGACAGGTCCGACGCAGGGGGCTTCTGGTCGGCGCCGCCGCCGCCGCCGCTCCCCCCGAATACCGGCAGCCCACACAGGACCTCCGGGTCAACGCCCCCGCCCGCGCACCCGCCGCCGCCGCTCCGTGACTCGACCGATTCAAAGAGCCTGGAGAGCGCGGCATCCACCGCCGCCTCCTGTGCCTTCGTAGAGCGCCCGTGCCCGTTCCTCAGGCTGCCGTGGTGCAGGGCCGCACACTCCACTGGTTTCAGGTCAGGTTTCAGGCTTCGGTTTTAGATAAGGTTGGAAGGACCAAACGGCTTACGGTGAGTGTGTAACGCGAGTGTGCAAGGCAGCGTGACACAGATGTGATCTGATATGGATACGGTATGGGATACATCGATTTGGTAATCTACCATGTCGATATGGTCGTCCTGGACATCGATACTGGTATGGGATATGGGCCTAATGATATGGGACATGACAATGTCGATATGGTCATCCTAGATATCAAAAGTCACTCTGGTGCCGGCCCTCTGAGTGGTTTCAGGTGAGTCTCAGCGACAAAACCGCTAACAGGTGAGTGTTACATTGAACAGAACAGGGCACGAGTGATGGAGTGGACGGCCCTACCGGTGCCGAAGTCGCGAGTGTCGGTGGTGAAGGTCCCATGGTCCGGCAGATCGCCATTGTGCGCGCTGTGCTCCGCCCGACCGGTGCTCAGCAAGTTGCGCGCCCGCTGCTCCTGCTTGGCCTTCTCCATCACCTTCATCAGGTCGTCCTCGGGGCAGGGGCTTACACTCGTCCACTTTCCGGCTCAACGTAAGCACTTTCTGTGGGAAAGGGGGTGCAGTTAGGGGTTGTCTAGGGGGTGCATATGGGGCGGCAGGGGTTAACATGGGGTGTTGATGGTGTATATTGTGTCAGAAACGGTTCAGGTTGAGCTGAAACGTGAACGAGTGTAAGCCCCTGCCTCGGGGTCCCCAGTCACCGAGCGCCCCCACCCCAAGTCGCCCACGACGCCCCCCGCCCCCCCGGCCCCCGGCCCCATGGGGATGGGCTCCAACCCGTACGAGCGCCGCAGCAGGTACTCTCGCAGCACCAGCGAGCAGGGGCTTACACTCGTTCACTTTGCAGCTCAACATAAGCGCTTTCTGTGGGATAGGGGTGCATTGAGGGGTTGCTTAGGGTTCGCTTTGGGGTTGTAAGGGAGTATCAGGGGGTGACTAGGGTGTGTTTTTGTGTCTGAATGGCTCAGGTTGAGCTGGGAGGCGGACGAGTGTAAGCCCCTGCCAGCGAGCTGCCGTCCTTGGCCACCGGTATGTCGCGGCGCCGCATCGTGGCGTTCCAGTGGTTCTTCACCGCGTTCTCTGTGCGGCCCGGGGTCAGGGCCGGGTATCCAAATGGAGGGGGTTGGTAAAACGGCCATGCACATTGAGTGGTATCCTGGCAGCGGTGGGAGTGATGTTGGGCCTGATGGGGGTGGAGCAGGCATGTGGCAGTGGTGACATGGTGGCGGCAGTGGTGGCAGTGGTGGCAGTGGCGCCGGGTGTGGCAGTGGGAGGCAGGGGCTTACACTCGTCCACTTACAGCTCAACCTGAGCCATTTCTGACTCAAAACACATTCTGAACACCCCCTCATACACATAGCACCCTCTAAACAGCCCCCATACAACCGCTAAACGCACCCGCCCCTATCCCACAGGAAGCGCCTAAGTTGAGCCGCAAAGTGGACGAGTGTAAGCCCCTGGTGGGAGGCACACTATGGCAGCGGCCCTACCAGGGATGACGTTGGCGATGTCCGCCCAGCGGTTGCCGGCCTCCTGGTGCGCCGTGATGAGCAGCGTCTCCTCCGCCTCGGACCACGCGCCGCGCTTGATGTCCGCGCGCAGGTGGTTGTGCCACCGCTCGCCAGGGGCTTACACTCGTCCACTTTTCAGCTCAACGTAAGCGCTTTCCATGGGATGGGGGTTGCGTTTAGGGGTTACTTAGAGGGTGATTACGGGGTCTAGAGGAAAAGTAGGGGGCGTTTGGGGGTTTGTCTTTGCGTTAGAAACGGCTCAGGTTGAGCTGAGAAATGAACGAGTGTAAGCCCCTGCCGCTCGCGGCACTGCTTGCCGATGCGACCGTACAGCAGCCGCGCGATTTGGCTCCACTTGCGCGTGCCGTGCTCATCCACCAGCCTGCACAGGGGGCGCGGGGGTGGGCAGGGAATCGGTCAGTATCGCTCGCGCCGCCCTGCACGCTTCTCACTGGAAGCTGCTCTGTGCTCTCTGTGCGCTGTAAAAAAGTGAAAACTAACAAGTGCTGTCTGAGGTGACTTGACACTCAATTTGCTGGCCGCGTGGTGAAAGAGGTGGATGCACGCGGTCAGGCAAGACAGCAGAGAGGAACGGGGAAGCGGCGAGTGGGCGCGCGGCGCCGCGGCGCCCGCCCACCGCGCCGACCTCGCCGCGTGTGTGCGCTGGAAAACGAGCGGTCGCTCTTTTGCTTTTTGAAAGTGTGGGCACACTCACCGCATGAGCTGCGCGTCCTCCTCCTGCGTCCACTGGCCCTTAATCTTGAGCCCGTTCTTCATCTTGAACGGCCGCTCGTTGCCGCTCTCCGGCGACTCGGGGCCGTCGTTGAGGAAGGCGTCGGGCGCGTCGTCGCCCAGCAGGTCCATGAACATGCCGCCGGGCGACCCCATGACGTGCGCGTCGCCCCCCTCGTGCGCCCTGTAAACAAGAATTGAGTTGCGTGTGAGAGATGGCGAGTGGACGGCCTCACTAGGCCTGGACGCTCGTTGCCCCGTTGTTAGCGAGATGAGATGGCGGAGGTGACCCGTGAGAGGACGTGGACGTTCGAGACGAGCAGTGGGGAGGTGTTTAACGTCGCGCCCGCAGCCCTCGGACGAGCGAGACCTCGCGCGTGGGGGTGTATGAGTCGCACGAGCCCCCGCCCCAATGCGTGACGTGAGGGGGAGATAAAAATGGCGAAAAAGAACACCAAGCGTCGGAGGGGGCTTTTTGCCGGGAGAAGTGCAATGAACAAAATGGGGGGTGCCAGGTTCAGGGGTGGGTGGGGTGTACCAGGGGCAGTGGAGGTCGCCGACGGCGGGGGCGGCGTCGAAGCCGATGAACTCCATGTCGTCGAAGTCCAGCTCGTACGTCGAGCTCGGGTCGCGTACCTGTGCCTGTACCTGTGGAGCACAGTTGCGAGAGTGAGGGATGGTGAGTGGACGTATTTTACAAGCGCGAGTGTGAGGGTACAGGTGAGGTGCAGGAGGTGCTGGCTCGGCGAAACACTCGTGGGTGATGGGCTCGGTGGGTCCCGGGGTGAGGTGTCAGGGGGCGGAGGGAGCGACGGGGGCGACGGGGGCGACGAACCGATGTTCGGAAGCGGAGGTGAGGGATGTACGCGTGAGGGATGGGGAGTGGACGTCTAGTGTCTTTCAGAAGACTCCAGAACAATGAGGACGAGTGAGGTAACCCGTGAGTGGACCTTCCACGCGTTGGATTGAGCGCCACGGCCCCGCTACTCGGACGGGTCACAACCCGTGAGTTAAGCTGCACGAGCGCCGACATCGCCTGCCATACTCGGCAAATCCGTGTCGGTGCGCGGCAGAGGAAGGAAGAACGGAATGGCCGGCTCGAGGCGAGAGGCCGTGAAAAAAGTGTTCGGGTCTACACCGTAGTACGGGACAGGGCCGGGAACGGCGGTGGGTGAGTGGGCTCGTGCCTGTGGTGCCGGGAACGCGAGGCTGCCGAGGAGCCGCGACGCGTTCTTGTTGTGTTGTGGGGTGCGGCAGCTCGCCGCCGCCTCCGCGCCCGTCGCCCGCCGCTCAACGTCCGTCATCTCGTGTTCCCTTCCTCCGCTCCCCTCTGGTCGAGTTTTCCTGGACCTTTCCCACGGTCTATTAACTCAAGAAACCCGCCAGAATGCTCCTCCTTCGGAATATCGATTGCGAGACCGGGGTCCCGGCTCTCCGACGCAATGCTGAGACGCGACCGCCCCTGAAACCGGCACTGACGCCTGCGCCGAGGCCGTGTATATCGTCCGAACGAACCCGCGAATGCCGTCGCCGCCTCGTTGCACGAACCCACCGTGCGTTTCTCGGTTGCAGATGCGCGTGTGAAGTGAATTTGAGTTCCTCGGCTCGATAGTTGACATCGACAGCTGCCCGAACTATTTTGGATTGATCCAAATTCGGACACGTAGACTCGGACTCGTCTTCCGGATAGCGATACCGCGTGCCACATACGATGGTCACAGGCATTACGGTTAGCGCATAATAGTTGCATATTGGTTTACTGCATCCTATCCGGGATTATTTCCGGATTCGCCGACTCCTCATCTTGGATTCACCAGTTTCCACATCTTGGAATGACCAACATATCAAATCTTTCTGGAATCTTCCGCACCTCTCCACCTCCCTCCGCTCATCCGCCGCGTGAAAATCAACTCCACATCCAAGGGAGGTTGACCGGAAAGACCACAAAGACAGCCCTGAGCCGATACCGAACGCGAATTTGCCACAACTCCACCTCAACTTACCTCAACTCACCTCAACTCACCTCAACTCTTTTGACTCCCCCCAATACTGTTTGCCTGTGCAATTCGCTAGTAAATTCTGTAGCCCCCCAACTCTTTGCCACAACTTGCCACGACTTGCCGAGAAAACTTAAGTCCGTAAACAGGCCACGACACGCACAGCAAATCACGCGTTTCGCACTGCAGCGCGCACTTCCCCTTGCCATGGACGAAAACGATATCGCGGACGCGACCGGGGGTTCCGCCTCCACCCGGACCCCATGGAGCCGCTGGCGCATTCCCGAGGCGCTCCAACGCCCCATCTATGAGCGTGTAAAGAATGAGCTTCCCAGGTCCATCAAAGGCAAGCTGACTCCACGGCCAGGCAGCGTGACGACAGACGCGGTGCCGCACGCGCCCTTTCAAAAGCTCGACGCGTTCCGCCTCGAGCCGCTGGATCCCATTACGCGCGCCGAGGTGACGCCCCACAAGAACCCCTCTGGTGATTCCCGGGAAGACTTCCTCGCGACTTGGACGCAGCACCCGTGCGTCGTTTGGGTACCGCACGTCCAAATGAGCAGAGTGCTGAGCCGGATGCCTTGCCCGCTTGGCGGCTTCGAGTGCGTGACGGGACCTGCCGGTATGAACCACTGGGGTCCGCGCTTGGTCCACGGCAAGCCGTCGTACTTCCTGTGGACCTCCCGTTACGAGTGTAAGAACGAGGAGTGCAGCATCAAGACCTTCCTCGGGTACGACTACCGCGTTTTGCGCTTCCTATCTCCCTCAGTTATCAGCCTGTTCCCTGCCCTCGTGACAAAGCGCTGTGCTCTCGACATCCATCTGCTGGACGAGATGCGGCGCACATCGGTAGCGAGCCTCAAGTTCGCGGAGCACGCGAGGGGCATCAACGAGTACAACCGCCTGCACCACCTCCGGCGCGAGACGCTGTACTACGACTACATGGCGGACCGCAGGCGCCCGATGCCTGGTGCCCCTACCCCGCCTCCCTTCGCACTGTCTTGGCCAGTTTTCCCTTTTCCCCAGATCGATTCAGATGAGTGGATTGCGGGACAGGTAAGCGCTAACTACCTCGCAAATTGCTACGTGGCGGACCACGCCTGCCGCGAGCAGTGGCAGGAGACGCGGCAGGCGACCATCACGGGCCGCTTCGGCCGGTTCGACCACACATTCGCCGTGGCGAAAAAGATTCGCGTCGATGGCAGGGCCTTACACTCGTCCACTTCTCAGCTTACCCTGAGCCGTTTCTGACACCCAGAACATCCCCTGAACGCCTGAACACCTCCTCCACCCCCGCCATAAACACCCCATATGCACCTTCTAGACACCCCTGACGTCCGACAGAAAGTGCTTACGTTGAGCTGAAAGGTGAACGAGAGTAAGCCCCTAGTGGAAGGGCAGCCCCCATTCGCTGCCAGCTTCGGCATCATGAACGAGAGACAACAGATCATGATGAGCGGTTTTGTCGAGGACACCGGCTTCTCTGAGCTCACACCAGCCGTCGCCGGCCTCGCGGAGAGGTGTGTTACACGGTCGTGTTGTTTCTTGTTCTGCTTTAGCTGACTGTGTCTTCTGTCTTTTTGTTGTTGGCGCCGCAGGTTCGATTACCTCAATGTGCCAAAGGAAGATGTCACCTGGTACGCGGATATTTGCTGTTCGATGACGAGTGTATTGCAGTCGTCGTTTGATCCAAATGCTGTCGCGCTGCTCGACGCGTTCCAGTTTCTACAGCGATATGGGCGCTCCATGGCTTGGCCCCAAGTCCAGCATCTTGAATTACCTGCTTTCTGCCATTTATCACATTCCGCATCGGTTCAGATTCGGTTGAATGACACGTGTCGTACGTCTGAGATGTGACCCTACGCCCTGGTGAGCGAGTCGCATCCAGCATTCGCCGATTTCATGGCGGACCTGTCAGCGGCACTGATGCCCCTGGTGGAGGATGACTTTCAAAAGTTGCTGGAGGTGCTCATGGTGACGCACAACGCGTCGCGGCGCGATGCCATCGCCATGATCGACGCCATGATCGACAAGAAGATGCTGCGCAAGTTCGTTAGGAAATTTATTCCGGCTCCGGATGCACTCGAGAAACGGATCGAGGACGTGTTCAGCTTCTACAGCGTCAAGGTGAGGCAGATATCGTTGGTGTGTTTGATTTTGGTTGATGTGCAGTGATCTAACCGCGAGCTAGTACTAATGTGTGGTATCTGTGGTGTGTGCCCTAGCACACGGAGTACGATGGCGTCCTGCTGTTCACCAATGACACCTGGACCTGCCACCAGGAGTGCATCAAGCACGTTCGGAGAGGATGCCTGTCAGATCCAAAAAATGTCCCCTTGTATGAGGAGTCAAAAACTTTGCGCAATGGCTTGAAAGTTTGGATTTCTTTGCGGGGGACGTCGCAGCTCGAGGGATTCCACTCTCATCAGGCGAGTCGATATGTACCAGTGTGCCCCCCTGACGCTCAGGGCCAGCACCATCCACGTCTAACACCCGGTGCCATTCACGTGAGACTGATTGCCCAGTGTACCTGTCCCCCTGGCAGTAAGGCCTAGCACTAAGGTCAGGTAGCATCTCCTCCCTGTGTTTGCTCGCAGGTTCGGTGGTTACATGCAAACATTTACAGCCCGGTGTTGGCACAGGCGCTGCACAGCGACGGTTTATTCATCCACAACAACGCCATGGCTGTCAAGCACATGGCAGGGTTCAGTACAGAATGCTCGCCACATCATACACCTGCACCTGCACCCAAAGCAGGAACTGAATCTGAACTGGAATCTGAATCAAATCTGACACCTAAACCCACTGAAACCTTTCATCACTGAGAACCTGAAACCGAAACTGAAATCTGATCCCTGAATCCGAAACCAGAATCCATTGCTCACGTAATACATCGCTCGTTTCTTGAGTCAATAATACATCGTATGACGCGGCGAGCATTATTCAGATAATACATCGTGTGACGCGGCGAATATTATTTTCATCCATGGCCCTGGCACCTGGGTCAGCCTGATTACGGCACTGTGCAGCTGGAGTTGATTGAGAAGGCACAGCTCGCTGCCAAGCGAGCAAGGTGTGATACTGTTCCTTACCCAGACTGGCAGATTGTAGACAAAGCCATTCCCACCATGCCACAGTCTGCGAAGTACGTCGGTTCTTTTGCTCGGGAGTACCAAGAATATCTAGCAGCAAATCACGACGGTGAAGAGGACGTCGAGGATTCTCTGCCTGAGTTGATCCACCCTTCAACACCCTCTCAATCCGCTCCTCGTCCCCAAACAATGACTCGCACGACGGATGATGTGGATGAGGCAGAGTTTTTGCAAGAGGTCGCGTCTGGTGGTGATGACGATGAAGAAGACGTGGATGATTCTGCTTCTTTGTTGCCAGAGCTTGCGACCAGGGTCCTCTTGATGAGCTGCAGGCGGTGGCCCGGTTACATCGGTCACAGCTCAACCCTTCCACTGACCCGTTACCCATCCCATCTTATTCGAGGGGCACGGGTGATGCTTTTCTGAAGATGAAGGGAGCTGGTTGCAGAGTTTACCCCATAGAGCGTCCTGAAGAGATTGCCTTGGCTGTCAAACTTGTGGAGGAACATGGGGAGGTTCCCCGAGACATTGCGATGGCCATGACTAGGGCTGTGCATGATAAAGTCCTCAATGTTAGTGGTCAGCTTCGCGCTAAATCCTCAGCTGTGGTTTCTAAATGGCTGACAGACAGAGAGCAGCAAAGGTGGGGCCCTGATACACTACTTCCCTTTTCAGCTTCACATTCACTCAGCATCTTTCAGGTATTACCTCGAGTGGATTCGAAGACACAACAGCTCGAGTGAACCTGCACACAGCTCGAGTTAAGCTGAACACAGCTTCACAAGTGTAAGTAAGGCCCTGAGCGGAGGAAGAGAGATTCAGCGCTTCAAGTCTCCAATCCCGAGGAAGTTGCCGCGCTCCGGCAGCTGAGCAGAACCCTGAACAGCAACTTAGTTCAGCCTGACACCACCACCTTTGCACCACCTGCACAGATGCCTGCAGCTGCATTTGGTCAGAGCTTGAGCCCCCCTCCCCCCCAGCTTG
>Ga0307489_10003512_pt1 | contig 10385 bp, 7 predicted proteins | sample SB12metaG_FD_202247 | JGI IMG/M metagenome (GOLD analysis project Ga0307489, IMG submission 202247) | Sea-ice brine microbial communities from Beaufort Sea near Barrow, Alaska, United States - SB 1.2 | ecosystem: Environmental > Aquatic > Marine > Coastal | place: USA: Alaska | collected 2017-05-06
GAGAAAAAGTCCCGAGAACCCTCGGTCGGCGACGCTGAACGCGTTTCCGCGCAAGAGCCACCTTTCGGGTAATTCTTGGCCGGCTCATCCCTGTACTGGCGACCTCAAAACAGCCTTTTTCATTCTACTGGCGACCCAAGTCATTGGCGCAAAGCGCGCAGAGCAACAGTCATTTCCGTTCTTGAGTTATAGACCAAGGAAGTTGTCGACGACTGATATAGCGGAATAGGTCTATCGAGTGGTCTTTAGGATTCAGTCCGAACCAAATCGGGTATTGCCCATACGATGCCGTGTACAATCCGTGTACAATCGGGGCGCGCACATGACACACCGTACCCGATTTCACAGACAAAAAAACCCCGCGTTTGCGCCATCGCGGCGAGACATAGTCCCTCAGCACGGCCCACGCGGAGACGCCTCGCCACCGGGATCGTTTCGGCGAGTACACACCATACGTGTGGTCATATCCGGCGCACTCATACCCAGTTCAGAACGTCGCGACCGCCCTCCAGAGCGCACATTCGGGCCGGCACGCGTTTTCCCGGCAAAATGCCGCACGCCACCGGCGGCATAACTCGGCGCGCGACTTGGGGTATGGGTCGTAAACGAGTGCACGAGTCGGCAGGGGATGCAACGCAACGCCAGCGTGCGGTCCGACGCGAGAAGCTCGCCCGCCGCGCGGAGCAGTCGGCACAAAACGGCGGAGATGATTGCGAGTTATTTCGGCTCGGTCCGTTGTACCAGTACACAAATAGTGCCTGTTTTCAAAGGCAAACAGACTGATGTACACGGATCGCCTAGAGGCAAACGGCCCCACAATGTCCCAGGCCCCACAATATCCAAATTTTGTCATTCTTCAATTATAGACGGTCGAATTTGACGCAAATCGCGGGTTTTGGGGTTTTTGAAGCACATCTCGGATTTTTGGGGTTTTCGTTTGTGATGGGGTGACCCCGGGCGGCAGGCGGCAACAACGCCGCGTCTTTGGGGGTCCCACGACCCAGTGTTGCCTTGGGAACGGCAAAGTTGCCGCGTGTGTGTGCTGCGGGCGGAGCGCCGTGCGTCTCTGGCGCCACGTGCCGCGCGTCACTGCGGGGGCGATCGCCAAATGGGACACGAGCGAAAGCTAAAAGTTACAGAAAGGTGCAAAATGCACGGGGAGACGCCAACTGCGCACGCGCACAGGCGGGCGGCGGTCGGGGCGAGACGCTGGTTGTTTTGTCGGTCCTATGGTCGAGGAATACGCGGGTTCGTACTGCGCGATATGGGTCGTCGCGGCGCCGCTGCTCGTTTGTCACGACAGCTGCACCCGCGTGGAGTCAAATTGGACTGATTAGGCATTCATCCTGAGTTCAAAAAATGGGACATTGTAGGGCCCCAACGTTTTTACACGCGCCGAAAGAAGAGGGCGTTACGGTGTCAATACGGCGCCAAACGACCCAAACTGACCGACACGGGGTACTATGAGAGCCGTTCCCGACAATATGGCGGGGCAGTTAGGTTCGGTTCCATATCCTTATTTCATGGTTTGGGGACTCACAAAAAAGTGGGACTTTGTTGGGGCCCCCAACTCTACCTACGCGGCCCACGGACCCGATGTATAGAAAATGTGGGTGGTCGGGCTCGTCCGGTCGGCAATCACTATTTAGACGGTGTCGGCCTGTCGGATGGCTGGTCGTGAACTGTGAGTTACAGTGCGTCGTTTCCAGAATTCACCTTCGGGGAAACAGCCCGCGCCTAGTAAAGAATGGGGTCGGACCGCGCGATTCCGGAGTCTACACCTCATTTGACAGGTTATGAACCCTCGGGCCCCGTTAATCGAAATCGGGTGGCGGCTCATTTCTAAGCCTTGCGACCGGCTACTTTCGTTGTTGCCGACCGGCCGATAGGCCTCCTAAAACAATTGCCTGGGCGAGGAAAAGTCGAGCGCGTGCATTGAGCTCCCCAAGCCAGGGACGGCGGGCCAGGGCGACACAGGCGCGGCGGAACAGTCATCCCGCCCCTTCCCCGTCGGTGGACTCCTGTGCCGCGGCGGCGGAAGCGTCCGCCGCCGCCGCCATGCGCTTGATCTCGGCGCATATACGCGTGTTGGGTGAGGCGGAAGGTTTCTGTGGCAGTGGGCCCCGTGGGTACTTTTTGTTACGCCAACAACATTGGCACTCACCGCATTGCGAAACGCAAGCGCTGGGTCGTGCCGACGCGCCGAGGACGGGCTGACTTGAGCGAGCGGGCTCGCGGCAGGCGCATGGTGGGTCCCGGGGGGGAACGGCGACAGCGGACAGGCGTGCTTGTGTCATGCGCGGCGGAGAGTGCGCGGGTGAGCGCAGCCACGGCATTTCACCTCTGGGGCAAAAAGTGACGATTCTCGTGTTTGGGGTCGAACAGTCGTGATCACTGGTGCATGACCTTACGCTGCAGCAAAGCTCCGGCGGCCCTGAATACGGATATCCACACAGCGTGGAAAAGGGGTAAAACATGCGTTGGAGTTTTGCTGCAATGGGCGAGGAAGTTGAGTCTTGTTTGCGGTATATATTGTGTTTATGAATGTCCGCCATTATCATATTGGACGCACCCGGGCGCCTTCGCCACGAACGGATGAGTGTAAAAAGTGGGCCGGTTTCTGTGGCAGGAATTTGACGAAGTTGGTGATTTCGGAAGTTTTCCGGTAAAGAAGCATTTGGGCTTGCTGGACGAGCGCGCGTCTCCAGCGCGGTGTCCTCACGTTAGGTATAGGATATTCTAATTTACTACACAACTTGACGAAAATTTATGACACATCAGCCAGAGCTCGTATGGGCAAATAACCAATGGTACGTCGAAATTGCCATGGCCAGCTGGCCACGGCACATCGCGAGCAAACATCAGCCCGACCGATCGTTAAAAACTGAGCCCGGCGCGCGACGCGACGTCCAAAATATTGCACTCAAGTCTGGCCCATAAATACAGCTTCGCATACCAGGTGCAGTACCTGTGCTGTTACTTATGGAGCTGGGATTTCGGTTGTGTTGACAGTTTAATTCGCATCTGCGCTGACCGCGCTGTTTGAAACTCGATCGGAAATTTGTTCAGCCGTTCAGTTGTATGTCGATCGACGAGTTACAAACGGTCGACGAATTCAAACGGTCGACGAATGAAATGAAACAGTCGACGAATGACAACAGCTTGCGCGGGTTGCGCTTTACTTGTGCGTCTTCAGATTCGACGACTTGACTCCAGCAAAGGGACTCATTCTGATGTGCTAAAATCCCTGCTGCGTCACAATTCGTCCAAGCGTATATCTCAAGCTTTCGAACACTCGATGTGACCGGCAATTGACCTCGCTGCGCGCCAGCACCACTTGGTGAAAGGATATGGCTAGTCCTCCCTCGTATGCGCACAGAGCTTGGTGATTTGCCCATCGGAAAATATGGCTGGTATGCCCAGAAACGACATTTCGTCGCTTGGTGGGACTGCCAAGAACAAATACGAACGTGGCGAATCTGCCGTCTCCACGTAGTAGGCAAATACCGGTTCAGGGTCACAAACAGTCAAAGAATCGTCATTCAAATCGTCTGGCCGACCGGACTTGATGCTTTGATCCTAGGTAGCAAAAGAACCCCGCACCGACAGTCCGCTCAAGTAGCTTATTTAAGCTCTGTTTTCAAATATGAGTGTGAGTTGAAACTCTTTTTCTTGTATGAGCTTTCAGTCAGAGATCTGCCGGTTTGGACAGTTTGCCTTGATTCGACAAAATCGCGAGAGAATCTCGAGTACGATAAAGTTCGGGGTTGGTGATCGCCGACCGACCGCAGACACTCTGACTAAAAGCCCATACACCAAAATGGTCTCGAATCTGACCAAGTCCGAAAACCGAGCTTAAATAAGCTGCTTGCGCGGACTGACCGATCAGGGGCGTTTTCGTCCGAGTCATATCGGTCTTTGGGGTCGTTTTGCTCATAAGACTTAGGTTGAGGGTGAATTAGGGCTTAGGCATTCTGTTGAAGGGCCATTTTGCCCATAGAGTTAGGGCGCCCCTAAAGTCCAACAATTTATGAAGCTCCAACTCGCGCGAAATACATATGGAACCGACCCAAACTGAGCCCGCCATATTGTCGGGAACAACCTCAATAGTACCCCGTCTCAGTAAATTTAAGTCGTTTGACGCCGCATTCACGCCGCAACGCCCGTATTCTGGTACGTTGAACAAATAGGAGGGCGCCCGTAAAGTCCATTTTTTTTTACACCAGATGACCGTCTAATCTGCCCATTTTGACTCCTGGCGGGTGCAGCCGCCGCTAGAAACGAGCAGAGGTGCCGCGACGACCCGTATCGCGCAGTCTGAACACGCGTATCCCTCGACGATAGAACCGACAAAAGAACCAGCTGCTCTGCCCGGCCGCCACCGTCCTGCACGCGTGCGAAGTTGGCTTCTCCCCGTGCATTTTGCACCGTTTTGAGGAACTTCGCAGCGACTTTTCAGCTTTCGCTCGCGTCCCATTGCCGATCGCCTCGAACAGATGCGCGCCAGCGGCAGCCCGGAGGTGCTCGGCGCGTTGCCTGCAGCCCGCGCACGCAGTATACGTGCCTTGGTGAGGCAACCGCGGGTCGGGGGACCCCCGAAGACGGGACGGCGTCGCTGCCTGCCGCCTGCGGTCGACCCGTCACAGACAAAACCACCCAAAATCCGCGATTTGCATCAAGATCGAAGGTCTAAAATTTAAGAAAGCCGAAAGTTGGACTGTAGAGGCGCCAAGACTTTGGGGCGCCCCAACCTCTACGGCTCCGCGGCATTCACAGACTTGTCGAGCGCATTTTTGTGGATTCGCGACGCAATTTTCACCTTTATTAGTTTGTATTTCGTGTGGGCCAAAAGGAAAGACAAACCGCTACCACGCTACAGCGCGCGCGCTGCAGCGCCGCTGCTGCGCCGATGGCAGAAGCTCACAGGCCCATCAAATTCCATAGTATCGAGATTTATCAGACTCTCACGGCGCGCTCAGGGTGCGCTCAAGCCAGATCGAAAAAGACAGCCAGATTGCCCCTTGGCGCGCCGCCGTCAGAAACTGATGATCTCAATACTCGGACAGATATGGCCAAGTGGCACTTTGGAAGCTTACCGAAGTCACGAGGGCAGCATCAGGACGTGGCGCTCTACGCTGGACACGTTATCAGTATCGGTTCGATACAGATCAGTTGGCGTTTGTTGAATCTGGCCTTCCAACGCGGCGCACCAGAATTTACGCCTTCCAAAACGCCCAGGAGTTATGTTTTGAGCCTTGAGTCGGCAAGAATGACGCGCGCACGTTGGCGCACGTACTTGCGGCGGCGGTAGAAACCACCGCTGACGCCCGCATCCTATTCAGGCACGCGCCATAGCACGTGGGGGTTGAACGGTGTGTAGTGCCGCGGCCGTACCCACGGCGCAAGCTCACATTTAGACCGTCATCTCCCACTGACACACATTACTAAAGAAACAGGGAAGCGCTCCAACGACGCAGCGGAGGCGACAAACGCCGTTCAAGGGCCACGGGGTATCCGTCTTGAATCCGAATGTGTTTCATAGTGATGGTGTGGCCGCCGCCGCAACTTCATACGCCAATGTTTGCACGTCATTCTCGCCGATTTACCACTCAGATCAGAGCTCCCGGCGTTTTGACGGACCTCACTTTTCCCACGCGTGTTCAGACAGCCAACAAATTCTCGAGTCACAGACGGTCACATTTTCCGTCTGATGTACGCACACTGGTCATTGTTGTAAGCTGTAACCAAACACAGCCAAACACAGCCAAACACAATCAGACACAACCCAACCTCACCCCACCCCTGCCACCCAACACAACTGCTTGTAACCCCCGTTTCTTGCCTTAAGGTCACGACCCCCCTACTTCCGAATTTCTACCGTTCGGTTTCACGACCGAAAATTTGTCCTCTGATTCTCGAGTTGATTTTCGGCCAATAACGTTTACACCCCTTCTCACGGCTAGGGGTCTTTCGTACCCCCAGAAACGTTTTTTTGCATTAATTCTTTTATGTTCGAGCGTCTCGTTGCGCTTCTCGGCGATCGTCAGATACACAGTTTCAAATCATTTCCTGATGAAGCGCGCCAAATCAGCGTCAAGGCGCCGTTGAGTCTCCTGCGGGGGATGGACAGCTGGTGTCTAATTGATATTTGTGGCTCGAGCGATCGCCGAGAAGCGCGACGAGACACGGGAGAAAATAAATGCAAAATGTCGATTTTTGGGGGTTTTAAACACCCCCAGCCGCGAGAAGGGTCATAGATGTAGATCTATGGTGGTCCGGTTTCTTTTGCAGCTCAGTTGGGGACAAATTGCCGTTCACTGGGGGATTTTCTGACTGACATCAGCCGGCGCAACCCAATTGACATGAGTTTGAACCTGATCGGAACGTAGCCATCAGGCTCAAATCGCGAGCCAGTGTACTATTCGTGGGTTCAAAGTGAGCCTGAGTACTATTAATTTGAACCAATTGGAAGGCGCGCCCATTATGTGACTGCGTAATTCCAGAGTCAAGAAGGAACACACACGGCTCCGCGCTACCTGACCGTCCGCGAAACACACAGGGCGCCCAACGACAAAGCATTGCAGAAGCGGATGAAAGGCGCGCGCGTTTCCCCAGAACCTGGAAGAGCTATCTTCGCCGCTCGTCCTCTTTTGCTCAATCTGTTGCCACCACCGCATCCATCATGCTACTTAATTGGCATGATACGTAGCATGACGTAATGATCATTGCTTGTTGAATCATCATGTGGCTTCAAGATCATTATCATGTAGTTTCAGACGAAGAATGCGGCGGCGACGCCATACTGGAGATATGAATCCAGGAGCGGCGTTCGGAAAGCGGTGCTGCTCCCGTTGGGCCCGGCCCGCGGGGCCACGCCAGATATCAGCCGAGCGCGGGCCGTCCGCCGCGTGAATCACGATCAACAAGTTCATCGCACGAGCGTCGCGCGGCTGAGGAGTGCGCGCCCGCGCGAGCAGAGAAAGCGCCTTCGTCGCGTCGGAAAATCGTTCGGATCGAAACTGTTGACCGCCACCTTAAACCCATTCTACGCCACTCCAAATTGGCTGAAGCCCATCATGTGATCGGTCGGAGAGAGTGACTGAGATCTTATGGGCTGAATGTTTGGCGCGTTTCGCTCCAATTCTAAACGTAAACGTGTTGTGGTCCTTGATTGGTCAGTGGACGGTCCATTGTTTTCCGGCGTCCATTATTGGTCGAGACACGATATTCGGGGAGAGGAAAGATGGGTTAGTCACGACGCAGACAGACTTGTGTGTCAATGGATCGCAGGCTGATGTTACATCATCAATAGACCAGTTGGCTCACATGAGACGGCAAATTTGACTGTCCATGACTTTAGAATTTCGAGTTGGAGGGACCGAGTTAAGCTCAGTGTCGGGTCTGGTAGCGAATACATGGTGTCGAATCCCGTTCGACCAATAAGAACTGTCCATTGCGAATATCCCACCGAGCGACTCGCTGACAGTCCGACCGGGTCGTGATCCTGAAGTAAATAGACCCTCAATTTCGAGGATATCAGCGTGACCGGTCACGCCGACACTGAGTATGGAACTGTCATGTCATGCCATGTTCCCGGCCTTCTGCCTGACATTCCGCGGAATTTTCCATAAACTGCCGAAAAATCCGCTCAAACCAGTATAGCCCAAAACAGCAAAAGACACTGAAATCGTTTGTAATCGCCGGAAATCCCGATACATCGCCTGAAATCCCCGAGAACGTGCCTAAAATTCCAGGGACATTCCGGAGTTCCCAAACACCGAAAACACATTCCGAAATTTCCCGTCCGTCCCTAATTTTGACGCGGTCCTGACGCGCGTGGGCGCCGAAATCTAGCCCGTACAAAACGCCCGGGTGCTCTGTGTTTGAGTGGCGAATCGGCAAGAGTGACGCGCGAACATTGGCGTACGAAGTTGCGGCGGCGGCAACACCGCCGCAGACGACCCTCTGTAAACAGGCACGCCCGTCGATGCGCGGAAGGGGGGGGGGGGCGAGTACTGGACGGCGGCACGGAAAGTCCGGTTTCGATATACGCCACTGGTCTGTAATGCGGAACGGTTCTCAGTGCGACTCAATCGAAGTCAAATTCTCGGGAGAAAGTGGCTCTGGGAAGGAAACTGATCCTGAATTAAGAGTCGTTTTTTTCAGAGGGGGTAGCATTTAGCGGAAACGGAAATTGTCGCGCGAAGCGCGAAAAATAAATTCTGGGCCGCGCAGCGCCGATTTCTTTTACACGCCCCTCCAAAAAACTGCCTCACACGCAGGCCTAGATGCCACCGCCTCTACGCTGCCGGACCCCTAAATCAACCGTGGTATACGCCGCTTTGTCCGCGTCGTCGTCCCTATCCACTGCGACCCTCGCGCGATGTGCTGCCACCCGTGAGGCTGGCAGCCCGCGACCGCTTTCCAAGCTTGAGAGCTTTCCCCCGAATTGCCGACTGCCAGGCCACACCCAGCCTCAGACCAAATGCTCACACGGAGGTCAGATTGATTGACAGTGTAGACGTCGCGCGCGGGTCGGGTCAGCACGGATCGAGTCGCGCTCTCGGCCCCCTACGTTATCGAGGGCACTGAGTGCAACCGCGCAGTCAAATCGCAAGATGCATGCCTCGTTGCCCTTCGAGTCAAGTTCCCATCGGAAATTGAGGTGCTGACTGTGCTGCCAAGAGGGGGCTAGCCGGGCATCAATTTCACGGCGCGCTCTTGAGCCTCCGCGCCTCGGGATGAACGCGCCGCTCGGGCCATCAATGTCAGATTCACTCGGCTGTCGAGGTGCGCGCTCGCGCGTGCGTTTGCGACGCCGTGCGCGTGCGTTGTGGCCGCGCGCAGGTACACGTCTTCGTCGTATGGGTATTTCCGGATTTTACTCCTGAATGCTACCCCCTCTCAAAAATCGACTCTTAATTTTTCGCAAGTGGAACCGCCGAAATTGAAATATTTCGATCCACCACGATGATTCACGCTGAATTTACTCTCTGGGTTTTTTTATGCTGTGCGGTTCTGAGTGCAGGCACGTTTCCTCCATGAAACCGGCATGTAAGGAAATTCACGTTCTTGAGGAAGATCGATGAAATTGCCACGAGATGTGCCGCGCGACTGACAGGTGCGTACAGTGACCACGCGGACCGTCTGAAACCGAATATCGTGTTTTCAAAGCGAGACTCTTATCAACAGCGCGGGCATTTGACCGTAAGTAAGGTTGAATCCTATAGGCTGACTCTGCCTCGTAGTTGAATAAATGTCGTAATTTCTTAATTCGGAATTCGGGGTACATGACCATGAGAAGATATCCCCTTGGAGCCTCCTCGTTAACGATGAAACATGCGATTCGAAGGGCACCTTCGAACTAATTCTCCGCGAAAACAAATCGAAACCATCAGTATACCGCTCAGAAGCTGCCCACCAAGAACACCTGGCTTTGAATAGGGTGTGGTCAGGCTGATTTATGTGTGGCGCTCGTCGGCTGGTTGAGTAGGGAGCATATTGTAACTGCCCGCGTAAATACCGCTGTCTCGGACACGTGTCATCGTGGTGCCGCCTCTAGTGCCTCATCTGTGGGCAAGTAACTGCTAGTAAGCTGGAGTTTGGTGATATTGACAACTAGCAGTCAAATGTTTCGGTCAAACCACCAAACGCCTAATTGCTACAGGTAGCACGAGATACTACCGGTAGTACGATTTACAGAGTAGGCACTAGTGCGTCGGAAGTCCGCTTTCGGGCGGTGGTCGCCAAGAAATTTTGGTCCCGCACAACCATCCCGATGTCTCCTGTGTATCGGTACATAGTGTAAACTGCTTCCAAGTTGCGCGTTCAATTCAACTGACGCGACGTGACCAGATCCGCGAGTCGATAATGGTTTTACTGACAATATGGGTTTGAATTCCGATCATTTTTCAGATCAGCCTTTCAAACCCCAGAATGAATTCCAAAATGATCAAATCAGCCTTTCAAATTCCTGACCACGTCGCCATACAGATTTTCGTTTGCGCTCCGCCGCGCTGCAAATTTGCGCTAAACTTCGGCGCCGGCGGCGACGGTTTTCCTCCCCGGGAGGAAAAAATGTGAAATAAGCGTTGAAGTTTAGCGACAATAGACCTATTCCGCTATATCAGCCGAAAATTCCTTGGTCTAATAACTCAAGAACGGAACTCACTGTCACTCTGCGCGCTCTGCGCCAACGACTTCGGTCGCCAGCTTCCGAGAAAACGCTCTTTGAGTGGTGATTTGGCGAGAATGACGTGCGAACAATGGCGTACGAAGTGTCGACGGCGGCCACGCCGAGGCGCGGAACCCTTCGTAGTAGTCATGTCGTGGAGTCCGTGCTGGTCGAACGGCGAGTATCGCCGCCGCCGCGCCGTTCGGGCGCT
>Ga0307489_10003513_pt1 | contig 10385 bp, 7 predicted proteins | sample SB12metaG_FD_202247 | JGI IMG/M metagenome (GOLD analysis project Ga0307489, IMG submission 202247) | Sea-ice brine microbial communities from Beaufort Sea near Barrow, Alaska, United States - SB 1.2 | ecosystem: Environmental > Aquatic > Marine > Coastal | place: USA: Alaska | collected 2017-05-06
GGTCGTACCACCTTGAACGGTGAAGGACTGCAACACCAAGATGGCCATTCACATGTGCAAGCTAACTTGATCCCTAACTGTGTTACCTATGACCCAACGTATGGCTACGAAGTGGCAGTGATTGTGCAGGACGGTTTACGTCGCATGTACACTGAAAACGAAAATATTTTCTATTACTTAACCTTGATGAACGAAAACTACCAACATCCTGCTATGCCAGAAAATGATGAAGTAGCCCAACAAATCATTAAAGGTATTTACAAGTTAGAGCGAGTCGAAGGGAAAGGCAAAGCTAAGTCCAACGTTCAGTTAATGGGCTCGGGAACGATCTTAAATGAGGTACGCAAAGCAGCCCAGATTTTAGGTGAAGACTACAAGGTCTCATCTGATGTTTACTCTGTGACCTCGTTTAACGAATTAGCCCGTGAAGGCCAGGCAATAAGCCGTTGGAATATGCTTAACCCTGAGGCAGATGCTAAAACAGCCTACATCGGTCACGTAATCACTAAAGATGCAGGCCCTGCTATTGCAGCCACTGACTATGTGAAAGGCTATTCGGATCAAGTTCGTGCATTTATCGACACAGACTATCGCTGTTTAGGTACTGACGGTTTTGGTCGCAGTGATAGCCGCGCAAACTTACGCACGCACTTTGAAGTCAACGCATCTTACATTGTGGTTGCCTCTTTGTATGAACTAGCGAAGCGTGGTGAGCTTGACAAAAAAGTGGTAGCCGAAGCCATTAAACGCTTTGATATCAACACTGATAAACTTAACCCGCTTTACGCCTGATAGTGACGAAATGAGGAATCTTATACATGTCTGATATTCAAAAAATCCTGGTCCCTGATGTCGGTGGCGAAGAAGTTGAAATCATTGAAATTTGTGTTGCTGTAGGCGACACATTAGAAGCCGATGAAGGTATTATTACCGTTGAAACTGATAAAGCGTCAATGGACATACCTGCACCTTTTGCCGGTGAACTAAGCAGTTTATCGGTCTCTGTCGGTGACAAAATCAAAGAAGGTGATGTGATCGGCGAAATTAAAGCTGCCGGTGCCGCAGCCGCTGCTCCCGCTGATGAAGCACCTGCCGAAGAAGCGCCTGCTGAAAAATCTCCCTCTGAAGAAGCAAAAGAGACACCCACCCCAGCGACTCAAGAGTCTGCTCCTGCGGCAACTAGCGCAAGTGAAGTGATTAAGGTAGCCGTGCCCGACATCGGTGAAGACGGTGAGGTAGAAGTCATTGATGTACTGGTAGCTGTGGGTGATGTGATTGGGCAAGAAGACGGTTTAATCACCTTAGAAACCGACAAGGCCACGATGGATGTGCCCTCAACGCATGCAGGTACCGTTAAAGAAGTATTTATTTCTACCGGCGATAAAGTAAAACAAGGCACTCTGGTGATTAAGCTTGAAATAGCCGGTGCTAGCGCTGCTGAAGAAGCACCTGCAGACGCACCAGCACCGACGCCTGAAAAAGCCGCGCCAGCTGTTGCTGAAAAGGCCGCGCCAGCACCTGCCTCTGCCAAAGCCGCACCCGCTCCTGCGGCGCCACCACCAAGTTCTGATGCTAAAGCCCACGCTTCACCTTCAGTACGCAGGGTGGCAAGAGAGTTTGGTGTCGACTTGAGCCTGGTAACAAGTACCGGTCCTAAACATCGCGTACTAAAAGAAGACGTGCAAGCCTATGTGAAAGCAGCGTTGGCCAAACCGGCTTCAGGAAGTGCTAGTGCAGTTTTAGCCGACAATGTACTGCAGATTGCAACGGTTAAAGCCATTGACCATGCCAAGTTTGGTGAGATTGAAGTACTACCTTTAAGCCGTATACAGAAAATTTCTGGCCCCTTCTTACATCGTAATTGGGTGACGATCCCCCATATCACCCAATTTGATGAAGCGGATATCACCGATGTTGAAACCTTCCGTAAAGAGCAAAATGCTTACCATGCTAAAACCAAATCAGGCTTAAAAATCACCCCGCTGGTATTTGTGATGAAAGCCGTAGCTAAAGCCCTGGAAAAATATCCGGCGTTTAATTCTTCATTATCTGATGATGGCGAAAGTTTAATTCTTAAAAAGTTTATCAATATCGGAATTGCGGTAGAAACTCCGGGCGGCTTATTGGTACCGGTGATTAAAGACGTCAACAAAAAAGGCATAGAGCAACTTTCACAAGAGCTGATTGATATTTCAGGCAAAGCCCGTGAAGGCAAGTTAAAAGCCACTGATATGCAAGGTGGTACATTTACCATTTCAAGTTTAGGCGGTATTGGCGGCACAGCGTTCACGCCTATTGTTAATGCACCTGAAGTTGCTATATTAGGCGTCTCTAAATCAGACATGAAACCTAAGTGGAACGGTAAAGAGTTTGAACCGCGCCTCATGGTACCCTTAAGTCTGTCTTATGATCACCGCGTTATCGACGGTGCAGTAGGCGCTCGCTTCTCAACTGAAGTTGCGGCAAACTTAAGTGATTTACGTAGAATAATACTTTAGTGAATAATAGGTGACACACCTTGTTGCCTATTTTTTAATAACAAAAGCAGGATTGATTCACAACATGTTGCATGAGTAATTCACACAACTTGTTGCTTTTAAAATAGGATTTGAGGTTCATATGAGCGAAATAAAGACTCAATTAGTGGTACTAGGTGCAGGTCCCGGAGGCTACTCAGCCGCTTTTCGTGCTGCTGACTTAGGAATTGACACGGTAATAGTAGACGCCCGGGATACCCTCGGTGGCGTATGTTTGAATGTGGGTTGTATTCCGTCAAAGGCCCTATTGCATGTTGCCAAAGTGATTGACGATGCGAAGGAAATGGCGGCTCACGGCGTATCTTTTGGTGAGCCTAAAATTGATTTAGATAAGGTGCGTAGCTGGAAAGATAGCGTTGTGTCTCAGCTGACCAAAGGCCTAACTGGCATGGCTAAGATGCGTAAAGTGCAGTTTGTCCAGGGTTACGGCAAATTTACCGGCACCAATACCCTTGAAGTTGAAGGCAAAGATGGCACAACGGTGATAAATTTTGATAACGCCATCATCGCCGCCGGCTCTGAGCCAGTAAGTCTGCCGTTTATCCCTAAAGATGATCCCCGGGTAATCGACTCTACCGGTGCCCTGGAAATGGCCGATATTCCCGAAAAAATGTTGGTCCTCGGTGGCGGTATTATCGGTCTGGAAATGGGCACGGTATACCGTGCACTGGGTTCACAGATTGACGTGGTTGAATTTCTAGATCAACTTATCCCCGCTGCGGATAAAGACGTAATCAAAATTTATCAGAAGTACGTTAAAGACAAATTTAACGTGATGTTGCAGACAAAAGTGACCGGCATTGAAGCCAAAGAAGACGGTTTATACGTCACATTTGAAGGCAAGCAAGCCCCTGCCGAGCCGGTGAAATATGACAAGGTACTGGTCGCCGTGGGACGCCGTCCAAATGGCAGTTTAGTGGCCGCAGAAAAAGCCGGCGTAGAGGTTGATGAACGTGGATTTATCAATGTCGATAAACAATTGCGTACTAATGTCAGCAATATCTATGCTATCGGTGACTTAGTCGGTCAACCCATGTTGGCACACAAGGCCGCACATGAAGGTCACGTTGCGGCAGAAGTGATTGCAGGCCAGAAGCATTACTTCGATCCCAAAGGCATTCCATCAGTTGCCTACACTGATCCAGAAATCGCCTGGGTAGGGGTAACGGAAAAAGAAGCGAAAGAACAAGGCCTTAGTTACGAAACGGCTAGCTTCCCCTGGGCAGCTTCGGGTCGTGCTATCGCATCTAGCCGTACCGAAGGTATGACCAAGATGATTTTTGATAAAGAAACCCACCGGGTGATTGGCGGTGCGATCATCGGTATCAATGCTGGTGAGATGCTCGGTGAAATCGGCTTAGCAATTGAAATGGGCGCGGATGCAGAAGACGTTGCCTTGACTATTCACGCTCACCCGACCCTGAATGAATCCATTGGTCTTGCCTGTGAAATGTACGAAGGCAGTATTACCGATTTGCCTAATCCCAAGGCAAACAAAAAGTAAGCCCTGCTTAATAGATCATATGAAGGCTGCCTTGGCAGCCTTTTTTTTATACCAAGAATATTAATCTCCTTGCAATACATAAAATCTAACACTTTTTATTCAGTGAGTCTTACAGAACTTTTGCACTGCAATTCTGCCCAACATACACTTCCAATCCTGAGATTTATTAAGTCCTTAGACTAATAACTATTATAACGAGAGTGACGCTTGTAAGGTCAATTGCAGGTAAGTCCCTCCGCAAGGAAAGAAATGAAAACAGCTAACAAAATAAACAAATTTACCGCACTGGCCTTTGCCGTATCAATAGCCCTTGGCATTTCGGCCTGCAATCCTGCAGCAGATTCAAATTCAGCTATTGCCACCGACCAGCAAGCGCAAGTTAAAACGATGACATCAGGCATCGATTTAAGCGCGGTTGATAGTCAAGTACGGGCCCAGGATGATTTTTTCCGCCATGTAAATGGCCAATGGCTGAAAGACACCGAAATCCCCGCGGACAAATCTAGTTATGGGATTTTTAATATCTTATTCGATGACACTCAAGGTAATCTAAAAGCCCTGATTCAAGAAGCCGCGACGACGGAGACTACCGCGGGCACTAACACCCAAAAACTGGGGGATATGTATAACAGTTATATGAACGTAGAGTTGACCAACACCCTGGGGTTGTCTCCGTTACAAGAGCAATTAAATAGCATTGCCGCCATTGAAAATATGCAGCAAGTTTCAGCCAAACTGGGGGAGTTTATCGTGATTGGCGTCGGTGGACCGTTTAATTTCTATGTCTCACCCGATGCCAAAGATCCTGATTTGGTCACCATGTATCTGTACCAGGCGGGATTGACCTTGCCGGACAGGGACTACTACACAAAACAAGAAGAAAAATTCGTTAATTTCCGCGTAGCCACACAAAAATATATGGGTGATTTATTGGCCAAAGCTGGACATGCCAACTCAGTGGAAGCCGCGGCAGGTCTGATGAGTCTGGAAAAGGACATCGCCGCCAAACATATTTCTAACGTCGAGCGTCGTGATGCCGAAAAAAATTACAACAAACGTAGCGTGGAAGAGGTTCAAGAACTGCTCGGTAATTTTGATTGGCAAGCTTATGCCCAGGCCAGCGCAGTTGGCAACGTAGAGGACCTGGTTGTGCGCAACCTACCCTATTTTGAGGGGATTGCTTCACTCTTTAGCGACCATCAACTGCAAGTTTGGAAGGATTACTTAACATTTAACTTATTGGACTCATACGCTACCCGTTTGAACAAAGACTTAGTCGATTTGCATTTTGACTTTCACTCGACGACGCTCAATGGCATTCCTGAACAACGGCCTCGCTGGAAAAGAGCGGTCAGTGCGACCAGTAGTGTATTAGGTGAAGTACTAGGCCAACAATATGTAGAGCGTCACTTCACCCCGGCAGCGAAGGCTAAAATGGATGCCCTGGTTAAAAATCTAACTAAAGCATACGGTGAAAGTATTCAGCAACTCGATTGGATGTCCGAACAGACCAAAGCAGCGGCACTGGAAAAACTGAACAAATTCGTGCCTAAAATTGGCTATCCGGATAAGTGGCGTGATTACAGTACATTAACTATTGAAGCCGACGAACTGGTAGGCAACTATATTCGTTATGCTAAATTTGATCATCAACTTGATGTTGACAAGATTGGTAAGCCTGTTGATAAAGCCGATTGGGGCATGACACCACAAACTATCAATGCTTATTATAGCCCGGTAAGAAACGAAGTCGTTTTCCCCGCGGGGATATTACAAGCACCCTTCTTTAACATGGCAGCCGAAGATGCGATGAACTACGGCGCAATAGGCGCGGTCATCGGTCATGAAATAGGTCACGGCTTTGATGATCAGGGTTCAAAGTACGATGGGGACGGAAATTTACGTAGTTGGTGGACAGATGAAGATCGTGGCGCATTTGATGTCTTGGGTAAAAAGCTGGTTGCACAATTTGATACATATGAGCCCCTCGAAGGACAAAGTATCAATGGCAAACTTACTCTGGGTGAAAACATCGGTGATCTGGCTGGTGTAACCATTGGCTACAGAGCTTACAAAATATCATTAAATGGTGAAGAAGCAGCTGTTATTGACGGCTTAAGCGGCGATCAGCGATTCTTTATGGGTTACGCTCAGGTATGGCGCAGCAAGAAACGTGAAGATAGGTTACGGGCGCAATTATTGAGTGATCCTCACTCCCCAGGTGAGTTCCGAGTAAACGGTATTGTTAGTAACGTAGAGGCCTTCTATCAAGCCTTTGATGTCAAAGAAGGTGACGGCATGTACCTGAAACCAGCAGACAGGGTTAGCATCTGGTAAGGCTGACAAGCGATATATACCCAGAGCCATTGAAGTTGCAGCTAGGCGGCAAAGGAACTCAGCCCCTTAAGCTTAGACGTACTAAGTGATTGGGGTGAGTGAGTGCAGCCAACAACGCTGCAGCTTCAAGGGAAGCGGGTATAAAATGACATGGTCTTTAAGCCAGTTGTGATACACAACTGGCTTTTTTAATGTTATATATCCAAGCTCAAATCAATTTAAAACGATTCTCTTTCAGCGGTATTATCTTAGCGCTTGGACCAAGTACAAAAGGATTCTACTCTGGAATTACCAAGATGATTAGTGATGCAATGTGCTTGCTATTAGTGTGCTTATTTCCAGTGGAAAATGCATATTTACGCCTTATTAAAAATAACAATAAACAATAAGAACAAGGTAAATCATGTGAAATACTGGCGAAAAATCCACAAATACTTGGGTCTGCTGATAGGCCTGCAGGTATTAATGTGGATAAGTGGTGGCGTGGTAATGAGCGTCTTGCCGATTGACATGGTGCGAGGTAAACATTTGTTGCTGCCCGAACCCGTGCTTTCAACAACTCAACTTGCGGCAGTGACAAGCAATATTCATCTTAATAGTTGGCGCACACTTGAGTGGAAAAATCGGCTTGGCCAGGCAGTATTAAAGGCGACGGACCTTAACGGTAAAATCGCTTGGTTGTCGCCTTCTTCAGGCAATTCGCTGGCGGAATTAAACCCACAAGAAGTTGAGAAAGTATCGCTAATGCGATATTCAGAACAAGCCTCGCTTAAGCATATTGCGCTTATTGAGCAGGTGCCCTTTGAAGTTCGTCATCTGACAAGCCCGCTCTACCAAGTTGAGTTTGATGATTGGATAAATACCACCTTCTATCTACACCCTGTTTCCGGTGAGGTACGTTCGGTGCGCAGCGATATTTGGCGCTTGTATGATTTTTTCTGGATGTTACATATTATGGATTACGAAACACGGGACGACTTTAACCATCCACTACTGATTGTCATCGCCGCATTTTCACTATTATTCACCATGAGTGGCATAATTTTGCTTTATTTTTCTATATTCAAACCCCTGGTAAAACGTCGCCTATACCAATTTAGGCAATAGCTGCCTAAACTTTAAGGCCTCGCCCTTAAGTAATGTTTCTGTAAAAGGATAACGCTTGAAGCAACTCGAATTTTTTGACATCGCCAGTCCCTGCATTGGGGTCTGCCAATCAGGCCCTACAGGCTATTGCCTGGGTTGCTTCCGTTCACGGGAAGAAAGATTACATTGGCTAGAGTTAGATCAGGATGTTAAAAGTAAGATTGTCAAAGCGTGTGGCCGGCGCAAAAAGCGAGCAGGTTCAAACAAAGCAAAAAAAAAAAGGGTCCAAAACAACAGGATCCAAGGTAACTTGCTGGACGATGAAAGCGATAATCCTTAAGCTCTGTTGAGGAGCGTATGACGACTAGCAAACAGATATATGATCGATATGATTTACATAGGAGAGGGCAACAATGCAACAACTAAAAACCGCAATGATAACGGGGGCATCTGAGGGTATTGGCAGATGTTTCGCAGAAATATTTGCCAAAAATGGCCATGACCTGGTGCTGGTAGCAAGAAATGCAGAAAAACTTAATGAATTAGCCGCTGAACTATCCACTCAATACGGGATTGAAGCCCATGTATTCGCCGCTGATCTGATCCCTGCGCAATCAGCCAAGGCCCTGTTTGAAAAGTTAGCGCTAAAAGATATTAAGGTTGATATCTTAGTCAATAATGCGGGGATGATGCAGGTTGAAAAACTACAGGAATGCGACATTGATGGTTTGAATAGCTTGATCCAACTGAATATTCAAAGTTTGGTAAATATGACTTATCAATTTATGGGCCCGATGATCCATCGTGCTCAGGGTAAAATAGTCAACGTAGGCTCAATCGCTAGTTTTATGCCTACCCCCAACTTTGCAGCTTATGGTGCCAGTAAAGCCTTCGTTTTATCATTCTCTGAAGGGATTGCCGAGGAATTACGTGGCACGGGCGTCACCGTTACCTGCGTATGTCCAGGTATGACCGAAACCAAGATGCTCAGTCACGCAGAGGGCCTGGAAAAGTTGATCCCAGGTTTTTTAAAAGCCGATCCAATGGTATTGGCCGCTGAAGCCTATAAAGCGTGTATGAAGGGCGAGGTCGTATTTCTGGACAAACTTGCGAATAAACTACTCGTACAGTGGGCTACCCATTACCCAAGATGGCTGGTACGAGGCGTGAATGGCTTATTTGCACGATTTAAATAAACGATACCCAAGGCCCTTGACGTTGCAACCAGGCGAAAAAAATCTCACCACCGAGGGAATGATTATTAATACAGCATAAATTCAACTGCTTTTACTCCGCGCTCTCTGCGTCCTCGGCGAGAACTGTTTTTAATTTTCACCACGGAGTTCACAGAGGTGTGATGCTTACAACAGAGCGGTTTCATCTGTTTTTATTCTGTGATCTTTCTGCGCATGGTGGTGAATTTTATTTTGATTTAGCCAAGCTATTAGCCTTGCTGGCAGCCACACTGCAGCTTCAAGGGAGAAGGGTATATTCCATTAACCCACCTAGATATCTACGAACTTGAACGAGCTAAGTCGACGATGCCATCGCTTATTTCGGGCCACAATTGTTTGGGAAGCGTATGTCCCATGCCCTTAAAAATTTTCAATTGCCCATTAGGTAATGCTTCTGCGGTTGCGTAGCCACATTCGACCGGGACTAAAGGATCTTGGTCGCCGTGGATCACCAAGCTGGGCGTCATTAAACTAACTAGTTGGGCAGTGCGATCCGGTGAATCAATAATTGCACTCAACTGACGGCTAACTCCCGCTGGATTGAATCCTCTTTCCCGGGAATAACGAAGCAGTTTTTTAATGCGCTCTGTCTCAAAGGGAAAGTTGTCCGTATGCAGCATCTGCCACACATTGAGGCTTTGCTGAATATATTGCTCAATATTTTTTGGTAGCGGTCGCAATAGGGTCATGCCCACTCGCTTTTTCGCCTTGGGCAAGGAGCGATTGCCGGTAGTAGACATGATAGACGTAAGACTAATTACCCGTTCAGGCGCTTTTAGTGCAACACACTGGGCAATCATCCCTCCCATTGAGGCCCCAATAATATGCGCTTTTTCTATGTGTAAAGCGTCCATTAAGCCCAGGGTATCATCCGCCATATCATTGAGCAGATAAGGGGCATTAAGCGCATTTCCAAACCAACTGTTCCCTAAGAAAGCCACCAGACCCGGTGCCGTCAACTCCGTTAGCCACGTGCTTTTACCAATATCTCGATTATCAAAGCGCACCAACCAAAAGCCCTGGCTCGCCAGAAGCTTACAAAAATCATCATCCCAATGGATCATCTGGGTACCCAAACCCATGACTAAAATCATCGCGGGGTGGGACGGATCACCAAAACTGTCGTAGTTTATCCTTAAGCCGTTGGTAGCAACTTGCTGTTCCCCTTGATAGGGCACATTTTGACTATTCATGTTTTTATAAACTCCATATTAGGACGGATCGACGTCAAGCTCTGATGAAAATACGGGGGCGGGCGATTCTGCTTGGTAGGGCAACCAACTACGCTCTGCTTGCGCAAGCCGGTTAGCCACTATCCAAATCACCTGATGATTATGTCCCAGCCCCATATGGCTTCCGCGCACCTCAATATTTTCGGCCTCTTTATGGTTCTCAACATTGTGATGGGTACACGCCTGCCAGTGCGCCACGCCGTCCGTGCGCGAAAAAATTGCAGTGCTGGGTACCGGGGGTGGAGATAACATCGCCAGCATCCCCTGTGGGTTTCTACTGGCGATATCGCCGTTAATTAAGGCAAACAATTTTGCCGCAAGGGGAGTAGAACCACCCGACCCGTTAAAGGGACTGCCCAAACTGATGACCTGTCGCACATGATCCGGCAGCACACGGGCAACTTCCCGAGCCAGCACGCCGCCTAGACTCCAACCAATCAAACTGACTTTCTTA